>Ga0233363_1000747_pt1 | contig 13670 bp, 13 predicted proteins | sample ElkDunMinimDraft_18_FD_191534 | JGI IMG/M metagenome (GOLD analysis project Ga0233363, IMG submission 191534) | Fecal eukaryotic communites from dung pellets of Tule Elk in California, USA - Elk Dung C16 | ecosystem: Host-associated > Mammals > Digestive system > Large intestine > Fecal | place... | reverse complement strand
GCCGGCAGCCCGGCGCACCCTGAGCCGTTGCAGCCGATTGCCGCCGACGCCGTCAGCCCTTCTGGCTGGGCACCAGCCGATGCAGGGTGACCAGCACCGACGTCATCACCAGCGCCATCGCCCCGGTGATGCCCGCGGCGGAACCGGCATAGGCGATGAAGAGGGTCCGTGCCCGCAGCTCGTCCGGCGGTATGGCGGTCTGTCCCGCGAGCCACGCCAGCGCGGCCCCCGTCGCCAGGCAGAGCAGTAGCCCGCCGACCCCCAGGATCACCAGTGAGACACGGTGCGCCTCGGCCGGCTCCACCTGAGCCTGGGCCCGCTGGGTGAACAGCAGCAGAAGCCCGGCGATTCCCGCCCAGATCCCGACTACCAGGAACGCGGCGACGGCGTCGCTGGGACGGTGCCATCCGGCGGAGAGCGTCGCCACGCCGGCGGCGGCGGCGTATCCGGCGCCGAGCAGCGCGGCCAGGGCACGTCCCTTGCGGGGCAGGACCAGCACCAGCGCCACCGCCACCGACGCGGCGACCGCCGCATGACCGCTCGGGAGGCTGTTGCCGGCGCCGGACCGTTCGGGGTCGATGCCGAAGTCGGGGCGGATCAGAAAGAACTTGAGCAGCTGCGTGGTGACGTTGGCGCCGCCGATCAGCAGGATCGCCGTGATCGCCAGCGCCACCCGGCCCCGGATCAGCGCGATGAACCCGATGACGAGGGTCGCGGCGAGCAGGGAGAGCACCGATACCGCGTTCAGGATTCGACTGACCGGTTCCTGAATCTGCTCCTGACCGATCTGGTTGCCGGCCAGCGCGGCAGTGTCCAGCCATTGTCCGGTGACGGTGTGCAGCGAGTAGCGCCACACCAGATAAAAGCCGGCCGCCTGAATCGCGACCAGCAGCAACAGCCAGACCGCGGTCCAGGCCTTGGTTCCCCCTCGCACCCGCAAACCGTAACCGCAGCTCGAGCCGGACACACGGCGGGGACCACTTCCAGGCGCCCCACCGGCAGTGACCTGCGCGGATGGACCGGACAGCAGGAGGCCGCGCACAGCAGGATGGACGGGCGGGCAGGTGGTGAACGATCATCGGGCACACCGAACGGAAACCCGGAGGGCAGACAATGACGACACCGCCACCGCAACCCCAGTCCGACAACCTCTTCGACCTGCTCGGCGGGCGGCGCGGCGCGATCGACGCCACCATCCCGCCGCTGGCCTTCGGAGTCGGCTGGTTCGCCGGTGGGGAGTCGATCTGGACCGGAGTGTGGGCGGCCCTGCTCAGCGGCGCCGTCGTCGCCGGCCTGCGGCTCTATCGCGGCGACCGGCCCCGCTCGGTGCTGATCGGGCTGCTCGCGGTCTGCGTCGCCGCCATCATCGCCCTGCGCACCGGACGGGCGGTCGACTTCTTCCTGATCCAGGTGCTCTCCAACGCGGCCAGTGCGCTCGCCTGGGCAGTCAGCGTCGTCGTGCGGTGGCCCCTGATGGGCGTGGTGGTCGGCAGCCTGCTGCGCCAGCGCGGACGGTGGCGGCGCGACCCGGCGCTGATGCGCGGCTACACCCGCGCGAGCTGGCTCTGGACGGCCAGTTACCTGCTGCGGCTGGCGGTTTTCGTGCCGCTCTACTACGCCGAAGAGGTGCTGGCGTTGGTCGGCGCCCGGGTGCTGCTGAGCTGGCCGCTGATCGCCGCGCTGCTCGCGGGCAGCTGGTGGGTGATCCGCCGGTCGCTACCACCGGGACACCCCGGCATCCGGCACCCGCAGACGATGCCGGTGGTACAGCCACCACCGGCATGACAGCGACCGCGGGACAGCACAGGGCCGGCCGCACTGCACGCGTACGGCCGGCCCGTTGTCAGTGCGGGAGCGCCTGCTGCAGCTCGGCCCGCAGCGCCGGGGTGAGCATCTCGCCGGCCTGCTTGGCCAGCCGCGCCATCTCGTAGCCGACCACACCGATGTCGGCGTCGGCGGCCGCCAGTGTCGCCAGGATCGATCCGTCCCGCATCTGCATGACCAGGAAGTAGCCGCGTCCCATCTCGACCACGGTCTGTTTGACGATGTCACCGTCGAACATCTGCGCCGCTCCCGCGGTGATGCTCGACAGGCCGGACGTCACCGCGGCGAGCTTGTCGGCGTTGTCCCGGGGTAGGTTCGCCGAGACCGCCACGAGCAGGCCGTCCGAGGAGACCACAATCGCGTGCGCCACCCCCGGGACCCGCTCGGCGAACGCGCTGACCAGCCAGCTCAGGTCACGGGCCTGTTGGCTCAATGTCTCCACTGTCACTTCCCTTCACTGCGATCAGCCGCCGAGGGCAGGGTGATCTCCACCGTCTCCTCGGACTCCGCCCTTCGTACACCCTGGTAGAACCGGGACAGCGTGCCCCCGACAGCATCGGGGTCGGGGTCATGACGGGCCGCCGGACGCGCGGGGGCGTCGCGCTTCTCGCTCAGCTGCGCCATCGGCACCCGTACCGGCAGTCCGCGTTCGTTGGTGCCGCCGGTCACCGGCACCGCCGGCGGCGCGGTGCGCTGAGCGGGTGCGGCGTTGCCCGTCGCGGCGCGTGCGGACCACCAGGTGCTGGGCTCGGACTCGGGGACGAGCACGTCCTCGGCCCGGGTCGGCACCGGCCGCGGCGTCAGCGCCGCGACGGGGCGGCGCCCCGCCACCGGCATGGCGGTGCCCCGGTCGGCGCTGCCGGTCGCCCAGAGGCCACCGACGCGGCGCAGTGCTGGCGACTCGAGCTGCTGTGGCTGCGCTCCGGTGAGCAGCCGGGACGGCACCCGTACTGCGGCGATGAGCCCTTCCGGCCCGGGTCGCAGCTGGACCCGGATGCCGTGCCGGGCGGCGAGGTTGCTGACCACGAAGAGGCCCATCCGTTCCGAGGCCGCCACGTCGACCTCGGCCGGCGCGGAGAGCAGCGCGTTCAACTCCGCCAACGAGGCCTCGCCCATTCCGATGCCCTGGTCGACGATTTCGACGAGCGCCCCGCCGTCGGACTCGACCCGGGCCATCACCTGCACGGGGGTGTCCGGCCGGGAGAATGCGGTGGCGTTCTCCAGCAGTTCGGCGAGGAGGTGGACCAACTCGCCGACAGCGTGCCCGACCACCTGCACCTCGGCGATGTGCTGGCGCTGCACCCGGTGGTACTGCTCGATCTCGGCGGTCGCCGCCAGGACCACCGTCGACAGTGCGGTCGGGCGGTTCCAGCGCCGGCTGGACTCCGTCCCGGCCAGCACCAGCAGGCTCTCGTCGTTGCGGCGCATGCGCGCGGCGAGGTGATCCAGCCGGAAGAGGTTCTCCAGCTGCTGCGGGTCGCTCTCCTCCCGCTCGAGCCCGTCGAGCAGTTCGAGCTGACGCTCCACCAGCACCTGGCTGCGCCGGGCCAGGTTGACGAACATCGCGTTGACGTTGCGGCGCATCGTCGCCTGCTCCACGGCGACACCCACGGCGCTGCGGTGCACCGCCACGAAGGCCTCGGCCAGCTCCCCCACCTCGTCCCTCGATCGGACCGCCGGCGGCGTCACCGTGATCTCGGGGATCTCGCCACGCACCGAACGCAGCCGCTGCAGTGTCTCGGGCAGCTCCACCTGCGCCACCTTCATCGCCGCCGAGCGCAGGGTGCGCATGGAACGGGCGATGGAGCGCCCGATGGCCATCGACGTCAGCAGGGCGGCGAGCAGCACCAGCAGCACCGCACCGGCCGCCAGCACCGTACGGCGCAGCTGGGCGGACTCGACCGCCTCGGCCTGCTGCACCGCGTCGTCGAGCACCGACAGCTGGACACGGTGCAGCACGTCGTGCCGTTGCCGGTCCGCCTGCCACCACTCCTCGGCGCCGAGGACCTGCGGCGCTGCCACGCCGGTGACCAGGGTGCGCCCCTCCAGGTCCGCGGCGACGACGAAGCCCGTCTCCTGTGCTGCCCGGTCCTGCAGCGCGATCTGCTCGGGTGTGGCGCTGCCGCGGAACGCGGCCAGCGCCGCGAGCTGTCCGGCCCGCAGGTCGGTCAGGTGTGCGGGGTCGTCGAGGGCGTAGCGGCCGGCCCGCGCGGCGTCGTAGAGGACGGCCCGGATCCGGGAGGATGCCTCCTTGTAGCGGGCGAACTGCACGTAGCGCAGCACCGCGTCGTTGAGCTCCGGACGTTGCGGGCCGGGCGAGGGCTCTGCCAGCAGAGTCAGCAGCGCGTCGATGGTGCGGTCGTAGCCGGCGAGGATGCTGTCGCGGTCCCGGAACGCCGGCGGCACCTCGGCGCGTGTCTGCAGCAGCTGCTCGTAGGCCTCCAGCACCTGCCCGTACCCGATGCGCCAGGAGGCGTCGGCGTCGGCGAGCGGGTCGGCGGCCGCGGTGAAGTCGCGCATCGCGCCGTCGGTGCCGGCCTGCAGCGGGCGCATGGCCGCAGCGGTGGCGGCGCGGTCGGCACGCTGGCCGCCGCGTTTGAGCGCCGCCAGCTCACCGGCGGTGCGGTCACGTTCCTGCTGGAGGTGGTGCACCAGCTCGGTGATCTCACGTCCGATGCCGACCTGGGCGGCGAAGTCGCTGAGGTTGCTCGCCTGGCCGACCAGCCCGTTGACCTGGATGCCCGCGAGCGTGAGGAAGGCGATCGAGGGAACAACCAGGACTGCGGCGAGCTTGGTGCGCAGCCGCCAGTGCCGCACCCGCAGCGCGGAGAGCCGGTCGACGAGGCGGGGCCGGGCACGGGGCGCCGGAGTAGTGCCGTCCGGCGGCTGCGACGCGGTCGCGCCCACACATACCTCCTACGATCCGGGTCCGAGCGGTCCACCGGCGGCGGCGCGGCCGGTCGGACTCACGATTGCGCAGGCTACCCGTCCCGCGGCTCAGGAAGGATACTGCGAGACGCCGACGCTGTCGTGGCCGACGACGCGGAGATCGCGGTCCGTGCCGGTCGACGCCGCCGGGGCTGGGCAGGCGATTCGTCCGAGCGCCACCAGCGCCGCGCCGACGACGCCGATCTCCGGCTCGGGCTGGAAGTGGACGCTGCGGGGAGCGAGGGCGTCGGCGAAGGCGGAGCGCCACCACAACGAGGCAGCGATCGCCCCGCCGTTGAGGACCACCTCCATCGGCGCGCTGAGCCCTTCCTCGAGGGGAACCAGGTCCTCGGCGACCTGGCGGCAGAGCCCGCGGGCCAACGCGGCGAAGATGTCAACGGCGGTGGTGTGAAAACCCAGGCCGGTGAGGCTGCCGGAGCCGGCGGGCGCGATCCCGGGGGGCCGGTCCCCGCCGAACCGGGGGTCGGCGACCGGGGACTGCGGCGAGGTACGTGCCAACTCCTCCTCCAGTGCCTCACCCGTCGGCAGCCGCAGCTCCCGCTGCGCCCAGGCGTAGAGGTTCCCGCCACCGGAGTAGGCGGTGCCGGTGACGATGTAGTCGTGGTCGACGCGGTAGCGCCAGTGCCGGTCGGACAGGGGCGGCAGGGCGGTGCCGACCGGCGCGTACCGGGCGACGCGCAGCGCGGCCGAGGTCCCGACGGTGACAGTTGCCCGCTGCGCTGTGACGCAGCCGGCGGCAACGTTGGCGGCCGCACCGTCACCGACCGTCGGCGCCCAGGCGGCGCCGGCCAGCGGCGGCCAGCGGCGGGCGTACTCGGGGCGCAGCCGGCCACGCCAATCGGCGGCGGCGAGTGCGGGCAGCTGGGTGGCCGGCACCCCGGCGAGCTCCAGCGCCTCCTCGTCCCAGGTGCCGGCGCGCAGGTCGAGCAGCCCGGTGCCCGAGGCCTGCGAGATCGACATCGCCGGATCGTCGAGGAGTTCGCCGAGGACGTACTCGGCGAGCCCGACGTAGCGGGCGGCTCGCACGCCCTCGCAGTCGCGCAGCCAGCGCAGTCGCATCGGCCAGTAGCAGCGGTGCCACCAGGTGCCGGTGCGCCGGTGGTAGTCCGCCGGATCGGCAGGTCCGGACACGCCGGACGGTGCGGCGGCCCGGCTGTCGAGCCAGGTGAGCACCGGCCCCAGCGGGGCGCCGATGGTGTCGACGGGGAGCAACGAGTGCCACTGCGCCGAGACGGCGACCAGACCGACCCCGTCGAGCCGGCCGGCGTCGGCGAGTTCGTCGACGCAGGCGACCAGGGCGGCGAGATAGGCGGCGGCGTCCAGGGTGCCCGCCCCGGCTGGCTCGGTGGCCATGGTGACCTTGCGCCGGGCCAGATGACCCGGCAGCTCCGCGGCGTTCTCGTCGAGCACCAGGGCGCGGGCCGAGGACGTTCCAAGGTCCATCGCGAGAATCTTCATCGGAGTCCCCTGTACCCGGCTCGTGGTCGGTCCATCCGCGCCGCGAAGATCCGTGCGTGCGCCGCCGGCACCCACCGGAGGTGCCACCGGGTCCCTCGGCGCCCCACTGCCGGTCACGGTCGGGCTGCGCCGGCAACGCATGTTCTGTCCGGACGAGGGTAGCGATGTCGATGGACCGGTGGGCCGGCCGGGTCCGAGAGCCCCCGGTCGGTCCGCCGGTCTCCGCGCGAGTTGTCACCCGGCGTCGGCCGCCGTCGGGGATGTCACGCCGGGCCGGCGCCCTGGGGGCGTCACGCCGGGCCGGCGCCCTCAGGCGTCACGCCATGCCGGCGCGCAGGGCGGTGGCCACCTGCAAGGCCCGCTGCACCTGCACGGTGGTCGCCTTGACTGCCATCTCGTCGGGAGCGGTCTGTCCGTTGTTGCTGGTGTGCGAGGCCCCGTACGGGTTGCCGGAGACGAACTGACTCGGGTCGACGTAGCCGGGCGCGACGACGATGCCGCCCCAGTGGTAGATGACCGTGTAGAGCGAGAGCAGTGTCGCCTCCTGCCCGCCGTGCGCGGTGGCTGCCGTGCAGAAGCCGGTGAAGATCTTGTTGACCATGGTGCCGGCCGCCCAGAGCGGACCGGTGGTGTCGATGAACTGCTTGAGCTGCGCGGACATCACCCCGTACCGGGTGGGCGTGCCGAAGACGATCACGTCGGCCCAGGCGAGGTCGTCGGGCTCGGCCTCCATCACGTCCTGGGTCTCCAACCGGTGGGCACTCCAGCCGGCGTTGGAGCGGATGGCCTCGTCGGGGGCCAGTTCGCGGACCTTGCGCAGCCGGACCTCCGCGGTCGGGTCGGCGTCGACGGCGGCCTGCACGGCCGCCTGGGCCATCTGGTACGTGATGCCGGTGGCGCTGTAGTAGATGACCGCCACCTTGAGTTGCCCCGCCATGTAGCCGCTCCTCTCAGACCGCTGCCGATTCGCAGGCGTCTACCCGGTGCTCAGGCGAACTAACGACCGGGCGGGGACGAACCGCCCGCAACCTCCGGTACGACAGCGACGACGACGATCCGCCGGATCGGAGCGGCCGGCCGCAGCCCGCCGGGACGAGACGGTGGCGGCCGGCGGCCCGTTGTCCGGGCCACCGGCCGCCATCGGTGTGGCGCTGTCAGGCGGCGAGCGCGCCGGCCGCGCGCCCCTCGTGCAGGGTGAGGTTGCGCCCGTCGGCGGGGTCGAAGAGGTGGATCTTTTCGAGGTTCAGCCAGACGCGGCGGTTGGTCCCCTCGGTGACGGTTGACTCGGCCGAGAGGCGGGTGACCAGGTTCGACCCGCCGCCGAACTCGGCCGCACCCGAGTCGGCCGCCAGCTCCTCCAGCTCGGCGGCGGCGGCCCGCTGCCCGTCGAGGGTGAAGTAGACGTACTTGTCCGAGCCCATCGACTCGACGATGTCGACGGGCGCCTCGAACTCCGTACCGGCGGCCCGGACCGCCTCGTCGACCAGTTCGGCGTCCTCGAAGTGCTCCGGGCGGATGCCGAGGATCAGCTCGCGGGGCGCGTTCTCGGCCTCCAGTTCGCGGCGCAGCCGATCGCCCAGCGGCAGGTCGCCCAGGGCTGTGCGCAGCCGGCCGTTCTCGACGGCGGCGTGCAGGAAGTTCATCGACGGCGAGCCGATGAACCCGGCGACGAAGAGGTTGCGCGGGTTGTCGTAGAGCTCCTGTGGCGGCCCGACCTGCTGCACCGCTCCCCCGCGCATGATCACCACCCGGTCGCCGAGGGTCATCGCCTCGGTCTGGTCGTGGGTGACGTAGACGGTGGTGGTGCCGAGCTGCTTCTGCAGCCGGGAGACGACGGTACGCATCTGCACGCGCAACTTGGCGTCGAGGTTGGAGAGCGGTTCGTCCATCAGGAACGCCTTGGGCTGGCGCACGATGGCCCGTCCCATGGCCACCCGCTGCCGCTGCCCGCCGGAGAGGTTGGCGGGTTTGCGGTCCAGCAGCGCGGTCAGCTCCAGGACCTTCGCCGCCTCGGTGACCTTGCGGTCGATGGTTTCGGAGTCCATCTTGGCCAGCCGCAGCGGGAAGGACATGTTCTCCCGCACCGTCATGTTCGGGTAGAGCGCGTACGACTGGAAGACCATGGCGATGTCGCGGTCGCGGGGCGCCTTGTCGTTGACCCGTTCGCCGGCGATGCGCAGCTCACCGGAGCTGATGTCCTCCAGTCCGGCGATCATGTTGAGGGTGGTGGACTTGCCGCACCCCGACGGTCCGACGAGGATCACGAACTCGCCGTCGGCGATTTCCAGCTCCACCTCGTCGACCGCGACTGTCCCGTCCGGGAAGCGCTTGCTGACCTTGTCCAGCACGATGTCGGCCATCTTGTATCACCTATCCCTTGACTGCGCCGGAGGTCAGGCCCGACACGATGCGGCGCTGGAAGAAGAGCACGAACAGAATGATCGGTACGGTGATGACCACCGCAGCGGCGGAGATCGCCCCCGTCGGGTCCTCGAACTGCGACTCGCCGGTGAAGAACGACAGCGCCACCGGCACCGTGCGGGAGCGCTCGGTGGAGGTCAGCGAGATGGCGAAGAGGAAGTCGTTCCAGCAGAAGATGAAGACCAGGATCGCCGTGGTGAAGATCCCCGGGGCGGCGAGCGGGGCGATGACCCGCCGGAACGCCTGGGCCTGGGTGGCCCCGTCCATCTTCGCGGCCTTCTCCAGGTCCCACGGGATCTGCTTGAAGAACGCCGAGAGCGTGTAGATCGCCAGCGGCAGCGCGAAGGTGATGTACGGCAGGATCAGCCCCGGCCAGGTGTCGAAGATGCCGAGCCGGCGTTCGATGTCGAACAGCGGCGAGACCAGCGACACCTGCGGGAACATCGCGATCAGCAGGGAGACGCCGACCAGCACCTTCTTGCCGGGGAAGTCGAGCCTGCTGATCGCGTACGCGGCCATCGCGCCGAGCACGACGGCGATGGCGGTGGCGATCAGCGCGATGCCGATGGAGTTGATCAGCGCCCGGACGAACTGGTCGGTGGCGAAGATCGAGCGGTAGTTCTCCAGCGTCCATTCGCGCGGGATGAAGTTGCCGTCGGTGAGCGTGGCCGGGGTCTTGAACGACAGCGAGGCGATCCAGAGCACCGGCGTGAGTGCGAAGACCACCACGACGACGTCGAGCAGACCCCAGCGCCATTTCGCGCGTGCGGTGTTGTCCAGGGCCGCCATCAGCGCCTCTCCTCTTCAGAGCTGCCGGGGGCAGCGGTGCCGAACAGCTTGACGAAGATGAACGCGATGACCGCCACGGTGAGGAAGATCAGCACCGACATGGTGGAGCCGATGCCGAGATTCAGACCGCGGATCAGGTTGTTGTAGGCCAGCATCGACACCGACGAGGTCTCGTTGCCGCCGGCGGTCAGCACGTAGATGTTGTCGAAGACCCGGAAGGCGTCCAGGGTGCGGAAGAGCAGCGCCACCAGGATCGCCGGCTTCATCACCGGCAGCATCACCTTGGTGAAGCGCTGCCACGCCGACGCCCCGTCCATCGAGGCGGCCTTGAGCAGGTCGTCGGGGACCAGCGCCAGCCCGGACATCAGCAGCAGCGCCATGAACGGGGTGGTCTTCCAGATCTCGGCGAGCATGATGATCGCCAGCGAGGAGGCCCGCTCGGTCAGCGGCGCCCCGTCGCCGACGAGGTTCGCCAGGTAGCCGGTGCCCGGCGTCCAGGCGTAGCGCCAGGAGAAGGCTGCCACGACGGTGACGATGCCGTACGGGATCAGGGCGGCGGTGCGGACGATGCCGCGCCCCACCAGCGTCCGATGCATGATCAGCGCGAGCCCCATGCCGAGCACCAGCTCGACGGCGACGGTGACGACCGTGATCAGCATCGTCACGCCGAAGGCGGTCCACCAGTACTCGTTGGTCAGGACGGTGACATAGTTCTCCAGTCCGACGAACTGACGCTCGTCGGGGAACTTCAGGTCGTAGCGCTGCAGCGACAGCCAGACCGAGTAGATGATCGGGTACGCCGTCACCGCGATCATGACGAGGGCGGCCGGGGCGCAGAGCAGCAGCCCGAGGCGCCGTTCGGCTTTCTTCCCCTCGCTCAGCGGCGCCTTGCCGCGCCGCCGGGTGGCCGGCTTCCGGGTGCTGTCCTGGGTCTGTTCGGCCGCGGCCTCGGCGGCGACGGGCGTGGTGGGGACACTCATGGCAGGACCCCCTTCGAGTCCAGCGCGTCCTGGATGGCCTCGCGCAGTTCGTCGGCGGTGGCGGCGGGGTCGATCGCCGACGGCGGCGAGAGCACCGCGGAGGTCACGGTCGAGATGTTCTGGTACGCCGGCGACCTCGGCCGGGTGGCCGCGTCCTGGAGCTGTTCGAGGATGGTGTCCTTCATCGGGTACGCCTGCCCCATCTCCGGGTCGTCGTAGACGCTCTCGATAGTGGGCGGCACCCCGTCGTTGATCGCCGAGAACTTCTGGCTCTCGGCGCTGCGCAGGCACATGGCCGCCTCGAAGGACTCCTGCGGGTGCTCGGAGTAGGCGCTGACGGCCAGGTTGTAGCCGCCGATGGTGACCTTGCTCGGGGTGCCGGCGTCGACCCCGGGGATCCGCGCCCAGCGGACCTTCTCCGCGAGCTCCGGGTCGGCCTCCTGCAGCGCCGGGTAGACGTAGGGCCAGTTGATCTGGAAGGCGCCGCCACCGGACTGGAAGACCAGCCGGGCCGGGTCCTCGATGGCGTTGGCGAAGGAGGCGTCGGTGATGCCGGCGGTGGCGAAGCGCTGCAGCTGCTCCAGCGCGCGTACCGCCCCCTCGTCCATGACGGCCTTGTTGGCTTCCTCGTCGATGATCCGGCCGCCGGCGCTGGCGACCAGGGTGTTGTAGAGGACGACCAGGCCTTCGTACTGGGCGCCCATGGTGATCACCTGGTGGGTTTTGCCCTCGGCCTTGAGGCGGCTCGCCTGCTCGATCATCTCGTCCCAGGTGGCGGGCGGGGTGTCGACCAGGTCGGTGCGGTACCAGAGGAGCTGGACGTTGGTGTTCTTCGGGGCGGCGTAGAGCTTCTCCTCGTACCGGGCGGTCGCCAGCGGGCCCTCCAGGGTGCCCTCTTCGACCTCGCTGCGGTGTTCGCCGGTCCACTCCAGGATCCACTTCGCGCCGGCGAACTCCTGCGTCCAGGTCACGTCCAGGCCCAGGATGTCCATGCCGCGGTCCTCGGCGGCGAGCCGGCGCACCATCTGCACCCGCTGGTCGTCGGCGCCGCGCGGCAGCACCCGGTACGCGATCCGGTAACGGCCCTCGGCCTCGGTGTTGCAGCGGTCGACGACCTGCTGGAAGTTCTCCTCCGGCGCGTAGTACAGGTTGATCGTCGGTATGCCGCCCTCGTCGGCGGTGCCGCAGGCCGCCATCGGCGCGATCAGCGCCAGCGCGGCCGCCGCCGCCCCGGCCCGGGTACGCACCCGGCGCCGGCCGGTTCGTTCGGGGTCGCTCATGCCCCTCCCCTTCTCGTCGGACCTCGCCGGGCCGGTCCGCCCCCGGCATGCGGAAACGACGAACAGGCCGCCGATCGGGCGGCCGTCATCAGGCGTTTCGCTCTCCCACTGCCCGAGTCGAAGATCAACGAAACCTGGTGGTGACGTGGGTGTCAGCCGCTATTCCGGCGAATCGCCACCGTGCGCCGGGACGGTTGGGCAGGATCGGCAGGTACGAGGAGGTCGACGAGCAGAACCTCGGCACGTTCGTACCGAAGCGGACCGTCCGCCACACCCGTGACCGTTTGAAGGGTGGCCGTGGCGGGGTATCGCGGACGCCGACGAAGGGAAGCTGAGATGTCGGAGCCACACGTGACCCTCGACCCCGCAGAGCTGACTCCGGTGCAGGAGAAGCTCCGCATCCCGCTGGAGGAGCAGCTCAGCTCGGCCCTGCAGGCGGCGACCCACCGCGTGCACGACTCCTACGACGGCGAGCCGGTGGAACAGGTCTGTCAGCGGCTGCTCGAGGAGACCCGCGCGGGGCTGCATCCCGACATCGCCGAGGCGTTCAATCCGGACATGGACGAGTTCTGCCGGGTGGCGGTGGCCATCGTCCGCGGCGACATCTCCTGACGTCTTGTTCGGCCGCTACCCGGCGATCTCTGCGGCGAGGGTGGCGGCGAGTTCCCAGCACTGTTCCAGGTCCTGCCTGCCTGGCCGGCCGGTGACGACCAGCGGCGGCCGGACCGGCTTCCAGCTCAGCCCGGTGGTGATGGCCTCGACGGCCCGCAGGGCGCCGGAGGCGTCGTTGTCGCCGTGCAGGTACGCCGCGTATGGCCGGCCGACCGTCTCTTCCAGGCACGGGTAGTAGATCTGGTCGAAGAAGTGCTTCAGCGCCCCGCTGATGTATCCGAGGTTGACCGGCGTGCCGATCAGGTACGCGTCCGCCGCCAGCACGTCGACCGCGGTGGCCGACAGCGCCGCCCGGGTCACCACCTCCACCCCGTCGAGTTCGTCGGTGGCGGCGCCGGCGCGGGCGGACTCGTACATCGCCTGCATCGACGGCGACGGCGTGTGGTGCACGATCAGCAGTCTCTTCATCCTGGCCAGGCTAGCGGCCCAGTGCCGCAGCGCAGCCCCAGCCGCCCCGCACCTGCCGGCCGCCGATTCCCTGCGCGTCATGCGGCCTTGACACGACGCCCAGCACGAATATAGTCATCTTGACTATATTGCTTCGGAGGCAGGCATGACCACTGGCCAACCAGCGACCACCGCGCCGGCCCTCACCGTCCCCGGGTTCGGGGCCAACCTCTACCGGCAACTGCGCGACCGGGCCGTCATCGAATCGGCGGTCGTCGCCGTCGTCCTGATCGGCGTCTCGTACGTCATCGCGCTGGCGGCCGGCTGGGTGCAGACCCTCAACTGGCTCGAGGTCTTCGCCGTCGTCACCTCGTTCTCCTGCACCTACCTCTGCGTGAAGCAGCGGCGGCTCAACTACCCGATCGGCGCGATCAGCACGGCCGCGTACGCGGTCCTCTTCTGGCAGCAGGAGCTGATGGCGTCGGCACTGCTCAACGCGTACCTGACGCCGGCGCTGGTCTACGGCTGGTTCCGCTGGCGCGCCGACGAGCAGACCCGTCCCGTCGGGTTCGTCGCGCTGCGCTGGTGGCCGGCGTACATCGCGGTCACCGCGCTCGCCTACTTCGGCGCGAGCGCCCTGGTGAAGGCCCTCGGTGGACAGATGGCCCCGACCGACGCCGCGATCCTCATCGGCACCATGCTGGCCCAGTTCCTGCTGGACAACAAGCGCATCGAGACCTGGGCGGTCTGGGCGGTGGTCAACGTCGCCGCCATCTACACCTACTTCGAGGCGGGCCTGCCGCTGGCCGGATTCCAGTACGTCTTCTTCCTCGGCAACACCCTCTATGGTGCGTACTCGTGGCGTCAGTCGATGGCAGCGCAGCGCGCGAAGGTCGCGGCATGACCCGCG
>Ga0233363_1000746_pt1 | contig 13673 bp, 11 predicted proteins | sample ElkDunMinimDraft_18_FD_191534 | JGI IMG/M metagenome (GOLD analysis project Ga0233363, IMG submission 191534) | Fecal eukaryotic communites from dung pellets of Tule Elk in California, USA - Elk Dung C16 | ecosystem: Host-associated > Mammals > Digestive system > Large intestine > Fecal | place... | reverse complement strand
ACCTTCATGACCCAGCTGATCGCCTGCTACCTCATCGGCCTGTACCTGGCCCAGGTGCGGGGGCTGAAGTTCGGCGACGAGATCACCGCCGTCATCGCCCAGCTCGCCACCATGCCCGAGCAGGTCGAGAAGGTCCTGAGCACGGTGGAGCCGGTGCGCGAGCTGGCCCGTTCGCTCTCCGACGTCGACACGGTGCTGTTCCTGGGGCGCCACGTGGGCTACCCGGTGGCGATGGAGGGCGCGCTCAAGCTCAAGGAGCTGGCGTACATGCACGCCGAGGCGTTCGCGGCCGGCGAGCTGAAGCACGGCCCGATCGCGCTGATCGAGGACGGTCTGCCGGTCGTCGTCGTGGTGCCCTCCCCGAAGGGCCGCAGCGTGCTGCACGACAAGATCGTGTCCAACATCCAGGAGGTGCGCGCCCGGGGCGCCCGCACCATCGTGATCGCCGAGGAGGGCGACGAGTCGGTGATCCCGTACTCGGACGTGCTCATCGAGATCCCCGCGGTGCCCACCCTGCTCCAGCCGGTCGTCTCGACGATCCCGATGCAGGTGTTCGCGTGCGAGCTGGCCCTGGCCAAGGGCAACGACGTGGACCAGCCGCGCAACCTGGCCAAGAGCGTCACGGTCGAGTAGCGGAGAACGGTTTCGGGGGGCGTGTCCGGCGGTACCGCCGGGGCGCCCCCTTCGTCGTGCGCAGCGGGGACGCCGCGGGAGCGGCGCCCGTGCGCGGCCGGGTCAGCGCCGGGCGCCCGGAGGGGCGGTGCCGTGCCGGTTGGCGCTGTGGGCGGCGACCGCCGCCGCGACGTCGCCGTGGGTGGCGAGGACGTCGCGCAGGCCCAGGACGTCGAGGATCCGGGACAGCTGGCGCGTGGGTCCGGCCAGGAGGAGGTGGTGCTGGAGTCTGGTGGCGCCGCGCAGCGCACGGACGAGCATGTTGACGCCGGAGGCGTCGATGAACTCCACCGCGGACAGGTCGACGACGACGCAGCCGTCCGCCGTGGCCGCGGTGATCCGGGCGAGCGCCCGCTCCGCGGTGGCGATGTCGATCTCACCGCTCAGTACGACGACGGTGGTCCCGTCACAGAGGAACTGGTCCTGTTCCGTGTCCAGCACGGCCACGCCTCGCTCCCGGGATGGAGTGTGGGAAAGTCCTGTCTCGACGCGGTCGGTCAAATACCGACATGCATTGACAGCCTACTCTTCCCGGGCGGCTCCGCCGCGTCGTCCACAGCCCCGGAGGGCCGCAGCCCCAGGGCTTCCGGTGCGGTGTCAGGCCTCGCCGCCGCACACGGCCCAGACGACCTTGCCCCCGCCGACGAGCGGGTTCCAGCCCCACTCGCTGCTGAACGCGGCGACGAGGCCGAGGCCCCTGCCGGACTCCGCGAAGTGGTGGGCGTCGACCTTGACCGGCGCCTTCCCGCTGGAGTCGGTGACCATGCACAGGACCCCGCCGCGCTCGCCCAGGCGGCGCAGTTCGACCACGACCGGAACACTCTCGGGGTCCCCTTCACGGGGAACGGCGTGGCGGCAGGAGTTGCCCACGAACTCGGAGACGATCAGCCGGACGTCCTCGGAGACGTCCTCGGCGGCCCACTCCCCCAGGACCGACGCGACGAACTCGCGCGCCCTGCGGACCGACCCCGGAACGGAGCCGAACGCCCTGGCGGCGCCCTCCCCGGAGCGGGACGCCTGCCCGACCGCGAGGCGGCACGGCGGGTGGTTCCACCAGGACGGGAGGTCGTCCGACGCCTCGGCGAGGGTGGGACGACTCCAGGATGGTTCGGAGTCCAGCTCCGAGGACACCAGCTCTGCGTTCATCACGGTCCTCACGAGTGTGACGGCGGGTTCGCGCGGACTTGCCTGCCGCACCCTGTGGCTTACATCTGTAAGACACGGATGCACGTGCAGCTCAACGTCCGGGCAAGACTATAGGACGAACGGCCCTTATCGGTAGATCCTCGGCAAAGAATTCACACATGGGTACGTGCGTTTACTCCAAGCGCAGAAGGTGCGCATAGGCCCCGAACCAATCCCTCCCCGGCCCTGTCCGCAACCCGGAACGCGTGGGTATACTGAGCGGTCGCTACGCGCCAAAGCCGCTACACAGGAGGCGATGTGGTCGCCGATCACGCACCGAATCTCCAGGTCACTCAGGATTTCCTGGCCAATTCCAGTGGTGGCCCCACCGTGCTCCGTATTCTCCTCGGAACCCAGCTTCGGCGGCTCCGCCAGGAGAAGGGGATTTCACGGCACGACGCCGGATACGCCATCCGGGCCTCCCACGCCAAGATCAGCCGCATGGAGCTCGGCCAGGTCAGCTTCAAGCGCAGGGACGTGGACGACCTCCTCAAGCTCTACGGGGTCGACGACGCCCAGCAGCGCGAGGCCCTCCTCGGCCTCATCTCCAGCGCCAACGCGCAGGGCTGGTGGCACAAGTACGGCGACGTGCTGCCCCAGTGGTTCGGCGTCTACGTCGGACTGGAGGAGTCCGCGTCGGTCATCCGCACCTTCGAGGTCCAGTTCGTCCCGGGCCTGCTCCAGAGCGAGGACTACGCGCGCTCGGTCATCCGCCTCTCCCGGACCGCCACCTCCGACGAGGACGTCGACAGCCGGGTGACGATGCGCATGCGCCGCCAGCGCAGATTCCTGGAGCCCCACGCGCCCCGGCTGTGGGCGGTGATCGACGAGGCGGTCCTGCACCGCCCCTACGGCGACGCCGAGGTGATGCGCGGACAGATCGAGCACCTGATCGAGATGGCCCGGCGCCCCAACATCACCATCCAGATCGCGACCTTCGCGATGGGCGGCCACCCCGCGGCGGGCGGCCCGTTCAGCATCCTGCGGTTCCCCACCCCGCAACTGCCCGACGTGGTGTACCTGGAGCAGCTGAGCAGCGCCCTGTACTTCGACAAGTACGAGGACACCAACCGCTACTCCCAGACGATGGACCACCTCGCCACCCAGGCTCCCCCGCCCACCGCCACCGAGGGCATCCTCCGCGGCTTCCTGGAGCGCCACGCCTGACCACGGCCCCACCACGCCCTCCCTCCCCACGCCCGGTCGCTCTCAGCGTCCGGGCGTTCGCTGTGCGCCCACGAGGCGGGCTCCCGGCTGACCGGCTTCGGCCACGACTGGAGAACGATCCGGCCAGGCAGAACCGGCCCTCCCTCCCCCGCGTTAGGTGTGACGTGCGGTTCCATGGACAAATCACCCCTTGTCCTTGCATCGGTACTTACAGACGTAATCACTAATGCACGTGCATGAGCTAGGCTTTGGCTCTCACCCGGGGCGAAACAACCCACCACGGGACGGCCGACCCCGGACAGGGCGCCCGCTCGTAGGACGGGCCCGGTGCTGAGACACGACGGGCGCGGTGAAGGATCGACCGCGTGTGGACATATCCCCGCTCACGAGTCCCCCCGAAGTTCCAGGAGGTTGAGATGCATCCGATCTACAACGGCGTTCCCGCGAGCCGACTGCCCAAGGTCGTCTGGACCAAGAGCAGCTGGAGCAATCCGGACGGGAACTGTGTCGAGGTCGCCGAGCTTCCGGACGGGGACATCGCCGTGCGCAACTCCCGTGACCCCCAGGGGCCCGCGCTCGTCTACACCCCCGCCGAGATCGAGGCCTTCGTCCGCGGCGCCAAGACCGGCGACTTCGACTCCCTCCTCAGATGACAGCCCCCCGCGCCGGAGCCCCCTCGCCGGGCCCCCGCCCCCGATCCTCTCCCCCGGTCCCGTAGGACCTCCCCGAGACCAGCCCGGGAAGACGTCCGCGTCGATGGCCGCCCGATGACCGCCCCGGTTCACGGGTCGGCCTGACCGTCCACGGCGCGGACGCACACGGAGCCCGGCACCACGGTGTGGTGCCGGGCTCCGTGACGTCCGGGCGCCGGGACCGGCGGCGCGGCCCGCCCCAGGGACGCTCCAATTCCCCTGGGACGGGACGCGGCCGGCCTTCCGGCGCCTCCGCGGACACGTCAATGCCCTGTACTCGGGCCACTGCCCCGCGGACGGGCGCCTCCCGCGGGCGGGTCTACAGGCGGGTGGGGTCCACCAGGCCGTTGCCCCCGCCGGCCGGTGCGGCCTCCCACGGGAAGTGGGTGGCGCCGAGGGCGGGCTTGAGGTCGAACAGCCACGCCGCCTTCTCGTCGTACTTGGCGAAGAAGGGACGGCCGACCAGCTCCGGGTCGCGGGCCTGGATGAAGTGCAGGACGAAGACCTTCTCCCCCGCCACCTCCGTCACGCCGTCCACGCAGACCTTGCCGGGCGTCGCCGACATCGACGGTCCGCGGACCGTGCGGGCCAGCCCGGACACCTTCGTGTAGGCGCCGCGGAAGATCTCGTAGGCCTCGGCGAGGGGGACCGCGAAGTAGTCCTGCGGACCGGTGTCGCGCTCCACGAACATGTAGTACGGGACCATCCCGTGACGCAGGTGGGTGCGCCACATGCTCTCCCACACGGCCGGGTCGTCGTTGATCGTGCGGATCAGCGGCGCCTGTGTGCGGATGACCGCTCCGGTCGAGCGGATGCGGCGGACCGCTTCCTGGACCAGCGGGGGCCGCATCTCGTTGGGGTGCGAGAAGTGGGCCATGAACGCGAGGTTCTTGCCCGACTCGACCACCTTCTCGAACAGGCGGAGCGTGTCGTCGGCGTCCGGGTCGGTGGTGAAGCGCTGCGGCCAGTAGGCCAGCGCCTTCGTACCGATGCGGATGGCCTCCAGGTGCTCGATCTCCAGCAGCGGCTCGATGTACCGGGAGATCACCCCCTCGCCCATGATCATCGGGTCGCCACCGGTGAACAGCACGCTGGTGATCTCGGGATGCGAGCGGACGTACTCGACCATCTGGTCGATCTCGCTCGACGCGAACTTCAGGTCCGCGTCGCCGACGAACTGGGCCCAGCGGAAGCAGTACGTGCAGTACGCGTGACAGGTCTGCCCCTGTTTGGGGAAGAAGAGCACGGTCTCCTTGTACTTGTGCTGGACACCGGGGATGGGCTCCTCGTTGGCCAGCTTCGGCACGTTGAGGTCCATCTGGCCCGCCGGGTGCGGGTTCAGGCTCGCCCGGATCTGGTTGGCCGCGTCGTTGAGCTCCTTGCGCTGGGCACCAGAGCGCAGCAGATCGGAGATCCTGGACACGTCACCGGGGGGCAGCATGTCGGCCTGCGGGAAGACCAGTCGGTAGATCGGATCGTCCGGAGCGGCATCCCAGTCGATCAGCTCGTCCACGACGTAGCTGTTGACGCGGAACGGCAGCACCGTGGCCACCGCCTGCACCGCGAGCCGCTCGTCAGCTGCGAGACCGGCTCGCGCGGTGAGCTCGTCGAGGTGTTTCGTCGTGTAGGCACGAAACCGACGTCCGGCGGACGGGGACTGTGCCACGTCTGGCGTAACGCTCACGCTTCTCCTCTCCTGTGTGTGCAGGGCCGCCCCGGGGTCGAATCGGGCAGCCCTGATCCGGCGGCTCCGGTGTTCGGGTACACCGGTCGACCTCCGAAACGGGAATTCACTGTGGTTGTCGTGCGTACCCGGAGCGTGATGAGGCCCCGAGCCAGCGAGCGGATATACCCCGAGTAGGGCTTTTGTACCCATCTCACTGCAAGTCCAGCCCTGACCTGGACATACGGGAAGTATCCTCGCATGAGTGCACGAACGGGCCTTACGGGATCGCCCGCGGCGCGAACCGGTAGCGTGGCACCACACCCTCGCGCGGACCTGGCCGAATCGTGCCTTCTGATGCCACCGGAACACCGGGAACTGCGCGTACACAGTGCGGAACGCCCACCACGAGCCGTGAGGGAAGCACCGAGTTGACTGGTACATCCGACGCGGAAGCACCCGCCCCTCCCCGGGCGTCGCCACCGATCATCGCCGTGGACGCCATGGGCGGTGACAACGCGCCCTCCGAGATCGTGAAGGGCGCCGTCATCGCCGTCCGCGAACTCGGACTGCGCGTCCTCCTCGTGGGCCGGCGCACCGAGATCGCCTCCCTCCTCGCCGAGGAGGGGGCCCTGCGGGACATCCCCGTCGTCCACGCCGAGGACAACCTCGCGATGCACGAGGGCGCCCTCGCGAGCTGGCGCCGCCCCCGGTCCAGCGCGGCCGTCTCCTGCCGCCTCATCCGCCGCGGCGACGCCGACGCCCTCGTCTCCGCCGGGTCCACCGGCGGCATCGTCGCGACCTCCACCGTCCGGCTGCGCACCCAGCCCGGGGTGCTCCGCCCCGCCCTCGCCGTGACACTTCCCACCGGCGAGACCCCGACGATCATGGTGGACGCCGGGGCCAACGCCGACGCCAAGCCGGAGATGCTCGTCCAGTTCGCCCACCTCGGCTGCGCCTACGCCCAGACCGCCTTCGGCGTACGCCGCCCGCGCGTGGGCCTCCTGACCATCGGCTCCGAGCCCGGCAAGGGCAACAAGCTCGTGCGCAGGGCCACCGAACTGCTGTCCGCGACGTCCGAGGGCTCCCAGGCCATGGACTTCCGCGGCAACATCGAGGGCCACGACCTCCTCGCCCGCAAGGTCGACGTGGTCGTCACCGACGGCCACACCGGCAACGTCGCCCTGAAGTCCGTGGAGGGGACCGCCGCCTTCGCCATGGACCTCGTCCGCGAGGCGCTCACCTCCACCACCGCCGCCAAGGCCGGGGCCTTCCTCCAGCGCAAGGCCCTCCGCGGCCTGCGCGAACGGCTCGACAGCGAGACCTACGGCGGCGCCGCCCTCCTCGGCCTCAACGGGACCGTCGTCATCGCCCACGGCGACAGCCGCGCCAAGGGCGTCGCCCGCGCCTGCCAGCTGGCGCACGACCTGGCCGGGGGCCGTATCGGCGACCAGATACGCCGCAGAGTGCACCACCGGCCCCCCACCTGGCTCCACCGCCTGGCCCAGTCGGACGCCCCGCCCGCGTCCGCGCCCGGAGCCCTCCCTCCCGCACCCGAGGGTCGCTGAGCGGGCGCGGTCCCCGGAACGGGCCGCCGTCGCCCGTCGGCGCCGGACCGGCCCACGCCCCTGCGGTTCCCCGGCCCCGCCGTACTCCGGCCCCGCGAGCGTCCGCCCGGGTCCCCGCACCGGGCTGTCCGGGGGCGTCACCCCGGAAGGGGCGGGGACAGGGGGCGCCGGTCGGTACGCTTAGGGGCATGGCCGACCCGCAGGAAGTACTCTCGCGACGGGTCCAGTCCGCCCTCGGCGCCGCCTTCGGCCCCGAGTTCGCCGACACCGACCCCGTCATCCGCCCGTCCCAGTTCGCCGACTACCAGGCGAACGCCGCCCTCGCACTCGCCAAGCGCCTGGGCCGAAAGCCGCGCGAGGTCTCCGCGGCGATCATGGAGCACCTCGACGTGGCCGACGTCTGCCGCGACGTCGAGGTCAGCGGGCCGGGCTTCATCAACCTGACGCTGCGCGAGGACTGGATCGCCGGCCAGACCCGCCTGCTCCTCGACGACCCGCGCCTGGGCGTCCCGGTGCAGGACCGCCTCAACATCCCCCTCGACTACTCCGCGCCCAACGTGGCCAAGGAGATGCACGTCGGGCACCTGCGCACGACCGTGGTCGGCGACTCGCTCGCCCGCACCCTGGAGTTCCTGGGCCACAACGTCATCCGGCAGAACCACATCGGTGACTGGGGCACCCCCTTCGGCATGCTCATCGAGCACCTGCTGGAGGTCGGCGAGAACTCCCCCGAGGCGGACCTGCTCACCACCGACCCCAACGCCTTCTACCAGGCGGCCCGCACGAAGTTCGACTCGTCCGGGCCGGGCTCGGACGAGTTCGCCGCCCGCGCGCGTCGCCGCGTCGTGTCCCTCCAGGGCGGCGACGAGGAGACCCTGCGCCTGTGGAACAAGCTCGTCGGGCTGTCCAAGGTCTACTTCAACAAGGTGTACGCGAAGCTCGGCGTGACCCTCACCGACGGCGACCTCGCCGGTGAGAGCGGCTACAACGCCATGCTCGCCGGCGTGTGCGACGAGCTGGAGGCCAAGGGCATCGCCGAGGTCAGCGACGGCGCGCTCTGCGTGTTCCTGGAGGGCTTCACGGGCCGCGAGGACAAGCCCGTCCCCCTGATCATCCGCAAGAGCGACGGCGGCTACGGCTACGCCACGACCGACCTCGCGACCGTCCGGTACCGCGTGGACGACCTCAAGGCCGACCGCATCCTGTACGTGGTCGGCGCCCCCCAGGCCATGCACTTCAAGATGGTGTGGGCGACCGCCCGCAAGGCGGGGTGGCTGCCGGACGGCGTCGAGGTCACCCACGTGCAGATCGGCAACGTGCTCGGCAGCGACGGCAAGATCCTGCGGACCCGCAGCGGCGCGCCCGTCCGCCTGGTGGCGCTGCTGGACGAGGCCGTCGAGCGTGCCGCCGCCGTCGTCGCGGAGAACCGCCCCGACCTCGGGGCGGAGGAGCAGGCGGAGATCGCCCGCAAGGTCGGCATCGGCGCGGTCAAGTACGCGGACCTGTCGGTCTCGCACGACACCGAGTACACGTTCGACTTCGACCGGATGCTGGCCCTGACCGGGAACACCGGCCCCTACCTCCAGTACGCGCAGGCACGGATCCGGTCCATCTTCCGCAAGGGCGGACTGGACCTGTCGTCTCCCCAGGGCGCGATCACCGTCTCCGAGGGCGCGGAGCGCGAGCTCGCGCTCAAGCTCCTGGAGTTCGGGGCCGTGGTGGAGCAGGTCGGCGACCTGCTCCAGCCGCACCGCCTGTCCACGTACCTGTTCGAGCTGGCGCAGTCGCTCACCTCGTTCTACGAGCACTGCCCGGTGCTCACCGCGCCGACCGAGGCCGCGCGCGAGTCGCGCCTGGCCCTGGTGTCGGTGGCGTTCCGGGTCCTGGTGCAGGGACTGGACCTGCTGGGCGTGGAGGCTCCCGAGTACATGTAGCGGCGGCGGACCCCACCGGTCCGGCGAGCGCAGCACGATCACCGATCCCGAAGGGGGCCGGGGCGACGACCGCCCCGGCCCCCTTCGGCGTCGACCGCAGCCGGGACCCCGGGCGGCCGGGTGCGGTCCCGCGCCCTGTCCGAGAGATCGCAGTGGGGTGACGTGCCCCTGTCAGCGGGGACACGCCCTCCGCCGACAACCGAGTCGAATGTCTCGTGGCTGGTCACAGCAGAACTTCACGTTCCGGGTGGACGTCAGACCTATGGTGTGTGGACAAAAGCCACAGATCGGACAAATAGGGAGAAAATGGCCATGACATCCACCCACGAGGCCGGCCCCGGGCCGGGTACCTGGTACCTGGACCCGCTCCACTCCAGCCTGATCTTCGTCGCCCACTACCTGCGCTTCGGCCGGGTCCAGGGCACGTTCGGGAGGGCGTACGGGCAGGTGCTCGTCACGGAGAACCCCGCCGACTCCAGGGTGGAGGTCGTCCTCGACGCCGCCAGCGTCAACACCGGCGTCGGAGCGCGCGACGCCCACCTGCGCTCGGCCGACTTCCTGGACGTGGACCACCACCCCGAGCTCCGCTTCGTGTCCACCGGGACGGAGCCGAGCCGCCGCGGCCGGCACTCCTTCCGGCTCTTCGGCGACCTGACCGTCCACGGGACGACCCGCCCGGTCGGCCTCGACGCCCAGTGGGTGGGCGAGTCCCCCGACTACGTGTCCCCCGACGACACGTACGGGCACTTCTTCTCCGCCACCACCCGGATCCGCCTCTCGGACTTCGGAGTGGGCGACGGGGGCGAGGTCCCGTGGGGCGGTCGGCTGGTCGGCGACACCGTCGACATCGTGCTGGAGGTCCGCCTCCAGAACCAGGACCCCCTCCCGTTCCTCCAGCAGATCGGGCACGCGCCCTGACGGGCGCGTGCCCCGGACCGCGCGGACGGAGAGGGCGCCGAAGGGGTCCCGGGGCCGTCCCCCGGAACCCGTGCGCCGCCGGCGGGGACCTGCCTCAGGCGCCGCCGAGCAGCGCCTCGACCTCCTCGCGGGAGGGCATGGACGAGCTGGCGCCGTGGCGCTGGACCGAGAGCGACGCCGCGGCCGCGGCGAACTCCATCGCCTGCGAGGGCGACCGGCCCTCGGCCCTCGCCACCGCGAACGACCCGCAGAAGGTGTCCCCCGCGGCCGTGGTGTCCACCGCCGTCACCCGGCGTGCGGGCGACGCCACCGCCTCGCCGCCCCGGCGGCCGTGCAGGGAGCCGTCCTCGCCCAGGGTCAGCAGCACCTCCGGAACCAGCTCCAACAGGGCGGCCAGCGCCTCGTGCGGATCCGTGCGGCCGGTGATCGCGGCGGCCTCGTGCTGGTTGGGGACCAGGACGTCCACCGACTCCAGCAGTTCTGCGGGCAGGTCGCGCGCGGGCGCCGGGGTCAGGTAGACCGGCACGCCGAGTCCGCGGCCGGTCCGCGCCGCGGAGACCACGGCCTCCATCGGCAGTTCGAGCTGCAGCAGCAGGGCGTCGCTCCCCTCGATGAGCGCCGCGTCGCCGTCGACCACACCGGTGACCTCGCCGTTGGCACCGGGGACGACGATGATCGAGTTGCCGCCCTTGCCGTCCACGACGATGTGGGCGACGCCCGACACCCCGGGGACCGTGCGCAGCCCGGACACCCCGATGCCCGCGGCCGTCAGGTTGGTCCGCAGCTCGTCGCCGAAGGCGTCCCCGCCCACCGCCCCGAGGAAGGCCACGTCGGCCCCCGCCCGCGCGGCGGCCACCGCCTGGTTGGCGCCCTTGCCTCCGGGCACCTGGCGGAAGGCCGTGCCCGTCACGGTCTCACCGCTGGCGGGGACCTCGTCCACGTAGGCGACCAGGTCCATGTTGACGCTGCCGAAGACGGCGACGCGCGGCGCGCCTCCGGGGGCGCCCCCGTGGTCCGTGGTCCCCGCTCTGTTCCCGGCGCTCATGCCCCGGCCTCCTTCACCTTGGCGACGGCCGCTCCGTCGTTCCCGTCGAGCCCCACGATGACCGGTGCGTGGTCCGAGGCCCCCTTGCCCTTGCGCTCCTCGCGGTCGATGCCCGCGCCGCTCACGCGGGCGCCGAGCGCCGGGGAGGCGAGGACGAAGTCGATGCGCATGCCCTTGCGCTTGGGGAAGGCCAGCCCCTTGTAGTCCCAGTACGTGTAGACGCCGGGGCCCGGGGTGTGTTCCCGGACGACCTCGCGGAACCCCGCGCCGACGAGCTCCTCGAACGCGGCCCGCTCGGGCCCGGTGACGTGGGTGCTGCCCTCGAAGGCGGCCATGTCCCACACGTCGTCGTCCTGCGGGGCGATGTTGAAGTCGCCCACGTAGGCGATCTGGGCGTCGGGGTCCTCCGCGAGGCGTGCGGCGCCCGCCTCGCGCAGCGCCTTCAGCCAGCGCAGCTTGTAGGCGTAGTGGGGGTGGTCGACCTCGCGCCCGTTGGGCACGTACAGGCTCCACACCTGGACGCCCGCGCACGTCGCCGCGATGGCGCGCGCCTCGGGCTCCTCGGGGTCGCCGTATCCGGGCTGGCCGGGAAAGCCGATCCGCACGTCCTCCAGGCCGACGCGGGAGGCGATCGCGACCCCGTTCCACTGGGAGAGCCCGTGGTGGGCGACCTCGTAGCCGCGGTCGGTGAAGACGGAGGCCGGGAACTGGTCGTCCCTGGCCTTGGTCTCCTGGATGGCGAGGACGTCGACGTCGCTCCGGTCCAACCAGGCGCCGATCCGCTCGACCCTGGCCCTGGCACTGTTCACATTCCATGTCGCGATACGCACAGCAGAAGGCTAGGCCATGAAGGCGGCACCGCTGTTCGCCGGAGCCTGTGGACGGAGGGGAAAAGCCCAGTTGGGCGGGCAGGAACAGAAGGCGCCCCGGTGCGGCCGTCCTCCGCACCGGGGCGTGTGCGACTCCCAGCACTCGCTCGGTCGTTCGTGTCGCGCTCTGTTGGGACGGCCGGGCACCCCGCCGGGTTCGCATTGGGCCAAAGGTTTTTCCCCGAATCCGCCCCGCCCGGCCACAGCGAGTCGTCATGCCGCGTGTCAGCGGGCACACCCCCAGGAGAGCTGTGATGCAGGCCACACGACTGGGCGACGAAAAGGGGGCGTGGACCCGTCGCTGCCCGGCACGCTGCTCTCCCCGACCGCGTCGGGCCCCTCGGAGGAGGAGAACCCGCACCGGCGCATGGGCTGACCGAGCTGCGCCCCGGGCCCGGGGCCGCCGGGACGACCGCCGGTCGGCTCACCGCGGGAAGCGCCGCACCGCTCCGGTGCCGCCCTCCGCCGCGCGGCCCCCGTGCCCCGGCACGCGGCCTCTCCGCCGCTCCCGGCCGGTGCGGACTGTCGTCACCCGGGTCTACCGTGGCGGCATGGCTGAACCGCATCCCCGCCGCGACGCGGACCTGTCCCTCTCCCAGGCGCGCAGGATCGCGCTCGCCGCCCAGGGCTTCGCCGACCCCCGGCCCCAGGGGAGACCGACCCTGGCCCACCTGGCCCGGGTCGTGCGCCGGGTGGGAATCCTCCAGATCGACAGCGTGAACGTCCTGGCCCGCAGCCAGTACCTGCCGGTGTTCGCCCGCCTGGGCGCCTACGACACCGCCCTGTTGGACCGGGCCGCCACCACGGCGGCGGGGGCGGGGGCCGCGCGCCTGGTGGAGTGCTGGGCGCACGAGGCCAGCCTGGTGCCGCCGTCCACGCGGCAGCTCATGCGCCACCGGATGGACCGCAACCGCGCCCAGACCCGGGTCGGCTGGATGAACGGCATCCGGGAGGAGCGCCCCGAACTCCTGAAGGCGGTCCTGGAGGAGGTCGCACGGATCGGCCCCGCCACCGCCCGCGGCGTGGAGGCCGCGCTCGCGCACGACGTGCCGCGCGCCAAGAACCACTGGGGGTGGAACTGGTCCGAGGTCAAGAAGTGCCTGGAGTACCTGTTCTGGGTCGGCGACCTGACCTCCAACGGGCGCAACTCCCAGTTCGAACGCCTCTACGACCTGCCCGAGCGCGTGCTTCCGCCGGAGGTGCACGCCGCTCCGCCGACCGCTCCCGAGGAGGAGCACCGCGCGCTGGTGTCCATCGCGGCCCGTACGCACGGGATCGCCACGGAGCCGTGCCTGCGCGACTACTTCCGCCTGAAGTCCGCCGAGTCCAGGCCCGCCGTGGCCGACCTGGTGGACTCCGGCGAGCTGGTCCCCGTGCGGGTGGAGGGCTGGGACCGTCCCGCCTACCTGCACCGGGACGCCCGGGTGCCGCGTTCGATGTCGGCGCGGGCGCTGCTCAGCCCGTTCGACTCCCTGGTGTGGACGCGCGACCGCGCGGAGGAGCTGTTCGGGTTCCGCTACCGGCTGGAGATCTACGTGCCCGCCTCCAAACGGGTGCACGGCTACTACGTGCTGCCGTTCCTGTTGGGCGAGGACCTGGTCGCCCGGGTGGACCTCAAGGCGGACCGGGCGTCGGGGACGCTCCTGGCACAGCAGATCACGTTGGAGGACGGGGCTCCCCCGGAGACCGTGCCCGAGCTGGTCGAGCAGTTGGCGGAGATGGCCGCCTGGCTCGGGCTGGAGAACGGCGTCGGAGGCCCCGCCCTGACCCGCTGAGGTGCGGTCGGCCCGCAGCCGCGGCGCCGGGCAGGCCGGATGCGGAGCCGCGTGCCCGTCGCCGGGCTCGCGGCTCCGGTCCGCACGGTCAGACGCGCTCGATGACGGTGACGTTGGCCTGCCCGCCGCCCTCGCACATGGTCTGGAGGCCGTAGCGGCCTCCCGTGCGGTGCAGCTCGTTGACC
>Ga0233363_1000743_pt1 | contig 13696 bp, 14 predicted proteins | sample ElkDunMinimDraft_18_FD_191534 | JGI IMG/M metagenome (GOLD analysis project Ga0233363, IMG submission 191534) | Fecal eukaryotic communites from dung pellets of Tule Elk in California, USA - Elk Dung C16 | ecosystem: Host-associated > Mammals > Digestive system > Large intestine > Fecal | place... | reverse complement strand
AGCAGGTCCTCTGGCGCGGCCTGCCCGGCGGTGCCGGCCGCGGTGGGGACGTAGAAGGTCACCCGGGCCTCGTACCGGGGCTCGGTCCGCAGCGTGTACAGCGCCGCGCCACCGGCGGCGAGCAGGACAGTGATCAGCACCAGCCACAGGTTGCGGCCCACCAGGCGCAGATAGGTCATCACACCGGTCCCCTCGTCGTCGATTCGGGCATTGCCCCTCACCAGGTACTTCACTCGACTCGGCCCTACGCCGGTCCCACTGGCGACCGCCGGCGAAGAACGACCGCGCGCAGCGCTGCTCGTCACCGCCGGGTCGTGCGCGCTAGGATGATCAACGGTGTGCCGGGAAGCCTGGTCGGCGGTGGTATCAACACGCCCGTCGACGAAGAGGTAACGCAGCCCGATGACAGAGCGCCCCACGCCCGCCCGCCGCCGTCCCCGTCTGCTGCAGCGCGGTTCCTGGCCCGAACGCCGATTCGTCGGCGACATCCTGCGCACCGAGACCGTCGGCGGGGCGCTGCTCCTGGTGGCCGCCGCCGCGGCACTGTTCTGGGCGAACTCGCCGTGGAGCGAGACCTACTTCCGCCTCGGCAGCTTCGTGCCGGTCCCCCAGGCGCAGTCGCTGCACCTGGACCTGACGCTGAGCCAGTGGGCCGCCGACGGCCTCCTCGCGATCTTCTTCTTCGTCGTCGGACTGGAACTCAAGCGCGAGTTCGTCGCCGGTGACCTGCGCGACCCGCGGCGGGCGGCCCTGCCGATCGTCGCCGCCATCGGCGGCATGGTGGTCCCGGCGCTGATCTACTTCGCGGTCAACGCCGGCGGCGAAGGGGCCGCCGGCTGGGCGATCCCCACGGCCACCGACATCGCCTTCGCGCTCGCCGTGCTCGCGGTGGTCAGCTCCCACCTGCCACACGCCCTGCGGGCCTTTCTGCTCACCCTGGCGGTCGTCGACGACCTGCTCGCCATCACCGTCATCGCGATCTTCTACACCACCGGTTTCGCGCCGCTGCCGCTGCTGGCCGCGCTGATCCCGCTCGCCCTGTTCACCCTTCTGGTGCAGGCCCGCAAGACCTGGTGGTGGGCGCTGATTCCGCTCGCGGCGGCGACCTGGCTGCTCGTGCACAGCTCCGGGGTGCACGCCACCGTCGCCGGGGTGCTGCTCGGCTTCGCCGTGCCGGTGGTGCGCCGCGCCGGAACCGGCCCCGGCCTCGCCGAGCACTTCGAGCACCTCTGGCGCCCGGTCTCGGCCGGCTTCGCCGTCCCGGTCTTCGCGTTCTTCGCCGCCGGCGTCTCGCTGCGCGGCGCCGACCTGGGCGCCATCTTCACCGACCCCGTGGTGATCGGCATCGTGGGCGGGCTGGTGCTGGGCAAGACGATCGGCATCCTCGGCTCGACGTACCTGCTGGCCCGCTTCACCCGGGCCGAACTCGACGAGAACATCACCTGGTCGGACCTGCTCGGCCTGGCGATGCTCGCCGGGGTCGGCTTCACCGTCTCGCTGCTCATCGGCGAACTCGCCTTCGGCACCGGCAGCGTCGCCGACGAACACGTCAAGATCGCCGTGCTCACCGGCTCGGTGACCGCCGCCGTGCTCGCCTCGGTGATCCTGCTGCGCCGCAACGCCCACTACCGCCGCATTCACGCCGTGGAGACCCGCGACGCGGACCGGGACGGCATCCCCGACGTCTACCAGCAGGATCCGCAGTCCTGACGGCGCGGCCCCGCACCGCGCCCCCGCCGGTTCCGGGGCGACCCGGCGGTGACGACGGGCGTCCTGGGCCCCGCCGGCGTGGCAGCCCGCCCCGGAGCCGGCGGGCCGGGTGCACGACGAGTTCGACGCCGATGCCCGCAGCGGGGTCGGTCGTCGCCGTTGCCCGGCCCGGCTCAGATCTGGCCGATCGCGTCGACGATGAGCCAGATGCCGCAGATCGCGAAGAGGGCAGCGGCGCCGTACTTGATGGTGCGCTCCGGCAGCCGCTTGCCGAGCATCCGGCCGACCAGGATCGCCAGGGCGTCGGCGGCGACCATGCCGATCGTCGAGCCGAGCCAGGTGCCGAACCAGCCGTACTGGGTGGCGAGGGTGATGGTGGCGAGCATGGTCTTGTCGCCGAGCTCGGCGAGGAAGAACGCGGCGCCGACGGCGAGCACCGCGGACTTGCCGGAGCGCTCGGCGCGCTGGCGTTCCTCCTCGGTGAGGCGGTCACCGCGCAGGGTCCACGCGCCGAACCCGAGGAAGGCGACACCGGCGGCGAGCGAGATCCACCCGGTGGGGAGGGTGGCGCCGAGTCCGTATCCGATGGCCACCGAGACCAGATGCACCAGGGCGGTGGCGATGGTGATGCCGATCAGCACCGGCATCGGCTTGAAGCGGGTCGCGAACGTCATCGCCATGAGCTGGGACTTGTCGCCCAGTTCGGCGACGAAGATGACGCCGAAGCTGACCACCAGCGCGACGAGAAAACCCTCCATGACACCCGTTTCGAAGAGAGCGCCGGAACCCGCCGGCGCCGGGTCCGGCAACGGGATACGAGGGTAGTCCCAGCGGCCTGGGCCCTCGCAGGTGCACCTGCCTCCCGCCGAGGACCGCACGTGCGGCTGCGGACAGACGGACAGCGAGTCCCAGACCGGACGGCCAGTTCGTGACTGCCGCGAATAGTCGGTACGGTGACCGGGTGTTGTCCGAGGGAGTCGTACTCAGCGACCGCTATCGCCTGTCCGAGCGACTGGCGACCGGCGGGATGGGCGACGTGTGGCGCGGCAGCGACCTCCTGCTCGGCCGCGATGTCGCGGTCAAGGTCCTGTTGCCTGCTCTCGTGAGCGACCCGGACTTCATCGCCCGGTTCCGGGCCGAGGCGCGGATGCTCGCCGCGCTGCGGCATCCCGGAATCGTCCAGGTCTACGACGTCGGCCAGGACGATCTGCCCGACGGCCGGGCCGACTACCTGGTCATGGAGTACGTCGAGGGCGCGCCGCTGTCGAAGCGGATCGAGGCCGCCGGCGCGCTGGGCGTCGACGAGACGCTGTCGATGCTGACCCAGACCGCGACCGCCCTGCACGCGGCACACCTGGCCGGCATCGTGCACCGCGACGTGAAGCCCAGCAATATCCTGGTGCAGCCCGACGGCACGATCGTCCTGCTCGACTTCGGGGTGGCCCGGGCGGCCAGCATCACCAGCATCACCAGCACGAACGCCATCCCGGGCACGGCCCTCTACATGGCGCCGGAGCAGGCTGCCGGCCGGCCGGTCTCCGCCGCGACCGACATCTACGCACTCGGCGCCGTCGCGTACTGCTGCCTCACCGGCGGTCCGCCCTTCACCGCGGAGAACGCCCTGCAGGTCGCGGTCCGCCACCTCGACGACGAACCCCCACCGTTGCCGGAGGAGATCCCGCTGCCGGTGGCGGCGCTGGTCCTGCGCGCGCTGGCGAAGGAGCCCGACGACCGGTTCGGCAGCGCCCAGGCGCTGGCCGACGCGGCCCGGGCCCTGCAACGCGGCGACAGCAGCGCCGAGACGGGTGCCGGCGCGGCCACCGCCGTCATCGCCCCGCGCGCGGCAGCCGGCACCGCCGGGCTGAGCGAACTGTCCACAGCGGTCCTCGATCCGGCGCCGAAGCGCCGCCGGCCGCAACCGGCGCTGATGATGCTGGCCGGGACCGTCCTGGTCGCCGTGCTGGGGCTGGCCACGGCGCTCAATCTCTTCGAGGCGACGCCGGCTAACCCGGCCCCCAATCTCTCGCCTGCCCCGCAGTCGGTGCCCACCGCTGCCGACCCGGAGCCGAGCGGATCGGCCGAGGACCGGCCGAGCGGGCCGCTGCTCCCGGTGGAGCAGCCTTCGAGCGCTGCGCCGGAGGCGAGGCCCTCCCCCACGCCCACCCTCGAGGCGAGCACCGTCCCCTCCCCATCGCCGGAGCCGCAGGAGAGCAACGGCACCGAGCCGACGCCGTCGGAGTCGACTCCGGCACTTCCGCCGACGCCGGCCCCTTCGGCCACACCGGCGCCGGACGCATCCCCGGATCCCGGTGGCGGCAACAGCGGTCCCGACGGCGCCGCCGGCGGCTGACCGGCGACGGCGCGCGGCGGTCACTGCGGCAGCAGGGCCCGCAACCGGTTGATCTCCACCGCCTGCTCGGCGGCGATTCCGGTGGCCAGTTCCTCCATTGTCAGGTCGCGGCCGACCTTGAGCAGGTTCGTCGACATCTCGATGGCGCCCTCGTGGTGCTCGACCATCATCTCGACGAAGAGCCGGTCGAACTCGGCCCCGCGGGCGTCGGCGAGGCGCTGCATCGCCGTGTCGCTCTGCATGCCGGGCATCGTCCCGTGATCGTGATCGCCGGCCGCCTCGGCCAAGCCCCGTTCGGTGAGCCAGGCTCGCAGCACACCCAGTTCCGGCGCCTGGCTGGCATGGATGCGCTCGGCCATGGCGCGCACCTTGGCGTCGGCCGCCCGTTCGGGCGCGAGGGCCGACATACGCAGCGCCTGGGTGTGGTGCGGAATCATCATCCGGACATACTCGACATCCATCGCGTTGTACGCGGGCAGGCCCGGCCGGCGGATCTCCTCGGCGGGCCGGACGGAGGCCTCCTCGCCGGGGCGGCCGGGCACGATCACGGACGGTCCAGGGGTCGCGTCGCCGGGGGCCGGACTCACCTGCGGCGCCGACGCATCGTCCTTAACGGACGGTCGATTCGCTGACCAGACCGCGGCGCCGATGGCGATCAGCACCACCATCGATATGACAGCCATCACTGCGTGTCGGCGTTCGCCGGTCATGCGCGTACCTCCGGGGGTCAAGGTGGGAGCGATCGTAACGGTTCCCGAACTCGAAGTTTTGTGATGGAGATCACGTTGATCATGTCTGGAGAGCGGTAAGGTGTCCGCACCCCCAATTCCCCTGTTCGAAGGGTTCATCGAATGCAGTGGACTAGCCGTCGGGCCACAGTGCTCGGCATGGGCGCCGCCGCGGTTCTCGCGGTCGGCTTCCTCAGCGCCCCCGCAAGCAATGCCCAAACGTCCATCGACGACGCCTGCGCCGAACTGATCGGCGCCGGCGACAACTTCGCCGAGGCCTGTGACGCCGAACTGGCCAGCATGGACGACTCCGACGCACCCCTGGGCGTCGACGAGATCGCCAGCACCCCCAACCTGAAGCAGATCGCCAACCTGCCGAAGCAGGCGCCGTTCGACACCGCGTCGGCGTACAACACCGACATCGCCTTCCAGGGCAACTACGCCTTCGCGGGCAACTACGACGGCTTCACGATCTACGACATCAAGAAGCCCAGCTCCCCCAAGATCCTGACCCAGGTGTACTGCGCCGGTTCGCAGAACGACATCTCGGTCTACGGCAACCTGCTCTTCCTCTCCACCGACTCCTCCCGCAGCGACGACTCCTGTGAGAGCGTCTCGCAGTCCGCGGCGCTCAAGGAGTCGTGGGAGGGCATGAAGATCTTCGACATCAGCAACAAGAAGGCGCCGAAGTACATCAAGTCGGTCGAGACCTACTGCGGCTCGCACACCCACACCCTGGTGCCGTCGAAGAACGGCAAGACGGTCTACGTCTACGTGTCGTCCTACAGCCCGAACGCCAACTTCCCGGACTGCCAGCCGCCGCACGACTCGATCTCGATCATCGAGGTCCCGGTGAAGAAGCCGACCTCGGCGAAGGTCATCTCCACCCCGAACCTCTTCCCGGACGGTGGCTACCGCAACACCAGCGGCTGCCACGACATCACCGCGTACCCGGCCAAGGACCTGGCCGCCGGCGCCTGCATGGGTGACGGCATCCTGCTCGACATCTCCGACCGGGCCAACCCGGTCGTCATCGACCAGGTACAGGACGCCGAGAACTTCGCCTTCTGGCACTCGGCGACCTTCAACAACGCCGGCACCAAGGTCGTCTTCACCGACGAGCTCGGTGGTGGCGGCGCCGCCACCTGCAACGACACCATCGGTCCGAAGCGGGGCGCCAACGCCATCTACGACGTGGAGACCAAGAAGATCAACCACCCGGGCAAGGGCAAGGGCGCGGACAAGGGCAAGGGCAAGGGCAAGGAGAAGACCTACGAGCTCTCCTTCGCCAGCTACTACAAGATCCCCCGCACCAACGCCAACACCGAGAACTGCGTCGCGCACAACGGTTCGCTGATCCCGGTCAAGGGCAAGGACATCATGGTCCAGGCGTGGTACCAGGGCGGCATCTCGGTCTGGGACTTCACCGACTCGGCCAACCCCGTGGAGATCGCCTACTGGGAGCGCGGTCCGCTCTCGGACGAGCGCCTCATCCTGGGCGGCTCCTGGTCGGCGTACTGGTACAACGGCTACATCTACTCCAGCGACATCCAGAAGGGTCTGGACGTGCTGAAGCTGACCGACAAGCGGACGAAGTCCGCCGAGCGGGTCAAGGTCAAGGAGCTCAACGTCCAGTCGCAGGGCAGCTACCAGAGCTGGTAACCCTCGCGATCCGACACGGGTCCCGTACGCCGGGCCCGGCCTCCGCAACGGAGGCCGGGCCCGGCCCTTTTCTGCACCGGCCACGGCCCCGGCCGGCGGCCGGGCGCCGGGACACGCCGACACCGGCGGGGGACGCGCGCCACCACAGCGGTGGGTGCCGAGACGCGCCGCAGCCGGTGGTGGAAGGCTTAGGACATGAGTTCCGACAGCATCCCCCCGGCGACCACCCCCACCGGCGGCGATCACCCCGCCGACGAATCCGTCTCCTTCGCCGACCTCGGCCTGCGCGAAGAACTGCTGGCGGCGCTGGCGGCCCTCGGGTACGAGGAGCCGACGCCGATCCAGCGCGCGGCGATCCCGTCGATGCTGGCCGGGCGCGACCTGCTCGGCCAGGCGGCGACCGGCACCGGAAAGACCGCCGCCTTCGCCCTGCCGCTGCTGCACCGGCTGCCCGCCACCCGCAGTGGCGGCAATCCACTCGCCCTGGTCCTCACCCCCACCCGGGAGCTCGCGGTCCAGGTGTCCGAGGCGCTGCACCGCTACGGCAAGGGCATCGGCGTACGCGTCCTGCCGATCTACGGTGGCCAGCCGATCGGCCGGCAGCTGCGCGCCCTGGAGCTCGGGGTGGACGTCGTGGTCGCCACGCCCGGTCGCGCGCTGGACCACATCTCTCGCGGCACCCTCGATCTCGGTGAGCTCGTCACGGTGGTCCTGGACGAAGCCGACGAGATGCTCGACATGGGCTTCGCCGAGGAGATCGAGGCGATCCTGGAGCACACGCCGCAGACCCGGCAGACCGTGCTCTTCTCCGCCACCATGCCCTCGCGTATCGACCGGATGGCCCGGCAGCATCTGAGCGACCCGGCCCGCATCGAGATCGGCCGGGAGGCGGCCACCTCCGACACCGCCCCGCTGGTGCGGCAGAGCGCCTACATCGTGGCGCGGGCGCACAAGCCGGCGGCGCTGAGCCGGGTGCTCGACGTCGAGTCGCCGACCGCCACGATCGTCTTCTGCCGTAGCCGTGAGGAGGTCGACCGCCTCACCGAGACCATGAACGGCCGGGGCTACCGGGCCGAGGCGCTGCACGGCGGAATGAGCCAGGAACAGCGCGACCGGGTGATGGGACGGCTGCGGGCCGGCACCGCCGACCTGCTGGTCGCCACCGACGTCGCCGCCCGCGGCCTGGACATCGAGCAGCTCACCCACGTGGTCAACTACGACGTGCCGTCGGCGCCCGAGTCGTATGTGCACCGGGTCGGCCGCGTCGGGCGCGCCGGGCGGCAGGGCGTGGCCATCACCCTGGCCGAACCGCGCGAGCACCGGATGCTCAAGACCATCGAACGTGTCACCAACCGCCGCATCTCGATCGAGCGCATCCCCACGGTGGCGGATCTGCGGACCCGCCGGATGGAACTGACCCAGGCGGCGCTGCGGGAGAGCCTGCTCACCGACGACCTGGATTCGATGCGCACCATCGTCGAGACGCTCGCCGACGAGTTCGACGTGATGGAGGTGGCGCTGGCTGCGGTGAAGCTGGCGCACGAGACGGTCACCGGGCCGGCCGAGGACGAGGAGGAGATCCCGCAGGTGGCGCTCCGCCCCGCGCGGGAGACCGCCGAGGGCCGTGGCGGCGCGGGAGCGCAGGGACGGCGCGGCGAACGTGGCCGGGCCCGTTCCGCGGACATGACGCCGATCTTCATCGGGGTCGGCCGGCGCGTCGGCGTACGGCCGCAGGATCTGGTGGGGGCGATCACCGGCGAGACACGGCTCAGCGGCCGGGAGATCGGCGCGATCGAGATCGCCGACCGGTTCTCGCTCGTCGAGGTGCCCCGCGCCGCGGCCGACGAGGTGATCTCGGTGCTGCGCCAGTGCACCATCAAGGGACGGCGCACGACGGTACGCCGCGACCGCGACAACTGACCTGCGGCTCGGCGACGGCACGGGCACGGCCCCGGCCATTCGTGACCCGCGTCACGTTGACCGGTGCCGTCCCGGCGTCGTCGCCGAAGAACTCCGAGGCAGCGTGGTAAACACCCTTGACCGATTCCGGGAAAGCGCCCGGAATCGGTTTGGGAATTGTTGCCAGAATCCGCCTCACTGGGCGAGACTGGTTAGCACTACGCGAACACGAGGAGTAACCGGGCATGGCAAGGAAAGTAATCACCGTTCTCACCGACGACCTCGACGGCGGAAAGGCGGACCGCACCGTCGAGTTCAGCCTGGACGGTGTCGCCTACACCATTGATCTGTCGGACGAGAATGCCGGGATTCTGCGCAAGGCACTGGACCCGTACCTGCGCGTCGCGACCAGGGTCGGCCGTCGCGCCGTCGAGCCGGCGCGTGCCTCGCGCCGCCCGGCACGCGGTGGGACCACTGATCGTGAGCAGAACCGCGCCATCCGGGAATGGGCTACCCGCAACGGCTTCCAGATCTCCGCTCGCGGGCGCATCCCGGTGTCGGTGGTGACCGCGTACCAGAGCCGCTGAACCGCTGCCCGATGACGGCAGCCCGACTCGTCGGGTGATCCTGAGGCGTCCCGGCACTGCCGGGACGGCCACGATCCCGTCGGCGCGTGATCCGCTAGTCGAAGCGGATGTGCGCCAGCCGCGCGCCGTCGCGAATCTCGTCGCCGCGCTCGCGCAGTTCATCGAAGAGCCGCGCCACCTCGGCGCGGGGCCTGACCGCCGCCCGGTCGGTCTCCAGCGCGCGGAGCCGGTCGCCGATGGCGGCCACCGCCAGGTCCTCGGCGAACTGGTCCAGCGGCAGGCCGCAGGCGAAACCGGCACTGCTGAGCCGGACCCGCTCGAAGAGGCAGCGTCGGGCGCCGAGTTCGGCCCAGGCCCACCCCTCGGCCGTGCCGTCGGCCCAGGACAGGTGCAACCCCCGGACGATCGGGTCCGCCACCTGCCCGGCGACGTAGGCCTCCATCACGGCCAGCCGGGTCAGGATGCCGAGGTCGTTGACGTAGCCCTGCCGGCCGTCGGGCAGCCGGCCCACGATCTCCCGGAACCCCGTTGCCGGCTCCGGCCCGTCGGCGTCGTCAGCCGTGTCCGCGGTGGTCGCCGCGGCGAATGCGCGGGCGTCGATGAGGTACTCGACGATCTGGCGGCCCCGCGCCGCCAGCGGGGCTTCGGTCTCCACACGCAGCACGGGCAGGCCCGCCGCCGCACAGACCGCGTCGGTCATCCGGCGCGTTCGCAGGTGGCCGCCAACGCCTGCGGCGACGAATTCGACGGCAAAGACCGGCACCGCGTCGCCGGCTGCGCAGACGGCGAAATCGAAGCGGGTTCGCAGGGCGGTATTCCATTGATTCGCGGTGGCGCCAACGGGCCTGCGGCGGATGAGTTCACCCAGTCGCCGACCGGTGAGAATGTGCTGTCCGTGACGCTGCGGTAACCCTCGCATCGTCGTGCCGTCACCGTCACGCGACGTGCGCGACCCGCCGTTGAACACTACGTTCGCGTCCGCCATGCACCCGATCCATCGCTCAATTCCCCGGCCACCCGGGGCGATTCCGAGAATGATTCCACATGCTAGGCATTACCAGCCCTGCCGTCGCGGACAGGGTCGGACGCCGACATAACCAAACGATGTGATGTAAATCACATTTCGCTCCTCGGTCGGCAGGTTCGAAGTGACCGCCGCCGTGTATTCAGCCGCCGTACCTACCGGTGTGGACGGGGAGCTGGCATGTCCAGACAGCAGTTCGGCTCGCTCGCGGGCTTCCTGATCGTGGCGGTCTGGGCCCTCGGCGGCGCCGGCGTGCTCTTCTCCGCCCTGCTGGCCGCCGCAGCCGGCTGGCTGGCCGCCGGTGCGCTTCGCCGTGACCGCCTCGGGCCGGCGACGCGCCCCACTCACCGGCACCGCACAGCCGCCCAGGAGATGCCATGAGCGACACCACCACGACAACGTCCGGCGGCGGCGCCGAGCCGCCCTACACCGGCCTGGGACAGCTCACCGGCCCGCTCGACACCGCCGGCGGGCCGCACCCCACGCGGCTCGCCGGCGGTCTGGTCGCCAAGATCGCTGCCTGTGCCGCGCGCGAGACCCCGGGCGTGCACTCGACCGGCTGCCGCGGTGACCGGAGCACCCATCCGGCACCGGACCGGTCCCCCGCCGGCGTCTCCGCCGCCGTGCAGGAGAGCACCGCCAGCATCGGCCTGATCCTGGCCACCTGGTACGGGCACAACATCGCCGACATCGCCGAAGCGGTACGGCACAACGTCGTGCACCGGGTGCACGCGATGACCGGGCTCACCGTCACCGCCGTGTCGATCACGGTCGACGACGTGGTCGTCGCCGAGCCCACCGCGGCGCACGCTGGTGCCCAGCCTGCGGAGGGCCACCAGGGCGGCCACACCGGCAGCGGTCTCCGCACCGCCGGCGGCTGAGATGCGCCGGTTCAACCGGATCGCCTCGACGCTGCTCGGGGTGGCCCTGATCCTCGGCGGCCTGCTCGCCGCGACACAGACCCTGGCGGTACTGATTGCCGGTACTGGGCTGCTGCTGGACCTCCCCGGCTGGCACGCGGCGCTCACCAGCACCTCCTTCGCCGATCCGGTGGTGCTCTTCTGGTCGGCGCTGGCCACCACCGCCGGGCTGACCCTGCTCGTCGCCGAACTGCTCCGGTGGCGACCGTGGCGGGTCGCGGTGCCCGGAACCGGAGGCTGGCATCTCGAACGCGCCGCACTGGAGCAACGGCTGACCGCCGCGGCCCGCGCTGTTCCCGGCGTACGGCGGGCCCGGGTGCGGCTACACCACGAGGCCGCGGGCTGGCGGCCGCGGCTGCGGATCGAGTGCGACCGCGAGGTACGCCCGGCTGCGGAGGCGGCCGTCCGGCACGAACTCGGCTGGCTGACCGCCCCCGATCACATCACGCTCGGGCCACACCGGCCACCGGCATGACCGACGCGGGCCGGCGGGTGCTCTGGACATGCCTGGCGCTGATCCTCACCGCGCTCGGCGGCACGGTCCTCGCCGTCGGGACCGGCCTGCTGGCCGGAACGGATCCGCAGGCCGCTCTCCTCTGGTCCGGACTTCGGCGGTTCTGGCAGGACGCCGGCGGGTGGGCGCCGGCGGCGGTGCTGCTGCTCGCGCTGCTCGCGGTCGCCGTCGGATGGTTGCTGCTGCAGAGCCAGTGGCGCCGACCGGCCGCCGACGCCGACGCGGACCTGGTGCTGCGGGCCGTACCGGGCGGCCGGCCCACCGGCCCGGGATGGACCCGGCTGCGCGCCGGGGTACTGACCGACGGACTCGAACGGGACCTGATCCGCTGTCCGCCGGTACGCAGCGCGCGGGTGACGCTGCTCGGCGCACCCCCGGACCCGCAGGTCCACATCGACCTGTGGGTGAGCGAGACCGCGCCGCTGCCCGCGGTCCGCGACCACGTCTGCGCCGCCGTCGCGCGGTTCAGCGAAACCTCCGGCTGGCAACCGGCGCGGTTGGACATCACCGCCCGCTTCACGGTCACCGACTGACCGCCGGCGATCACCGTGGGCGACACCGACACACCCGGCCCATCATGCGTGGAAATCCTGCCCGGTTCCGACGAACCCGGCATTGAGCAGGGCTCTTCCCAGGAGGGGCCGAAGGTCCTGCGCAATGCGGGACCTAGTGACCCTGCGCTCGCCGTGCACACATGGTTGTCTGTAGTCGAGCCCGAGAACACACGGGTAAGGCACCGAAAGGACGTGGAAACCATGACCACGACGACTGCTCGCACCACCCACACCGGCACCCCGGCCACGGAGCGGAACGTCGTCTCGCCGGCCGCCCGGTACGTCTTCGGCGCCGTCCGGCTGGCGCTGGGCTTCTACTTCCTCTGGGCTTTCCTGGACAAGCTCTTCGGCCTCGGCAAGTCCACCCCGTCGGAGCGCGCCTGGCTCAACGGCGGCAGCCCGACCACCGGCTACCTCTCCAACTCGTCGGGCCCGTTCGCTGACTTCTTCGCCTCCCTGGCCGGCTCGGCATGGGCGGACTGGCTGTTCATGCTCGGCCTGCTCGGCATCGGCGCGGCCCTGATGCTCGGCATCGGGATGCGGGTGGCAGCGGTCAGCGGCACACTCCTCTACGTGATGATGTGGGCCTCGGCGCTGCCGATGACGACCAACCCGTTCCTCGACGACCACCTGCTCAACGCCATGGTCCTGGTGGGCCTCGCCCTCATCGGCGCCGGCCGCTGGATCGGCCTCGGCGGGATGTGGGAGAAGCTCCCGATCGTGCAGCGGATGCCCTGGCTGAAGTAGCACAGACCTCCCCTCGAAGGGGCGCCACCACCCGGTGGCGCCCCTTCGGCGTGTCCGGGTTGCCGTACTGCCGGGAATCCACCCTGCGGGATTTGGCAGGATCGGCAGGGAATGGAAACCGAACACCGACGACAGGAGGCCGGCATGGACAAGCCGGAGGTAGGCCCGATCGAAGGCGCACCCCCCACGGATCTGGTCATCGACGACATCACCGTCGGCGACGGTCCGGTGGCCCAGCCGGGGCAGGTGGCCGATGTCCATTACGTGGGTGTGGCGTTCTCCACCGGCCGGGAGTTCGACGCCTCCTGGAACCGCGGCGAGACGCTCCAGTTCACCCTCGGCGCCGGCCAGGTCATTCAGGGCTGGGACCAGGGTGTGGTGGGGATGCGCGTGGGTGGCCGCCGCAAGCTGACGATCCCCGCCCACCTCGGGTACGGCGACCGGGGCGCCGCCGGCGTGATCAAGCCGGGCGAGACCCTCATCTTCGTCGTCGACCTGCTCGGCCTGCGCTGACCTACCGCGCACGGAGCGCCCCGGCCCCGTCTCGGGGGCCGGGGCGCTCGCGTCGCTTCCGGTGTTCCCACCGCCAGCTCGCCGCGCGGGGCAGGCGCGCCGCCGCCGGCTCGCCGCCGCCGTAGGAGGAGGGCCTGCTCAGCCGCCGCTGCCGGAGTCCCCGCCGGAGGAACCCTCCTCGGGAGCGCCGCTGGGCTGCGGGCCCGGCGAGGCCGGGGCGCCGGGCTGCTGCGGCGGCGGTGACGCCGGATCGATGGAGCGGGTCGGCGCCAGGTTCTCCGGCACCGGCAAGGCGCTGCCGGCAGCGAAGTCGTCCCACGACTGGTTCCACGCCGTCCAGCCGTTGCCGTTCTCCAGCCGTACCTCGGTGCCCTTGACCGTGACCAGGTCACCGACCTTGCTGATGCCCATCAGCCAGTTGGCGTTGGCCGGTGAGAGGTTGGCGCAGCCGTGCGAGACGTTGCGCACCCCCTGGTCGGAAACCGACC
>Ga0233363_1000742_pt1 | contig 13703 bp, 16 predicted proteins | sample ElkDunMinimDraft_18_FD_191534 | JGI IMG/M metagenome (GOLD analysis project Ga0233363, IMG submission 191534) | Fecal eukaryotic communites from dung pellets of Tule Elk in California, USA - Elk Dung C16 | ecosystem: Host-associated > Mammals > Digestive system > Large intestine > Fecal | place... | reverse complement strand
CGGAATCGCCACGGGTGCACAGGGTCTCGCCGACGGGGCGGCCGGTCTCGCCGGCGGCGCCACGACGGCCGCGAACGGCCTGCGCGAATGGGCGGGCGGCGCCACGACGCTCGCCGACGGATCGGCTCAGATCACCGCCGCCCTCGGCGCCATCGCCGGGCAATTCCCCACCGAGGCGCAGGTGCCGCAGGAACTCATCGATGCCGCCAACGCGATCGCCGCCGACAGCACCGCGATCTCGCAGCAGCTCACCGACTCCGCCGCGCAGCTGCGGCTCCTCGCCGACCAGTGCACGGCCACCGGCACCCCCGAACTCTGCGCCGACATCACCGCTGCGGCCGAAGCCGCCGAGAACTCCCTCCCCACCGCGCTCGCGCTCGTCGGGCAGGCGGGCACGATCGCTGTGGGACTCGACGGGCTCAACCAGCTGCCGGCGCTCGGCGCGGGGCTCGGCGAGCTGGCTCGCCAGTCCGGGCAGCTCACCGGCGGCATCCAGGCCCTCGCCGGGGGCGCTCAGCAGGCGGCCGGCGGCGTGCAGCAGCTCGCGGCCGGTGCCGGCGAGCTCTCGTCCGGTGCCGGCCAGTTGGCGGGCGGCGCGAACGAGCTGGCCTCCGGCGCGACGGCAGCCGCCGACGGCGGCACGGAGCTGGCTGACGGTGCCGGCCAGCTGGCCTCCGGGGTGGACACCCTGGCGGAGGGCATCGGCACGGCGGCCGGTTCACTGCCGTCCTACACCGACGAGACGGCAGCCGATCTCGCCTCGGTCGTGGCCGACCCGGTCGCGACCGCGGGCGTGGGCACCGACCTGTTCGGTGCGACCGCGGTGCCGCTGCTGGTGACCCTCGCCCTGTGGTTCGGCGGTCTCGGCTCGTTCGTGGTGCTGCGCGCCGTGTCGTCGCACGCCCTCACCTCGCGCCGCCCGTCGGCGCTGCTCGCGCTGCGGTCGCTGACCCCGGCTGCCGTGATCGGCGCGGCCCAGGGCGTGCTCGTGGCCGCGGTCGTGCAGTTCGCGGCGGGGTACGACTGGGCCGACTGGTCGCTGTTCGCGCTCGTGTGCGTGGTCGCGGGCGTCGCGTTCGCCGCCGTCAACCAGGCGCTCGTGGCCGTGTTCGGCGGCGCCGGACGCTGGATCGCCGCCCTGGTGGGCGTGCTCGCGATCGCCACCGGCATCGTCTCGACGGTGCCCGGGGTGCTCACCTCGATCGCCGCCCTGCTGCCGACCGGGCCCGCCTCGAACGCGCTGGTCGGTGCGCTCACCGCCGCGGGCGGCGTGGGTGCCGGGGTGCTCGGCCTCGTGTTCTGGGGCGCGCTGGCGTTCATCGCGACGACCGTGGCCGTCGCCCGCCGGCGCACCACGTCGGCGCGGCAGGTGCTGGCCGTCGCCTGAGCGAGGGGGCCGGCGCCGGCCGGCATCCCCTCCCCGCCGCAGGAAGACTCACCGCAACAGGACGATGCCCCGACGAAACGACCTGTTCCGGTGAGATCACCTGTTCTGGTGAGATCCCCCGCGGGTCACTCCAGGCCGCTGTAGGCGTGCAGCCCCTTGAAGAACTGGTTCACGATCGTGAAGTTGAAGATGACGGTCGCGAAGCCGATGATCGACAGCCACGCCGACCGCGTGCCCCGCCACCCGCGCGTCGCGCGGGCGTGGATGTAGCCCGCGTAGAGCACCCAGATGACGAAGGTCCACACTTCCTTCGTGTCGAAGCCCCAGTAACGGCCCCACGCGTCGTTGGCCCAGATGGAGCCGGCGATGAGGGTGAAGGTCCAGAAGATGAAGCCGATGATCGCGAAGCGGTAGGCCAGCGACTCCAGCGCGTCGGCGCCGGGGAGGATGCGCAGGAACCCCGAACGGGCGGGGCGCGAGACGGCGGCATCGACGGCGACCGTCGCGGCGGCGCGGGCGCGGGTCTCACGACGTGCCTGGAACAGCTGCAGCACCGACAGCGCGAACGCGAGGGCGAAGAACGCCGTGGAGAGCGATGCCACGAACACGTGGATCACGAGCCACACGCTCTTGAGCGGATCCATCAGCGGCTGCACCTCGACGTAGTACGCCAGGGTCGCCCCTCCCAACAGCACCACGACGAGCCCCGTGATGAAGGCGCCGAGGAAGCGCAGGTCGTAGCGGAACAGCACACCGAGGTACACCGCGACGATGAGCATCGTGCCCGTCAGCGCGAACTCGTACATGTTGGCCCACGGCACGCGCTCGGCGGCGATGCCGCGCAGCACGTCGGCGGCGACGTGGAACAGGAAGGCGAGCCAGGTCAGCGCCGTGGCGATGCGTGCCCACAGGTAGCGCGCGCGCTGGCCCGGACGCGCGTCGAGTGCGGCAGCGGATGCCGCTTCCTGCGCGCGCAGGTCGCTGAGGCTCTCGCCGTTCGCGACGCCGCCGGCGCCGACGAGTTCGCGCACGCGCTCGTCCTGCGCCTTGATGGCCTGGTCCGAACGGCGGGCGAGGTCGACGGCGTAGGCGATGAACGCGAGGGCGTAGATGACGATGGCCGTCCACACCAGCAGCACGGAGACGTCGTCGAGCGAGAGCGCTTCGGTGGCAGGCATGGCATCCAGTCTACGTCGGGCGCGTCGCGCCGATTCGGGGCGGCGGAGCGCGGTTCATGGGGGCGGCGGCGCCGTGCGCCGCCGCGGGGTCAGTCGGTGGCGCGCAGGCGCGCTTCGAGGGCATCGCCGTGACGGCGGGCGACGTCGTCGACGGCCGCGCGCAGCGTCGGATCCTCACCGCGGGCGAGGCCCGCGTATTCGAGCCGCACCGTCTTCCCGGCGACGGTCGCCTTCACCCACATGCGCCGGCGCGGCACGAAGAGGGCGACGAGCAGACCGAGCGTCGCGAGCACGGCGAACAGCAGCACCCACGGGGCGCCGACGTCGCGGTGGATCGACAGCGACGCGAAGCGGGGAACCGATTCGGCGTAGCCGTCCGCCCCGGCGGGCGACGCGTTCTCGAACGTGATCGTGCCGAGCCCGTCGGGCAGATCCGCGGTCTCGCCGGGGGCGAGCTCGATCGAATCGACGTCGACGGCGCGGCCGGTGAGCTGATCCATGCCCTCCGGGTCGAGCGTGTAGACCGAGCGCGGCGTGCCGTCATCGATGCCGAGGTCCCCGGCGTAGACGTCGAGGGTGAGCACGGGATTGACGAGGTCGGGGTAGACCGATGTGAGCGCCCCGGTCGAGAGGGTCGCGGCCGTCGGGTAGAAGAAGCCGATGAGGCCCAGCTGCTCGGGCATCCCGTCGGTGATCTTGACGACGCCGAGGGAGGTCATGCTCGCGTCCTGCGGCAGGAACGGCACCGACTCGCTGAAGACGACGAGTCCCTCCGCATCGCGCACCGTCAGGGTCGGCGCGTAGCCGTTGCCCATCAGGTAGATGCGGTCGCCCTCGAGGTCGAGCGGGTGGTTGACCCGCACCTCGCCGGCCTTCTCCTCCTGCCCCGGCACCCGGGTGGTCAGGATCGCGGCGAAATCGCCCGCCTGTCCCGCCCCCTGCTCGCCGGCGGGGATGTAGCTGACCTGGAACTCGTCGAGGGTCATCGAGTACGGCGGCAGCGTCTCGGTGTCGACGAAGCGACCGGGGTTGAACGAGGAGTAGTCGGCGAGGGTGTTGACGAAGCTCTGCCCCTCCACCAGCACGTCCTGCCCGGTGTAGGTGTAGCCCCCTCCGACGCCCACGGCGATGAGCACGCCCACGAGCGACGCGTGGAAGACGAGGTTGCCGGTCTCACGCAGGTACCCGCGCTCGGCCGACACCGAGAACGTGCCCCGGCCGTCGTAGCGCTCCACGCGGTAACCGGCGCGGCGCAGCTGATCGGCGGCGAGGTCGACGGCCTCGGCGGCGGTGGCCTCGGCATCCGCCCCCTCCGGCAGCTGCACGACCGCTTCGGTGTGGTCATCCAGGCGCGCGAGGCGCGCGGGAGTGCGCGGCGGACGCGACCGCATCGCCTTCCAGTGGTGCTTGGTGCGCGGGATCACGCAGCCGATCAGCGAGACGAACAGCAGCAGGTAGATCGCCGAGAACCACGGCGACGCGTACACGTCGAACAGGCTCAGGCTGTCGAGGATCGGGTACAGGTCGGGGTTGTCGCTCTTGTACTGGGTGACGCCGTTGGGGTCGGCCGTGCGCTGCGGCACGATGGAGCCGGGGATCGCGGCGATCGCGAGCAGCAGCAGCAGCACGACGGCCGTGCGCATGCTCGTCAGCTGTCGCCAGCCCCAGCGCAGCCAGCCGATGAACCCGAGGGTGGGCTGACGGATGCCATCGGGCGCGTCGCCGTCGGCGTGGTCGGTCGGGCGCAGCGGGCCGTCGATCGGCTCCGCGGGCGTGGCCCGGTCAGAGCGGGAGCTGGACACTGCCGATCACCGCCCCGAGCCGCGACATGAGATCGGTCCAGACGCCTGTGACCATGAGCAGTCCGAGTGCGATGAGCAGCACCCCTCCGGTGATGTTGATGGCGCGGATGTGGCGCTTGAAGAAGGCGACCGACCGCGTCGCCCAGCCGAAGCCGATGGCGAGCAGGATGAAGGGAACGCCCAGGCCGATCGAGTAGGCCACCCCGAGGATGCCGGCACGCACCGGGTCACCCTGGTTGATCGAGATCGCGAGGATCGCCGTCATGGTCGGGCCGATGCACGGGGCCCAGCCGACGCCCATCGCGACGCCGAGCAGCGGAGCCCCGACAAGACCGAGGTTCTCGCGCATGCGCGGGCGGAAACTGCGCTGGGCGACACCGAACACGCCGATGAACACGAGCCCCAGCAGGATCACGACGACGCCGAGGACCCGGGTGATGGGGTCCTGATACTGGATGAACAGCTGGCCGAACGTGCCGCCGATCACGAAGATCGTCACGAACACCGCGGTGAACCCGGCGATGAACAGCAACACGCCCCACAGCAGGCGCGAGCGGTTCTTCGTGCGCGTGCCGCCGGAGCGCTCGGGGGCGGCGCCCCCGAGGAAGCCCAGGTACCCCGGGACCAGCGGCAGCACGCAGGGCGAGAGGAACGACACGAGACCGGCGAGCACCGCGATCGGGATCGCGAGCCACAGTGCGCCGTCGAAGACGATCGCGAAGGGGTTCACGACGTCTCCGCGCGCACGTCGGCCACGATCGTGGTGAGGATCGATGCGTCCTGCAGCTGACCGATGATGCGCGCGGCCAACCGGCCCTGCGCGTCGAGCACGAGGGTCGTCGGCACCGCCTGGAGCGAGGTCACCTCGGCGAAGGCGAGCTTGAGGTCGGGGTCGCGGTGGGCGAGCACCGACGGGTAGGTGATGCCGTAGGTGCGGTCGAAGGATGCCGCGGTGGCGGCCTCGTCGTAGATGTTGACGCCGAGGAACGAGACGTCCTCGTCGGCGAACTCCTCGTTCGCCTCCTGCAGGTACGGCGCCTCGGCGCGGCACGGGCCGCAGCCGGCGTACCAGAAGTTGACGACCACGACGTCGCCGGCCAGATCGTCGCTGGAGATCGTGCCGCCGTCCACAGCGGTGCCGGAGAAGACGATCGGCTCCTCGCGCTCGTCGGGAGCGATCTCGCTCGTGGCGAAGTCGCGGGAGACGAACCCGGAGGTGTCCCCCTCGCGGTAGGCGTCGACGAGGTCGTCGTTCTCGCCGGTGCAGGCGGCGAGACCGGCCGTCAGCGCCACCGCGACCAGGGCAGCGGCGACCGACCGCACGCGGCGGCGACGATTCGGGTCACGTGACATCAGACCGCTCCCACATCCACGGCGCCCGACAGGGTCGCCGGCTCCACATACGCGACCTCCGACCAGGTCCCGTCCTCGGCGAGGGTGAAGCTCGTGATGCTCGACAGGGCGCACCGACGCTGCGTGGGGTTGTGCCGCATCAGGGCACCGGTGACGGCCAGGTGGGTCACCCAGATCGGCAGCTGGTGCGACACGATCACCGCGTCGCCGGACTCGGTGGCATCCCACGCGTCGCGCATCGCGGCATCCATGCGGGCCACGACCTGCAGGTAGGGCTCGCCCCAGCTGGGCAGGTCGGGGGCACGCAGGTGACGCCAGTTGACCGGGTTGGCGAGGGCCCGCTTCATGCGGCGACCCTCGAAGACGTTGGTGGGCTCGATCACGCGCTCGTCGATCTGCGGCTCGAGCCCGAACAGCTCGGTGAACGGTTCCGACGACTCGCGGGTGCGCTGCAGCGGCGAGCAGACGAGGCTCCCGACGGGCCTCTCGAGCGACTGGATGTACTCGGCTGCCTGGCGCGCCATGCGGCGGCCGTCGACACTCAACCCGAAGCCGGGGAGTCGCCCGTAGAGCACGCGCGCGGGGTTGTGGACCTCGCCGTGGCGCACGAGGTGGAGGCGATCGGCAGGCACCCGGCAAGTCTACGGGGGTCGGATCTGTGCACGCGCTGAGCGTGCGGGGATCTCAGGCGGCGTCGGCGTCCGGGGTGCGGGCGTCCAGTAGCGCCCGGATGCGGGCGTAGAGGAACCAGGCCACACCCACCGCCACGGCGATGATCACGACGTATTGCAGCACATCGGCATACGCCTCGACGACGTGCCACGACTCGCCCAGGAAGAACCCGGCCAGCACGAAGATGCTGTTCCAGATCGCACTTCCCGCAAGCGTCAGCAGACCGAACCGCCACACCGGCATGCGGGCGACGCCGGCCGGGATGGAGATGAGGCTTCGGAAGATCGGGATCATGCGCCCGAAGAACACGGCCTTGCCGCCGTGCTTGGCGAACCACGCGATGGTGCGGTCGATGTCCTCGGGATGCAGCAGCGGCACCTTCGCGGCGATCGCCCGCAGCCGGCCGGCACCGAGCCACGCGCCGAGGCCGTAGAGCAGGAACGCTCCGACCACCGATCCGGCGGTCGTCCACAGCAGCGCTTCGAACAGGGTGAATCCGCCGCGGCTGGCCGCCAGGCCCGCCATCGGCAGGATGGCCTCGCTGGGCAGCGGCGGGAAGAGGCTCTCCAGCGCGATCGCCGCCCCCGCGCCGACGGGGCCGATGGTGTCCATCAGCGACACCGTCCAATCCGCCAGTGCGGTCAGCCAGGAGCCGTCCGAGGCGTCGGAGGCGGCGGCGGCAATCGTCACGGCGGCGAGCGTCATCTCTCCACGCTAGGGAAGGCGGTGCCGGGAAACCTGGGCGAAGCCCGTACGCGTCGGCCGGGATTCCGCGAAAGCCTCCCGCACGTAGACTGGTCGATCGTGAGTGAACGCGTTCTCGTCCAGCAGCTTCAGGGTCTCCCCGATGGGCCCGTCACGGTGTCCGGATGGGTGGAGACCGTCCGCGACCAGAAGAAGGTGCAGTTCGTCATCCTGCGGGATGAGACCGGCGCCGTGCAGCTGGTCAATCCCTCCACGCGCCCGGCCGCCGATCCCGACGCGGCGGCAGAGCAGGATGCCGCAGCGCTGGCGCTGACCTCGCTCATCTCCGAGCTGACCACCGGCACCTTCCTCACCGTCACCGGTGAGCTCAAGCACGACGAGCGCGTCAAGCTCGGCGGCGTCGAGATCAAGATCGGCACGCTCGACGTGGCATCCGCCGCCCTGCCGGAGACCCCCATCGCCGCCGACAGCGGCATGGACAAGCGCATGGACTGGCGCTTCCTGGACCTCCGCCAGCGTCGCAACAACCTCATCTTCCGCGTGCAGACGACCCTCGAGCACGCGATGCGGTCGTACTGGATCGAGCGCGACTACATCGAGATCCACACCCCCAAGCTCATGGCATCCGCCTCGGAGTCCAACGCCGAGCTGTTCGAGGTGCCCTACTTCGAGGACAAGACGGCCTACCTCGCGCAGTCGCCGCAGTTCTACAAGCAGATGGCGCAGGTCGCCGGCTTCGGCAAGATCTTCGAGATCGCTCCCGCCTTCCGCGCCGACCCGTCGTTCACGAGCCGTCACGCGACCGAGTTCACCTCGATCGACGCCGAGATCAGCTGGATCGACTCGCACGAGGACGTCGCGGCGATGCAGGAGGAACTGCTGGCCACCGCCATCCAGGCGGTCAAGGACAAGCACGGCGACGAGATCCAGGAGCTGTTCGGGATCGACGTGCAGGTGCCGCAGCTGCCGTTCCCGCGCATCCCGCTGGCCGAGGCCCGCGAGATCGTCAAGGCACGCGGATACGACATCCCCCGCACCGACGGCGACCTCGACCCCGAGGGCGAGCGTCAGATCTCCGCCTACGTCGAGGAGACCTACGGACACCAGTTCGTCTTCATCACCGACTACCACCCCGAGATCCGTGCGTTCTACCACATGCGCGACGAGGAGACCGGGCTGACGAAGTCGTACGACCTGCTGTTCAAGGGCGTCGAGATCACCACCGGCGCGCAGCGCGAGCACCGCGTGGATGTGCTGATCGAGCAGGCCCGCGAGAAGGGTCTGGAGCCGGAGCACCTCGACTTCTACTTCGACTTCTTCCGCTTCGGCGCCCCGCCGCACGGCGGTTTCGGCATGGGCCTTGCCCGCGTGATGATGCTGCTGCTGGGTCAGGACTCGATCCGCGAGGTCACCTACCTCTTCCGCGGCCCCACCCGCCTGGCCCCGTAGGCCGCGCCGCGGCGCCGGCCCGGCCCGGCCCCCGGTCCGTGAGACGACAGCTGGCGGCCGAGACCATGGGAATTCCCCATTGTCTCGGCCGCCAACTGTGGTTTCAGCGGGAGGAGGAGGGGGCGGAGGAGGGGGAGGCGGCGGCCGCCAGGCACGCGGCGCACCGCCCGATCAGCGTGCTCTGCGGCAGCGACATCGCGAAGCCGGTCGACGCCCGCAGCATGCGCGCCGCCGTGCGGAACGCGCCGACGGGGAGCACGACGACGGCGCCGCAGTCGGTGCAGTGCCCATGCAGGTGCTTACGGGACTCCCCCACCGTCGCCAGGTGGAAGCGCGTCGCACCGCCCTGCGAGTGCTGCCGTGAGACCACGCCCGATGCCGCCAGCAGATCGAGCGTGCGGTACACGGTCGCGCGGTGCACGTCGCTGCCTTCCAGCAGCGCCGAGACGTCATCGGCGGTGAGGTGGTCGGCACGGCCGGCCAGCACCGTCAGCACGGCGCGGCGGGGAGCGGTCACCCGTTCTCCCCGCTGCCGCAGCGCCGCGAGCGCGGCACGCACGTCCTCGTCCCGCGCGGCGGAGTGCATCGCATCGTGCTCGAGGCGGGCTCCGGGGTCAGGCATGACCCTCATGGTGCCACCGGCACGCGGCATCCTCTACCCCGCGCGCACCCCGCACGGGCGTCACGTGCGCTTGAGTCCCTGCACGTAGTACGCCACGATCAGCGCGACCCACGTGGTGAGGATGTAAGGCCACGTATAGGTCTCGAGGCCGAGCCGGTGCATCAGCAGCGTGACGATCGCGGTGATGACGATCCACGGCAGCGCGTACAGCCACGACGCCGTCGAGCTCTTGAGGAAGGTCACCGCCAGCGCGATCGCGGTCAGCACCCCCGAGTAGTTCGCGAGCCCGTTGGCGATCTCGTTCCACGATTCGCCCATCACGATGGCCGTGAGCGTGCCCACGACCGAGCCGTGCACCGCGGCCAGCCCCACCTGCCAGCTGGCGATGAACAGTCCGAGCAGGATGAGGGCGCCCGCGATGGGGCTGTCCACGAGCACTACCTGCGACACGTTGGTCAGCAGCGACAGGAAGAACGCCTGCACGGCTCGTCGGGCAGATCCGATGCCGCGCCGTCGACGGCCAGAGCGAGGGTCGACAGCACGATGATCGTCGCGACGATGACGAACGGCGCCGTCGTGTACGGCAGGTCGTACTTCTTCAGCGGGGTCTTCGTGAACAGAGAGGGGTTGCGGTCCGCTGCCACGGCGCGGCAGCGGGGTTAGGCTCGGCGCATGTCGCAGATGCTCGAAGGCACCGTCAACTCCCGAGACACCGGCGGGATGCCGCTGCGAGGCGGGGGCGCCACCCCGACCGGGGTGCTCTACCGCTCCGATGCCCTGAGCGGGCTGACCGCCGACGGCCTGGAGCAGCTCGCCGCGACCGACATCGACGTGATCGTCGACTTCCGCACGGCGTTCGAGCAGCAGATGGCCCCCAACCGGCTGCCGGCCAGCCGCTCCTTCCGCACCGTGACCCTGCCGTTGCTCGAGGGCGCGCTGACGGGGCTCGCACAGCAGGCCATGCAGGCGGGACGCCAGGCCGGCGACGCGGATGCCGCCGCGAGCGCGGTCGCCGAGGCCCTCCACGACCTGCCGACGCTCGGGCAGCTGTACATCGGGATGCTCCAGCACGGCGCCACGGCGTTCGCCGAAGTGGCGCGCACGATCGCCGTGCCGACGACACCCCAGCAGGGCGTGCTCGTCCACTGCACGGCGGGGAAGGACCGCACGGGAGTGGCCATCGCGGTCATTCTCGATGCCGTCGGCGCCGAGCGGGAGGCGATCGTGGCGGACTACGCCGTGTCCGAGCGGAACCTGTCGGGGCCGTGGGCCGAGCGCATGCTCGGAGTGATCGAGAAGATGGGGGTCCCGCTGACCCCCGCACTCACATCGCTGGTCGTCGGCTCACCGGCATCCGCCATCGAAGAAGCCCTCGGCTGGCTCGACGAGCGGGGCGGATCGGCGGCGTACCTGCAGTCCGGCGGCCTCACCGACACCGAGCTGGCCGCGCTGCGCGCACGCCTCGCCGCCTGATCGGCGGGCGCGACGGTACGGCAGCCGTCGCGTCAGACCTCGAGGTCGACGGCCACGCGGTCGGAGCGGATGCCGCCGATGAACGCGGCGACCTCCTCGTGCGCGGGGTGCACCTGGTAGGCGTCGAGGCCCGCCGCGTCGTCGAAATCGGCGACGAGGGCGAGATCCCAGTTGCCGGGAAGGTCGAGTGCGTTCGCGCCCGCGCTCATGGCGCGCAGCGTCGGCACGACGCCCACGAGCGCCTCGAGGCGGCGGCCGGCTTCTGCGGCCTGCGCGGCACGGGTGCCCGCGTCGTCGGCGGCGAGCTTGAAGGCCACGATGTGACGGATCATGCGGAGATCTCCTCGGTGAGTGCGGCGCGCAGCCGGTCGGGCGAGACGCGCCAGTGTGCATGCAGCCGACCGTCGATGAGGACGACCGGGATCTTCTCCCACCACTGCTCGTAGAGCGCGGGGTCGTCGAGGATCGACGCCTCCGCAACCTCGACGCGGTCTTCGGGGAAGTCGGCGACGACCGCGTCGACGATCTCCCGTGCGACGTCGCAGAGGTGGCAGTCGGGCTTGGTGATGATGGTCAGCGTCGTCACGTCAGTGCTCGACCGGGAACCCCGCCGCGATCCACTCGGACGTGCCGCCGTCGACGTTCGTCGCGTCGTACCCACGCTGGGTGAGGGCGGCCACGACCTGGCCCGACCGCCCGCCGACCTGGCAGATCACATCGAACGGTTCGTCGGGGAGGCGGTCGAGCTGCCCGCCGAGCGCGGACATCGGCAGGTTGATCGCGCCGGGCACGTGGCCGGCGGCGAACTCGTGCTCCTCGCGCACGTCGATGAGCGGCGTGCCCTGACGCTCGCGCAGCTGCTGAACGGTGATCGACTTCATGACGGTCCCTTCGACAGAACACGAAGCGCCCCCTGCGACGCGGCCATCGATCCGCGGCTGAGCCGCGTCTCGACTGCAAAGGACCGGTCGGGGGCGCTTGTGTCGGATGCCGCTTTTTACTTCTTGTTGCGGCGCTGGTGGCGAGTCTTGCGAAGCAGCTTGCGGTGCTTCTTCTTCGCCATGCGCTTGCGGCGCTTCTTGATGACAGAACCCACGGAAAACCTCACTATGTCGGGGGTCTGGGAGCGGCGGTACCGCACCCGGGATCGGGGCAAACGAAAAATGCCTCAGATCAGTCTAGCCGACGTCGGCGACGGGACGTTGCAGGGCGTCGAGCACCGCGCTCTCGGGCACCCGATAACTGCGCCCGAACCGCACGGCGGGCAGCTCCCCCGCGTGCACGAGACGGTAGACCGTCATCTTCGACACACGCATGAGATCGGCGACCTCGGCGACCGTCAAGAATCGCATATCCGGCAGTTCAGCCATGGTTTCCCCCTCACGCTGTGGCCACTCTAGGCCGTGGGGGCGACGCCTGTAAACCACTGGGATTCGTGGGGCGATTGGGGCAGACGCTTCCCCTGTGACGGAAGAGGAGCGGCGTTGCGTCGGGTCAGCGCCCCGGCATCCTGCTGAACACGTTCGAGAGGGCGTGCTTGGCGGATGCCGCAGCGCGCCCGACCGCTTCGGCGGCCTGAGCGGCGGAGTCGTTGAGGCTCGGCGAGCCGTCGTCGGACTCCTCTTCGAGCAGGAACGGCATGAGCCAGTCGTCCACGGCGTCCAGCGGCGCGGTCGACAGGCTGTAGTACCGGTGCTGGCCCTCCTCGCGCACCGAGACGAGTTCGGCCTCGCGCAGGACCTTGAGGTGCTTGGAGACCGTCGGCTGGCTGACGCCGAGGTCCTGCACGATGTGCGAGACGCTGGTGCCTCCGCGTTCGCCGTTGCCGGCGCGATCAAGCAGAAGCTGCAGGATGTCCCGACGGGTGCCGTCGGCGATCACGTCGAAGATATCCGCCATGAGGATAGGTTAGCGGCGCCTCCGCGGGAGTACCATGACACGGATCCAAGAGCGAGGAGGACGCCGCATGACGGGGGACACCGTCGGCACGCGTCTGCGGCGCGGCATTCTGGCTCGGCTCGAGTGGGTGTGGGACGAACTGCGTTCGTTGACCACCGCTTCCCCTGCCCGTTTCGCGGTGCTGATCTTCGTCGCGCTCATCCTGCTGTTCACGGCGCTGTATTCGCTTCCGGCGGCGGCCGCCGACGGCAAGCCGACCGCGCTGGCCGATGCCCTCTTCACCGCCGTGTCCACGATCTGCGTCACGGGCCTGTCGACCGTCGACATGTACTCGCACTGGTCCCCGCTGGGGCACGTGTTCACCTACATCGGCGTCAACGTCGGCGCGCTCGGCGTGCTGACCCTCGCCTCCATCCTCGGGCTCGTCATCTCCAAGCGCCTCGGGCTGCGCGCCAAGCTCATCGCCGCCGGCGACAGCAACCCGCTGCGCGCGCACGGCGGGCCCGTCAACGAGGGCCAGACCGTGCGACTGGGCGAAGTGGGCCAGCTGCTGGCGACCGTGGCACTGTCGACCCTCATCATCGAGGCCGTGCTGACCATCCTCATCTACCCCGCGCTGATCGTCGCGGGCATCGACCCCGTCGCCGCCCTCTGGGAAGCGCCGTACTACGCGGCGATGTCGTTCACGAACACCGGCTTCGTGCCGAACGCGGAGGGACTCGCCCCCTTCGCCGACGACTACTACTTCCTCGGCGTGCTGATGGCCGGCGTCTTCCTCGGGTCCATCGGCTTCCCGGTGATCTTCACGCTCTGGCGGCACACCTGGCACGTGCGCCGCTGGTCGCTGCACTCCAAGCTCACCCTCATCACGACCGTCATCCTGTTCTTCGCCGGCGCGATCGTGTTCCTGAGCCTGGAGTACCTCAATCCCAAGACCTTCGGGTCGATGGATGCCTGGGACACCGTGTTCCAGTCGTTCTTCCTGTCGGCGATGACACGCTCGGGCGGGTTCTCGGTCGTGGACATCGGCGAACTCAACGGCTCGTCGCTCGTGGCGGGTTCGATGCTCATGTTCGTCGGTGGCGGGTCGGCCTCGACCGCAGGCGGCATCAAGGTGACGACGCTGGCCGTGCTCGCCCTCGCGGTGTGGTCCGAGGCGAAGG
>Ga0233363_1000739_pt1 | contig 13730 bp, 9 predicted proteins | sample ElkDunMinimDraft_18_FD_191534 | JGI IMG/M metagenome (GOLD analysis project Ga0233363, IMG submission 191534) | Fecal eukaryotic communites from dung pellets of Tule Elk in California, USA - Elk Dung C16 | ecosystem: Host-associated > Mammals > Digestive system > Large intestine > Fecal | place... | reverse complement strand
CGGCCTGATCCTCACCCCGCGCGTGACGATCGACGACGCACCGGTGCCCGCCGCCGAGGTGCGCACGATCGGGCATGTCGGCCTGTACCGGGTGGAAGCGACGGGGGAGCGCATCGCCCTCACCCTCGCCCCGGCGGAGGTGCCCGCGCCCGCGCGCGCCCTGCTGCGCGCCCGCGAGCCGGTGCTGGTCCCGCGCGCCGAGGCCGACGAGTTCCTCCGCGACCATCTGCCGCGCCTCGCGCGCCAGGCGCCGGTGACGCTCGGTCGCGGCGTCGAGATGCCGCCGGCGCTGCCGCCGCGCCTCGAGGTCGCGGTGCGGTTCGAGCCCGGCGACCGCGTGGCGTACGCGCTGACGTGGCGTTACGCCGGCACGCCGCCGGTGCCGTACGCCGCCACCGGCACCGCCACCGACCGCGACACCGCGTACGAGAAGCGCGTGCAGGATCACGTCGAGGCGGCGTGGCGCGGCGCGAGCGAACTGCCCTTCCGCGACGCCGGCGCGTTCACAGGCGTGGATGCCGCCGAGTTCGCGGCCGCCGTGCTGCCGGCGCTGCAGCTGATCGACGGGGTCGACACCGACGTCACCGGCATCCGCCGCAGCTACCGGGAACTCACCGGCACGCCGGAGATCACCGTCACGACGGTGGAGACCACCGACCGCGATTGGTTCGACCTCGGCATCATCGTGACGATCGACGGGCGCCGCATCCCGTTCACCCCACTGCTGACCGCGCTCACCCGGCGCCGGCGCAAGATGCTGCTCAGCGACGGCGGCTACTTCTCGCTCGCCCACCCCGCCCTCGACCGGCTGCGCGAGCTGCTGGAGGAGGCCGCGGAACTCGACGAATGGGACACCGGCCCCCGCATCAGCCGGTACCAGACCGCACTGTGGTCCGATTTCGAGGACCTCGCCGACCAGGCCCAGCCCGCCGTGGCGTGGCGGGCCACCGTGGCGGGGCTGCGTGCGGCGGAGGGCGTGCCGACCACCCCCGTGCCGGCGGGAATCCACGCGAAGCTGCGCCCGTACCAGCAGCAGGGGCTGGACTGGCTGGCGTTCCTCTGGCGGCACCGGCTCGGCGGCATCCTCGCCGACGACATGGGCCTCGGCAAGACGCTGCAGACCCTCGCGCTCATCGCCCACACCCGCGACGAGGGGGAGCGGCGCCCGTTCCTCGTGGTCGCCCCCACCTCCGTCGTCGCGACGTGGCGCAGCGAAGCCGAGCGCTTCGCCCCCGACCTCGTCGTCCGCACGATCGGCTCGAGCGCGCTCACGCGCGGCGCGTCGGTGGCCGACCTCGCCGCCGGCGCCGATGTCGTGGTGACCTCCTACGCGCTGCTGCGCCTGGACGAGGCGGAGTACGCCGGGCTCGAGTGGGCGGGGCTCATCCTCGATGAGGCGCAGTTCGTCAAGAATCCCGCCACCAAGCTGCACCGCGCCGCCGCCTCGCTGCGCGCCGACGTGACCTTCGCCATCACCGGGACGCCGCTGGAGAACACCCTGACCGAGCTGTGGGCGCTGCTCTCGCTCACCGCGCCCGGCCTGTTCCCCTCGGCCCGACGCTTCCGGCAGGAGTACGTCGGCCCGATCGAGCAGGGCAAGACGCCGGAGAACGCCGAGGGAGCGCCCTACCGCGAGCGGCGCCTGGCGCGGCTGCGCCGGCGCATCCGGCCGTTCATGCTGCGCCGCACGAAAGACCTCGTCGCCCGCGACCTGCCGCCCAAGCAGGAGCAGGAGCTGCGCGTGCAGCTGAGCGACGACCACCGGGCACTCTACGACACCGTGCTGCAGCGGGAACGGCAGAAGGTGCTGGGCCTGCTCGACGACCTGGATCGCCAGCGGTTCATCGTGTTCCGCTCGCTGACGCTGCTGCGGCTGCTGAGCCTCGCCCCCGCCCTCATCGACGGCCGCCACACCCGACTGGGCTCCAGCAAGCTCGACGCCCTGCTGGAGCACGTGGGCGAACTCGCGGCGGAGGGCCACCGCGCACTGGTGTTCAGCCAGTTCACGTCGTTCCTCGAACTGGCGGCCCGGCGACTGGATGCCGCCGGCATCGCGTACGCGTGGCTCGACGGCTCCACGCGGCGCCGTGAGGAGGTCGTGGCCGATTTCCGCGGCGGCGACGCGCCGGTGTTCCTCATCAGCCTGAAGGCGGGCGGCTTCGGCCTGACCCTCACCGAGGCCGACTACGTGTTCGTCCTCGACCCGTGGTGGAACCCCGCCGCCGAGTCGCAGGCGGTGGACCGCACGCACCGCATCGGGCAGACCCGGCCGGTCAACGTGTACCGCATGATCGCGGAGGGCACGATCGAGGAGAAGGTCATGGCGCTGCAGCAGCGCAAGGCCCGCCTGTTCGCCTCGGTGATGGACGACGACGACCTGTTCGCCGCGGCGCTGACCGCCGACGACATCAGGGATCTGCTGGACGGCTGAGCATAGACACGGCCGCGCAGACCAATCCCAGAGGACTCGCCCCGTAGAATCGAGAGCTGTTGACAGGGGAGGAATCCATGCGCATCACGGGTCTCGGCCACGCCGGAATGTTCATCGAGACGACAGGCGGCACGATCCTCTGCGACCCGGTGATCAAGTCATCGTTCTACGGGTCGTGGTTCGTCTTCCCCGACAACCGGGCCCTCGACTGGGAGCGCTACGGCAAGGCCGACTTCCTCTACATCTCGCACCGTCACCGCGACCACTTCGACCCGTGGATGCTGGAGACTTTCGTCCGCAAGGACATCGAGGTGCTGCTGCCGGAGTACCCGACCGACGATCTCGAACAGGATCTGCGCAGGCTCGGGTACGACAACATCACCTACACCCGCGCCGGCGAGATCATCCAGCGGGGCGAGCTGAAGCTCATGATCACGCCGCTGCGAGCCCCGAGCGACGGGCCCATCGGCGACTCCAGCCTCTCCGTCGACGACGGCACGGCGTCGATCCTCAACCAGAACGACTCGCACCCGCTGGATCTGGAGAAGCTGCTGTCGTTCGGCAAGCCCGAAGCATATTTCACGCAGTTCTCCGGAGCGATCTGGTGGCCGATGGTCTACGACCTGCCGCAGGACGCCAAGGTCAACTTCGCCCACCTCAAGCGCGAGGCCCAGCACAAGCGCGCGATGTTCTACATCGAGAAGGTCGACGCGCCGCACGTGTACCCCATGGCGGGTCCGCCGATGTTCCTGCGCGACGAGCTGTTCCGCTACAACGGGCTCGGCGAGCACAACGACTCGATCTTCACCGACCAGGCGCAGTTCCTGGCGCGCATGAAGGAAGAGGCCCCGCAGTACTCCGGCCACGTCTTCATCCCCGGCACCGTCGTCACGATCTCCGGCGGCGAGCAGACGGTCGAGCAGACGCTGTACACCGACGCCGAGATCGACCGCATGTTCACCGACAAGTGGGGGTACCTCCAGGAGCAGCGCGCCTCGCGCCAGGAGGAGATCCGTGCCGAGGAGGCCTCCCGCGCCCCGGTGCTGCCGCCGGACGAGATGCTCGCCGAGCTGAAGGCCTGGTGGGAGCCGCTGCTGCGCCGCGGCCGCATCTTCCGTGAGGGCGTGGGCGGACCGGTGCGCATGACGATCGGCGAGCTGGACCTCTGCGTCGACTTCCCCAAGGCCAAGGTGCGCGAGTACGCGGGGGAGGAGACCAACTACTGGTTCACGATCCCCGCAGACCTCGTCTCGACGAACATCGCCGAGCACGAGATCGACTGGTCGAACTCGATCTTCCTGTCGATGCAGTTCGAAGCCGGACGCGTGGGCAAGTTCAACGAGTTCATCTACACGTTCTTCAAGTGCCTCTCACGCGACCGCATCGAGTACGTCGAGAACTGGTACGCCGAGCAGTCCGACGTCACCGAGGACATCCAGCTCGAGGACTGGATCGTGCAGCGCCGCTGCCCGCACCTGCGCGCCGATCTCTCCAAGACCGGCAAGATCGAGGGCGACGTGCTCACCTGCTCGCTGCACGACTGGAAGTGGGACCTGAAGACGGGCAAGTGCCTGTCGACCCTCGGTCACCCGATCCGCGCCAGCCAGGTGGAGGACGACCTGCACCGCGCCGCGGCATCCCCCGCCGCCTGACGTCACCTGCGCCCCGCGCGATCGCGGTAGGCTGAGCAGCACCACCCAGCAACCTTTAACACCGTCCTGTGAGGCGGAGAAGGGAGCGGCGGATGAGCACGCGTACCGTGCTGCACGAAGCCGACATCGCTCGAGCCCTGACTCGGATCTCCCACGAGATCCTCGAGTCCAATCGCGGCCCCGAAGGGCTGGTGATCCTCGGCATCCCCACGCGCGGCGTGAACCTCGCCCAGCGCATCGGCGCGCTGGTGACCGAGTTCGGGGGCCGCAGCATCCCCGTCGGGGCGCTGGACGTCACGATGTACCGCGACGACCTGCACCGCAACCCCACCCGGGCACCGCAGCCGACCGAGATCCCCGCCGGCGGAATCGACGGCAAGACCGTGGTGCTCGTGGACGACGTGCTCTTCTCCGGCCGCAGCATCCGCGCCGCCCTCGACGCCCTCCAGGACATCGGCCGCCCCGCCGCCGTGCGCCTGGCGATCCTCGTCGACCGGGGGCACCGGGAGCTGCCGATCCGGCCCGACTTCGTCGGCAAGAACCTGCCGAGCGCCCGCGAGGAACGCGTCAACGTGCGCCTGGCCGACGTCGACGGCATCGAGGAGGTGACGATCGAGTCATGAGGCACCTGCTCGACACCCGCACCCTCACGCGCGACGATGCCCTGCGCATCCTCGACGTCGCCGAGGACATGGCCGACACCCAGCGCCGTGAGGTCAAGAAGCTCCCGACGCTGCGCGGCAAGACCGTCGTGAACCTCTTCTTCGAGGACTCCACGCGCACCCGCATCTCGTTCGAAGCCGCCGCCAAGCGGCTGTCGGCCGACGTCATCAACTTCTCCGCGAAAGGCTCCTCGGTCTCCAAGGGCGAGTCCCTGCAGGACACCGCCCAGACCCTCCAGGCGATGGGGGCTGATGCCGTCGTCATCCGCCACGGCGCGTCGGGCGCGCCGCGCACGCTCGCCACGAGCGGCTGGATCACCGCGGGCGTCGTCAACGCCGGCGACGGAACGCACGAGCATCCCACCCAGGCACTGCTGGACGCCTTCACGATCCGCAAGCGCTTCTTCGGCGCCGACAGTCGTGGGCGCGACCTCGCGGGCCTTCGGGTGACGATCGTCGGCGACGTGCTGCATTCGCGTGTCGCCCGCTCGAACGTGTGGCTGCTGACGACCCTCGGTGCGGCGGTCACCCTCGTCGCCCCGCCGACCCTCGTCCCGCAGGACGTCTCGGCCTGGCCGGTGCGGATCCGGTACGACCTCGACGAGGCCATCGCCGACGAGCCCGACGCGCTGATGATGCTGCGAATCCAGGCGGAACGCATGAATGCGGCGTATTTCCCGACTGAACGGGAGTATTCGCGCCGGTGGGGCCTGGACGCCGCGCGTTTGGGTCGGCTTTCGGCCGATAGCATTGTCATGCACCCGGGTCCCATGAACCGGGGCCTGGAGATCTCCGCCGACGCCGCCGATTCGCCGCGCTCGACCGTGCTCGAGCAAGTGACGAACGGCGTGTCCGTGCGGATGGCCGCCCTCTATCTGCTGCTGGCAGGGGAGCGCACACGAGCTGGAGAGGACGGACGATGAGCGAGACCATCCTCATCCGCGGAGCACGCATCCACGATCAGGCGGCCGCAGGCCGCCCGGCGGACCTGCTGATCGACGGCGGCCGCATCGTCGAGGTGGGCGCCGGCCTCAGCCGCGCCGGCGCGCGCGTCATCGACGCCGACGGCCTCATCGCCCTGCCCGGCCTCGTCGACCTGCACACGCACCTGCGCGAACCGGGCTACGAGGCGTCCGAGACGATCCTGAGCGGCTCGCGCGCCGCCGCCGCCGGCGGCTACACGGCGGTGTTCGCCATGCCGAACACCTCTCCCGTGGCCGACACCGCCGGCGTCGTGGAGCAGGAACTCGCCCTCGGCGAAGCAGCCGGCTACGTCACGGTGCAGCCGATCGGCGCCGTCACCGTGGGGCAGAAAGGCGAGCGTCTGGCAGAGCTCGGCGCCATGGCGTCGTCGCGCGCCCGCGTGCGCGTGTTCAGCGACGACGGCTTCTGCGTGTGGGATCCGCTCATCATGCGCCGCGCGCTCGAGTACGTGAAGGCGTTCGACGGCGTCATCGCCCAGCATGCCCAGGACCCGCGCCTGACCGAGGGCGCCCAGATGAACGAGGGCACCGTGTCGGCCGAACTCGGTCTCACCGGCTGGCCCGCCGTCGCCGAGGAATCGATCATCGCCCGCGACGTGCTGCTGGCCGAGCACGTCGGCTCGCGCCTGCACGTGTGCCATCTGTCGACGGCGGGCTCGGTGGACATCATCCGCTGGGCCAAGAAGCGCGGCATCGCGGTGACCGCCGAGGTCACCCCCCACCATCTGCTCCTCACCGAGGAGCTGGTGCGCGGCTACGACGCCCGATACAAGGTCAACCCGCCGCTGCGGCGTGAGCAAGACGTGCAGGCGGTGCGCGAGGGCCTGGCCGACGGCACGATCGACATCGTCGCCACCGACCACGCGCCGCACCCCGCCGAGGCGAAGGCGTGCGAATGGCAGGCCGCCGCCAACGGCATGGTGGGGCTCGAGAGCGCGCTGCGCGTCGTGCAGCAGGCGATGGTCGACACCGGCCTGCTCGGCTGGGACGACGTCGCCCGCGTCATGTCGACCACGCCCGCCCGCATCGGGCGCCTGGACGGCCACGGCACCCCGCTGACGGTGGGGGAGGCGGCATCGCTCACCCTCTACGACCCGACGCCGGTGCGTCCGTTCGGTCGCAGCGACCTCCACGGCCGCAGCGCGAACTCGCCCTACCTCGAGCGGGAACTGCCGGGCGAGGTGCGCTGGACGCTGCACCGCGGCACCGTGACCGTCGCCGACGGCGCGCTGCGCGAGATCGGGGTGAACGCATGACGCAGGAAGGCGCACTGCTGGTCGTCGTCGCCGTGGCGCTGGGCCTGCTCGGACTCGTCGCGTGGGGCTGGCGCCGACGCACCCGCCGGGACTCCGGCCTCGTTCCGCCGGTCGGCGAAGTGCCGGCCGACGCCGCGGTGATCGGGGTGTTCCCGGTGCTGTACGTCGCCACCACCGCTCACGACCAGCCACTGGAGCGCCTCGCGATCCGCGGTCTCGGCTTCCGTTCGAGGGCCGACGTCACCGTCACCGACGCCGGCGTGGCGCTGGATCTGACCGGCCAGTCCCGGCTGTTCATCCCGCGCGCGCAGATCCTCGGCGCCGCACAGGCGACGGTCGCCATCGACCGCGTCGTCGAACGCGACGGGCTCGCCCGCCTCGATTGGCACCTGACCACCCCCGACGGCGCGACCGTCGTGGATTCCTACTTCCGACCACAGGAGACCTCAGCGCGCGCGCTCGTCGACGCGCTGCGACAGCTCTCCGACCCCGCTCCCACGACAGGAGGCGACGCGTGACACTGTTCACCCGCGACCCCGCTGTGCTCGTCCTCGAGGACGGCACCCGCCACACCGGACGCGCCTACGGCGCGCGAGGCATGACCCTCGGCGAGGTGGTGTTCTCCACCGGCATGACCGGCTACCAGGAGACCCTCACCGACCCGTCCTACGCCGGCCAGATCGTGCTGCAGACCGCACCGCACATCGGCAACACCGGCATGAACGATGAGGACCCGGAGTCCCGCCGCATCTGGGTGGCCGGCTACATCGTGCGCGACCCCTCGCGCGTGGTGTCCAACTGGCGCGCCGACACCTCGCTGGACGAGGCCCTCGTCGCCGACGGCGTCGTGGGCATCAGCGGCATCGACACCCGCGCCGTCACCCGCCACATCCGCTCCGCCGGGAGCATGCGCGGCGGCGTCTTCAGCGGCGAGGCCGCATCGCTGGACCCCGAGGAGCAGCTGCGCCTGGTGCGCGAGGCGCCCCAGATGGCCGGTCAGAACCTCTCGGCGGCCGTCTCGGTCGCCGCCGCCGAGGTCACCCCCGCCACCGGCGACCGCATCGGTCCGCTCGCGGTGCTCGACCTCGGCGTCAAGCAGTCCACCGTCGACAACCTCGCCGCGCGTGGGTTCGACGTGCACGTGCTGCCGCAGGACGTCACGATCGAGCAGATCCGCGCCATCGAGCCGGTGGCGGTGTTCTACTCCAACGGACCCGGCGACCCCGCGGCATCCGACGACCACGTGGCGCTGCTGCGCGGCGTGCTCGATCAGAAGCTGCCGTTCTTCGGCATCTGCTTCGGCAACCAGCTGCTGGGCCGTGCGCTCGGCTTCGGCACGTACAAGCTGCCGTTCGGCCACCGCGGCATCAACCAGCCGGTACTGGACCGTCAGACCGGACGGGTGGAGATCACCGCCCACAACCACGGCTTCGCCGTCGATGCGCCGCTGGACGGCGTCACCGACAGCCCCGCCGGCTACGGCCGCGTGGAAGTGAGCCACGTCGGCCTCAACGACGATGTCGTGGAGGGCCTGCGGGCCCTGGACATCCCCGCGTTCTCGGTGCAGTACCACCCCGAGGCCGCCGCGGGACCCCACGACGCCAATTACCTGTTCGACCGCTTCCGCGACCTCGTGCTCGCGACCCTGGAGACCACGAAGAATGCCTAAGCGCGACGACATCAACTCCGTCCTCGTCATCGGCTCCGGCCCGATCGTCATCGGTCAGGCCTGCGAGTTCGACTACTCCGGCACGCAGGCCTGCCGCGTGCTGCGCGAGGAGGGCGTGCGCGTCATCCTCGTCAACTCCAACCCGGCGACGATCATGACCGACCCCGACTTCGCCGATGCGACCTACATCGAGCCCATCACGTGGCAGGTCATCGAGACGATCATCGCCAAGGAGCGTCCCGACGCGATCCTGCCGACCCTCGGCGGCCAGACCGCGCTGAACGCGGCGATCGACCTGCACAACCACGGCATCCTCGAGAAGTACGACGTCGAGCTCATCGGCGCGAACTTCGAGGCGATCAACAAGGGCGAAGACCGCCAGATCTTCAAGCAGCTCGTGCTGGATGCCGGTGCCGACGTCGCCGCCTCCCGCATCGCCCACACGATGGACGAGGTGCTCGCCGCCGCCGACGAGCTCGGCTACCCGCTCGTCGTGCGCCCGTCGTTCACGATGGGCGGTCTCGGCTCCGGCTTCGCCTACGACGAGCGGGACCTGCGCCGCATCGCCGGGGCGGGCCTGCGCGACTCGCCGACGACCGAGGTGCTGCTGGAGGAGTCGATCCTCGGGTGGAAGGAGTACGAGCTCGAGCTCATGCGCGACACCGCCGACAACACGGTCGTCGTCTGCTCCATCGAGAACGTCGACCCCGTGGGCGTGCACACCGGCGACTCGATCACCGTCGCCCCCGCGCTGACCCTCACCGACCGCGAGTACCAGAAGCTGCGCGACATCGGCATCGACATCATCCGCGCCGTGGGCGTGGACACCGGCGGCTGCAACATCCAGTTCGCCGTCGACCCCGCCACCGGGCGCATCATCGTCATCGAGATGAACCCGCGGGTGTCGCGTTCGTCGGCGCTGGCCTCCAAGGCCACCGGCTTCCCGATCGCCAAGATCGCCGCGAAGCTGGCCATCGGCTACCGCCTCGACGAGATCCCCAACGACATCACCAAGGTGACCCCGGCGAGCTTCGAGCCGACGCTGGACTACGTCGTGGTGAAGGTGCCGCGCTTCAACTTCGAGAAGTTCCCCGCGGCGGATGTGACCCTCACCACCACCATGAAGTCCGTCGGCGAGGCCATGGCCATCGGCCGCAACTACGCCACCGCGCTGCAGAAGGCGCTGCGCTCGCTCGAGAAGCGCGGCTCCAGCTTCCACTGGGGCGACGAGGAGCGTTCCGTCGACGAGCTGCTGGAGATCTCCCGCACGCCCACCGACGGCCGCATCGTGGTGCTGCAGCAGGCGCTGCGCAAGGGCGCCACGATCGAGCAGGCGTTCGAGGCCACCGGCATCGACCCGTGGTTCCTCGACCAGATCGTGCTCATCAACGAGGTGGCCGAGTACGTGCGCACCGCCGGCGAGCTGGATGCCGACACCCTCCGCACCGCGAAGGACCACGGCTTCAGCGACGCCCAGATCGGCCAGCTGCGCGGCATCTCCGAGGCCGAGGTGCGCGGCATCCGCCACGCCCTGTCGATCCGGCCCGTCTACAAGACCGTCGACACGTGCGCGGGGGAGTTCCCGGCGCTGACGCCCTACCACTACTCCAGCTACGACCTCGAAACCGAGGTCACCCCCTCGGAGCGCACCAAGGTCGTCATCATCGGGTCCGGCCCCAACCGCATCGGCCAGGGCGTGGAGTTCGACTACTCGTGCGTGCACGCGTCGTTCGCGCTGTCGGATGCCGGCTACGAGACCGTCATGGTCAACTGCAACCCCGAGACGGTGTCCACCGACTACGACACCAGCGACCGCCTGTACTTCGAGCCGCTGACGCTCGAGGACGTACTGGAGGTGCTGCACGCCGAGTCGCGTTCGGGCACCATCCTCGGCGTCGTCTGCCAGCTGGGCGGGCAGACTCCGCTCGGGCTCGCGAAGGGCATCGAGGCGGCCGGCTACACGATCCTGGGCACCCAGCCCGAAGCCATCGACCTCGCCGAGGAGCGCGAGCTGTTCTCGCGCCTGCTCGACGAGGCAGGGCTCGTCGCACCCCGCAGCGGCACGGCGATCGACGCCGCGGGCGCCGTCGCTGTGGCCGAGGGCATCGGCTACCCGGTGCTCGTGCGCCCGAGCTTCGTGCTCGGCGGCCGCGGCATGGAGATCGTCTACGACACCCCGAGCCTGCACGACTACTTCGCGCGCATCGCCGACCAGGCCATCATCGGCCCCGGCATGCCGCTCTTGGTCGACCGCTTCCTCGACGACGCGGTGGAGATCGACGTCGACGCGCTCTACGACGGCACCGACCTGTACATCGGCGGCGTCATGGAGCACCTCGAGGAGGCCGGCATCCACTCCGGCGACTCCAGCTGCACGCTGCCGCCGATGTCGCTCGGCCGGGGCGAGATCGACCGCGTGCGCGAGGCGACGCTGGCGATCGCGAAGGGCGTCGGGGTGCGGGGGCTGCTGAACGTGCAGTTCGCCGTCAGTGCCGGCGTGCTCTACGTCATCGAGGCGAACCCGCGCGCCAGCCGCACGGTGCCCTTCGTCTCCAAGGCGCTGGGCATCCCGCTCGCCAAGGCCGCCAGCCGCATCATGGTCGGCGCGACCGTCGCCGAGCTCATCGCCGAGGGCATGCTGCCCCCTCAGGACGGATCGCGGGTGCCGCTGGACGCGCCCATCGCCGTGAAGGAGGCCGTGCTGCCGTTCAAGCGGTTCCGTACGAAGGACGGCCGCATGGTCGACTCGGTGCTCGGCCCCGAGATGCGCTCGACCGGCGAGGTCATGGGCATCGACCGCGACTTCCCGACCGCGTTCGCCAAGAGCCAGGCCGCCGCCTACGGCGGGCTGCCGTTGTCGGGCACCGTGTTCATCTCGGTCGCCGACGACGACAAGCGCGCCGTGATCCTGCCCGCCCACCGGCTGCAGGAGCTCGGCTACACGATCACCGCGACCGAGGGCACCGCCGAGATCCTGGCGCGCAACGGCATCCGCGTGGAGGTCGTGCGCAAGTACTCCGAGACGATGGGCAGCGGCGAGACCAACATCGTCGACCTCATCAACGCCGGCGAGATCGACATCGTCGTGAACACGCCCTCGGGCGGGCTCTCGCGTGCCGACGGCTACGAGATCCGCGCCGCGGCGGTCGCCGCCGACAAGGCGCTGTTCACCACGATGGCCGTGCTCGGTGCCGCCGTCAGCGCCCTCCCGGTGCTGCGCGAGGGCTTCCGCGTGCGGAGCCTGCAGGAGTACGCCGCAGACCGGGCAGCCAGATGACGTCGTTCGGCCGCCGCCTCCAGGACACGCTTACCGCGCAGGGACCCCTCTGCGTCGGGATCGACCCACACGAGCACCTGCTCGCCGACTGGGGCCTGGCCGCCTCGGCGGCGGGGGTGCGCGAGTTCGGGCTGCGTGTCGTGGATGCCGCGGCCGGACGCGTCGGCATCGTGAAGCCGCAGGTGTCGTTCTTCGAGCGGTGGGGGTCGGCGGGATTCGCCGCGCTCGAGGACGTGTTGGCCGCCGCGCGCGCGGCCGATCTGCTGGTGATCGCCGACGCCAAGCGCGGCGACATCGGAACCACCATGGACGCGTACGCCCGGGCGTGGCTGACACCCGGCTCGCCGCTCGAGGCCGACGCCGTGACCGTCAGCCCGTACCTCGGGGTGGGCGCGCTGACCGGGACCCTCGAGTACGCCGTCGCGCACGGCAAGGGCGCATTCGTCCTCGCCGCGACGAGCAATCCCGAGGCCCGGCGCCTGCAGGCCGCGCGTGATGGCGAGCGGTCGGTCGCGAAGCTCGTGGTCGACGAGGTGTCGGCGTTCAACGAACGCACGACCGATGACGGAGAATGGGGGAGCGTGGGTGTCGTCGTGGGGGCGACCGTCGACATCGTCGCTGCCGGCATCGCGGAGGCCATCCGCCCGCCGGCGCCGATCCTCGCACCGGGGTTCGGTGCACAGGGGGCGGAACCGGGGGACTTCACCCACCTGTTCCGGGCTCTCGCGTCGCCCGTCGTGGCGAACGAGAGCCGTAGCATCCTGTCGGCCGGGCCGGCAGATCTCGCCCAGCGCATCGCGGACCGCGCCGCGCTCTATTCGAAAGTGAACCATGGCTGACGCTCAGCACCCGCCCGAGGTCGACCGCGCCGCGGCATCCCGTCGCGCCGTCGCCGCCCGCCGCGAACGCGCCGCACTCAAGCGCGACGTCGCCACGCGAGTGATCTCCCCGCAGGAACTGTTGCGCCGTGCCCTCGCCGAGCCGACATCGCCCGCCGGCGCGATGCGCGTGCCCGAGTTCCTCACCGCGATCCCCGCCATCGGCGAAGGCAAGCGCGATCGGATCCTCGCCGACCTCGGCATCTCGCCGGTCAAGCGGCTCGGCGGCCTCGGCGCGCGCCAGCGCGTCGCGCTGCAGCGCTTCCTCGACGAGCGGTGGCCCGAGCCGACGCCCCGCGAGGGACGCAGCCGGCTGATCGTGCTCGCCGGTCCCACCGCCGTGGGCAAGGGCACCGTCGCCGCGGAGATCAAGGCGCATCACCCCGAGATCCTGCTGTCGGTGTCGGCCACGACCCGCGCACCGCGTCCGGGCGAGGTCGAGGGCGAGCACTACTTCTTCGTCTCCGATGCCGAGTTCGACCGGCTGGTCGCCGACGGCGAGCTGCTCGAGCACGCCACGGTGCACAACCGCCACCGCTACGGCACGCCCCGCGCGCCCATCGACGCGGCGCTGGCGGCCGGCCGCACCGTGCTGCTGGAGATCGACCTGCAGGGGGCGCGCCAGGTGCGCGCGGCCGAGCCGAGCGCGACGCTGGTGTTCCTGCTGCCGCCCAGCTGGGACGAACTCGTGCAGCGCCTCGTCGGCCGCGGCACCGAGGACGACGAAGAGCGCGCCCGGCGACTGCGCACCGCGAAGAAGGAGCTCGCCGCCCAAGGCGAGTTCGACTTCCACGTCGTCAACGACGACGTGGCGCGCGCCGCCGCCGAGGTCGCCGCCCTCGCGCACTGACCCCCGCGGGTGTCTCGCGGGGTCGGCTGCCGCCCTTTCGGTCGGCGCCCGCCGCGCGGCATCCCTCAGTCG
>Ga0233363_1000725_pt1 | contig 13831 bp, 12 predicted proteins | sample ElkDunMinimDraft_18_FD_191534 | JGI IMG/M metagenome (GOLD analysis project Ga0233363, IMG submission 191534) | Fecal eukaryotic communites from dung pellets of Tule Elk in California, USA - Elk Dung C16 | ecosystem: Host-associated > Mammals > Digestive system > Large intestine > Fecal | place... | reverse complement strand
CGGAGAGCGTGGTTCCCGTACTGGTGGGGAGTGGCTGGTGGCGATCACCGACGCGCACATCTCGACCGCACTGAACGCCTATGTCGAGCGATATCCCGAAGACGTCGCGGTCCTTGCCGATGCGGCGCGGTTGCTGCGCCACGGCCGGGACTTCGCCTCGCGACGGACCTTTCCGATGCACGTGACCGTCGGTGCGCTCCTGGTCCGCGAGGAGGCCGAGATCCTGCTGGTCGAACACCGCGCCTACGGGCTGCTGTTACAGCCCGGAGGTCATCTCGAACCGGCGGACACCACGCTGGTCGACGCGGCCGTGCGCGAGTTGACGGAGGAGACCGGCATCGACGCCGGCGCGGTGCTTCCCACGTCCCGGATTCCTGGCTACGTCGAGTTCGGCCAGGTCCCGGCACGAGCGGACAAGGGCGAGCCCAGCCACTACCACCTCGACTTCGGGTTCGCGTTCACGACGGCTCATGCCGAGATCGGACCTATCCAGGAGTCCGAGGTGACAGGTGCGGGCTGGTACCCGCTCCAGGTGGCCGAGCGACGTGTCGGGCCCCGTATCGCACGAGCGGTGAGCGCGCCGACGGGAACCGAGTGACGGGCTTCCGGAACCGTGCCCCGGAAGGAAGCGTCGGGCGCCTCAACTGGTGGGGAAGGGAACTTTCGTGAGCTCCTCGGAGGCCCGCCAGATGCGCCGGGCCTCCTCGGTGCTGCGAAGGCGGGAGTAGAGCTTCTGCTCCCCGGGCGGGCCGCCCATGTGCCCGAGCCCGCGCGGCCCGTAGAACCTGCCGTGCTCGGCGTCGGGAGACGTGGCGGCGTACACCGCGGGAAGCCCCGCGCTCTGGACGGTGCCGACGAGGACGCCCCGTTCGGCCATGGCGCCGATGAGCTTCCGCCCGCCGGTGTCGCTGTCGCGGCCGAGCTCGGGGCGGGTGGCGAGCAGGCTGGTCGGCGCGATGCCGGGATGGGAGAGGTTGCTCGTGATGCCCCAGCCTGCCTCCTGACTGCGCCGGTCGAGTTCGAGGCCGAAGAGCCCGAACGCGATCTTCGACTGGCTGTAGGCGTTCATGCCGTGGTAGGAGCGTTCCCAGTTCAGATCGTCCCAGTGGATGGCGCCCTGGTTCGCCGCGACGCTGACCTGCGAGGTCACACGTGCCCGCCCGGCCCTGAGGAGGGGCAGGACGTGGCCGACGAGGGCGAAGTGGCCGAGGTGGTTGGAGCCGAACTGGAGCTCGAACCCGTCGGCGGTCGTCTGCCGGTCGGGCGGAGTCATGACCCCGGCGTTGTTGATGAGGATGTGGATCGGCCGGCCCTCCTCCCGCAGGGTCTCGCCGAGGCCTGCGACGGAGTCGAGCGAGGAGAGGTCGAGGTCGCGCAGCGACACGTCCGCGTCGGGGACCGCCTGCCTGATCCTGGCGATCGCGGTCTCGCCCTTGCGCCGGTTGCGGACGGGCATGACCACCTCGGCCCCGGCCGTGGCGAGCCTCGTGGCGATGCCGAGCCCGATGCCGTCGCTCGCTCCGGTGACGACGGTGCGCTTGCCGGACAGGTCGGGAACGGTGATGTCGATGGGCCTGCGTGGCATGTGTTCACTCCTGGAAGCTGTGTCGTTGCCTCCACGGTCGCGCAGGACGGCAGCGTTATCCAGGACCGCTCGATCCCCTGATACGGAGAGTCGGGCTCCGACCGGGCCCGCCTCGGGCGATGGAGTGCCCGGACGACACCTGGCCTCCCTGCCCTGGGCTCGCGGGATCGTCCCGCGTCGACAAGGGGGGATCGGTAGGCCGTGGATGCGCGGACGCGCGGGCAGTAGAAATGAGGCAGCACCGAAGGAGGCGCGCATGGTGATCGACAGGACCGGACTGGCGGAGTTCCTCCGGCGCCGCCGGGAGGCGCTGCAACCCGAGGACGTCGGCCTCCCGCGCGGACGACGCCGCAGGACGAGCGGGTTGCGGCGGGAGGAGGTGGCTGCGCTCTGCCACATGTCGACCGACTACTACTCGCGGCTCGAACGGGAGCGCGGCCCCCAGCCGTCCGAGCAGATGATCGCCTCCATCTCGCAGGGTCTCCACCTGTCCCTCGACGAGCGCGACCACCTGTTCCGGCTCGCCGGACACAACCCGCCCACGCGCGGCGCGGTCAGTGAGCACATCAGCCCCGGCTTGCTCCGCATCTTCGACCGGCTGCACGACACTCCCGCGGAGATCGTCACCGAGCTGGGCGAGACGCTGCGGCAGACCGAGCTCGGTGTCGCGCTCACCGGCGACATGACCGTCTACAGCGGCCCCGCCCGCAGCATCGGCTACCGATGGTTCACCGACCCCGCCACGCGGCAGCGCTACGCTCCCGAGGAGCACCCGTTCCTCACCCGTATGTTCGCCTCGGGCCTCCGGGAGGTCTCCACGCTGAGAGGTCCCGGTTCCCGCGCGGCCCACTACGCCGACCTGCTCCTCGCGCGGAGCGACGAGTTCCGGCAGGTGTGGAACGACCACGAGGTCGGGATTCGCCCCCACGAGGTGAAGCACTTCGTTCACCCCGAGCTCGGCGCGCTGGAACTGACGTGCCAGAGGCTGCTCGACCCGGGCCAGTCCCATTCGCTGCTCGTCTACACCGCTGTTCCCGGCAGCGAGAGCCACGAGAAGCTGCAGCTGCTGTCCGTCATCGGAACACAGGCGCTCAGCCAAGGGGGGACCTGACCGGGGTCCGGGGGCGTCAAGTGGGTGCCGGCCCGGAGCCGACCGGGCCGACAGCGCCGGGGGAACAGGGGCCCGGCCCGCCGGCGACCGGGTAGGACGTCGACGGGGAGCGGGTGCTCCCTTGTCCGCCTGCGCGGAGCAGGCGTCAGGGGAACCCGGGACGCATGCCGGACCCCTCCCGGGTCTCACGCCGGGTCCTCGCCGCCAGGACGATGTCGCGTGTCAGCCTCCGGGGACCGAGGCGCGCAGGGCCGCCACGATCCACGGGTAGGGCACCGGATCCTCCGCTTCCCCACCGGGCGGGGACCCGTTGATCACCGCCACCAGGCTCATGTACCTGCCGTGCGTGCTGTCGAACCAGGGGTCCTCCACCGGATCCTCCTCGTCCATGAGCGTGATCATTTCGGTCAAGTACGACGCCAACCTGTCCCGGAACCCGGCGGTGGCCTGATCGCCGCCGAGCGCGGCGGAGGCCTGGGCCAGACGGACGACTGCCTCCTGGGCACGTGGGGAGTCCGCGGGCGAACCGGAACGGTAGACGGCGATGATGTCCTCCATGATCGACATCCCCGTCTCGTAGATGAACTCCTGGACCGGTGTGGCGGCGAAGAGCCTGCCCGGCGAGGTGGTGTAGGTGTCCTGGAGGTAGGCGTGGACCGCGCCGCGGAACTCCCGGTCCTGGACCAGGTCGGCCAGTTCGATCCAGGCTTCGAGTTGCGCGGCGGTGGGGTCCTCCGGCAGGTGCGGCCGCAGCTGCCGGAGCCGTTCGACGAACTCGGGGGGCACATCGAGGTCCGCGCCGACCTCGTTCCAGAAGTCGTCGACGAGCCGTTCGCGCTCCTCGTCGGAGAGGGAGACGAGTTTGTGCAGGAGCGCCGCCTGGGCGGCGGTTCCCCCCTGTTTGACCAGGGTCCTCAGAACCGCCCGTTTCGCACGCAGGCCGCGCTCCTGGCGCTCGACGATCTCCAGGTGGGTGGTGAGGAGGTCGTTCAGGGTCGTCTCGCCGTCGAGCACCCGGCGGATGTCCTCCAGCCCGGCGTCCAGTTCACGCAGGGTCCGGACGAGTTCCAGCCGGGCGATGGCGTGGACGTCGTAGAGCCGGTAGCCGGCCTCGGTCAGGTGTGTGGGGGAGATGACCCCGGCGTCGGAGTAGAACCGGACGGCGCTGACGCTCAGGCCGGTGCGGCGCGCGGCGTCCCCGATCGGGTAGAGCTCGTTGTCGTGCATACCGCCACTATCGGGTCTCAAGCCGCTTGAGACTCAACCGGCCAGAGGCGGCATCCGCGCGGCAGGGTGCGCAGGCGCGGCGGGCGGCCACCGCCCGACCTGGCACGTCTGGCCGCTCCGCACCCCTCACCCCTGCGCGACGTCCCGATCACCGCTGGTCCTGGTGGGGACGCCCAGCAGTCGACCGACGCGCGAGGCCAGGTCCGGCCGACCGTCGGCGATCACCGTCACGATCCCCAGCGCCTGCGCCGGGGGGAGGTTGTCGGGGTTGTCGTCGACGAACACACACCTCTCACCCGGCACTTCCAGCCGCTCAAGGGTGCGCCGGTAGATCTCCGGGTCCGGTTTCGCGACGCCCTCCACCTCGGACAGCACCGTGATGTCGCACAGGTCGTTCACGCCCAGTGTCCTGTAGGGGTCGTAGGGATCCAGGCCGAAGCTGTTGGACAACAGCGCCGTCTTCAGACCGGCTCGGCGTGCCGAGCGCGCCAGGTCGATCATGTCCTGGGCGGGCCGGACCTTCGCCCACGCCCGTCCCATGAGGTTCTCGTGGTCGTCGATACCGAGCAGTGAGGCAGTCGACCTGTTCCACTCCTGCTGTGTGAGCCGCCCGGCTTCCAGTTCGAGGTAGAGGCGGCGCCCCTCGGTGTGCCGGCTCAGCGTGGTGCCCCATGCCCTGTGGTGGAGTCCCTGGTCGAGGCACCAGCCCTGGATGGTCTCGCGGACTCCTTCTGTGAGGACGCCGACGAAGTCGAGGATCAACGCCTGGTACTGGCCGGGCAAGGGGTACGGGGGCGACATCGCTCAGCCTTTCCCGGGAGGTGTCAGGGACCACGACCACTACCTTCCAACTCCCGAGCCCTTTCAACCCGAACCCCGCCATCCCGTGTTGCCGGGCTGGAACGGGGCCGGCCACGGGGGGACGCCGTCATCTTCGGTGTACGGGGGAGGGGGTTGTCCTCGCGGGTGAGTTGGCGGGATCGGGCCATGGCCAGTGGTGAACCGCACGCGCTCAAGAGAGCGGGCGCGCATCGTTCATGGCGGTTCTGCACTGCGGGTTCGTGCTTCCGTTCACCTCAGCGAACGCCGGTGAACTGATACCAGAACTGAGACTGGAGGAGGGTCATGGCAAGCCTTCGAGGCGCGCGGTCGGACCTCTGGGAGATCGTCGGCCGCTGTCGCCTCGGAGGTGGGGGCCGGGAATGAACCCCTTCCGTCGGTCCCGTACGGCACCATCGTGGCGGTGCTTTCCGGCGTTGGTCGCGACCGTCGTGTCCTGCTCGCACATGGACGAACTCGCCCACCGTCACGGTCCGAAGCGGCGGGTGTCCTGCCGCCGTGGCGCCCGGTCCGGAGCTGTGGGCCGCCACGGCGGTAGGAACCACCTCCCCCTACTGTCTGAGCACCGGGTGGCCGCTGGCGATCGAGACACGGTTGAACGCGTTGATGAGAGTGGCCGTCCACTCCACCGCGGAGATCTGGGCGGTGGTCAGATGGGCGGCCGCGCGAGCGTTGAGGGCCTGTCGGTCGATGGTCGGATCGATCACCGTCAACGACTCCGCCAGCTCCAGTGCGGCCTTCTGCTGGTCGGTGAACGAGTCGACCTCGCGCCAGGCCGGCAGCACGTCCAGCGTGCTCTGCTCCACCCCGGCCTTGCGGGCTCGGGGAAAGTGGATGCTCAGACAGGTCGAGCACCCGTTGATCTGGGACACCCGGATATTGATCAGCTCGATGGTGTCGTCGCCGAGGCCGGCCTCGTGCGCCGCGGCCCTGGAGGCGGCGGCCGCCTTGACGGCCGCCTTGTACACCTCGGGGTGTTCCTTGTCGATGTAGGGGCGTTCCGCTCTCATGCCCGCCCCTTGGTCGCCAGCTCGACGGTGGCCAGGTCCGCGGGTCTGGGGCGTCGGAACCGGCCGCCGTCGGCCGTGTACGCGTCACCGTGTTCGCGCAGGCGTCGGGCGAACAGCGGGCACACGGGCACGACCGTGATGTTCTTACGGATGCTGTCGGCCAGTGCTTCGTCTACCAGGAGTCCGGCCAGGCCCCGGCCGTTGAACTCCGGTGCGACTTCGGTGTGGAAGAAGATGCGCTCGCCGTCGGCCTCCGGCGGGTCGACGAAGTCGGCGCGGCCGGCTGGGGTGCCGTCGTCCGTGCTCACGGTGTAGGCGCCGATGGTGCGCGTTTCATCGAGCGTGATGTGGACGGCAGCGCCGGTTCTGTCGGTCTGCGGCTCGGGCATGGCAAAGATCCTTCTGCGTGAATGGTGTGGTGGGGTGAGTAGTGCATGGTCGGCGTGAGTGCCCCGGGGGTTGCTCAGTCGTTGAACCGGGCGCTGTTACCGCCGGAGGCGATAGGGGCGACCCTGCGAACCACCGGCTGACCGTCAACCCTCGGTGCGCACGTGGCTCTCCGGGGCCTCCGGGTCGCTCATCGTGGTCCTCCTTCCGGTGCGCGGGCACGGGACACGGCGGCGGCAGGCTCTCAGCCGGAACGGGAACCTGCCGCGCGGTGTGTCATCGGGCCTCAGCCCGTCGCTGCCGCGGAGGTGTTCTCGGCGTTGCGAGCGGCGAGCAGTGAGGCATGCGTGGGCGCCTCGGGCACGTGGTCCGGCCGGTTCTCGGAGAATTCCCTTCTCAGGACCGGCACGACCTCCTCGCCGAGGATGTCGAGCTGCTCCAGCACGGTCTTCAGGGGGAGCCCGCCACTGTCGACGTTGAACAGCTGGCGCTGGTAGTCGCCGAAGTTCTCGCGGAAGGTGAGTGTCTTGTCGATGACCTGCTGGGGGCTGCCGACGGTCAGCGGGGTCTCGTCCATGTACTGCTCCAGTGACGGTCCGCCGCCCATCAGGGGGGAGTGGTCGAAGTAGGGGCGGTACTCCCGTACGGCGTCCTGGGAATTGGGCCGCATGAAGATGTGGCCGCCGACGCCGACGACGGCCTGCTCGGGGGTGCCATGGCCGTAGTGGGCGTAGCGCCTGCGGTAGAGGTTGATCAGCTTCTGGAAGTGTTTCTTGGGCCAGAAGATGTTGTTGGCGAAGAAGCCGTCTCCGTAGTAGGCCGCCTGTTCGGCGATCTCCGGCGAGCGGATGGAGCCGTGCCAGACGAACGGCGGGACGCCGTCGAGTGGGCGGGGCGTGGAGGTGAAGGACTGCAGGGGGGTACGGAAGCGGCCTTCCCAGTCGACGACGTCCTCGCGCCAGAGCTTGTGCACGAGGGCGTAGTTCTCGATGGCGAGGTCGATGCCCTGGCGGATGTCCTTGCCGAACCAGGGGTAGACCGGACCGGTGTTGCCGCGGCCCATCATCAGGTCCACGCGTCCGTCGGCCAGATGCTGGAGCATGGCGTAGTCCTCCGCGATCTTCACCGGGTCGTTGGTGGTGATCAGGGTGGTGGACGTGGACAGGATGATGCGCTCGGTGCGCGCCGCGATCCAGCCGAGCATGGTGGTCGGGGACGAGGGCACGAACGGCGGGTTGTGGTGCTCGCCGGTCGCGAACACGTCCATCCCGACTTCCTCGGCCTTCTGTGCGATGGTGACCATCGCCTTGATCCGCTCGTGCTCGGTCGGCGTCCGCCCGGTGGTGGGGTCCTGTGTCATGTCACCGACGGTGAAGATCCCGAACTGCATCGCACCCTTCTCCCTGTGGTCGCTGTATCAACTGTCGTGGCGAACGCGGTGTCGGGTGTGGCCGTTCCTTCCGGTCACACATCGTCGTTTCCGCGAGACGCAGGGGTTGTGTGCCACCGGAGGGGGTTGTCCTCCAGCGCGGAGCGGTCCCAGTGCCCGAGGTCCGCGGCGGCTTCGTAGGTGGTGCGGAGGAACTCGGCAACTGCGCGGTCGGGGTCGGGCGCCGTGCGGACGGCCTCGTACGGCAGCAGGAACTGCTGGAACTCGGTACTGAAGTACGCGCCTTCGGGGCCGACCGGCTGATCGGCGAACCCGTCGGGTGCGGGGTAGGCGTAGGAGTAGAACGCGCCTTCCTCGCCGCCACCGGGCCAGAATCCGCAGCTCGACAGTTCCCGGGAGTAGCCCTCGACCATGACCCAGTCCCCGCAGTTGGGCGCTCCACCAGGGTGCTGCGGAGCCGGCCGCCCGGAGAAGCGGGTGCAGGCGAGATCCATCCCTCCCCAGAAGAAGTGCACCGGACTGACCTTGCCGACGAAGTGCGACCGGAACTCGCCGATCACCCGGTTCGCCTGCAGCAGCTGACGCCAGAACAGGGCGGCCGCCTCGCCGTCGTAGGAGGCGTGCTCGTGGTCCTCGGCGAAGGGGATCGCCGGCTCGACCTCGTTGGGGTGCGGCCGGATCGGCGCCTCGATCCCGAGTCGGTCGAGCATGTCCAGGACCCGGGTGTAGAACTCGGCGACCGGCATCGGCCGCAGCGGGAGGCTCCGCACACCGCCGTCACTGCTGCGGACCTCGAGCTGGTGGCCGATGAAGTCGAACTCGATCTCGAAGGCCCCCGCGCGGTACGGGATGGACGACGTCGTCAACCCGCGCGGGCTGACGTAGAGGGTCACCTGCCACCAGTGGTTGACCAGCGGAGCGTGGGCCATGCGGATCTTGCCCACGATCTGGGTCCACATGTGCAGGGTGTCGCGGGTGGGGGTCCAGTCCGAGACCCGCAGGCTCGGCCAGTTCGTCGTTGACGGGCTGGTCATCGGTTCTCGTTTCCTTGTCTGTGCCGTCTGGGAGCGGGGGCGGTCGTGTCCGGGTGCTGCGGGCGGGCGCCCTGGGCCTCTGTTGCTCCCGGCGTGAAGCGGACCGTGGTTCCGTCGGCCCCTGCCGCGCCGGTCATGACGACCGAAGACGTCCGCACGGGCGGAGCCTCGTGCGCTTCCTGACGGCGCGGCTCCCAGGGTTGGTTGATGAATCATCCAGATGATAGATGATGAGTCAACTTGTTTGGCGAAGGCTGCCCTGTGGTTCCGGGGGACCCGGGTCCTTTTCCGGTCGACGCAACCATGACCGACACCAGAGTGGTGGACGGATCACCTACCCGAACTGCTTCGCCGTGATCCCGCCTGGACCGGGTCCCCCTGCCGCGCCCACCGAGGGGTCCGTGCCCCGGGCCGCGCGGGGGTGGGGACGGACCTCCTGCCACGCGGCTGGAGGTGGAGCGACCGGCGACTCTCCGGTGGTGTGTCGGGGGCGCTCGGGCTCAGGGCTTGCGGGCGACGCCGCCGTACTGGGCGACCTCCTCGGCAGCGCCCGCCCGGGCCGTGCCGGGCCGCCAGAACGGGACGGAGACCACGCCGGGCTCCAACAGCTCCAGGCCGTCGAAGAAGGCGCTGACCTGCTCCGGGGTACGCAGGTGGATGGGCTGGGCCGCGTTCTCGTTCCAGGCCTCGGCCGCCTCCACGATCTGCCGGCTGGTGTCGGTGCTGTCGCACAGGGCGAGGAAGCTGCCTGAGGGCAGGGCGTCCACGTAGGCGCGGGCCACGGCGTAGGTCCGCTCGTCGGCGGGGAAGTGGCCGAGCGCGCCCATGATGACCAGCCCGATCGGCTGGGTGAAGTCCAGGTGCTCGCGGGCCCGGGCCAGCAGCGTCTCCGGGTCGAGCATGTCGGCGTCGATGTAGTGGGTGCTGCCCTCCGGGGTGCTGGTCAGCAGCGCCCGGGCGTGCGTGAGCACCATGGGGTCGTTGTCGACGTAGACGACCCTGGACTCGGGGGCGACCGCCTGGGCGACCTCGTGCGTGTTGTTCTCGGCGGGCAGGCCGGAGCCGATGTCCAGGAACTGCCGGACGCCCTCTTCCCGGGCCAGGTGGGTGACCGAGCGGACGATGAACCTGCGGTCGGCGCGCATGAGCTCGACGATCTCGGGAAAGGCCTGTTCGACCTGTTCCCCCAGGGCTCGGTCGACCGGGTAGTGGTCCTTGCCGCCCAACCAGTAGTTCATCACCCGCGCGGAGTGGGGGACGGTCGTGTCCAGGGGGATGCGGGGGGAGTTCGTCATGAGCGCCTTCCGGCTCGGCGGATGATCCAGGGACCATCGGTCATTCTCCTCACCCACGAACCCTCTCCGCAAACGAGAAACCCTTGCCACACAAGGGTTTACGCGGGCATCCGACCTGGCTTCGGGGGCGACCGGGCCGGGGGTGAGCTTCCCGGCCGTTCCCACGCGGTGTTCGTCCCCGAGGAGGCGCTGCGCCCGTGACCGGATCTGCGGGGGCGTGCCCACGTGCCTGGACATCGAGGGGAGCCCCCTCCGCCGGCGAGCAGGACCGCGCACCGGGGCGGGTGCGTCCTGCTCGGTCCCCCCGGTCCCACGCCCGTTGCCGGCCCCGCCTGTCCCTCCGCGCTGCTAGACATGTCGCACACCCCTCGGCCAGCACGGAAGAGACATCATGATCCGAGAACACCTCACCGAGTACGCCGGGCTCCCCGTGGTCGAGTTCCTCGACCGGGGCGCGGAGGACCACTACCTCCAGAAGGCCGCCTACAGCGCGAGGAGGAAGGAGGTGGAGGCCCCGGCCTCGACCCCGCACAGGGAGAGCATGGACAAGGCCAAACTCGACCCCGGCTCGGTGGCGTGGGGGCTCCGGCTCTCCAGCTACGACGAGGAGTTCGTCCCCTACCTGGCCAGGTTCGTCGAGGAGGTGGACACCTCCCGGGTGGTGGCGCTGGTGATCGGTGACTGGGGGTTCGAGGACGGCAGCGACACCTCCTCCCGCGAGCTCCGGGACGCCCTGATCGGACACGCCGCGGCGTTGCCCGCGCTGCGCTCGCTCTTCCTCGGTGACATCACGTTCGAGGAGAACGAGATCTCCTGGATCCAGCACTGCGACATGGCACCGCTGTTGGCCGCCTACCCCCGCCTGGAGGAGCTCACCGTGCGCGGGGTCGGCGAGACCTATGAGGGGGCCGACAGGCTCTCCCTGCACGTGCCCGAGCACAGCGCCCTGCGCTCCCTCACCCTCCAGAGCGGTGGCCTTCCCGGACAGGTGGTGCGCCAGGTGCTCGACTCGGGGCTGCCCGCACTGGAGCGCCTGGAACTGTGGCTGGGCGTGGACCACTACGGCGGCGACGCCACCCCCCGGGACCTGGAGCCCCTGCTGTCCGGGACGGTCCTGCCCGGGCTCCGACACCTGGGCCTGCGCAACTCCCGCCACACCGGAGAGTGGGTGCGGGCCCTGGCCGAGGCCCCGATCACGGCCCGCCTGTCCTCCGCCGACCTGTCCCTGGGGACCCTGCGCGAGGACGACGTCGAGCACCTCCTCGCCGCTGTGCCGGTGTTCTCCCACCTGGAGAGCCTGGACCTGCACCACCACTTCCTGGGGGAGGAGTCCACCGAGCGGGTCCGGGCGGCCTTCGCGCAGGCGGGGGTGGAGGTCGACGTCTCCGACCGGCAGGAGGCCTCTTCGCGGGATGATGACTACTATCCGGCTGTCGGCGAGTGAGTGCGCCCCGGCTCCGGACCGCGTGAGTCCGCGCCGCTGACCTCTGCGGCCTCCCGGTGGCGGGAGAGGAACGCCCGATGGCAGGAACTGCTCCGGCCGGAGATCGCGCGCCGCCTCGGAGCAGGTCCCGCCGACGGTTCCGACCCGTGCGCCGAAGGGTGCCGAGCCCGGTCCCGGCCGAGGTGCTGAGGAGCAGGGGTCCTTCGGCTCCCGTGGCATCCGCTGTCGGGGTCGGCCCTCTTCACGTGTGCCGGGGGGAGCGGGTGTGTCCGGGCTCCACGGCCTGTACGGCGTCGGCGGTGCTGACGGAGCGGGGCGCCGACGGCGGAGACGCCGACCACGCGCTCTCGCGTGAGGACGCGGGCCGCCGCACGGCACTCAGGAGGGCTCACCGTTCACCGCGGTGTCACCGTGCCGGCCTGGAACGTCGGGAAGGGCCGGGGTGGGGCTGGCGTCGTTCTTGCGGCGCGCGCTCGCGGCGAGCCGACGCATCACGTGGTCGTGGAGCGGACGCAGCAGTCGTTTGGCGCGCAGCGCGAAGTGGCCCTCCCAGTCGGTGAGGATCAGCGGGCGGCCTCGCGCCACGCCGCGCAGGATGCGAGCGGCGATGTCGTCGGCGCCCAGTCTCGATCCGTTGATGAGTCGCGCCGCACCCGATTCCACGGACGTGTCGCTCCCGCGCAGGGAGGAGGCCAGGCCGCTGCGGAAGAACGAGGGGCAGGCCACCGACGTGCGCACCCCATAGGGCGACAGTTCGTGGGAGAGGGTCTCGCTCAGCGCGACGACCGCGGCCTTGACGGCGTTGTAGGAGCTCATCTGCGGCGGGTGCAGCAGACCGGCCATGGAGGCGACGTTCACGATGTGGCCCGAGCCCTGGCGCTTGAACAGGGGAGCGAAGGTGTGGCAGCCGCGGACCACCCCGAGGAGGTTGATCTCGGTGATCCGCTTCCATTCCGTCAGCGTGACCACGTCTATCCGCCCGCCCGAGGCCACGCCCGCGTTGTTGACCAACAGGTCCAGGCCGTTCCACCGCTCCTCGACCTGGGCCAGGGCCGCCGCCCAGTCCTCGTCGGAGGTCACGTCCAACCGCAGGTAGTCCGCCTTCTCGGGCAGGTCTTCGGGAGCCCGTTCGGCCACGTCGGTGGCGAGGACCCGGTCGCCTCGGGCGACGAGGGCGACGACTAGGGCCCGGCCCAGGCCGGAAGCGCCTCCGGTGACCAGCACTCGTCGGCTCATCCACAGGCTCCTGACCGGGTGGGCAGTGGTCTCGGCGTGGAGCAGAGGGGGAATCGCTGTCCGGCGCGAGGAGCTTCACGCCTGACGGTTTCGCATGCCATGGAGCACGACTCTTCTCGCTGGAGGGGGACGTGGACGGGGATGGGGGAGGGGCCGTAGGACTCACGCGGGGGCCGTTCCGGTCCCCGGGGTGCGCGTGGCCGCCCTGCGGGCCGGGTGCCCCGACCGGACGGGGAGAGGTCCGTTTCCTGTGCAAAGGACCCTATCGGCCGTTCCCTGTCCGCAGGCGGACGCGGGGTCGACGCCGTGAGCGGTCGCCGGTGCCGGGGGCGGAGCGGCGCCGGTGAAAGCCGTCCGACCGGGAGGCCCGGAAACGTCGGGCTCGGGCTCTGGCTCGAAGCTCCGGCCCCGGCGTTCGCGGGCGACGCGCGACTACGACGCGGATGTCTCGGGCGGCGTCGGCGTCGTCGAGCCCGCGTCGGGGCTCCCACGGTTGATGGCGGCCTCGACCGCGGTGCCGATGCGGCGCAACGCCGCCAGGTCGTGGGGCTCCAGCCCGTCCATCAGGTATTCGCGGACCGCCGCGACATGTCCCGGCGCCGCCGCCACGACCACCTCGTGGCCGGCCTCGGTCAGGGTCGCGTTGGTGCGCCGGCCGGAGCCGGGGATCCGGGCGCGTGAGAGCAGTCCGCGCTTCTCCAACCGGCCCACGACGTGCGACAACCGCGAGAGCGAGGCCGAGGTCCGTGCGGCCAGCCCGCTCATCTGGAGGGTGCGGTCCGATTCCTCGGACAGGACCGACAGCACCATGTACTCGAAGAAGGTCAGCTGGGACTCGCGCTGCATCCGCGCGTCCAGGGCGGCAGGCAGGCTGATCATGATCGCGGAGTTGGCGAGCCACGCCGCCCGTTCCTCGTCGCTCAGCCACCGCGTCCCGGTCTCGGCTCCGGCGGGCCTTCCCGCGCCGGACCCCTCTGCGTTCGGCCCTTCTGTGTTCGGCCCCTCCGCGCCGGGTCCTTCTGGGGCGGGCGTCGTCACCTCGGGAGCCGCCCCGCTCCCCGGGCGCGGGTGGCGCTCTCCTCGCGTACCCGGTGTGGTTCTCGTCATGAACGCCATCCTAACAGGCCTTGTTGACGCTTCAAGTTTGGGCGTGTAGATATTGATGCGTCAAGTTCGACCGTGGTCGACGGCGGCGCAGTGCGCCACCGACGTCCGTGACGCCGCCTCTCGCGGCGCCGAAGAGTTCCGCACCCGACGGGAGGACGTCCGGCA
>Ga0233363_1000724_pt1 | contig 13840 bp, 11 predicted proteins | sample ElkDunMinimDraft_18_FD_191534 | JGI IMG/M metagenome (GOLD analysis project Ga0233363, IMG submission 191534) | Fecal eukaryotic communites from dung pellets of Tule Elk in California, USA - Elk Dung C16 | ecosystem: Host-associated > Mammals > Digestive system > Large intestine > Fecal | place... | reverse complement strand
GCGCTCGAGCACGAGCGGGCGGGCGGGCGGAGCCGTGTCGCCGATCTCCCATGCGCCCTCGAGGGCGTCGAAGGCGCGGGCGAACCGCTTGTCATCATCGGCCAGCAAGGTGAACAACGGCTGACCTTCGGTCACCGTGTCGCCGGGCTTGACGTGCAGGTCGATGCCCGCCGCGTGCAGCACCGGGTCCTGCGCGCGGGCGCGGCCGGCGCCCAGCCGCCACGCCGCGATGCCGAACGGCAGAGCGTCGAGACGGGTGAGGATGCCGGAGGAGCCGGCGGTGACGGTGTGCGTCTCCCGGGGCTCGGGGAGCGCGGCATCCGGGTCGCCGTCCTGCGCGCGGATCATCGCACGCCACGTGTCCATCGCGCGGCCGTCGCGCAGCGCCGCTTCGACGTCGGCGTCGGGCTGACCGGCGAGGGTCAGCATCTCGCGGGCGAGTGCGACGGTGAGCTCGACGATGTCGGCGGGGCCGCCGCCGGCGAGCACCTCGACGGATTCGCGCACCTCGTTGGCGTTGCCGATCGCGAGGCCGAGCGGGGTGTTCATGTCGGTGAGCAGCGCCGTGGTCGCGACCCCCGAGTCGGTGCCCAGCGCCACCATCGTGCGGGCGAGCTCGCGGGCCTTGTCGACATCGCGCATGAACGCGCCGCCGCCGAACTTCACGTCGAGCACGAGCGCGTCGGTGCCTTCGGCGATCTTCTTGGACATGATGCTCGAGGCGATGAGCGGGATGGCCTCGACGGTGCCGGTGACATCGCGCAGCGCGTAGAGCCGCTTGTCGGCCGGGGCCAGGCCCGAGCCGGCGGCGCAGATGACGGCGCCGATGTCGCGCAGCTGGGCGAACAGCTCATCGTTGGTGAGGGCGGCGCGCCAGCCGGGGATCGACTCGAGCTTGTCCAGCGTCCCGCCGGTGTGACCGAGACCGCGTCCCGACAGCTGCGGCACGGCGACGCCGAAGGATGCCACCAACGGTGCGAGCGGCAGGGTGATCTTGTCGCCGACGCCACCGGTGGAGTGCTTGTCGACGGTGGGCTTGCCGAGCGAGGCGAAGCTCATCCGCTCCCCCGAGGCGATCATCGCGTCGGTGAGCACGCGAATCTCACGCCGCTGCATGCCGTTGAGCAGCACCGCCATCGCGAACGACGCCATCTGCGCGTCGGCGACGTAGCCGCGGGTGAAGGCGTCCACCATCCACCGCAGGGCATCGTCGGGCACCGCGCCGCCATCGCGCTTGGCGCGGATGACGTCGACGGCGTCGAACGGCTCGACGTGCTCGGAACTCATCGGGAAGCCTCCTCGAGGTCGCGGGGCCCGAACGCGTCGGGCAGCACCTCGTCGATCGTGCGGATGCCGGAGACGGTCTCCAGCAGCATGCCCGGCAGGGCGAATTCGTACAGCAGCTGTCGGCAGCGGCCGCAGGGCATGATGGTCTGCCCGTCGTTGTTGACGCAGACGAAGGCGACGAGCTGTCCGCCGCCGGACATCTGCAGGTCGCCCACGAGCGCGCATTCGGCGCACAGGCCCACCCCGTAAGAGGCGTTCTCGACGTTGCAGCCGGCGACGATGCGGCCGTCGGTCACGAGTGCGGCGGCTCCCACGCGGTACCGCGAGTACGGGGCGTACGCGCGCTGCATGGCCTCCGTCGCGACGGCGCGGAGATGGTCCCAATCGATATCGGTCATTGTCAACCCTTGATGTACGGCTTGCCGGCCGCTGCGGGCCCGCGGATCTGCCCGGCGAATCCGGCGACGGCGATGATGGTCACCACGTACGGGAGCATCAGCATGAACTCGCTGGGGATGGGCGTGCGCAGAGCCGTCAGCAGGTTCTGCAGGTTCGTGGCGAAGCCGAACAGCAGCGCCGCGAGGGCTGCGCGCAGCGGATCCCAGCGACCGAAGATCACCGCCGCCAGGGCGATGAAGCCGAGGCCCGCGGTCATCTCCTTCGTGAACTGCGGCACCGAAACCAGCGTGAAGTACGCCCCGCCCATACCGGCGATGGCGCCGGCCAGCGACACGTTCCAGAAGCGGGACACGTTCACCTTGATGCCGACGGTGTCGGCCGCCTGCGGGTGCTCGCCCACGGCGCGCAGCCGCAGGCCCCAGCGGGTGCGGTACAGCGCCCACGCGACGACGGCCACCGTGATGTACATGAGGTACACGAGGAAGGTCTGGTTGAACAGCACCGGGCCGATGATCGGGATGTCGCTGAGCAGCGGGATCTCCAGGCGCGTGAAGCGCACCGGCCGGTTGAGCTGCTCCTCGTTGGGCACCAGCAGCGCGCCGTAGAGGAAGCCGGTGAGGCCGGTGACGAGCACGTTGAGCACGACACCGACGATGACCTGGTCGACGAGGTACTTGATCGCGAAGGCGGCCAGCACGAACGACACCAGCACGCCGCCCATCATCGCGCCGATGAGGCCGATGAAGGGGTTGCCGGTGATCGACGACAGCAGCGCCGAGGAGAACGCCCCCAGCAGCAGCTGGCCCTCGATGGCGACGTTGACCACGCCGACGCGTTCGCCGATGACACCGCCGAGGGCGCCGAAGACCAGCGGCACCGACAGCGAGATGGCGCCGAACAGCAGGCCGGTGACGGGCACGAGCCCGTCGGCGGCGGCCCACACCAGGAACGCGAACACGGCCAGGAGGCCGAAGACGATGGGCAGCCACAGCGCCGGACGGCGGTACGACCAGGCATCCCAGGCCGACCATGCCGTGAGCAGCACGAGCATGACCAGCAGCAGCCAGCTGGTGGTCGCCGTCGGCAATTCCACCTCGGGCAGCACGATCGCCGAGGTGGCATCGCCGAGGCGGAAGGTGCTGACGCCGTCGCGCGGGGCGAGCAGGAACAGCACCGCCAGCAGCAGGGTGACGATCCCCAGCACGATGGGCAGCTTCAGGTGACGCTGCTTGACGGTGGTGAGCGTCATGCCGGATGCGGCGGGAGCCTGAGCGGTCATGCCGTCACCGCCTTCTTCGCGGCCTTGGCTCGCGCCTTGGCAGCCTTCTCCGCGTCGGTCTTGGGCAGGAAGAAGATCGTGCGCAGCAGTGGCGGCGCCGCGATCAGCAGCACGATGAGCGCCTGCACGACCAGCACGATGTCGACCGGGATGCCCTGGGCCTGCATCGAGAACGATCCGGCCTTGAGCGCCCCGAACAGGATGCCGGCGGCGAAGGTGCCCCACGCGCGGCTGCGGCCGAGCAGGGCGACGGTGATCGCGTCGAAGCCGATGCCGGCGTCGATGGTGCCGGTGAAGCCGGTGGTCACCGACCCCTGGATCTGGTTCATCGCGGCCAGGCCCGCCAGGCCACCGGCGAAGAGCATCGCGTAGATGTAGATGCGCTGCACGCTGATGCCGGCGGCGCGCGCGGCGAACGGGTTCTCACCCACGGCGCGCATGCGCACACCGAGGCTGGAGTACTCCACCACCCACCAGACGATGAGCGTCGCGATGATGACGACGATGAAGCCCCAGTCCAGCAGCGGGAAGGCCGGCCCGAACAGGTCGGGGAACTGCGCCGACTCGGGGGTGGCCGAGGTGATCGGCTGGTTGGTCCCCGGCTTCTGCAGCAGTCCGGGTGTGCGGATCATCCACAGCAGCAGGTAGTACGCCACGTAGTTGAGCATGATCGTGAGGATCACCTCGTGGGCGCCGGTGCGGGCCTTGAGCAGGCCCACGATGCCACCCCAGATCGCTCCGCCGAGGATGCCGGCCAGCAGCGTCAGCGGCAGGTGCGCCCAGATGGGCATGTCGAGGTTGAAGGCGAAGAAGGCCGCGAAGATCGCGCCGACCAGCATCTGACCGCGGGCGCCGATGTTGAACAGGCCCACGCGGAACGCCAGCGCGACACCGAGACCGGCGGCGATCAGCGGTGCGGCGAAGCCGAGGGAGTTGGTCAGCGGGCGGATCTGCGCGGCGAAGTCCGCCCCGCGCGGGTTGAACACCGCGCCGCGGAACAGCGCCTCGTACCCGCCGTACACCGACTGCCAGATCGCGACGAACGTGTCGCCGGGACGGGCGAAGAAGTAGACCGCCGACTCCTGCACGTCGTCGTCGGTGAGGGCGATGAGGATGCCGCCGACGATCATCGCCAGCACGATCGCGAGGATCGTGGTGACGGCGCTGCCGCGCAGCAGGTCCTTGATGAAGACGTTGGTGCGGGGCGGCGCCGGGTCGGGCTCGCCGGTGAGCGGGCTCTTGACGGGCGGGAGCTGCTCGGGAGGCAGCCCCTTGGTCACATCGTCGGCACCGGGCGTCGTGCCGGTCATGCTGCCACCTCCGGGTCGCTGGCTCCGGCCATCATCAGGCCGAGGATGTCACGCGGCGTATCGCCGGGGACGACGCCGACGATCGTGCCGCGGTACATGACCGCGATGCGATCGGCGAGGGCGGTGACCTCGTCGAGCTCGGTGGACACGACGATCACCGGCACGCCGGCATCCCGTGTCTCGATGATCCGCTTGTGGATGAACTCGATCGATCCGACGTCGACGCCACGGGTCGGCTGCGCGGCCACGAGCAGCCGCAGCTCGCGGCTGAGCTCGCGGGCGATGACGACCTTCTGCTGGTTGCCGCCGGAGAGCGTGCCGGCCGGGGTCTCCGGCCCGCGCGTGCGGATGTCGTACTCCTCGATGCGATCGCGGGCGAAGGCATCGAGGGCCGAGCGGTTGATCGTGCCGAGCCGCACGAAGGCGGGGTCGGACGACCGGTCGAGGATGAGGTTCTCGGCGACCGAGAACCCGCCCACGAGGCCGTCCTCGGTGCGGTCCTCGGGGACGAAGCCGACGCCCTCGTCGAGGATGCCGCGCACGGTCTTGCCGATGAGCTCGGTGCCGTCGAGGCTGATGGAGCCCTCCACCCGGGCGGCGAGCCCGACGATGGCCTCGACCAGTTCGGTCTGCCCGTTGCCCTGCACACCGGCGATGGCGAGCACCTCGCCGGGACGCACGTCGAAGTTGACGTCGTCGACGATGACGGTCCCACCCAGGGTGAGCACCCGCAGGTCGCGCACCTCGAGGCCGCCTTCGCCGATGCGCGGCGGCTGCTTGTGCACGGTGAGCTCGACCGCGCGGCCGACCATGAGCGAGGCGAGCTCGGTGTTCGTGGCGGTCGGCGAAGCCTCGCCCACCACGGCGCCGAGCCGGATGACGGTGATGCGGTCGGCGACTTCGCGCACCTCGCGGAGCTTGTGGGTGATGAAGACGATGGAGGTGCCCTCGTCGCGCAGCTGGCGCATGATCGCCATCAGCTCGTCGGTCTCCTGGGGCGTGAGCACCGCAGTGGGCTCGTCGAAGACGAGCACCTTGGCATCGCGGGACAGCGCCTTGATGATCTCCACGCGCTGCTGCACCCCGACGGGCAGGTCGCCGACCATCGCGTCGGGGTCGATGTCGAACCCGAACCGGTCGGCGACGGCGTGCACGTGCGCCCGTGCCGCCGCGAGGTCGAGGACTCCGGGCCCCTTGGTGGACTCGTGTCCCAGCATCACGTTCTCGGCGACGGTGAACACGGGGATCAGCATGAAGTGCTGATGCACCATGCCGATGCCTGCGGCCATGGCGTCGCCGGGACCGCGGAAGTGCTGCACCTCGTCATCGAGGAGGATCTCGCCCTCGTCAGCCTGGTAGAGGCCGTAGAGGACGTTCATCAAGGTCGACTTGCCGGCTCCGTTCTCACCCAGGAGCGCGTGGATCTCACCCGGTTCGACGGTGAGGTCGATCCGGTCGTTGGCGACGAGGCTGCCGAATCTCTTTGTGATCCCGCGTAGCTCGAGCTTCATAACTGCACCTTATCCAGCACGTCGATCCTTGTGGGACACGTGACGTGCGCGTTGTGGGGGACGGCTCGGGGCGAGCAACGAGTGATCGCTGCTCGCCCCGAGCGTGACTCACGAGGTCACGGGGAGTTCGGCGACTCCACCACGATGTCACCGGCGATGATCTGCTCCTGCAGAGCGGCCAGCTCGTCGAGCAGACCCTCCGGGAGCTCCGCCTCGAAGTCGTGGAAGCTGGACAGCTTCACGCCCTCGTTCTCGAGCGTGCCGATGTACGGCGTCACGTCGAAGTCGCCGGCGGCAGCCTCGAGCGTCGCGTCGTAGACGGCGACGTCGATGGCCTTCATGATCGACAGCAGCGTGATGTCGGCGACGGTGTCGTCGGCGACGGCGAGGTCCTTGTCGACACCCAGCATCAGCACGTCCGAGCCGCTGTCGGCGATGGCCGCTGCAGCGCTCTGGTAGATCGGACCGCCGACGGGGAGGATGACGTCCACGCCCTGGTCGAGCACGGCCTGCGCGGTCTGCTTGGCGGTGTCGTTCGCGGTGAAGCCACCGGTGAACTGACCCTCCTGCGACGCGGAGTCCCAACCGAAGACCTCGACGGCAGCGCCCTTGTCCTCGTTGAACTTGTCGACACCGAGCTCGAAGCCGTCCATGAACACGGCGACCGACGGGATCTGCATGCCGCCGAAGGTGCCGACCTTGTTCACGCCGTTCTGCTCGGACCATGCCGCGGCAGCGTAGCCGCCGAGGTAGGCCGCCTGAGCGGTGTCGAAGACGAGGGGCTTGATGTTCGGGGCATCGGTGGTGCCGTCGAAGTCGTTGTCTGCCCAGTCGTCGATGATCGCGTAGTCGACCTCGGGGTTGGCCAGAGCCGACTCCACGGTCGCGGCCGACAGGTTGAACCCGACCGACACGATGAACGTGCAGCCTTCCGAGACGAGGGTCTCGAGGTTCGGGGCGTAGTCGTTCGGAGTCGTCGACTCCATCTCGATGCCCTCGATGTCGAGCTCCTCGAGCGCGCGGTCCATGCCTTCCTTGGCGGCCTGGTTGAACGAGCGGTCGTTCCACCCGCCTTCGTCCGAGATCAGGCAGGGCTTGAAGTCGTCAGCGGGCTCGGGTGCCGCGCTGCCGCCGGTGTTCTCCTCGGGTGCCGAACCGCAGCCGGCGAGCGCCACGAGCAGCGCTGCTGCGCCGGTGACACCGAGGACCTTTTTGGTGGTCGAGATGGTCAATGCAGCCTCCACATTGATGGGCTCGCGGATTTCGCGATCGCCCCTTGACGTTACCGATTGTTACGATACCTGTGCACGCTCCCAGGCCCTCCGCGGCGGAATGGTTACCAAGACGCAATCATCCCGTCACGCGGAGTCAGAGGACGTCGCCGCGACCGGTCAGTTTGAGCGCGTCCACGACGCCCTTCACGCGCTGGGCGTGCTCGCTCGTGGTCACCAGCAGCGCGTCGTCGGTGTCGACGACGATGATGTCCTTCACCCCGATGAGGCTGATGACGCGGCTCGTCTGGCTCACCACGATGCCGCTCGCGGCGTCGGAGAGGATGCGGGCGTTCTCACCCAGGATCGCCAGCTCGTTCTTGCGGCCGTGGGAGTTGAGTTTCGCGAGGCTCGCGAAGTCCCCCACGTCGTCCCAGTCGAAGTGACCGGGGATGACGGCGAGCTTGCCCTTCTCGGCCGCAGGCTCGGCCACGACGTAGTCGATGGCGATCTTGGGCAGGGTCGGCCACACCCGGTCCACGACCGGGCCGCGGCGGTCGCGGTCGTCCCAGGCCTCGGCGAGCTCGATGAGCCCGGCGTGCAGCTCCGGGGCGTTCTCGGCGATCTCGGCCAGCAGCACGTCGGCGCGCGAGATGAACATGCCGGCGTTCCACAGGTACGACCGGTTGGCGAAGTACTCCTTCGCGGTGTCGAGGTCGGGCTTCTCCACGAAGCGCTCCACCACCGCGGCCTCGGGCGCGCCCTCGACGATCAGCTCGCCGTCCTTCTTGATGTAGCCGAAGCCCACCGACGGCTCCGACGGCTGGATGCCGATGGTGCAGATGTAGCCGGCGCGGGCGACGGCCACGGCCTGCTGCACCGCGAATTCGAACGTGCGGGTGCCGTGGATGACGTGGTCGGCGGCGAACGAGCCGATGATGACGTCGGGCTCGCGTCGCACCAGGATGGCCGCTGCCAGTCCGATCGCGGCCGCCGATTCGCGCGGATCGGACTCGAGGAACACGTTGCGGTCGGGGATGGCCGGCAGCTGCTCCTCGACGGCGGCGCGGTGGGCGCGGCCGGTGACGACGGCGATGCGGTCGCTGCCCGCCAGCGGCTCCAGGCGATCCCACGTGTCACGCAGCAGCGTCTGACCCGAGCCGGTCAGATCGTGCAGGAACTTCGGGGCGTCGGCACGCGAGAGCGGCCACAGGCGGCTCCCGATGCCTCCGGCGGGAATGACGGCGTAGAAGTCGGGGAGGGTGTCGGCCATGCCCCCAGGCTATCCACACGCGGCATCCGCACCCCGACGCATCCGCCCGGGTAAGGCGTGCCTATGTCGCCCGCCCCGGATTCACCGGAATAGGATGGAGGCTGCGCCCCTGTGACGCAAGCGGGTTCCGCCCCTCGTGTGAGCGACCCGATCCCCCTTCGACCATGGAGGACGAAAGTGGCAGCTCCGGCACGCGTCACGCCCTCGGCAAGCGAAACCACGTCCAGAACCCCTCGCGGCACGCTCTATCGCGGCAATGAGGGCATGTGGTCGTGGGTGCTCCACCGCATCACCGGCGTCGCGATCTTCTTCTTCCTGCTCGTGCACGTGCTGGACACCGCACTCATCCGCGTGGCGCCCGAGGCGTACGACGCGGTGATGAGCACCTACAAGAACCCGATCATGGGGATCGGCGAGGTGGTGCTGGTCGCCGCCATCGCCTACCACGCCTACAACGGCCTGCGCATCATCCTCGTGGACTTCTGGTCCAAGGGCGCCCGCTACCAGCGTCAGCTGTGGTGGGGCGTCATCGGCCTCTGGGCGGTGACGATGCTCGGCTTCACGCCGCGTCACCTCATGAACGTCTTCGCCGAGATGGGAGGGGGCCACTGATGAGCACCGACACCCTTGCCGCACCCCGCACCCCCCACTCCACGCCCCGCAAGCGCGGCGCGAACCTGGAGAAGTGGGGCTGGATCTACATGCGCGCCTCCGGCGTGCTGCTGGTCGTCCTGATCTTCGGTCACCTGTTCGTCAACCTCATGCTGGGCGACGGCATCCACGGCATCGACTTCGCATTCGTCGCCGGCAAGTTCGCCTCGCCGTTCTGGCAGTGGTGGGACGTGCTGATGCTGTGGCTGGCCTTCATCCACGGCGCCAACGGCATGCGCACGATCGTCAACGACTACGTCACCGGCGCCACCGCGCGCCGCGTGCTGGTCTGGGCCATCTGGCTGTCGGCGGGCCTCATGATCGTCCTCGGCACGCTGGTCGTCTTCACCTTCGACCCGTGCCTCGGGATCGAGAACAGCACGACCGAGTGGCTCATCGAGAAGTGCGCGGCGTAGTTTCGCCGCGCGACGCAGCAGAGAACGAAGGCATCTGACACGTGAGTACGGAAACCGCTGGCACCGTCGTCAAGGACGGCGTCCACTACCACCAGTTCGACATCGTGATCGTCGGCGCCGGCGGCGCCGGCATGCGTGCGGCCATCGAGGCCGGACCCGGCGCGAAGACCGCCGTGATCACGAAGCTCTACCCGACCCGCTCGCACACCGGTGCGGCCCAGGGCGGCATGGCGGCGGCCCTGGCCAACGTCGAAGAGGACTCGTGGGAGTGGCACACCTTCGACACGGTCAAGGGCGGCGACTACCTCGTCGACCAGGATGCCGCGGAGATCCTCGCCAAGGAGGCGATCGACGCCGTCATCGACCTCGAGAACATGGGGCTGCCGTTCAACCGCACCCCCGAGGGCAAGATCGACCAGCGCCGCTTCGGCGGGCACACCGCCGACCACGGCAAGACCCCGGTGCGCCGTGCGTGCTACGCCGCCGACCGCACCGGCCACATGATCCTGCAGACGCTGTTCCAGAACTGCGTCCGCCTCGGCATCAACTTCTTCAACGAGTTCTACGTGCTCGACCTCATCACGGTCACCGCCGAGGACGGCTCCACCCAGGTCGCCGGCGTCGTGGCCTACGACCTGGCCACCGGAGACCTGCACGTCTTCCAGTCCAAGGCCGTCATCTTCGCCACCGGCGGCTTCGGCAAGATCTTCAAGACCACCTCCAACGCCCACACCCTCACCGGTGACGGCGTGGGGGTCATCTGGCGCAAGGGCCTGCCGCTGGAGGACATGGAGTTCTTCCAGTTCCACCCCACCGGCCTCGCGGGCCTCGGCATCCTCCTCACCGAGGGCGCCCGCGGCGAGGGCGCGATCCTGCGCAACGCCTCGGGTGAGCGCTTCATGGAGCGCTACGCCCCCACCATCAAGGACCTCGCCCCGCGCGACATCGTCAGCCGCTGCATGGTGCAGGAGGTGGCCGAGGGCCGCGGCGCGGGCCCCCACCGCGACTACGTGCTGCTGGACTGCACGCACCTGGGCGCCGAGGTGCTGGAGACCAAGCTCCCCGACATCACCGAGTTCGCCCGCACCTACCTCGGTGTCGACCCGGTCGTCGAGCCCGTCCCGGTCATGCCGACCGCGCACTACGCGATGGGCGGCATCCCCACCAACGTCAAGGCCGAGGTGCTCGCCGACAACACCACGGTCGTCCCCGGCCTCTACGCCGCCGGCGAATGCGCGTGCGTCTCGGTGCACGGCTCCAACCGCCTCGGCACCAACTCGCTGCTGGACATCAACGTGTTCGGCAAGCGCGCCGGGCGCAACGCCGTCGAGTACGTGCAGACGGCCGACTTCGTGCCGCTGCCCGAAGACCCCGCCAAGGATGTGCGGGAGATGCTCGAGAGCCTGCGCAACAACCCCGGCACCGAGCGCATCGCGGTGCTGCGCAAGACGCTGCAGGACGAGATGGACCGCAAGGCCCAGGTGTTCCGCACCGACGAGTCGCTCGCCGAGGTCATGGACGTCATCGCGGACCTGCGCGAGCGCTACCGCAACGTCCACGTCGACGACAAGGGCAAGCGGTTCAACACCGACCTGCTCGAGGCGGTCGAGCTGGGCTTCCTGCTCGACCTGGCCGAGGTCGTCGTCGTCACCGCCCGCAACCGCAAGGAGAGCCGTGGCGGTCACATGCGCGACGACTACCCCAAGCGCGACGACGAGAACTACATGAAGCACACGATGGCCTACCTCTCGGGTGACCCGCACTCCTCGCACCCGGAGGACCACATCCGGCTGGACTGGAAGCCCGTCGTCATCACCCGGTACCAGCCGATGGAGAGGAAGTACTAGGCATGGCCGCAACAGCGATCGCCCCGTCGGACGCTCCGGTGGCCGAGGAGGCCGCCCCCGACACCGGCATCCAGTCGTTCCTCGTCACCTTCATCATCCGGCGTTTCGACCCCGAGAAGGACACCGAGCCGCGCTGGGTGGACTACGACGTGGAGCTGTACTCCACCGACCGCGTCCTCGACGCCCTCCACAAGATCAAGTGGGAGGTCGACGGGTCGCTGAGCTTCCGTCGCTCCTGCGCGCACGGCATCTGCGGCTCCGACGCGATGCGCATCAACGGCCGTAACCGCCTGGCCTGCAAGACGCTCATCAAGGACCTCGACATCTCCAAGCCGATCTACGTGGAGGCCATCAAGGGTCTGCCGCTGGAGAAGGACCTCATCGTCGACATGGAGCCGTTCTTCGCGTCGTACCGCGAGGTGCAGCCCTTCCTCATCGCCGGCACCAAGGCGGAGCCCGGCAAGGAGCGCATCCAGACGATCGCGAACCGCGAGATCTTCGACGACACCACCAAGTGCATCCTCTGCGCCGCGTGCACGTCGTCGTGCCCGGTGTTCTGGACCGACGGGCAGTACTTCGGCCCCGCCGCCATCGTCAACGCGCACCGGTTCATCTTCGACTCGCGCGACGACGCCGGCGACGCGCGTCTGGACATCCTCAACGACAAGGAAGGCGTGTGGCGCTGCCGCACCACCTTCAACTGCACCGAGGCGTGCCCCCGTGGCATCGAGGTCACCAAGGCCATCGCCGAGGTCAAGCAGGCGATCCTGCGCAAGTAGTCCCACCGAGCGCTGTACGAGGGCGGATGCTGCGACCTGCGGCATCCGCCCTCGGTACGCTGGGGCGCGTGAGCGACTCCGACCGGGACCGGCCCGCCGACGAAGCGCGCGACACGTCGTGGCGCGCGCGGTGGGACGACTCCGCGCTGCGGGGCCGGCTGGACGAGCCGATCGAGCACGCCACCGCCCTCACCCGGCGGACGATGAAATGGTTCCCCGTGCGGGTGTGGCGCCACTTCCTGCGGCACAACGGGTTCCTGCTGGCGGCGAGCATCAGCTACCAGTCGCTGTTCGCCATGTTCGCGGTGCTGTACTCCGCGTTCGCGATCATCGGCATCTGGCTGGGGGGCAGCAAGCGCGCCATCGACGCGCTCATCGCGGTCGTCAACTCCTACATCCCCGACCTCATCTCCGCCGAGGGCCTCGTCACCCCGGAGGAGGTCACCGATGTCGCCCGCTCCAGCGCCAGCGCCCTCGCGGTGACCGGTTCCGTCGCGCTGCTGGTGGCGATCTGGACCGCGATCGGCTTCGTCACCTACACCCGCCGCGCCGTACGCGACATCTTCGGGCTCCCCTTCGACAGCCGCAGCTACCTGCTGCTGAAGGCGCGCGACTTCCTGGCGGCGGCCGGCTTCGGCATCTCGCTGGTGCTCGGCGCGGGTCTGGGCGCACTGGCATCCGGTGCCGTGAATCTGCTGTTCGAGGTGTTCGGCTGGGACACGTCGACCTGGGTCTCGGTGGCGAGCCGCGTGGGGTCGATCCTCGTGGCCTTCGTGATCAACTCCACCGCGCTCGCGCTGCTGTTCCGCTTCCTCGCCGGCGCCTCGGTGCCCTGGCGGACCATCTGGCCCGGGGCGCTCCTGGGCGGCGCCGCGATCGGCGTGCTGCAGCTGGGTGCCGGTCTGCTGCTGGTGTACACCCCTTCCAACCCGCTGCTGGCGACCTTCTCGGCCTTCATCGCGTTCCTCGTGTGGTTCCGGATGATCGCGATCGTGATCCTCGTCGCGGCGTCGTGGATCGCGGTGGTCGCCGCCGACCAGGACATCCCCCTCACCCACACCACCGAGGAGCAGCGCCGCGCGGCGGAAGCGCGGGCGCTGGTGGTCGCCGCCGAGGTGCGGCTGCGCGAAGCGGTCGCCGCTCGCGAGAAGGCGCCGTGGTGGCAGGTGTGGCGGGCCGACCGCAATGTGCGGGCCGCCGAGGACGACCTCGCCCGCGCCCAGGCGGGGGCGACCGCCGACCCGGAACGGCCCCGCCTGCTGGACTGAGCACCGGCGTCGCGGCCGAGTCGGTCGGTGTCGGTGCGGCTGGTTAGGCTTTTCGTCGTGCCCCGAACCCTCCGCATCGCCTCCGTCAACGTCAACGGCATCCGCGCCGCCGCACGCAAGGGCATGCAGCCCTGGCTCGAGACGGCGGGGGTGGACGTGCTGACCCTGCAGGAGGTGCGCGCGGAGGCCGCCGACCTCGCCGCTGCACTGCCGGGCTGGCACGTCGTGAACGACGAGGCGCTGGCCAAGGGCCGCGCCGGCGTCGCGATCGCCGCCCGCTCGCCGCTGGAGGTGTGGCGCACCGACCTCGGCGACGACACCCTGGATTCCAAGGGCCGCTGGGTCGAGGCCGAGATCGACATCGACGGCGAGCGGCTCACCGTCGTCAGCGCCTACGTGTTCACCGGCGAGGCCGACACCGACAAGCAGGTCGCGAAGTACGCCTTCCTCGACGCGATGGAAGCGCGCATGCCCGCACTGGCATCCGGCGGCTCCCTCGCCGTCATCACCGGTGACCTCAACGTCGGGCATCGCGAGTTCGACATCCGCAACTGGAAGGGCAACGTCAAGAAGGCGGGCTTCCTCCCCCGAGAGCGGGCGTATTTCGAC
>Ga0233363_1000720_pt1 | contig 13876 bp, 8 predicted proteins | sample ElkDunMinimDraft_18_FD_191534 | JGI IMG/M metagenome (GOLD analysis project Ga0233363, IMG submission 191534) | Fecal eukaryotic communites from dung pellets of Tule Elk in California, USA - Elk Dung C16 | ecosystem: Host-associated > Mammals > Digestive system > Large intestine > Fecal | place... | reverse complement strand
CTGTTAAAAGGGGAAAAATTATGAGTCAGGCTAAATCGAACAAGATGGGCGTTGTTCAGTTAACCATACTGACGATGGTCAACATGATGGGCTCTGGCATCATCATGCTGCCGACTAAACTGGCAGAGGTCGGGACGATCTCGATTATCTCCTGGCTGGTGACAGCTGTAGGCTCAATGGCGCTGGCCTGGGCCTTCGCAAAATGCGGTATGTATAGCCGTAAATCAGGTGGTATGGGCGGTTATGCCGAATATGCGTTCGGTAAATCCGGTAACTTTATGGCGAACTACACCTACGGTGTCTCGCTGCTGATTGCCAATGTCGCCATTGCGATTTCCGCCGTTGGTTACGGTACTGAATTGTTTGACGCTACGCTCTCTCCGGTACAGATCGGCTTTGCCACCATTGCTGTACTGTGGGTATGTACTATAGCTAACTTCGGTGGCGCACGTATTACCGGGCAGATCAGTAGCATTACTGTGTGGGGGGTCATTATTCCGGTAGTTGGTTTGTGCATTATTGGCTGGTTCTGGTTCAGTCCGACGCTGTATGCTGTTTCATGGAATCCTCATCATGTACCGTTCTTCAGTGCTGTGGGGTCTTCCATCGCGATGACGCTGTGGGCTTTCCTCGGTCTGGAATCAGCCTGTGCCAACGCTGAAGCGGTTGAAAACCCGGAACGTAATGTACCGATTGCAGTACTCGGTGGTACGTTAGGTGCGGCGGTGATTTATATCGTCTCCACCAACGTGATTGCCGGGATTGTGCCGAATATGGAGCTGGCAAATTCAACAGCACCGTTTGGACTGGCCTTCGCACAGATGTTCACGCCGGAAGTGGGTAAAGTCATTATGGCGCTGATGGTGATGTCCTGCTGTGGTTCACTGCTTGGCTGGCAGTTCACCATTGCTCAGGTGTTTAAATCGTCTGCAGATGAGGGATATTTCCCAAAAATCTTCTCCCGTGTAACCAATGCAGAAGCACCAGTTCAGGGCATGCTGACCATTGTTATTATTCAGAGTGGATTGGCACTGATGACTATCAGCCCGTCACTGAACAGTCAGTTCAACGTACTTGTCAACCTGGCCGTGGTGACTAATATCATACCGTATATTCTGTCGATGGCAGCGCTGGTGATTATTCAGAAGACGGCTAATGTTGAGTCATCAAAAGCAAAAGCAGCTAACGTTGTTGCCTTTATCGGTGCGATGTACAGCTTTTATGCGCTGTACTCCTCCGGAGAAGAAGCCATGCTGTATGGCTCCATTGTAACTTTCCTTGGCTGGACATTGTATGGCCTGGTATCTCCACGTTTTGAACTGAAAAAACAGAATTAAAGCTAACAGTGGGCGGTATGAAATATTATCGCCCGTTTTTATCCTTACTTATAAAGTATAATATTTTTCTGTTTAAAACATTATGAGTAATCATAGATAGCTTATATGCAGAAAAATTAATATAGTGCTGTTTGCATATTGCTCAAGGATATCACTCCATGATAAATAAAGTGTATCAACAGAGAATTGTACACCTTATGGAAAAGTAGGGGGTTGGTACAAAGAATTGTTTGTAGTGTTTTTAATGAAATTGGAATATAAAAATAATTATGATGCCTATATTATTTCTTTAGATTATCCATTACAGGATTTTGTGGTTTTTCTGGAATTAAAGTCATTAATGTATGATATGAATTTTGTATCTATAGTTTTTGATAAACATGGAATGCCGAGAGAATTGGATAAAAACACTTGTGCAATAACTACATCCCTGCCTGAAAGTGAAATCGAAGATTTAATCAGGCGCAAATGTTCAGGTCTGTCAGACATTGAGTTTGGACTCAATGTCATGATGGTTGATGACTATTTTTTAAGAATATATAAATATATGCAATTAATAAGAGGGTTCTCCATGTGTACACTATTTTATAATATATTATATTTTTATGCTTTTGGTATGGGAGTATCTTTTGTTATTATATGGTTTCTCTCACATGAGAAAACTAACATCCGTTTACTTAGTGCTTTTCTGGTGGCGATAACCTGGCCAATAAGTCTGCCTGTAGCATTACTCTTTTCTCTTTTTTAATTATAATGTTCAGCATTTTTATACTTTTGAAAGTAGTAAAAGACACCTGAAATATAACGGATGCTTATTACCGGGTATGGTGTTTACAGACAGAAATCTGACGGTAATGACGATAACAGTTTTCGATAATGCACAACAATAAACCCAACCAGACTGCAGAAAAGCAGAATAATTCATCATAATGTATAACTTCACCGAATATAAACACAGCAATCAGGAATTGCATAGAAGGTTCGATATATTGGGCAAGGCCGGTTACGATAAGTGATGTATGATTCAGTGCAACAGCAAACAGCACCAACGGGATAACAGTGACTGGTGCAGTCATAATGTACAGAATACATGGGATCTCAGAGGGCGTGGTTACATCCGGGTCGGTATATATAAAAAGGATAAGTGAAACAGGTAATGACCAGAATGTTTCAAGCGTGACTGAGGTTATAGCATCATAGTGAATGAATTTTCTTATCAGTCCGTATAATGCAAATGAAAGCCCCATGATTAGTGCCAGTATGGGAAGGTTGCGTACCGAAAACAACTGAAATAGCAGGCCAGACGTACCGGAAAAAACAGCAATCATCTGGAATAAAGATAATTTTTCCTTAAGAAAAATATAGCCAAGTAAAATAACAAAGAGTGGATTGATAAAATACCCAAGACTCGCATCAAGAACCTGATGATTTGTCAGCGCGTAAATAAAAGATGACCAGGAAATTATCATTAATAACCCGGCAATCATACAGAACACAAAAGATCTTTTATCTCTCAATAAATCCCGAAACAATGTCCTCCTGTTAAATAATAGTCTTATTCCCAATAATAATGGAATAGAGAAGATTACTCTGTATATCAGAATATGAGTCAGCACAGCACCGGAAAGATATTTATAAAACAAAGGTGTGAGTCCCCATAATATGAATGCCATAACTACAACTAATGGACCGCTTTGCAAAAACTTTATCATTTAATCACTTATCCTTAATAGCTTATACCAATATATTGTCACTGTTTCCGATTAAGAAAAATATTTCAGACTGATTTTATCCTGAGTGACCAGAAAGATATTATGATAAGAATCAAACAGCAATCATATACTTGATTCATCCACTAAAAAAACGTAAGTGTTAAATGCTCGCTATATTGATAATTATTTATTGATGAGTGTTACGTTCCATGCCAGGAGTTCATCAACAGGTTGGAAGGCCATTCCGCCAGTACGCTCAGGATATGGCGAAGATACGTTTATGGACCGATACCGTTCCACCCACAGGTTCTGATTAGTCCATGTGCAGTGCACCGTGCTTTCCACTGTAATAGCTGCCGAAGAGGTCGATATGGAGGATTGCAGAGATTCACGGGCGTATAACCTGAAGAATGAGGTATGTACGGGAGTATGAGGCACCAGAAATATAAAATAGCATCAATAAATAATTTCAATTTCATGAAACATAAGCGCAGCGGCATCCGGATATAATGGAATAGCGATATTATATTCACAGTGTTACTGTTTGTATCATTTTGTGATATGTTTCACATCATAAAGAGGGAGCATATAGTATGAATAGTATGGACACCTCCTTCTTAACACAAATAATAAATTACAGGTCATTTGACCATTTTCTGCTAACATCATTGCCCGCATAGTTGCGGGCTTTTTTCTGGCAGGTATAATTTGTGATAAAATTCACAGTATCTGTGGCGGGTAGTGTAAATAATAAAAAGTGTACAAGCGTTATTATAATTAAATGTACATCTGATGATTTCACGAGCGATTGCCACCCGCACAGCCTGTACAGGTATTTCTGTGCACAGAAAACCCTCAGCTAGGCTGGAGTTTCCGGAAAGCTTTCAGCTTTTAGCCAGTTATTAAAACCCCTTTTGATTTGTTAAAACACCTTGCGGTCTGGCAACGGCAAGTCTCAAACAAGAAATCAAAATGGGGTCACAATGGGGAACTAAAAGAGCTTAGCGCACACCCGATGGAACTGTAAATATTACATAGTTTTTGCGCCAAAATACCGAAGACAAGTGTTCTACAGAGAGAAGTGTAGAGCAACAGGTAGTATTTTGAGAAAGCTGTGTGAGTGGAAAAGTGTACGGATTCTGGAAGCTGAATGCTGTGCAGATCATATCCATATGCTTGTGGAGAGCCCGCCCAAAATGAGCGTATCCGGCTTTATGGGATATCTGAAAGGGAAAAGCAGTCTGATGCTTTACGAGCAGTCTGGGGATTTGAAATTCAAATACAGGAACAGGGAGTTCTGGTGCAGAAGGTACTACGTCGATACGGTGGGTAAGAACACGGCGAAGATACAGGATTACATAAAGCACCAGCTTGAAGAGGATAAAATGGGAGAGCAGTTATCGATTCCCTATCCGGGCAGCCCGTTTACGGACCGTAAGTAATGAAGTTGTATGCAAATGTCAGATCGTGTGCGCCTGTTAGGGCGTGGCTGGTAAGAGAGCCTTATAGGCGCATTTGAAAAACCTCCGGCTATGCCGGAGGATATTTATTTTATGGATTATGCTGTAAATAAGTTTTAAAAATTCTGTACACAATAAATAAAAACATGACCTCATAAGTCGCATATTTATGCTCGCATTTATCTGTGCGGTTTTTTATCAGAAACAGGTTGTATTCATATAATAAACAAACATAATTTCTTTATATGTTTTTGTTTTGATGAGTAATTGTTAATTACCATGAGTGGGGGATGTAACACTATCGCATCTTCGGTTATTCCCTTAAATACTTACCTGCCATACAGATGTATGGCAGGTAAGTGTCAGTTACGCTGTATATAAAAATAATGTCAGGTGCAGCACACTTGACTTATGCCTGCGAAAAAAAATATGCATCGAAATGGATGGATATAAAGGATTTATTGTTGGTTCTATGTATTATTTCACAAAATTAATATGCTTATGTATATTGTTGATAAATAATCAGGCCCTGTCTGAAGGCTAATCATCAGAGATATTTGTAATGTCGCACTTATGATACTCATTATATATCAGGAAAATGAAGTCTGTTTTATTCATGACAGGTTTCAATGAACCTGCCATGGTTTTATAATGAAAGATTGCTCTGGTTATATTTTTTCTGTATGCAGTTTGAAACATATACCCAATAAACCTCAAGATGCGGGTGTGAGTACCTGAAAGTGATCGTTAATTCGGGATGTCAGTGAATCCGCTATATCCGGCAGCGTCTGGTTAAAAAAGACAGATATTGCGTCCATGAACTCTCGCGTACTGCTGAAGTAGCGATTATTCTAGGCATGTTCGTTCATTAATTTCCACATTCTTTCTATCGGATTCAGGTTTGGACTGTAAGGGGGAAGGTAATGCAGCCTGATATTTACCACTTCCGCCCGGTCTTTCACTAACTGTGAACGGTGGTAACCTGCTCCATCCAGAATAACGTAGATTTTCTGGTTATAATCAGTATAAACCTTTCGTATCTCATTGAAAAAACGGGATACATTATATTCATTAATGGTTTTATATTTGCAGATTAGCGGTGACGTCAGTGCTTTCAGATTCAGCGCCCCCATGATATTCAGGCGTGTGCGGCTGCCTGTTGTTTTTACTGTTGTTTTTACTGCTTTTTTCTGGCCTTTACGTATCCAGCCATAGCTGATTTTAGTGGCCTGAGTCGGATGGATTCCATCAATAAAAAGAACTGGTTCATTACCCACAGTTGTTTTCAGTTCCTCATAATATTCAATGAATTGCCTTTGTTTCTCTCCACTGAATTTATGGGGGACGCCTGACGGTTTTTTGTAGGTGAAACCATTACGATGCAGCCACTTATTCATCCCCGGAATGCTGAAAATGATGTTCCATGTCCGGGTGACAAACGCAATAACATCGCGGGTATGGTGAAATAAACTATCGGATAACTGACTGATTAAAAAGGCCGTTTGTTCAACACTGAGTTTGCTGTCTGAGTCGCCGTTTTCGGGCTTCAGTTTTCCTTTATTCAGGAATTTGCTGATATGGTGATCAATCGTTGTCTGATGCAGGCGTAAAGCCTGAGCAATCATGGCAGAACTCCAGCCTTCGGAAGCCAGAACAATGGCTTTAATACGATCTCTGACTCACCCGTCACGACTGGAATCATGAAGGCGTTCAAGTTCAGCTTTTTGTTGCTCAGTAATGAATATTTTCATGTTGGACAGCATGATCTTCTGTTGCTGAAAAATCAAGCATCTTCAATGATCACGGGTATAGATATTAAAATACAGCAAGTATGATAATTAAACAGAACAGACTGTCCGGGTATTTTTCAGACTATGCCCTGACTGACTTTCAGTGAGTAAGCGTTAATCACCACCTCCCTGGAAGGTGGTTTATGGATCACAATAAAGGGAAACAGATTATTTTTATTAATATTTAACATCTATTAATGCAAGTTTTTCTCTTTATTTACAGAATAAATTTTTACATCTGATATATACTGATTTTTCTGTAAGAATGAGTGTTTGCCTCTTGAAGATGATTTTCTTTTTTTCAGAAGTTCCCCCTCCCATATAGATAAGTTATTGTTGGTTGTGGTCCGTAATGATTGACTTTGCATGTTTGTTTCACTATTTTTCCTTTAAAGTATAACGTATTTGCAGTGGAAAAAGACGGGGAAATGAGTCCGCATATCATTACTGATATCATTGAGTATATTTTTTTATAAAGACCTCCATTGATGTAATTATTTGATAACAATTGCATTTCTGTAAAATACTATAAAATTAGTAAACATAACTGTGATTTTCTTTACAGTAAAATAAACAGTATTTAAATTAATTGAAACAGAAATCTACATGGCTATAAATAAAATGTTATGAAAAACATCATTCTTCAATGAATAAAAAATCAAAATCAATATAATTTGATTCATGTGCTGATGGCCTGTAATAATGGAAAATCGTTATTTTAAATATTTTGTTTCTTTAATTATTCAGTTACTGTTCTACTTGCATAGATAATTATATATTCTATATATCCTGTATATGCGATGATTATTAATATACATGGTTTGTGTGAAATAATTTATTCCGGGGCTGGTTTCTGCATCATTTTTTCAACATATACACCTGTATTTCTCGGCAATTAATATTACACGGATAGTTGACGATGAGAACGGTTCTGTTACTGCAGAAAGTGTCAGTTAAAAAATAACAGAATATGGCATTTCCTCTGCTCTTGGTGTGCTCATCAGGATGGTCTTTATATCTTGATTTGAGTGTTATTCAACAATATTTCACTGATAAGAGGCAACTTAGCCTGTTTTATGTTTTAATATCACTGCCATTGCCATACAATGGGGACTCCTGCAGTGAATGTAGTGTAATCTTCTTGCATTGTTTTTGAGTTATTATTCCGTTTATCTGAGAGCTGTTGGCTATTGTTGTGCAGTTTTCCTGATCCAGCTTTATACATGTTTTTCCAGCATTACAGTAAAACCCGGGAACATCGGAACATCGGAACATCGGAACATCGGAACATCGGAACATCGGAACATCGGAACATCAGTGCTGCTCGTTTCTTTCTCCTGTATCCGGCCCTTATACTCCCGCTTATGGATACTTCCCCAAATTTTCTCTCGTCTGACTAAAGCATATATGTTCATGGGATGTTGGCTGTAATGATTTCCATGAGTGGATTATTACTGATGACCATAAGTATGTCTCAGCACAGTCATCGTAACGCGCTGGTTAACCTGTCCATGGTAGCCAAATCATCATCCTGTATATTCTGTTGAGGGCGGCACTGGTGATTGTTCAGAATACGGCTGATGTGAAAAAGTGCGGGCTGTTTCCTTTATTTGTGTGATGTACAGCTTCTTTGCGCTCTACTCTTCCGGGGAAGAAGCCATGCTGTACAGCTTTATTGTTACTTTTCCTGGCTGGACACAGTATGGCTTGGTATCCCCATGTTTTGAACTGAAAAAACTGATTTAAAGTTGCCGGCAGTCTGTAAGTTTCTGCATCCCATTTCCCCGCACACAGTGTTTGACTGAAATGTTATGAATGGTTTCCGGGAACAGGAAAGGAACTGACTCAGAAATAGATAGAGTGATTAATATGTCGTTTTTGCTGCAAAGAGGGGCAATAACAATAGCCTGTATGACATTATGTGTAATATATTACACTTTATATATCTATATGTTCAGAAAGAATTATTGTTTGTGATTCTATTCACAAAAATTAAAACTTAAATATATCCCAAACAGTATCAATATCATTATTTGATCTAATGATAATAGTTTATAATTATCATGATATATATTATACAAATAATAGTAACTTATAGAAAATAATTTAATTTATTGAATATAAATATTTTTTATTTTACTGGAATGTTATTTCATTAAACGCAGTTACTTCATATATTTTATCGATCGTTACAATCGATCGTTAGTTCATTAATTGATAGTTTTTATCTATTAAAATACAGGCATTGATCGTTTTAAACGTTTTGAAAGTTTTTTAACTATGGATGATCTTTTATATAGCAATTAAATTTATTCTTAATACATTAAGTTGAATTATTAATTGCTGCTGTTTTCATAATTTATTTTATCAGTTTTCACTGAGGATCTTATGCGGAAAATTCAATTTATCCTTGGAATACTGGCGGCTGCGTCATCTTCTGCTACGCTTGCTTATGACGGTACAATTAATTTTACTGGGAAAGTCGTTGCTCAGACTTGTTCTGTTTCATCAGGAAGCAAGAATTTAACCGTTACATTACCGACTGTTTCTGAAGCTTCATTGGCTGCCGCAACAAATACTGCAGGTCTGACTCCATTTACCATTGAGCTGACCGGGTGTGATACCAGTGCAGCTTCTGGTGCTCAGAACGTAAAAGCTTATTTTGAACCTAACGCCACGACTGATTACGATACAGGTAATCTAAATATTGCTGCCAGTGGTGCAAATAACGTTCAGATACAGCTATTGAATGCAGATGGAGTTACTCCCATAAAACTAGGCCAGGATGCTACAGGACAGAATGTTACAGCTGTACAGATTGATAACGCAGCTATGAAACTGCGTTATAATGCACAATATTATGCCACAGCTCAGGCTACAGCTGGTGATGTCTCTGCCACAGTAAATTACACCATCGCGTATCAGTAATTTTACCTTAATACCTGCCTTCTTAAGTGTTCACGGGGCATTTTGCCCCGTGTTTACGGAGCCTGTATGAAACATATTCTGCTGTTCATTTTTACCGTTCTTTTGTCTCTGCCCTCATATGGCAGTGTGGTTATTATGGGGACCAGGGTTATTTATCCTGCAGAACAAAAAAGTATTAATGTCCGGCTGAATAACGGAGACAGTACGCCATCCCTGATACAGGCATGGCTTGATACAGGGGACCCGTCTTCCCCTCCTGACTCTGTCAGGGTGCCGTTTATTATTACGCCTCCTGTTTTCCGGATGGAGCCGCTTTCCGGACAGACAATGCGAATTATGTATACGGGAGAAAAACTTCCGGCAGACAGGGAATCACTGTTCTGGCTGAATGTTCTTGATATTCCGGCCAAACCTTCTTTTGCCGGAAAATCTGAAAAAGCACAGGGATATAATTACCTTCAGTTTGCCGTACGCAGCCGGATTAAGTTTTTTTTCCGTCCTGATGGTCTGCCTTTTTCTCCTGATGATGCATATAAGAAAGTGACATGGCAGCTTACAGGCGGTGATACCCTTCAGGCCAGTAATCCCACGCCTTATTTTATTACCTTCAGTACTGTCAGTGTCGGGCAGGGAGCTCAGAAAGTCAGCAGTACTCAGGGGGGAATGGCCGCACCGTTTTCTTCTGTCACTTTCAGACTTAAGCAGAAGGTTTCTCCGTCAGGAAAAGTGGAATGGACGGTGGTGAATGATAATGGTGGTTACCAGAAAGGCGAATCCGTTGTGAAATAATAAGGGCCCCGTAAGTGAGTCATTATTCTTTATCCGGTCTGAAGTACCGTGTCATTTATTTATGTTGTCTGTCGGGACTGTATATGCTGTCTGTGCCTTTGTGGGCGGCAGAGGATGCAGAATTTGACCCGAGTTTTCTGAGCCGCACGCCAGGGAGCAGTGTGATTGATGTCCGTCGTTTCACGCACGGGAATCCTGTTCCCTCAGGGAATTATTATTCAGACATTTATCTGAACGGTGAATGGAAAGGAAATGCGGAATTGTCATTCCGTGATATGTCCTCTTCACAGGAGGAGAGTGTTCTGTGTGTGACGCCGGAACTGTTATCCATTCTGGATGTGTCACCCGAGGCAGTTGCCCGTGAACCGGATACCGGAAATGGCCGTTGCATGCCATTTTCTGCAGTTGTACCTGATGCAAAAATCCGTTTTGATCTGTCACTGCTGCGGCTGAATGTTGAAATTCCGCAGGCCATGCTGGTTTCCCGTCCACGGGGATACATATCACCTTCTCAGTGGCAGACGGGGGTGCCGGCTGCCTTTGTCAGTTATGACGTGAATCACTGGCGTTACCGGACGCCCGATATGGAAAATAATCAGAGTTATCTTGGTCTTCGTGCCGGCTTTAACGCAGGAGGCTGGGCATTTCGTCACCGGGGGACAGAAAGCTGGAGTGACGGTCATGCAGAAGGTTACCGGAGTATTGAAACGAACCTTCAGCACGACATAGCCATGTTGCGTGCGCAACTGACACTGGGGGATTTCACCACCACAGGTGAGCTTATGGACAGTAACAGCCTCAGGGGAATAAGACTGGCTTCTGATGACCGGATGCTGCCGGGTTCGTTGCGTGGTTATGCCCCTGTGGTTCGGGGGATGGCCGGAAGTAACGCCAGGGTCACTGTCCGGCAGAACGGTAACATTATTTATGAAACTACCGTGCCGGCAGGGCCTTTCTCCATCAGTGACCTTTATCCCAGTGGATATGGTGGTGACCTGACAGTCACTGTGACAGAGTCAGACGGACAGACCAGGAGTTTTATCGTGCCGTTTGCTTCGGTTGCACAACTGGTTCGCCCGGGGTTCAGTCGCTGGCAGGTGGCAGCCGGGCGTTATCGTTACGGTAACAGGACATTCAGCGATACCGTATTCCAGGGGACCCTGCAGTACGGGCTGACAAATGATATCACCCTGAATACGGGGATGAGTACCGCACCTCATTATCTGTCAGGGCTGGGTGGTGTGGCATTCAACACACCACTGGGGGCTGTTGCCACGGATATTACGCTGGCCAGAACGACTTTCCCGGGTTCTGACACGACACATCGCGGCTACAGCCTGCATGCCGGTTACAGTGCACGAATACCGGAAACCAGTACAAATGTGACGCTGGCGGCTTACCGTTATTCATCCCGTGACTTCTGGAGTCTTCGGGATGCCATCCTGACCAGGAATCGTGATGTGATTAATGATTCATCGGTCAGGAGTGCAACTGGTTACCGGCCAAGGAATCAGTTGCAACTGACTGTGAACCAGAGTCTTGGTGAGGGATGGGGAAACCTGTATCTGACCGGAGCCACTTATCATTACTGGGGGCATACAGGGACATTCAATGAGTACCAGGCCGGTTATAACAACGTCTGGAAAAAAATGAGTTACCAGATTGGCTTTTCCCAGACCCGACGGAGTGGTGATTATCATCATGATAACCGGTTCTTTTTCAGTTTTTCCCTGCCACTTTCAGATACGGGAAGGACGTTGCTGTCCACGACAGTGAATGTCAGCGATAAAAACAGTAACAGTATTCAGAGCAGTATCAGTGGTGTCAGCGGGGATGACAATCAGCTGTCATATGGTGTGTCCCTGAACACACAGGAAAACGGACCGACAGGGTATGCGGTGAATGGCAGTTATCGTTCACCGGTGGTCACCCTGCAGGCCACGGCAGGGAATGACAGTCGCCATAACCGTCAGATATCTGCCGGTATATCCGGGGCAATAGTGGCGCATCCGTTTGGTGTGACGGCCAGTAATGACCTTGGTGACACATTTACCGTTATTCATGCTGATGGTGCCGGTGGGGCGGTGATTAATAATGCGCCGGGTAACCGGCTGGACCCCTGGGGTAACGGCATTGTTCCGTATGTCACACCTTACGAAAAGAATTATATCAGTATCGACCCGACAGCGCTGGCTGCGGATGTGGAACTGTCTGCAACAGAGCGGGAAATTATTCCCCGGGCCAACAGTACCACCATGGTGACCTTCACAACAAAAACGGGGAAAGCCATGTTGTTTGATGTGAAGATGCCGGACGGAACGCCGCCGCCGATGGCCGCGGAAGCATTAACAGCAGACGGGAAATCTGCAGGCTACATTGCTCAGGGAGGCCGGTTATTTGTACGTGACCTGGATGCTGAAAAAGGGATACTCAGGATAGTCTGGGGAAGCGGGCAGAATGACAGTTGTGTCATTCACTATAGTGCGTCCGGAGAAAATGCTTGGGTAAATGCTGTTCCAGAAAACCATCATGTAGTATGCATGAGGCAATAATATGACAAATTTTTATAAGGTTTTTCTGGCTGTATTCATTCTGGTTTGCTGCAATATCAGCCATGCGGCAGTTTCATTTATTGGCAGTACGGAGAATGATGTTGGACCGTCTCAGGGCTCTTATTCCAGAACTCATGCAATGGATAACCTGCCATTTGTCTATAATACCGGTCACAACATTGGATATCAGAATGCAAATGTCTGGCGTATTAGTAACGGGTTTTGTGTTGGTCTGGACGGGAAAGTGGATTTACCCGTGGTTGGCAGTCTTGACGGGCAGAGTATTTATGGGCTGACGGAGGAGGTGGGACTCCTTATATGGATGGGGGACACGAATTATTCCAAGGGTACCGCGATGAGTGGAAACTCATGGGAGAATGTCTTTTCCGGATGGTGCGTGGGAAATAATTATGCATCAACGCAGGGACTGTCTGTTCACGTAAAACCGGTAATTTTAAAAAGAAATTCCTCTGCGCGATACAGTGTACAGAAAACCAGTATCGGGAGTATCAGAATGAGGCCCTATAACGGTTCATCTGCAGGCAGTGTTCAGACCACAGTGAATTTCAGCCTGAATCCATTTACGCTGAATGACACAGTAACATCGTGCAGATTACTGACACCTTCCGCAGTCAATGTCAGCCTGGCTGCAATTTCTGCCGGACAACTGCCATCATCCGGTGATGAAGTTGTCGCCGGGACAACATCACTGAAATTACAGTGTGATGCCGGAGTAACAGTATGGTCAACACTGACTGATGCGACCACACCGTCCAACAGAAGCGATATACTCACACTGACGGGGGCATCGACTGCAACCGGAGTCGGGCTGAGAATATACAAAAACACTGACAGTGCGCCCCTGAAGTTTGGACCTGATTCGCCGTTAAAGGGAAATGAAAACCAGTGGCAGTTATCGACAGGAACGGAAACGTCACCCTCAGTCCGGTTGTATGTAAAGTATGTGAATACTGGTGAGGGAATTAATCCGGGGACGGTCAACGGAGTATCAACATTTACATTTTCCTATCAGTAACAGCGAGTTCCGAGAGGGGCGAACAGGTCAGACAGTAACAACAAAATGATTTGCGTTGGTGAAAGCAGTATCGGTTTCTGAAGGCGGATAACAGCGTCTCAGGAACATTTTTCATGAGCGATTTTGTCAGGCATTTTTGTAAGCGTACAGCGAGGGCCGTATTGACGGGGATGTGTTATTCAGCTGGCAGTGCTATGCGCCACGGAAGCAGTTCGCTGACCCGGTTGACCGGCCAGTCTGCTATGACGCCAAGCACATGGCGAAGGTAGCTT
>Ga0233363_1000715_pt1 | contig 13922 bp, 10 predicted proteins | sample ElkDunMinimDraft_18_FD_191534 | JGI IMG/M metagenome (GOLD analysis project Ga0233363, IMG submission 191534) | Fecal eukaryotic communites from dung pellets of Tule Elk in California, USA - Elk Dung C16 | ecosystem: Host-associated > Mammals > Digestive system > Large intestine > Fecal | place... | reverse complement strand
CGCGTCGGCTCGTCGAAGACGATCACCCGTGGCTCGAGCAGCAGCCACTTGGCGATGACGCCCTTCTGCTGGTTGCCGCCGGACAGCGTCTGCGCGAGCTGGTGCGGGTGCCCGCGGAGCGCGACCTGCCCGGTCACGCGCGCGACGTCGGCGGCGAGCTCCCGGTTGCGGACGATGCCGCGCAGGAACCCGCGGCGCGGCAGGCCCACGTTGTCCGCGATGGTCAGGCGCATCGCCAGGCCGCGCTCGCGCCGGTCCTCCGGGACGAGCACGACCCCGAGCCGCACGGCGTCGGCCGACGACGCGATGCGCACCGGCTCGCCGTCGAGCCGGATGGTGCCCGACGCGGCGGGCTCGGCGCCCGCGATGGCGTTGACGAGCTCGCTGCGCCCGGCCCCGACGAGACCCGCGATGCCGAGGATCTCGCCGCGGTGGAGCTGGAAGCCGACGTGCTCGAAGCGGCCCGGCGACGACAGGTCCTCGACCTCGAGCACCACCTCGTCGCCCGGCGTCGCGGGCTCGGGGTAGATGTCGGAGATCGTGCGGCCGACCATCGCCTCGACCATGGCCGACGTGGGGACGTCCGCGGTGTCCCACCCGCCGACGCGCCGGCCGTCGCGCAGCACGACGATCTCGTGCGCGACCCGCGCGATCTCCGGCAGGCGGTGCGTGATCCACACGATGCCGACGCCCTCGGCGCACAACCGCTCGACGATGCGGAAGAGCAGCTCCACCTCGTCGGTGCCGAGGGTCGCCGTGGGCTCGTCGAACACCAGGACGCGCGGCTGCTGCGAGAGCGCCTTGGCGATCTCGACGAGCTGCTGCACCGCCACCGAGCACTCCGACGTCGGCGTCTCGGGCCGCAGGTGGCCCAGCCCGACGCGCTCGAGCAGCTCGGCCGCCTGCGCGTTCATGCGCCGCCGGTCGACGAGCCCGAACCGCTGCGGGAGCCGGCCGACGACGATGTTCTCCGCGAGCGACAGGTTCGGCAGCAGCGACAGCTCCTGGTGCACGAGCACGACCCCCGACGCCGCGGCCTCGCGCGGACCCCGGGGCGCGTAGGGCGCGCCGTCGAGCTCCATCGTCCCCTCGTCAGGGACGTACACCCCGGAGAGCACCTTCATGAGCGTGGACTTACCCGCGCCGTTCTCGCCGATGAGGGCGGTGACGCGGCCGTAGGTGATGTCGAGGTCGACGTCGTCGAGCGCACGCGTGCCCGGGAAGGACTTGCCGATGCCGCGCAGGCGCAGCGCGACGCCTCCCGCGGCGGGTACGGCGGCCGGCTCGGGGCCGGTCGGTTCGGTCGGTGTCATGGCGTCAGATCCCCAGCTCGACGTTCCCGGGCCCGTAGTTCTTCAGCACGACCAGGGGCTCGCTGTCGCTGCGGTTCTCGATCCGCACGCCGGCGCGCGCCGCGGGCGCGGTGACGAAGTACTCGTCGCGCGTGAGCTCGTCGATCCGCACCAGCGAGATCGCCGCGAGCTCGAGGCCGTTGATCGCGCCGTGGCCCTGCACGGCGATGAGGCCGTACGCGTCCTGCTCGGTGAGGGTCACCGAGCGGCCGGGCAGCACGGTGAGCTCCTTGGCGCTGAAGTACGTCGAGCGGTAGACGATCCACTTCTCGACGAAGTCGCGGCCGCCGGACGCGGCGGAGTGCTCGGTCTCGTACGGCACGAGCGCGCGGTTGGTGCGGAAGTCCGGGTCGGCGTTGAGGTCCCAGTCGAGCAGGTCGACGAGGAACTCGTGGTCCCCGTGCCGGTCCGTCGGCACGTCCTTCCAGAGCAGGTCGGAGCCGACCTCGGCGTTGTTGCTCCACGACTCGAACATCGACAGCACGTCGGAGGCCGCCTGCGGCTCGTACGTGCAGACGCTGCCGGGCGCGTGGAGCACGCCGGCGGGGATGTCCCAGCCCTCGCCGAGACGCGTGCGGTACCCGTAGGCCAGGTCGGTGATGCGGTTGTCGCCGCCGCGGGCGTGCGCCCGCAGGTGCTCGGCCACCTGCTCGCGCGTGACGTCCGGCCGCAGCCCGAAGTAGGAGATCGGCTGCTCGCCCAGGTAGTTGTTCATCTGCGGCGGGTAGTAGTAGGCCTCGGGCTTGCCGACCTTGCCGACCAGCGCCGCCTTCTCGTCCGACGCGTGCACGTGGAACGGCAGGGGCAGGAGGTTGTCGTAGAACTTGGTGTAGGCGGTCCACGCGCGGTACCGGTCCCAGAGCCGGGAGCCGATCACGTCGGCGCCGCCCGCGGCGATGATCTCGTCGAACGGCACGAGGCCGTCCTCGTCGACGGCGAGGCTGAGCGCCTCGTACGGGCCCGTGCGCGGGCCGTTGTCGGCGCGGATCGAGCTGGCGATCCACCGCTCGTCGATGCCGCCGCGCCCCTTGTCGAAGGGGTAGTAGTCGTCCGGGTGCAGCCGCAGGCGGCGACCGGGCGTGCAGAACGCCCGCGGCACCCACGCCGGGGCGAACCGCAGGATGCCGCCGTCCTTGTTCAGGACGCGGTCGACCGCGCTCGCCGTCGCCACCACGGGCAGGTCGAACGTCGTCTCGGCTGTCGTGCTCACGTGCGTCTCCTCTGTGTCGGTCGTCGCGGGCCCGGCGGGGCCCCGGCCGCGTCGCGCGGCCCGTGTCTGCGTCTGGCTCACGCCCCGGGCAGGCAGAGCCCCTTGGCGAGCAGGACGTTGGCCCACACCCGCTGCTCGCCCGTCGAGACGATCACCGCGGCGCGGCGGGCCAGCTCGTAGTACTCCCACCGGTCGACCAGCCGGGACTGCGTCGTCCCCGCCGCGGCCAGCAGCTCGTCCTGCACCGCCGGACGCGGCGTCAGGCCGCTGTCCATGAGCGCCGGCGGCGTGGCGTCGTCGAGCGGCAGCACGGTGCGCACGGCGGCGGTCATGGTGACGACGTCGATGCCGGGGACCTCGACGACCGGGGGGCCGATGCGGTGGGCGGGGAAGTTCGCGTCGGCGAGCAGGACGAGGTCCGAGTGGCCCATGTCGTCGAGCGCCTTGAGGAGGTCGCCCGTCAGGAGGGGGTGGATGTTCAGCAGCACGTGGGGCTCCTGTCGAGGTCGGCACGGCGCGCGCTGGGCGGCGCGGGCCGGGACCCGGCGGTGTGCCCGGAGTCGGTGGAGCGTGCAGGTGCACGGCTCCCCACGGTGAACGTCATCGTCCGATCGCTCCGCTTCATTGCCGGCGAGTCCGAATTGTTACCGGTCACATCAACCGGCTGGCTGCATCGTGACCTCGGGCTCGCCACCGTGTCAAGCAGGTTGGCGAAAGTTTGCGTTACCGGTAACATTTCTGCCCGGGCGGTGACCTGCGGTCGCTGCGTCCGGCACAGTGGCCGGCACCGACACGGACGGAGAGGTCCATGGGACGCGTCGTGGTGGTGGGGTCCGTCAACGCGGACCTCGTCGTGCAGGTGGAGGTGCGCCCGCGCCCTGGCGAGACCGTGCGGGGCGGCCCCCTGTCGGTCGGGCCGGGCGGCAAGGGCGCCAACCAGGCCGTCGCGGCCGCCGTCGTGGGTGCCGACGTCGCGCTCGTCGGCGCCGTGGGTGACGACGCCCACGCCGAGGTCGCGCTCAGCGGCCTGCGGCGGGCGGGCGTCGACCTCACCGAGGTCGACGTGGCGCCCGGCGCCACGGGGACCGCCGTCATCGTGGTCACCCCGGACGGGGAGAACGCGATCGTCGTCAGCCCCGGTGCCAACGGCACGGTGCAGCCCGAGCGGGCGGCGGACGCCGTCGACCGCGCCCCCGAGGGAACCGTGGTCGTGCTGCAGCTCGAGCTGCCCCCCGCGACCGTGGCGGCCGCCGTGCGGCAGGCCGCCGGCCGAGGGCTGCGCGTGGTGGTCAACGCCGCACCCGCGGCCACGCTCGACACCGCCGTGCTCGCGGCCTGCGACCCGCTCGTGGTCAACGCCTCCGAGGCGGCCGTGCTGCTCGGGCTGGACGCCGTCGACGACCCCGCCGCGGCGGCACGCGCGCTGCTCGCGCTCGGGCCGCGGTCCGTCGTCGTGACGCTCGGGGCGCAGGGCGCCGTCCACGCCACGCAGGGCTCCGACGAGGTCCGGGGCGTCACGCCACCGCGCGTGGACGCCGTCGACACCACCGGCGCCGGGGACGCGTTCGTCGGCGCGCTGTCCGCGGCCCTGGCGGACGGGCGCGTCCTGCACGATGCTGTCGAGCTGGCCACCCTGGTCGGCACGCTCGCCGTGCGCCGGGCGGGCGCACAGTCGTCCTACCCGGACGCCACCGAGATCGAGGAGGCCCGTCGTGCCTGACCCCGACGGCCCGGCACCGACCGGGGACGACGACGCACCGCCCGGGAACGACCTCAAGCACCGCCCCGAGGGCCGGCAGTGGCGCATGCGGGACGTCGCCAAGCTGGCGGGCGTGTCGCACCAGACCGTCTCGCGCGTCGTCAACACACCCGACCTCGTCCGGCCCGAGACGCGCGAGCGGGTCCTGGCCGCCATCGCGGCCCTCGACTACCGGCCGTCGTCCGCGGCCCGCGCGCTGTCGATCCGCAAGTCCAGCACCATCGGGGTCGTGGACTCGGGCTCGGCCGTCCCCGGGCAGGCCCACATGCTCAGCGCGGTCGAGCGGGCCGCGCGCGGGCGCGGGTTCGCCACGCACGTGACGACCGTCAACGGCGAGGGCGAGGAGGCCGTGCGCGACGCGCTGCACCAGCTCGTGCGCGACGACGTCGAGGGCATCGTCGTCATGGGCAACACCGCCCAGCTCGCGCACGCCGCCGAGGTCGTCGGCGCCACCGTGCCGGTCGCCATGGTGTCCGCGCCGCGCGCCCGCCGCTCGCCCGTCATCCACGTGGGCGTCGACTCCGTGGCCGCGGCACGCACGGCCACGCGCCACCTGCTCGACCAGGGCTGCACCCGCGTCGCGCACGTCCCCGGCCCCGCCAGCTGGCTGGACGCCGAGGGCCGCGCCGAGGGCTGGCGCGAGGCCCTCACGGCCGCGGGGCACGTCCCGTCGCTGGTCTACCCGGGCGACTGGTCCCCCGAGTCGGGGTACGAGGCCGGGCGGCGCATCGCGGCCGCAGGCGAGGTCGACGGGGTGTTCGTCGGCAACGACCACATGGCCCTCGGTCTGCTGTGGGCCCTCGCCGAGCAGGGGATCCGCGTGCCCGAGGACGTGGCCGTCGTCGGCTTCGACGACCTCGTGGGCGCCGCCGTCTTCACGCCCCCGCTGACGACGATGCGCCAGCCGTTCGACGCGATCGGCACCGAGAGCATCGCGCAGCTCATCGCGATGATCGAGGGCCGGGGAGCGCACGACGTCGTGCTGGACGCCGAGCTCGTGGTGCGGCGCAGCAGCCTGCGCAACGGCTGAGCGCGAACGACCCGCGCAGCCCCGCTTGCGCAGCAACTACCGATGGCACCGGGCTGCGCGCCGCCTAGCCTGCAGGAGGCCGCGGACGTGCGCGGCGACGAGCACGGAGGTGGGCGTGGACAGGCGGGCGGGTGCGCGCGGCGCTGCGGTCGTGGCGGGCGTGCTGACGCTGCTGACCGGCTGCGCCTGGTTCGGCGACGACGGGACGGACAGCACGCAGGTGCTGGAGCTGTCCGTCGGCGACTGCGTGGTCACGCCCGACGAGGTGCAGGCCGAGCTGACCGACGTCACCACCGTCGCGTGCGACACCGCCCACCAGATGGAGGTGTACGCGCTGGTGCCCGACGCCCTGGACGGGCCCGAGGCCTACCCGGGTGCCGACGCGCTGGCCGCCTTCGCCGACGGCGCGTGCGCCGAGCGGTTCGCGGACTACGTCGGCGTGGACTACCGCGACTCGGACCTGTTCTTCACGTACCTGCTGCCGTCGACGCGCGGCTGGTCGGAGGGCGACACCACCGTGACGTGCCTCGCCACGACGACGGGCGAGACCCTGACGGCGTCCGTCGCCGGCTCGGAGCGCTGAGGCGTGCCGGTGCCCGTGACGGCGTCCGCGACGGTGTCCTGCTCGTTCGGCACCGCGCCGGCCACGCTGGTCGCGCTGCCCACGCCGCGCGTCCTCGTCGAGGGTCGTCCCGTCGCGACCGTCACCGACGCCGCCCCGCTGGTGAACGTCGCGACGTTCGCGATGTGCACGTCCTTGGCGAACCCGCAGGTCGCCGCGGCGACGGCCGCCGCCCTGGGGGTCCTGACGCCCATGCCGTGCGTGCCGGCGACCACGGGCACGTGGACCCCGACGGCGCCCCGCACGGTCGTGGGCGGACGCCCGGTCCTCGCGCAGGGCGCCGTGTGCATGTGCGCGTTCGGCGGTGTCGTGCAGGTCGTCGTGCCGGGCCCGGTCCGCACGACCGTCGCCTGACCCGGCGCGCCGGTCAGTCGACCTCGAGCGCCTCGACCTGCAGGACCAGCGCGTCGAGGTCCGCGGTGCGGACGTCGTGCGCGGCCTCCGACGGCGTCCGGGTGCCCGCGACGACGTCCTCGACCGCGTCGAGCACGCGCTCGACGGTCGACTCGACGTCCTCGACCACCGCCAGCAGCAGCGCCCCGAGCACGTCGGGGTGCAGCACGGGCCGGCCGTCCGGCACGGGCACGAGCGGGCCCAGCGCGAGGGAGCCGCGCACCAGGACCGTCCCGGCCGGCGACCCGGCCTCGACCGACGTCGTGAACAGGTCGGTCGTCAGGGACGCCGCCAGCAGCGTGACGTCGGCCGCCCGCTCCGGCGGCACGTCGACCGGCACGCGGCCGTAGCAGGTGACCGTCCCGGCGTCCTCGCGCACCAGCACGAGCACGGGCTCGCCCCCGGGCAGCTGCGACGCGAGGTCCAGCGTGCCGGCCTCGTCGTCCACGCGCAGCGGCCGGGCGGGCGTGAGCGCCGCGGCGACCGCGGCGAGCAGCGGCCTCACGGCGTCGCCGCCGCGGCCTCGGCGAGCTTGCGCTGCAGCAGCTCCAGCAGCAGGTCGACCATCTCCGGGGAGTTGCGCTGCGGTCGCGCCGCCAGCTCGGCCTCGATGTCCGCGACGGACACCTGGTCGATGAACGCCGCGAACTGCGGCGGCGTCGCGTCGGTCGCGAGCGTGTGCGCCCCGACGACCAGCCCGGCCGCGGCCGCACCGGTCCCCTGAGCCGTCAGCACGGTGGTCATCCGCTCCTTGCGGGCCAGGTGCTCCTCGCCCTTGAGCGTCTGGCGCACGCGCCAGAACAGGCCCCGGTCGTCGCGGGCCTTGCCGCCGTCGGCCTCACCTCCCGCCTGGACGGTGTTGCGGTCCCCGGCGAGCTTTCCCGAGCGCCGCCAGCGGTCCATCAGGCCGCCCGCGGTCCCACCGGCCGCACCGACCGCGTCCTCGAACGCCGCGCGCGTGCGCTCGAACACGGTCTGCGGGTCGGCACCCACGCCCATGGACTCGAGCACCGCCTCGCGGATCAGCGCGAGCGCGCCGTCGTCCGTCGTCAGCTGCTCGTTCTCGGCACCCGACAGGTCCGTCGGTGCCGAGCGCTGCCGCCGCGGATCGTGCGCGACGACCGCGCGCGGCTTGATGCGGTCCAGCAGCGGCCGGCCGACGGGGCGCCCGTGCACGCGGTAGTTGGCGAGGAACGCCTCGGCGGTCGGGTCACCCGCGGCGGCCCGCAGGACGATGCCGTCGACGGCGGCCTTGGGGTGGCGGCGCAGCTCGTGCTCGGCACCGCCCTCGAGGTGCTGCACGGCGGACTCGCGCTCGGCCGTCTGCGCCTGCACGACGAACACCTCGTCGGCGATGAAGTGCCCGAGCGAGTGCACGTTGTCGACGACGGACTTCACGCCCTTGATCGCCGCGGGGATGCCGAACCCGCCGCCGGACGCGACCTGCCCGATCGACAGGCCCAGGTCGACCACCGACGAGCCCAGCGCCCACGTCGTGCTCTCGAGGTTCTTGGTGTGGCTGCGCGACACGTTCATCAACGGCCACACCATGACGTTCGCGTTCTTGCCCGTGCGGTTGGCGCGCGCCTCGAACATCGCGGTGTCGGTCTCGTGCTGGCGCATGCCCGCGACGGCGACGTCCGTGACCGCCTTGACCATCGCCAGCGCGGACGCCGCGATGTCGAGGCCGGGGACGACCTTGGCGACGCCGCCCGCGACGCCGGAGTCGATGAGCTTGGCGAGGTTCGCGGTCGACTTCGCCGCCGACACCAGGCCGTCCACGGCCGACGCCCCCGACTTGGTGGCGCTCATCGCGGCGTACGGGTCCTTCTCGCGCCAGGCGTCGCGCACCGAGCGGGCCGTCGCGAACGCCTCGCGCACCGCCGTGAGCAGGCCACCGAGGATGCCGGTGACGGTCGAGATCCCCTCCTTGGCCTGGCCGCCGGCGGTCTTCAGCGGGTCGTCGGCGAGGTCCTCGTACGCGTCGTCGGACTTCACGCCGTTCGCCTTGCGCCACTTGGCACGCGAGATCGCGTCGACGGCGCCCCCGTCCACGGCCTCGGGGATCGAGAGGTCGGACCCACCCGGCGAGTCCTTGAGCTTCGGGGTGTACCGGTCGGCGATCGCACCGCCGGCGGACGAGATGCCGCCGAGGGCCGAGCCGCCCAGCGACTCGGCCGTCCCCGCGCCCGCGTCGAGCCGGTCCAGCGCCGCCAGGTTGGCCGCCACGCCCTGCGCCTGGCGCTCGCGGCGCGCCTCGAGGATCGGCGCCCGCTGCTCCGCGAGCGCCCACGCCTCACGGTCGACGACCGAGCTGCGGACGGGCAGCCGGCCCGCCACCTTCGGCGTGAGCGAGCCGCGCACCTGCTTGGCCGCCCTGTCGCGCGCGAGCTCGGGGTGCAGGTCCGGCTCCGCCTGCGTGATCGCGCGCATCGCGGTGACCATGCGGTCGTAGACCTCCTCGAGGTCCCGGGGCAGGACGCGCGACTCGGCGAGCTCCTCCTCCTCGGCCTCCATCGCCTCGGCGTGCCGCCCCTCGACCTGCCGCGCGGAGCGCACCTGGAGCATGAGCCGCTCGGCCGCGGTCTCGCGCGGCGGCCGCACGGACTCCAGCGACACGAACTTGCCGTGCCACGTGGTGTCGTACGCCTCCTGCGCGGCGTCCTCGGGCGTCGCGCCGGCGGCGATCAGCTTCTTGTACGTGCGCGTCTCGTACGCCAGGGCCTTGTCGAACCGGGCCCACAGGACGTCCATGCGCTCACCGGCCGTGACCGACGTGATGCCGTCGTCGTCGTGGACCATGCTCGACAGGTCCGCCCGCCCCTGCTCGCCCTTGGCGCGGTCCGCCGCGAGCGCCGCCAGCTCGGCAGGCTCGGCGGCCTTGCTCTCCTTGACCTTCTGCTTCTTGACCTCCTTGGCGGAGGGGGCCGCCGGTGCGGACGAGTCCTTGCCGAAGAGCTTCTTGAACGGGTTGGAGAACCGGCGCACGGCCCGCGACCCGGTCTCCTGCACGACGTGCGCGATCTCGTGCGCGAGGACCTTCTCGCCCACGGGGTCCGCCGGCGCGTAGCGGCCCTGGCCGAAGAAGATGTCGTCGCCGGTCGTGAACGCCTCGGCGGACATCGCGCGCGACAGCCGCCCGGCCTCCGGTCCGGTGTGCACGCGCACGTGCCCCAGGTCGGTGCCGAACGCCTGCTCCATGCGGCGCCGCACGGGCCCGGGCAGCCCGGTGCCGCCGGAGCGGGCGGCCTCGACCTTCGAGGTCACGTCGGCGTCCAGGGCCCCGCCGTCGGCGCCCACGACGCCCGCGGCGCCGTCGAACGAGCGGCGCAGGTGCCCGCAGCCGGGCGTGTGCCGGTGCGGGTCGGCGCCGTCCAGGCGCGCCAGCGCGGCGTCGGCCAGGGCGTCGGCGGCGTGCTCCGCGTGGTCGTCGGCGGCACCGACGGTCAGCGTGGCGGCCGCGGGACGCAGCACCTCGGGCGCGGCCGGTGCGGCGGTCTGCGGGCCGGCCGCGGCCGGCGCGGCCGCTGTCGGCACGGGGACGCGCGCGTGGTGTGAGCTCATCGGGGCCTCCGGTGACGGTGCGCGGACGGGGTGGGCACTCAGGTGCCCGCGCCCAGCCTCACGTCGGGCCGCACCTGCGCACATCGGTAAGCACTACGCATGTTGGTGCGCAGGTCACCACCGCGGGTCGGTCAGCCGCCGTCCCAGCTTGGCGACCTCGCGCAGCGTCGCGGCGCGCACGTGCCGCATGCCCAGGGGTGCGCCCTCGGCGACGGCGTCGTACGTCGCGGCGAGCACGACGTTGCGGATGTCGCCGCCGCACACCTCGACGCTCTCGGCCAGGAGGTCCAGGTCGACCGGGTCCTCGGGGTCCGTGCCGGGCAGCTGCGCGAGGTGGTGCGACCACAGGGCCCGGCGCGTCGGCACGTCGGGGTCGGGGAAGTGCACCATGAAGTGCAGGCGCCGGGCGAAGGCCGGGTCGAGGTTGCCGCGCAGGTTCGTCGCGAGGATCGTCAGACCCTCGGCGGCCTCCATGCGCTGCAGCAGGTACGCGACCTCCTGGTTGGCGTACCGGTCCTTCGCGTCGGTGACGGCGGACCGCGAGCCGAACAGCGCGTCCGCCTCGTCGAAGAACAGCACGGCGTTGAGCGACTCCGCCTGCCCGAACACGCGCTCGAGGTTCTTCTCCGTCTCCCCGATGTACTTGTCGACGACCGCCGACAGGTCCACCTGGAACAGGTCCATGCCGAGCGTGTCGGCCACGACGTGCGCGGCCAGGGTCTTGCCCGTGCCGGGGCTGCCGGAGAACAGGGCGCTGATGCCGGTGCCCTTGCCGCCCTTGCCGTGCAGGTCCCCCAGCGCGAGCACGTCGTCGCGGTGCCGCGCCCACGCCACGAGCCGCTCGACCTCGAGGCGCGTGTGGTCGGGCAGCACGAGGTCGTCGAGGGTCGCGGCCGTGCCCTGCGTCCGCACGCGGGAGCCGGCGACCCCGCCGAGTCGGCGGGCGGTGCGGCGCACGTCGTCGACGTCGACGCCGCGCTCCTCGCGGGCGGCGTCGGCGCGCGCCCGGCGGCCGACCTTGACGATCTCCTCGGGGGTCATGCGCAACGACACGACGTCGGGCGTCGCGACGTCCGGGCCGGTCATGACGGCCCACCGCTCGGCGCGCTGCGCGAGGGTCAGGCGCCCGGCCGTGACGGTCGGGGGCAGCGACGGCGCCCAGCGGGGGTCCCACACGGTGGCGCCCACGGCCACCACGGGCACGGCGCCGTCGGCGACGAGCCGCACGAGGTCCGGGCCGGCGAGGTGCGCCCCGGCGAGGACCAGGACGCTGCGGCCCAGCACCGCCTCGAGCTGCGCCGCCCGCACGGCCTCGTGCAGCGTCGCGGTGTCCGGCCCCTCGGCCCCGGCGGGGACGGGCAGGCGCGTCAGGTCGACGACGACGCACGCGACGTCGAGCTCGCGGCACGCGGCCACCGCCAGCCCCGTGCCCGCCGCGCCGACGGGTGCGTGGACCCACACCAGCGGCTCGTCGGCCGCGAGCGCGGCGGCGACGTCCGCGTACCCGGCGACGTCGGCGGGCACGGCCTCGGCCAGCAGGGGGCGGACCTCGGCGGCGGCGTCGGTGCGCCCCAGCAGGTGCGCGACGACCCGGGGACGCAGGCCGACGCGCGTGGTCGCGAAAGTGGCACCGCCCACGAGCCGCAGCAGACCGGCCCGCCGCAGGGGGCCGCCGGGCGCCAGGCGCGCGTGCGCCACCGGGTCGACGACGGACGCACCGGCCAGCTCCAGCGCGAGCGCGAGCGTCGGCAGGCCCGCGGCGCCGTCACCGGCGAGCAGGCCGCACAGCAGGTGCGCGACGGGGTGCGTCTCGGCGAGCAGCGCGACCGCGACGACCTGGCGGTCCGACGGGGCCAGGGCGCACGCGTCGGCGAGGTCGTCGAGGGCCGGTCCGAGGGCGTCGAGCCCCGGCGCGTCGCCCGTCAGCGCGTCGAGCGCGGCCCGGGCCGCCGGTGCGTCGGCCCACGCCGCACCGCGTCGTCCGACCGCTGCCTCGAACGCCCGCGTCGTCGACGACGTGCCACTCACCGGACTCCCCCACCTCCGCCGAGGACGTGCCCGGCCCGCACGCGGTCGGTCCGCGCGCACGTCGGCACCCTGGCACCCCGCACGACGGCCCGTCGAGCCCGCGGCGGAAGGTTCGGTAGCGATTACCGATGCCGTCCGCGCGGGGTCGTCCGTAGCGTGGGGCCACCCGACGGCAGGTCCCGCAGCACTCTCCTGCGCGCCGGCACCGGACGGGCGTGTCCGTGTTCTGCAGCCCGTCGGGAGGTGCCGTGCTCATTCCTGCCGTGCAGGACGGGCTGGAGCGACTGCTGCGCGCCGCGCTGCCGCTGAGCGAGCAGCAGGGCGACGTCGTCTTCGACGCACCGACGTCCACCTGGTCGGCCACGGTGAACCGCCTGACCGTGAACCTCTTCCTGTACGACGTGGCGCGCTCCAGCCTCCCCGCGCGCATGGAGGCGCCCGTGCGCCACACCGACGGCACCGTCGCGCGCCGCCGGTTCCCGCTGCCCATGGTCGAGCTCAGCTTCCTGGTCAGCGCGTGGGCCGGCTCGACGCGCGACGAGCACCAGCTGCTGGGCGACGTGCTGACGCGGCTGATCGCGCACCCGACCGTCCCGGCCGAGCTCGCGCCCGCCGCGCTGGCCTCGCCCGTGCAGCTCGCGATCGCCTCCGACGAGCGCAACCGCCCCCGCGACCTGTGGTCCTCGCTCGGCGGGCAGGTGCGCGCGTCGTTCACGCTCGTGGCGACCGTGGCCGCGGACGCCTACCCGTGGCAGGACGCGCCGACGGCCGTCGCCGGTGTCGAGGCCGCGCTCTCGCCCCACGTCGACGGGCGACGATGAGAGCGGTCAGCGCACCCAGCGCCCTGGAGGTCGCGCCCGGCGGTACCGGGACGGTCCCCCTGGAGGTGCAGAACACCTCCGGCGTGATCGACGAGCTGACCGTCCAGGTGCTCGGCGTGCCCGCCGGCGCCGTGGACGCGAGCCCGAGCCGCGTCGTGCTGTTCCCCGACGCGACCGCGCACGTGCAGCTGACGTTCCGGCTCCCCGAGACGTTCCCCGCGGGCACCCACGTGCTCTCGGTCGTGCTGACGGGCCGCGCCGGTGGTGCGGCGCCCGCGCCCCTGCCGGTCGAGCTCACCGTGCCCGCGCGGCCGGCCGCCCGGCTCGGTGCCGCGCCCACGCTCGTGCGCGCCCGACGGCGCGCCGCGTACACCGTGCGGGCCACCAACACCGGCAACGTGCCCCTGGACCTCGCGCTGCGGACGGTCGACACCGACCGCGCGCTCACCGCGACCCTCACGCCGTCGACCCTGCACGTGCCGGTGGGCGGGGTCGCGACCAGCACGGTCGTGGTGCACGCGCCGCGCCGGCTGCTCGGCTCCGACCAGGACCGGGCCGTGCGGGTCGAGGCCGCGGGGGTGGGCGACGACGCGGCGCGCGGCGACGTCCTGCTGACGCTGCGGCACCGGCCGCTCGTGGGCCGCGGCGTCGTCACCGCGCTCGTGCTGCTCGCGATCATCGCGGCGTGGGCGGCGGCGATGTGGTTCGGCATGCGCATGGCGCTGGGCGCCGAGCCCGTCGGCAAGGTCGCCGCCGGCTCGTTCTACGCCGCGACCGTGGGCGCCGGCGCCACCCCGGACGGCGCGCTCGCCAAGGACGGTGCCGTCCCGGCCGCGGTGGGCGCGACCCTCACCGGCACGGTCACGTCCGCCGTCGACGGCGAGGGCGTGGGACGGCTGACGGTCGACGCGCTGCGGCGCACGCGCGACGGCCTCGTGGTCGTGTCCTCGGCCGCGACGCAGGCGGACGGCACGTACACGATGTCGGGCCTGTTCCCCGGCCCGTACCTGGTGCGCGTGCAGGCGGCGGGCTACCCGAGCGTCTGGTACCCGTCGGCCCCCGACGACACCTCCGCGCGCGCCGTCCAGGCGCCCGCGCAGCAGAGCACCGAGGGCGTCGACCTGCGCGTCGAGGGCGACCCGG
>Ga0233363_1000712_pt1 | contig 13973 bp, 14 predicted proteins | sample ElkDunMinimDraft_18_FD_191534 | JGI IMG/M metagenome (GOLD analysis project Ga0233363, IMG submission 191534) | Fecal eukaryotic communites from dung pellets of Tule Elk in California, USA - Elk Dung C16 | ecosystem: Host-associated > Mammals > Digestive system > Large intestine > Fecal | place... | reverse complement strand
GGTTTCGGCCACCTCCTTGAACGCGTGGTCGTACATCAGCTCGATGAGCTCGTTCTTGCTGGCCACGTAGGTGTACAGCGACATGGCGGTGCGCCCGAGCCGCTGTGCCACCGCGCGCATCGACAGGGCGTCCATGCCCTCCTCGTCGGCGACCTCGATCGCGGTCTCCACGACCAGGTCCACGCTCAGCTCGGGCTTGGGGCCGGGGGCGGTGCGTGTGGACGGATCCGCGGGGGCGCGCCACAGCAGACCCATGGAGCGACGAGCGTCACCCTGTCCGGCGTAAACGACCACTTGCATCTCCTTATGGCATAAACTAACGTTCGCAGGCCGCCAGTTTACCGTATAAGGCTTTCTGAGGAGCAGCGTGTCTTCCGAACCCACCTCCATGGCCGACAGCCACGACACCATCCAGGTCAGGGGCGCCAGGGAGAACAACCTCGCCGACGTCTCCGTGGACATTCCCAAGCGGAGGCTGAGCGTCTTCACCGGCCTGTCCGGCTCCGGAAAGTCCTCCCTCGTGTTCGGCACGATCGCCGCCGAGTCGCAGAGACTCATCAACGAGACCTACACCACGTTCGTCCAGTCGTTCATGCCAAGTCAGGGCAGACCGGACGTCGACTCCCTGCGTAACCTGAGCGCCGCCATCATCGTGGACCAGGAGCGGATGGGCGCCAACTCCCGCTCCACCGTCGGCACCGCCACCGACGCCGCCGCCATGCTGCGGATCGTCTTCAGCCGGATCGGCACCCCGCGCCTGGAACCGTCGAGCCTGTTCAGCTTCAACAACTCCGAGGGCATGTGCCCCGAGTGCGAGGGGCTGGGCCGCACCAACCAGGTCGACCTGGAGGAGCTCTACGACCGGGACCTGTCCCTGAACGAGGGCGCCATCACCGTCCCCGGATTCGCGGTGGACTCCTGGTACTGGCAGGTCATGGCCAACTCCGGGCTTCTGGACGCGGACCGCAGACTGCGCGACTACACGCCCGAGGAGTGGGAGACCTTCCTGTACGGGCCCGCGACCCGCGTCAAGGTGGGCGCCAACTCCTTCTCCTACGAGGGGTTGGTGGTCAAGCTCAAGCGCACCTACCTCTCCAAGGACCGGGATTCCATGCAGCCCGGGATCCGTGCCTTCGTGGACCGGGCCGTCACCTACTCCACCTGCCCCGAGTGCGACGGCACCCGTCTCAACGCCGAGGCCCGTTCCGTGAAGGTCTGCGGGCGCACCATCACCGAGTGCTCGTCGATGCAGATCAACGAGCTCGCCGAGTTCGTCAGATCCCTGGACGAGCCCTCGGTGAAGCCGTTGCTGGACAACCTCGGCCACACCCTCGACTCCCTGGTGGAGGTCGGACTGGGCTACCTGAGCCTGGACCGCGAGTCCGGCACGCTCTCCGGCGGCGAGGCCCAGCGCGTCAAGATGGTCCGCCACCTGGGGTCCAGCCTCAGCGACGTCACGTACGTCTTCGACGAGCCCACCGTGGGCCTGCACCCGCACGACATCGAGCGGATGAACAACCTGCTCGTGAGCCTGCGCGACAAGGGCAACACCGTGCTGGTGGTCGAGCACAAGCCCGAGACCATCGCGATCGCCGACCACGTGGTGGACCTGGGTCCGGGCGCCGGGCCGTCGGGCGGGCGGATCACCTACTCCGGTGACGTGGCCGGGCTGCGCGCCTCGGGCACGCTCACCGGCGACCACCTGGACCACCGCGCCACCCTGCGCGACCAGGTCCGCCGCCCCACCGGGACCATCTCCATCACCGGCGCCGACAGCCACAACCTCAAGGACGTCAGCGTGGACGTCCCCCTGGGGGTGCTCACCGTGGTCACCGGGGTAGCGGGGTCGGGCAAGAGCTCGCTCATCCACGGCGCCCTTCCCGGGCGGGAGGGCGTGGTGGTGGTCGACCAGTCCCCGATCCGGGGGTCGCGCCGTTCCAACCCGGCCACCTACACCGGGCTGCTCGACCCGATCCGCACCGCCTTCGCACGAGCCAACAAGGTCAAGTCGTCCCTGTTCAGCGCGAACTCCGAGGGCGCCTGTCCCGAGTGCAAGGGTGCGGGGGTCATCTACACCGACCTGGCCATGATGGCCGGGGTCGCGTCCACCTGCGAGCAGTGCGAGGGCAAGCGGTTCCGGCCCGAGGTGCTCACGCACGAGCTGCGCGGCAGGAACATCAGCGAGGTGCTCTCCATGTCCGTGGTGGAGGCTCGGGACTTCTTCACCACCGGCAACGCCCGCACCATCCTGGACCGGCTCTACGACGTCGGCCTGGGGTACCTGGGCCTGGGGCAGCCGCTGACCACCCTGTCGGGCGGCGAGCGCCAGCGCCTGAAGCTGGCGATCAGCATGGCCAAGGAGGGTGCGGTGTACGTCATGGACGAGCCCACCACCGGCCTGCACCTGGCCGACGTGGACCGGCTTCTCGCCCTGCTGGACCGTCTGGTCGAGGACGGCAACACGGTGGTGGTCATCGAGCACCACCAGGCGGTGATGGCGCACGCCGACCACATCATCGACCTGGGGCCGGGCGCCGGGCACGACGGCGGCCGCGTGGTCTTCGAGGGCAGCCCCGCCGAACTGGTGGGCGGGGGAGACACCCTCACCGCCCGGCACCTGCGCGCCTACCTGGAGCGCTGAGGAGTGGGCCGCCCCGCGCCCGTGCGGGGCGGCCCACTCCTGCCCCGCCGGCGGGGGAGCGGAGGTCGGTTCCGTCGGGGACGGCCCCCGGGCAGGGCTCTCGGACCCGCCCTCCCGCCGGCGTCAGCCGAGAAGGACCCGGGTGAGGGCGATCCCCACCCAGGCCGCGCCCAGCCCCGCGGTGAGGCTGACCGCCACGTACAGGCCCGCGTACAGGCGCTCGCCGGTGGCGGCGAGCCGGTAGGCCTCGTAGGCGAAGGTGGAGTAGGTGGTCAGCGCTCCGCACAGCCCCGCGCCCAACAGCGCCATCGCCTCCCGGGGCAGGGGGAGCGCGCTGAGCGCGCCGAGGATCAGGCAGCCGGTCAGGTTGACGCACAGGGTGCCCCACGGGAAGGGCGTGTCGTGGCGGCTCTGCACGGCCAGGTCGACGAGGAACCGGGCGGGGGCTCCGACAGCCGCGCCCAGGACCACGAGAAGCGCGGTCACGCCCTCCTCCTCCCGGACAGGATCCGGTGTGAGACGGCCGAGGCCGCCCACACCCCCGCCAGCGCTCCGGCCAGGGTGAGCGCCAGGTAGGCCAGGGCGGTCTGCGGTGCGCCGCGTTCGAGCGCGGTGACGGTGTCCAGGGCGTACGCGGAGAAGGTGGTGTACCCGCCGAGGACTCCCACGCCCCAGAACGCGCGGACGAACCGGCTGGCCGGCCACCGGTGGTTGAGGAGTTCCATGAGCACGCCGATGAGCGCGCTGCCGCTGACGTTGACGGCGAGGACGGTCCAGGAGACCCCCGACGCGGCCGGCGGCCAGGCGGTGTCTAGGCCGTACCTGGCCAGGGCGCCGAGTGCCCCTCCCAGGGAGATCACAGCCAGGACGGGGCACAGTTCTCGGAACGGGGGGACGGGTCTGCTCATGGCTCCATCCTGTACCCGTGATCCGAGCCCGGTCATCCGGAACCGCCGCCCACGACCGGCCGTTCAGGCCCCCTGGGACCGCCCGGCGGGCGTCGACCGCCCCTGGGGTTCCCGCGCGTGGCCAGGAGGGCCGCAGGTGTGCGGTCGTCGGCGGCGCGGCGCAGGCGCCGGGAGCCGCCTGGGTTATTCCGCGGCCGACTGGTGCCCGGTGGTGCGCTCCTGGCTGTCGCTCCGCACCCCGTACCTGGCCTCCATGGTGGCCACCGCCTCGGCCACCACGCGTTCCATCGAGCCTCGGGAGGGGGACCAGTCCACGAGCAGCATGCGCGGCCACAGCACATAGTCGGCGATCATGCCGAGAAACTGTGTGGCCGCGGTGTCGGCGTCGTCGAACCGGGCGGTCCCGGCATCGCGTGCGGACTCGAGATAGCGGCGCACCGAGGTGAAATAGGGCATCTTGCCGAGATCGAACTGGGCGCGGCCGAGTTCGGGGAAGCGTGGCACCTCGGCGATGACAATGCGGTACAGGGCCACCATGCCGGGGCGGGTGAGCAGGTCCACGTAACGGTGGCCGATGGCGGTGAGCCCGGCACGCAGGTCTCCGGGGGCGGGTTCGGGGCCGTCCCCGGCCTCGGGGCGCCAGTACTCGGTGACGATGGCGTCGAACAGCGCGGCCTTGGTGGAGAACTGCTTGAACAGGGTGGCCCTGGACACCCCGGCGGACTCGGCGATCCGCGCGAGTGACGTGCCGTCGTACCCCTTCTCCAGGAACAGTTCGGTAGCGGCCTCGATGATGGCCGTCCGCTTCTGCTCGGCCACTCGCTGATGGTAACTCGAAGGCTCCGTGTTCATGGGGGAAGTCTAGCGAACAGCGAGGTGAGTCACTTGACTCACCATCAAGTCGGGGCTAGCCTTCCGGGTGAGTCAAGTGACTCACCTCGCCTTACTTATCGCAAGGGGGACAGCGTCATGGGACGCTTCGACAACCGCACCGTCCTGGTCACCGGAGGAACCGGAGGCATGGGAGCCAGTCACGTGCGGGCCTACCACCGTGAGGGGGCCCACGTCGTCATCGCCGACATCGCCCCCGACGCCGGACACGCACTCGCCGACGAACTCGGTGAACGCGCGCTGTTCGTCCGCTTGGACGTCACCCACGGGGACGACTGGGACACCGCCGTCCGGCGGATCGAGGACCGCTTCGGACCGATCTCGGTCCTGGTCAACAACGCGGGCATCCAGCACGCGCCGGCCCTGATCGAGGACACCGCGCTCGCTGTCTGGGAGCGCACCCTGAGCATCAACCTCACCGGCCAGTTCTTGGGCATCAAGGCGGTCACCCCCTCCCTGCGGCGTGCCGGCGGCGGGGTGATCGTCAACATCGCCTCGACCATGGCCAACGGTGGAACAGCGATGTACGCGCCCTACGTCGCCAGCAAGTGGGCGGTGCGCGGACTCACCCGCAGCGCGGCCCTGGAGCTGGGTCGTGACGGCATCCGGGTCAACTCGATCCACCCCGGGGTCGTGTCCACGCCGCTGATCCACGAGCCCAGCGCGCCGGGGGCCGCACCCATCTCCGACTTCTACTCGCCGGAGCCCTTCGCGGTCCCCAGGCTCGCCGAACCGGAGGACATCACCCGGCTGCTGCTGTTCGTCACCTCCGAGGACGCCTCCTTCGCCACGGGGTCCGAGTTCGTCCTGGACGGTGGCCTGCTGCTGGGGCCGGCGCTGCAGTCCGAAGCGGCGGCCACCTGAGAGACAGGGGAGGAATCATGGAGGAGCGAGTGCGCCGCGCCATCGAGATCGACCGGTCGGCGTCGACCCGGCAGAGGATCATCGACATCACCACGACCGGCAGGCGCACCGGGTTGCCGCGCCGCATCGAGATCTTCTTCTACCGGGCACTGGGGCGGACCTACCTGTGCAGCGGTACGGTGTCCCGGCCCTCGTGGTACGCCAATCTGGTGGCTGAACCCGGTTTCACCTTCCATCTCAAGCATGAGGTGCGAGCGGACCTTCGCACCCGGGCGCGGCCGGTGACCGAGGAAAGTGAACGCCGCAGGATTCTGGCGGAGATCGTCGAAGACCTCAACCAGCCCGCCAACCCCGGGCACCTGCCCCAGCCGGTCCTGCTGGAGGACTGGCTGGGTTGCCGACTGGTGGAGGTGACATTCCCGGAATGACCTGGGGCCCCTGAAGGCCGCCGCGCGGACGCGTGCTGCGCTCGGCTGTGTCCCAGCAGCCCAGCCCTGACCCACGAAGGCCCCTTCCCGGGGGCCTTCGTGGGCATTCGAGCTGTCTGCCCCGACTTGTGCGCGGCGCCCGGTCGGCATCGTCGAACAGGACGTAGCGGTCCAGGTCGCCCAGGAGGACCGGTGCGACGGCCGAAGGAGGCCGCCCGCTCATCGGCGAGGAACTCGACCGGCGTGCCCCCGAAGTCGGAACCGCGCACCGGGGTTCCCACCCCCTGGCAGGAGGGGGCGGGCCAGGGTCGGCTCAGGGTCATCCCCCATGGATTTCTGACCGCCCGTGATAGATTCTGGCCATGCGGTCAGAAAATAAGCCTACCGGTCAGAAGCGGTCCTTCATCGAGGAGGCCCGCAGGGCGCAGATCATCGCGGCGGCGATCGAGACCATCGCCGGCGTGGGCTACCCCAACGCCTCCCTGGCACGGATCGCACGGGAGGCGGGGGTGAGCAAGGGCGTGATCTCCTACCACTTCGCAGGGAAGGACGAGCTGATGGACCAGCTGGTGACGGGCGTCTACACGGAGATCGCCGAGTCCGTCATCCCGGAGATCCTCGCCCAGGACAACGCCGCCGACATGCTCCGGGCACACGTGCGGGGCGTGGCCGCCTACGCCCTGGAGCACCGGAGCCGCATGGCGGCCCTGGCGCAGATCTTCATCCACGCCCGCAGGCCGGACGGCTCCCCCCGATACGGGGTCGGAGAGTCCGAACCCCTCTTCGAGTCCCTGGAGGGGCTCTACCGGGAGGGGCAGAAGAGCGGCGAGTTCCGCGACTTCGACGTGCGGGCGATGGCCGTGACCCAGCAGTCCGCCACCGACGGCATGTTCGAGTACTGGCGCGTCCACCCGGACCACGACCTCATGGCGCACGCCGCCGAACTCGGCGAACAGCTCGTCCGCGCCACCCGCGCCGACTGACCGGCGCCCCACCCCCAAGACGAGGACACCATGACACAGCAACCCGCACCCGTTCTGAGCCCGGAAGCGGAGCCCCCACGCCCCAGACGCCTGCACCATGTGGACAACCTCCGCGTGGCGCTGACCGTCCTGGTCGTACTGCACCACGTCGCCCTCACCTACGGCAACATCCCGGTGTGGTACTACACCGAGCCCGCCCAGGACCCCACGGGCGGACTGCTCGACCTGGTCGTCATCATCAACCAGACCTACTTCATGGGGCTGTTCTTCCTGCTCGCGGGCTACTTCGTGCCCGGCGCGAGGGACCGGAGGGGACGGCGGGGCTTCGTCCGCGAGCGGCTGGTGCGCCTGGGCGTCCCTCTGCTGCTGTTCGTCCTGCTCGTACGGCCCCTGATCACCACCGGCGCCTACCGGCTGTACGCGGAGGGGGCTGCCGCCCAGGGCGCGGAGATGCCCTACTGGCTCTTCTACCTGGTGTCCTTCGACCCCGGTCCCATGTGGTTCGTCGAGGTCCTGCTCGTCCTCAGCCTCACCTACGTGATGGTGCGCGGTTTCCGGGAGCGCCGGGCCGAGCGCCGCGGCGCGGCGGTCGGACCCGTCGCCCGCCCCGAGGACACGGCACCCCTGCGCTGGTTCGGCCCGGTCGTCGCCTTCACCGTCGGCCTGGCCGTGGTGTCCTTCCTGTGGCGCTGGGTGAACCCGGCCCCCTACTGGCCGTTCGTGGGCCTGCCCAGCCCCGACTACCTGCCCCAGTACGCCGCCCTCTTCACCGTCGGCGTGTTCGCCTACCGCGGCAACTGGTTCACCCGGCTGCCCGGCCGGGCGGGCTGGTACGGGATCGCGACGGCCGTCCTCGGGCTGGTGGCGTTCCTGGTCCTGCCGGTGGTCTCCGGAGTGGCGGCGGTCGAGCCCGGTACGGCCGCGGCGCTGTCCCAGATGGTCGCGGAGTCGTTCTTCACGATCGGCGTGACGCTCGCCCTGATGGTGTTCTTCCGCCGATTCCTCGACCGGCGGACCCGCTTCTCCGGGTTCCTGGTCGACAACGCCTTCGCCGTGTACTTCCTGCACCCGTTGGTGCTGGTCGGACTGGGGATGGCGCTGAGCGGCTGGGAGGCCGCCGCCGCCGTGAAGTTCCTGGTCATGGCCGCTCTCGCGATCCCGGCCTGCTGGGCGCTGGCCGGCGCGGTCCGCGCGGTCCCCGGGGCGCGACGCGTCCTCTGACCCCCTCCAACCGCAGGGCCGCCTCCGTGAAGAGCCGGAGGCGGCCCTGCCACACCCGCCGGTGAGGCCGCTCGGCTCATCCCCGCTCGGCCAGGGCCGCCCTCATCGCCGGTGACACGTAGCCGGTGCCGACACGGACCCCGCCGAGCCACTCGGTCAGCCGCGCGGCCTCGTCGTCCAGCGCCCGCCGCGTCGGGGCGGGGACCGATTCCAGCAGGTGCACCCGGACCGTTCCGGCGGCGTCCTGCACCCACGTTCCGACCGCGCGGCCGTTGACCCAGGCAGTGGTGCCCGCGTTGCCGCGGCGCTCGAAGAGCGGCTCGCGGTGCGGCCCCAGGTAGAAGTCCCGGTCGCGCCAGCCCATGACGGTCGGATCGAGCACCGGCAGGAGCGCGACCCACTCGCCGGGATCCTCGGTCCCTCCCACGTCGTCGGGGAGGAGCCAGCCGGTGGTGCCGTTGTCCAGGGAGACCGCGACGGCGTCCAGCTCGGCCAGCGCGCCGCGCACGATCGTCTTCGTCGCGCCCAGCCACCAGACGAGGTCGTCCTCGGTCCCCGGGCCGAAACGCAGGAGCCAGCGGCGGACGAGTTCTCGGTACCCCTCGTCCGCACGCCACGGGTCGGGAACCTCGCCGAGCCAGTGCCCGGCCAGGGTCCACCGCGGTCGGGAGACCGGGAAGCGTCCGGCGTCGGTGCCGCGGACGATGTCACCGGCGGCGCCGAGGAGGGTGAGCACCCGGGGCGCCGACCACACCTCGCCCGCCGTCCCCTCGACCTTCACGTCGATCCACGGGACCGCCCGGCGCACGTCGACGGCCGCGAGGCCCTCCGGTGCTCCGGCGAGCAGGGAGAGGACCTCTGTCCTGGCCCTGTCGAGCCAGGCGCCGCCGTCGTCGGTGAGCCCCGCCCTGACGAGGTCCTTGCCCATGCGGGCGCGCTCCGCGGCGGCGACACGGGCGGAGGCGCTCGGCCAGACGCCCGGCAGCAGCTCGCGCGGGAACACGAAGAGGGTGCGCCGCATCGCCAGCTGTTTCACCAGCCGGCGGTCCTCGTGGAGGGCCCTGTCGACGTCGGCGACGGTCAGTGAGGTGACCCGCGCCCAGCACGACAGGTACACCGTGGCGGGCTCGGTGGCGTGCAGCGCGGTCACCGCCCGGGCGGCGGCCTCGGGGGAGTCGGCGCGGGCCCCCGGCGCCAGTGCGTGCCGCACGGCCAGGCGGGCGCGGCGTTCGTCGTCGGTCACGTGGTGCATCGGCTCATCGTGCCACACCGCGCGGTCAATTCGATACGTGCCAGTTCCGGAACGCACTGGTTCCGGAACTGAGGCGTATCGTGGTGGCGGACCGAGCGACGAGGAGACTGCTGCCATGACGCGAGACGGCGACACCCGCGATCCCGCGGCCCGGGGCGAGGTGCCCGTACGCCCCGGCCGCAAGCGGGACCACTCCCGTGACGGCGACATCCTCGACGCGACGCTGGAGGTCCTGGCCGACGTCGGCTTCTCCCGGCTGACCATGGACCTGGTCGCCGCCCGGGCCGGAGCCGGAAAGGCCACGCTGTACCGCCGCTGGCCCTCGAAGGCGGAACTGGTCATCGACGCCGTGGCGCGCATGAAGCGGAACCAGGTCGACCTGGAGCACCTGCCCGACACCGGGACCCTCCGGGGCGACCTGCTCGGCCTGTTCAGGCCGCAGTCGGTCGGGGAGAGCGAGCGCAGGCTGAGGATCATGGCGGGGCTGGCCTCGATGCTCGTCGAGGACCGGGCACTGGCCGACGCGGGCACCGCCGCGATCGTCCGCCCCTGGGCCGAGGCGCACCACGCCCTCATGCGGCGGGCGGTCGACCGGGGAGAGGTCCCGGCCACGGCCGACATCGACACGCTCTCGCAGGTCGTCCCGTCGATGGCCGCCTTCCGCGCGCTCGTCCAGCGCGCACCGTTCGACCGGGACTTCCTCGTGTCGATGGTCGACGGCGTCCTGCTCCCGGCGCTCCGCCACGCACCCGACCAGTCCACCGGGAGCACCCGCCCCCAGTCCGGGGCCCCGTGGTCGGGAGGCGGGGAGGATGACGACAGGATTCAGCGGTAGAGCCGGGACCCCATCCTCCTCGACCCCCTACTCCGCCTCCTCGGGGAGCCGGACGATGTGCGGGATACCCACCGGGTTGCTGATCCAGTGGGCATCCAGTCCGGAGGGGAGCGGTTCCAGTTCGTCCTGGACCGCGACACCGTGCGCGGCCAGGTGCCGGGTCGCGAGGCCGACGTCGTCGGTGAACAGCTCCAGCCACAGGTCGGACCGCGCGTAGTTGTCGACGCGGTCGAACCACAGCTTGACCGGACCGAACCGCACCGATGCGCTCTGGGCAACGCCGTCCGCGACGGCCTCGCTGCCCTCGTCGGTGACCTCCATTCCCAGGATGTCGCGGTAGAAGGCGATGGTGCGGTCGAACTGGGCCTTGGGCAGCTTCATGGCGATGTTGTGGCCGCCGCGGAACGTCGGGGTCATGTCCCCGTCCTCCTGTGGTCGTCGAGGTGGTCGCGGAGTGCGGTCAGACGGCCGTCCCAGTCGCGCGCCATCGCGGCGAGGAACGACTGGGCGACGGCCATCGGCCCGGTCTGCAACCGGAAGCGGATCCGGCGCCGCTCCCCGGTCTCCGCCCGGACCAGTCCGGCATCGGACAGCAGGCCGAGGTGTTTGGCGATCGCTTGGCGTGAGATGGGGAGCCGGTCGGCCAGATCGGTCGCCGTCGCCGGACCGTGCGCGGCGAGTTCGGCGAGGATGCCACGCCGCGTCGGGTCGGCCAGTGCGGTGAAGACCGCCTGGGCGGTCGACTCGGCATCGGTCTCGGGGTGGTCAGGACGCGGCATCGAGGTACCCGTCCAACTCGGTCAGCTCCGTCCGCCAGCCCGCGGTGTTCTCCTCGTAGGCGCTGCCGGCAAGGTCGTCCGGCAACCGGGCGAAGCCGGTCTCGCGCACCGTCAACCGCGTGCCCGCGCCGGCGGGCTCCAAGGTGAACTCGACCCGGGTCCGGTGCGGGTCGCCCGCTGACAGTCCGTCGATCGCCCACGTGTAGGCGAACCGGTGGGGCGGCTCGACGACCTGGATCGCGAGGGTGTGCCCGTCCTGCCGGTCCCACCACACGCGCGCCTCGCCACCAGGACGCAGGTCGTCGATCTCCGCGCGGGAGCCGAACCAGCCGCCAAGTCCTTCGGCGGTGGTCAACGCGGCCCACACCTTCTCGGGTGGATGGGCGAGTTCGAGCACGCGCTCGATGCTGTCCGGGACGGGCACCGCGACCTCCATTGCAACACTTCGGTTGCCATGCAAACTATCACAACCAATAGGTTGCGATACATGAGTGCGCAAGGATCGCCGCGGCGGCGGGGCTCGGGCGGCAGCCGAGCGGTCAATGGCGTCGGCGAACCGTCGCGGGCGGAGTTGCCGCCGCCTACCGTTCCGATATCGCGATCGAGCAGGGGCTGCCGTGATCTGAACGCGACGGGGGTCTGCCGCCAGATCCCGCAGTGATCCCCTCGATCCCGGGTGCGTCGCCTCCCGTGACCCCGCCTGCCCGCCCGGGGCCCCGTGATCCGGGCGGCGCACGCGCGGCTAGGGTCGTGATCGGATTCGCGACCGAAGGGACCCCGTGTGACCACTCAGAAGGCCCGCATGCTCGCCGGTGAGCTCTACATCGCCGACGACCCCGAGCTCCTGGACGACCTCTTCCTCGCGGAGAAGCGAACGGAGGCGTTCAACTCCTCCACGATCGAGGACCTGGCGGCACGCCACGCGGCGCTGGCCGAGCTCGTCGGGGAGCTGGGCGAGGACAGCGTGATCCGACCCCCGCTGCGGGTGGACTACGGGTACCAGATCACCGTCGGACCGCGCACGTTCGTCAACTGCGGCGCGGTCATGCTGGACGTGGCCCCGATCCGGATCGGCGCGGACGTGCAGATCGGCCCGAACGTCCAGCTGCTCACCCCCACCCACCCCGTCGACCCCGAGTTGCGGCGGGCCAAGTGGGAGGCCGGTGAGCCGATCACCATCGGCGACAACGTGTGGCTGGGCGGCGGGGTCATCGTCTGCCCCGGTGTGACGATCGGGGAGAACACGGTGGTCGGCGCCGGCTCGGTGGTCGTCAAGGACCTTCCGGCGAACGTGGTGGCCGTCGGCAACCCGGCCCGCGTCGTCCGCGAGATCGGCAACTCCTAGACGCGGCGCAGCCGTCCCCCGGTGTGGCGCCACCGGGGGACGGGGTCGGTGGGGCCGCTACCCGGCCGCGGCGGGCTCGGCGACGGCCGTCCCGGGGCCGCCGGTGGCGAACTGCGTCCGGTACAGCTCCGCGTAGCGGCCGTCCCGTGCCAGCAGTTCGGCGTGCGTACCGCGCTCCACGACCCGCCCCTCCTCGATGACGAGGATCGCGTCGGCCGCGCGGATCGTGGACAGCCGGTGCGCGATGACGAGGGCGGTCCGCCCCTTCAGCGCCTCGGTGAGGGCGGCCTGGACCGCGGCCTCGGACGTGGAGTCCAGCGCGGAGGTCGCCTCGTCGAGGATGACCACCTCGGGTCCGGCGAGGAGCAGCCGGGCGATCGTCAGGCGCTGGCGCTCACCGCCGGAGAACCGGTAGCCGCGCTCGCCCACCACGGTGTCCAGCCCGTCGGGCAGTGCGGCCACGAGGGTGTCCAGCCGGGCCCGGCGCAGCACGTCCCACAGCTGTTCGTCGGTGGCCCCGGGGGAGGCCAGGGCCAGGTTGGATCGGATCGACTCGTGGAAGAGGTGTCCGTCCTGGGTGACCATGCCCAGGGTGGCGCGGATGGAGTCGAAGGTCAGGTCGCGCACGTCCGTCCCGCCCAGGCGCACGGCGCCGGTGTCCACGTCGTACAGGCGAGGGACGAGTTGGGCGATGGTGGACTTGCCCGCACCGGAGGAGCCGACCAGGGCGACCATCTGTCCGGGTTCGACCCGGAAGGACACCCCGTGCAGGACGTCCCCGGTGTCACCGGTGTCCAGGGTGGCGACCTCCTCCAGGGAGGCCAGGGACACCTTGTCGGCGCTGGGGTAGCCGAAGGTGACGTCGTCGAACTCCAGCGACACCGCGCCGTCGGGGACGGTCTGCGCGTCGGTCTTCTCGTCGACGAGCGGCTTGAGGTCGAGAATCTCGAACACCCGGCTGAAGCTGACCAGAGCGCTCATGACCTCGACCCGGGCGCCCGCCAGGGAGGTGAGCGGCGCGTACAGGCGGGTGAGCAGCATGCCCATGGACACGACGGTGCCCGCGTCGAGCTGGCCCCGCAGGGCGTAGAAGCCGCCGAGTCCGTAGACCAGCGCCAGGGCGAGCGCCGAGACCAGGGTGAGGGCGGTGAAGAAGACCTCTTGGACCATGGCGGTGCGTACGCCGATGTCGCGGACCCTGTCGGCACGTCTGGCGAACTCGGCCGACTCCTCCCTCGGACGGCCGAAGAGCTTGATCAGGGTGGCGCCGGGGGCGGAGAACCGCTCGGTCATCTGGGTGCCCATCGCCGCGTTGTGGACGGCGCGCTCCCGCTCGATCCTGGCCAGGCGGGCGCCCATGCGGCGGGCGGGCACGACGAACAGGGGCAGCAGGACGAGGGAGAGGAGGGTGATCTGCCAGGAGAGGGTGAGCATCACGGCCAGGGCGAGGGCGAGGGTGACCAGGTTGCTCACCACCCCGGAGAGGACGTCGCTGAAGGCGCGCTGGGCGCCGATGACGTCGTTGTTGAGCCGGCTGACCAGGGCTCCGGTGCGGGTGCGGGTGAAGAAGGCGACCGGCATGCGTTGGACGTGGTCGTAGACGGTGGTGCGCAGGTCGAGGATGAGGCCTTCTCCGACCTGGGCCGACAGCTGGCGCACGACCAGCCCCAGGAGCGCCTCGGTGACGGCGACGGCCGCGATGAGCCCGGCCAGGAGCAGCACCGGGCGCAGGGCGCCGCCGTCGATGATCGCGTTGACGACCCGCCCGGCCAGCAGAGGGGAGGCCACGGCGAGGGCGGCGGTGGCCACACTCAGGACCAGGAACC
>Ga0233363_1000711_pt1 | contig 13979 bp, 12 predicted proteins | sample ElkDunMinimDraft_18_FD_191534 | JGI IMG/M metagenome (GOLD analysis project Ga0233363, IMG submission 191534) | Fecal eukaryotic communites from dung pellets of Tule Elk in California, USA - Elk Dung C16 | ecosystem: Host-associated > Mammals > Digestive system > Large intestine > Fecal | place... | reverse complement strand
CCGCCGACGCCGTGCGGCAGGCGACCCAGGCCGGTGAGCGGGCCGCGGTGGCCGTCGGTGAGCGTGACGCTGCCCGGCAGGCGGCCGGGACGGCGCAGGCGATGCGCGCGCAGGCCGAGCAGGATCGTGACGCGGTGCGGGCGCAGTTGGCGGTGGTGCTGGAGCAGCAGTCGGCCGAGCGCCGGCAGCTGGCGGAGGTGGTCCGAGACCGGGACGCCGCGCGGGCGGAGGCGGCCCGGGCGGTGTTGGCGGCGGCCGAGGCCGGGCAGTCCGCCGAGCGGGCGCTGACGCAGGAGCGGGCGGCGACGGCGCAGGCGGAACGGGACCGCGCCGAGGCCAAGGCGGCCCGTGCGGAGGCCCAGGCGGCGGTGGAGGCGGCGGCGCGGGCGCAGCGGGACCGGGACGCCGCCGAGCAGGCCCGCCGGGACGCCGAGGCGGCCGCGGCTTCGGCGCGCGCCGAGTGTGACAGTGCCGCCGGGCAGCTGCGCGGGTTGCGTGACGAGGCGGCCGCGGCGCAGGCCCGGGTGGCCGAGCTTGCCCGGCAGTTCGAGGAAGCGCAGGCCGCGCGCGACGCCGCGCAGCGTCGCGCGGAGCAGCTCGCAGGGCAGGTCAGTGATCTGGCCGCGGCGCTGGCCGGCCTCAGCGCGGCCCGTCCGGCGGCTGGTGAGGGCGCTGCCCGCTGAGGTCGCCGCCGGTTACCTCCGGTGACCGGCGGAGGGTAACCTTGCCGTGTGCCGCGCGGGTTGCCCTGCGTGGCTGCCCGCTGCGGCGGCTACGCTTCATCACGTTGCCGGCGCGATGAACATCATCACGTCAGTGACGCGATGGGCGTCATCAGCGTCGTTGGCGCGATGTGCGTCGCTGTGGGGAATGCGTCTCCCGGTCGGCGCTGTTGTAACGATGAGACCAGGACATCAACGAGGGGAAGCCGATCATGGGCGAGCGCATGCTGCGTGGCAGCCGTCTGGGCGCAGTGAGTTACGAGTCCGACCGCAACACGGAGCTCGCGCCACGCCAGACCCGCGAGTTCCTCTGCGCCAAGGGCCACCAGTTCGAGGTGCCTTTCGCCGTCGACGCCGAGGTGCCCACGACGTGGGAGTGCAAGTTCGACGGCAGCGTCGCGCGGCTGGTCGACGGCAATGAGCCGGAGCAGAAGAAGGCCAAGCCGCCGCGTACCCACTGGGACATGCTGCTGGAGCGCCGGTCGATCGCCGAGCTCGAGGAGATCCTCGACGAGCGGCTGCAGGAGATCCGCACCCGCCGCGGCCGCGGCTGACACCGGCCCGCAGACACAACGAAACGCCCCCGCGTTCTGCGGGGGCGTTTCCGTGTCCGGTGGCTCAGCGCCGCGGTTCGATGATTTCGCCTTCGAGCACGGGTGCAGCCGGGTCGGCCGGTGCCGCCGTGCTCTGGGCGGCCGGCGGGGCGTCCGCGGCCGGTGGTGTGTCGGCGCGTGGCGTGCCCTGACGCACCCGTACCCGCCGGGGCCCGAACAGGTCCCCGGCGACCATCGACGGCATGCGGCGTTCGGTGGCGCGCTGCACACCCGCGCGCGCGCCGACGCGCAGCGGCGGGATCAGCAGCAGCAGCCCGGTCACCCCGGTGACCACACCGGGCATGGCCAGCAGCAGGCCCGCGCCCAGCCCGATCAGCCCGTCGGTGACCTGCCGTCCCGGTGGTGTCCCGGACTCGGCGGCTGCCCGGAAACGCCGCCAGGCGCGTACCCCCTCGTGGCGCAGCACCAGCAGACCGGCCAGCGAACCGGCGAAGATCAGCAGGATCGTCGCGCCGTAGCCGATCGCCCGGCCCAGCACCACGAAGACGACGATCTCCACCAGCGCGGTCAGCGCCAGCGCGGGCGGTACCCACTTCATTGCGCCTCGCATGTCACCCCATTCGGTTGCCGCGTGTCTTCAAGCATGACACGCCCCCGCGCTATGCCCGGCCGGCCTGGACCGCGGGGGCGCCCACGGCCCGAGGGGCCCGCCGGGGCGACATGCGGTCGCGCACCCCCCAGACGGTGATCCGCCACAACGCCTCCAGGATGATCGCCGGGCTCATCTTGCTGGCGCCGCGTTCCCGCTCGGCGAAGGTGATGGGCACCTCCACCAGCCGCAGTCCCGCCCGGTGCGCCAGCCGGCACAGCTCCACCTGGAACGAGTAGCCCTGCGAGCAGACCGACTCCAGGTCGAGCTGGTCCAGGGCGTCACTGCGGTACAGCCGGTAGCCGCCGGTGGCGTCGGAGACGGGCATGCCCAGCAGCAGCCGCGCGTACAGGTTGCCGGCGCGGGAGAGCAGCAGCCGGCGCAACGGCCAGTTGACCACCTGTCCGCCGCGGGCCCAGCGGGAGCCGAGCACCACGTCGGCGTCCCGGGCGGCCGTCAGCATCGCCGGCAGGTCCTCCGGGGCGTGGGAGCCGTCGGCGTCCATCTCCACGACCGCGTCGTAGCCGTTGCGGGCGGCCCAGGCGAACCCGTCCAGGTACGCCGCTCCCAGGCCCTGTTTGCCGGGGCGGTGCAGCACGTGCACCCGCCGGTCGGCGGCGGCCAGATTGTCGGCGAGCGCTCCCGTGCCGTCGGGGCTGTTGTCGTCGGCGATGAGCACCTCGGCGCGGGGCACCGAATGCCGCACCCGGGTGACGATCGCGCCGATGTTGTCGATCTCGTTGTAGGTGGGGATGACCACCAGCACCCGCCCCACTCCGGGACATCCCACCGTCGGGTCGTCGACGTTGCGCTGTTCGCTCACCGCTCCTCCGTCTCTGCCGGGCTGCCGGCGTCCCCCGTCGCCCGCCGGGCGGATCGCCGCAGCAGGCCGGCCGTGACCAGCACCGACACGGCCAGCAGCACCAGCACCGCCTCCGGCCACCGGCCGACCCGGGTGGCGACGGTCGTGCCGTCGCCGGGGCGTACCTGCCGGACCACCACCGCTTCGGTGAAGAACTCGGTGGCGCCGCTTACCCGCCCATCGCGGTCGACGAACCCGGACACCCCGACGGTGGAGGCCATCAGGGCGGGCATACCGTGCTCGACGGCCCGCAGCCGGACCATTGCCAGCTGCTGCAGCGCCTCGGCGTTGTTGAAGGTGGCGTTGTTGGTCTGCACCACGATCAGCCGGCCGCCGCCGGTGACGGTGTCGCGGACCACGTCGTCGTAGGCGACCTCGAAGCAGATCACATCGCCGATGGTCACCGCCGGGGTCGCGACCACCCCCGGTGTGGTGCCGGCGACGAAGTCGGAACGGACCCGGTCGACTTCCTTGCTGACCAGCCGGGCGAGGTCACGGAAGGGGACGTACTCGGCGAACGGCACCGGACGGCGCTTGATGTAGAGCTGGTCCAGGTCCGGGCCGCCGCCGGGCTGCCAGAGCAGTCCGGCGTTGCGGACCTGACCCGGTCCCGGGCCGGACAGCACGGCGCCGACGAGGATCGGCGCACCCACCGCGTCGGCCGCTTCGCTGATGCGCGCCGCGGCGGCCGGGTAGCGCAGCGGGTCGATGTCGCTGGAATTCTCCGGCCACACCACCAGGTCGGGACGGGCGGCCTGGCCGGCGGCGACCTGCCGGGCCAGTTCGACGGTGGCGTCGGCGTGGTTGTCGAGCACCGCCTGCCGCTGGGCGTTGAAGTCGAGTCCCAGCCGGGGCACGTTGCCCTGCACGATCGCCACGGTCACCGCGTCGTCGGCGCCCACCGGGTCGTCGGTGACAGCACCGGAACTCACCGGCACCAGCAGCGCGACAGCGGCCACGGCGATCACCGCCGCCCACGCCCCGGTCAGCGGCCGCCAGCGGTGCCGCAGCGCCGCCCAGGCGGCCGCGGCGAGCAGCCCGCCGACCAGCGCCACCGCGAACGTCACCAGCGGCGCGCCGCCGAGCGCGGCGAAACGCACCAGCGGGCCGTCGGCCTGGCTGAACGCCAGCCGGCCCCACGGGAACCCGCCGAACGGCACCGTGGACCGCAGCGTCTCCTGGGCGACCCACAGCAGCCCGGTCAGCACCGGCCAGCTCGCCCGCCAGCGGTCGGCCACCGGGCTCGCCCACGCCGCCGCGGCACCCATCAGCGCCAGATAGCAGGCTTCGAAACCGCCCAGCAGCAGCCACGGCAGGTTCCCGACCTCCAGGTTGGTCCAGCTCAGCAGCGGCAGGAAGAACGTCAGCCCGGTCAGCAGCCCCAGTCCCAGGCCGGCGCGCAGCCGGCGGCGGTGCACCGCCGCAGCCAGCAACGCCACCCCGATCGGGGCCAGCGGCCACCAGCCGTACGGGGGGAAGGCCAGCAGCATCGCCACTCCGGCGGCCGGGGCGGCGAGCAGCGCCGCCCACAGCGGCATCGGGCTGCCCGGCGGGCCGGTGACCGAAGGCGGCTGCGCGGCGGTGGTCTGCACCTGGGTCGTCACCTGCCGAAGGCTACCGGCGTGAGCCCGCGGCGCCGAGCGGGGCCACTGCGGCGTCGGCGGAGACAGAAATCGGGGCGTGACCTGTGGTCACGCCCCGATGCTCCCAGGCCCTCCCCGGCCGGTGCGATGCATGTTCGTGCGACGACCTTCGGACCGACCGGACGCGGACTGGCTGTCCCCGTCCACCCGTTGTCTACTGGCCGTGCCCGAACCTGCACCCCTGCACCGGTATTTCGCGGCCGGTTCGCGCCGCCCCGCCGACCCCCGCCCGCTGGACCTGGCCGTTGTGGCGTAGAAACCGCCACTCGGCCAGCGGACGAAGGGACGAAGCGAACAACAGCCGCCTCCCGTGGTAGGACTCAAAGACGGTACGTGGTGACCGGGGGTGCCTGTCAACTGCCCCGGCCTGTCGTGCAGTTCCCCACGGCGTGTCGCCGCCGGCGGGCGTACGGGTGCCCGCCCTCAGCCGGCCGGCGGGGTGAACTGCCGCCGCAGCAGCGCCCGCGCGGCCGCCGGATGCTCCTCGGCGAGCAGTCCACCGGCGGCCAGCACGTAGTCGGTGTCGACGACCGCCCGGGCGGCCCGGGGCAGCGCCCAGCCGCCGCCGTGGTCGGTCAGCACCGTGGCGAGCAGTGTCGCCGCGTCGCCGGGCGGGGCGTGGCGCAGCACCCCGCCGGAACCGATCAACAGCCGCACGTCGCGAAGATCACGTCCGTGGCGTTCGCCGGCGGCCGGTCCGCGCGCGTGGCGCCGCAGCGCCACGGTCGCCGCCAGGGTGGCGATGCGCAGATCCGCCGCCCGGCCCGCCGCGTCGGCGGCCAGCGTCTGCGGTTCCGCGGCCAGCGTCCGCGCCAGCGCACCCAGGGTGGTCTCCTCGCCGGGGGCCAGGAGACGTTCGGCCGCGGCCGCGGCGACCACACCGGGGGCGCTCCAGCGCATCCCCAGATCGCCCTCTACGGTCCGGGCCCGCCACAGGGTGCCCGCCACCTCCTGGCTGGGCCCGTCGGCCCGCTCGTCGGGCGTCAGGACCGAATACACGTCGGTGGTGGCGCCGCCGACGTCGACCACCGCCAGGTCGCCGCCGAGGGTGTCGGCGAGCGTCTCCACGCCGGTGAGGACCGCGTCGGGCGTCGCCGCCCGTACCAGGGCGGCGAAGCGCGGCCCCCGCGACAGGCGTTTGCCGCCGATGACGTGCCGCAGGAACACCTGCCGGATCGCCGTACGCGCCGGCACGGGCGCCAGCACCCCGATGCGGGGCAGCACATTGTCGGCCGCCGTCACCGGCACACCCGCGGCGGCGAGCAGCGCGGTCAGCTCGGCGCGGACGTCGGCGTTGCCGGCCAGCACCACCGGCACCCGCCAGCGGGCCCGCGCCAGCCGGGTGGCGTTGTGGGTGATCGTCTCGGCGTCCCCGCCGTCGGTGCCGCCGACCAGCAGCACCACATCCGGGCGGGCGGCCCGCAGGTCCCGCACCCCGGCGCCGTCGAGGCGGCCGGCGTCGACGCGCACCACACGGGCGCCCGCCGACAACCCGACCCGCTCGCCGGCCTGCGCGGTGACCAGCCGTTCGTGTCCCACCACGGCCAGCCGCAGCCCACCACCGGCCGAGGAGCAGACGTAGCGGGGCGCGCGTGCGGCGGCGGCGCCGAGGTGCGCGGTGGCCGTGGCCACGGCGGCGTCCAGGCCGTGCAGCACGTCGGTGCCGGCCGTCGTCGGGGTCGCCGCGGCGCCCACCAGGGCCCCGTCGGCCAGCGCCACCACCGCCGCCTTCGTCCAGGTGGAACCGACGTCGGCGCAGACCGCGTAGCGGCTCACCGCGCGGGCGGGACGACCACCGTGCCGGCCGCGGTGACCGCCACCAGCGGCGGGTCGCACACCTCGGCGGCGGACTCGCCCCGGTCCGGCCGGCCCCGGCACACCACCCGCGCCTCGAACCGCATGCCGCGGCTGCGGGTGCCGGCCCGCTCCAGCGTCGCCGTCACCTCCAGCACGTCCCCGGCCCGCACCGGCCCGCGGAACTGCACATCCGAGTAGGCGGCGAACAGCCCCTCGTCGCCGTCGGTGCGGATGCACAGCTCGGTGGCGACATCACCGAACAACCCCAGCACGTACGCCCCGTCGACCAGGTCGCCGGCGTAGTGGGCGTGGGAGTACGGCACATACCGCCGGTGGGTGACGGTCGATCCGATGCGTTCGTCGGTGCTCATGCCTTCGCCTTCTGTGTGATCAGCGCGTGGACCAGGTAGCTGGCGACCTCCGCGGGGGTGGTGCCGCGACCGAAGATGCGGTCGACCCCCAGCTCGCCGGTCATCTTCTCGTCGAACCGGGGACCGCCGACGATCAGCAGCGGCCGCCGCCCGGCGGGCATCGCCTCCCGGAACGCCGCCGACATCTCCCGGGTGTTGTGCAGGTGCGCGTCGCGCTGGGTCACCACCTGCGACACCAGCACCGCGTCGGCGCGTTCCCGCCGGGCCGCCTCCACCAGCTCCGGCACGCTGACCTGCGCGCCCAGGTTGGTGACCTTCAACTCCCGGTAGTACTCCAGGCCCTTCTCGCCGGCGATGCCCTTGACGTTGAGGATCGCGTCGATGCCCACGGTGTGCGCGTCGGTGCCGATGCACGCCCCCACCACCGACAGTTTGCGGCGCAGGCCCCGCTTGACGGCGGTGTTGACCTCCTTGGCCGACAGCAGCGGGAAGTCCCGCTCCACCACCTCCACCTGCGACAGGTCCACCAGGTGGTTGACCCGGCCGTAGACGACGAAGAAGGTGAACCCCTCCCCGATCGGCTTGGCGTGCACCAGCATCGCCGGATCCATGCCCATCTTCGCCGCCAGCTGCAGCGCCGCCCCCTCGGCCCGCTTGTCGTGCGGCACCGGCAGGGTGAACGACATCTGCACCATCCCGTCGCCGGTGGTGTCGCCGTACGGCCGCACGATCGGCCCGCTCATGCCGGCACCGCCTCGAGCAGCTCGGTCGCCGGGTTGAAGTAGCCGTCCTCGTGGGCGGCCACCCCCTCCAGGCCCTTGCCGCGGTCCGCGGGGCGTTTCATGATGCCGAACGTTCCCTCGGCGATCGCCTGCAGCAGCGTGTCGTCGGCGATGCGCTCCAGCAGCGTCACCGCCTCGCCGAGGACCTGATGGGCGCGCTGCTGGATGAACCCGCCCGGCGGCGGCCGGAAATCCTCGCCCAGCCCGCCGGCCGCCCCCAGCACGTAACGGACATTCTGCAGGGCGATGTCGCGGTCGCTGAGCCACGGCGTCACCACCGCCTCGGTCATCATCCCCACCAGCAGGATCCCCTGACCGGTCATCGCCCCCACCAGGTTGAAGAAGCCGTCGAGCAGGTTGCCGCGGAACACGTCACCGGTCATGTGCTTCGTCGGCGGCATCCACTTCAGCGGCGCGTCCGGGAAGAGCTCCCGGGCAAGCAGCGCATGCGCCAGCTCCAGCCGCAGCGACTGCGGCACCTCCGGGTTGATCTCGAACGCGTGTCCCAGCCCCAGCAGCGCGTCCGGCAGCCCCGCCTCGTGGGCGAAGAACTCGTTGAGCAGCTGCGACACCGTCACCGTGTGCGCCTCGTCGACCGCGTCGGCGGTGGTCAGGTAGTTGTCCTCACCGGTGTTGATGATGATCCCGGCGCGGGCGTGCATCTGCCGCGAGAACCGCTGATCGACAAAGGTGCGGATCGGGTTGATGTCACGGAACAGAATCCCGTACATGGAGTCGTTGAGCATCATGTCCAGCCGCTCCAGCCCGGCCAGCGTCGCCATCTCCGGCATGCACAACCCGGAGGCGTAGTTGGTCAGCCGCACGTACCGGCCCAGCTCCTTCGACACCTCGTCCAGCGCCGCGCGCATCAGCCGGAAGTTCTCCTGCGTGGCGTACGTGCCGGCGAAACCCTCCCGGGTCGCACCCTCGGGCACATAATCCAGCAGCGACTGCCCCGTCGACCGGATCACCGCGATCACATCCGCGCCGGCCCGCGCCGCCGCCTGCGCCTGCGGAATGTCCTCATAGATGTCACCGGTGGCCACGATCAGATAGATCCACGGCCGCTGCGGCGGATCCCCCAGCCGCTTCACCAGCCGCTCCCGCTCGACGCGGCGTCGGTCCACCTGCCGGATGCCCCGGCGCACCGCCGACAACGCCGCCCGGCGCGCCGCCGTCGCCGCCCGGCCGGCCGGACGCCGGAACCGCACCGCCCCCGCCGCCGCCTGCTGCGCCAGCAGCGTCACATCGGCGACCTGCTCACGGGCCATCGCATCGAAAACCGGCAACGCCACGCCCTGTCCCAGGCCCACATCGGCCACCACCGCGTCGACCAGCCGGTTCACCCACGGAATGCCGTCCGGATCGGCGCCGGCCACCCCGGCCAGCCGCAACACCGCCCGCTCCACCGACACCGTCGTGTGGCTGCGGGCCAGATCCACCACCGGCTGCCCCGCCCGGCGCGCCAACTGCCGCGCCCGCGCCACCAACCCCGGATCCAGATCCAGCTTTCCGCTCACAGAAGTCCTTCCTCGAAAATGACCGCACCGCGCAGCACCGTGGCCCGGCACACCGGCAACGGCGTCGGATCCTGCGGCCCCCACAACTCCGGATCCGCCGCCGTCAGCACCGGCAGACCACGGCGCACCCCCGCCGGGCTGTCCCACACCGCGAACGTCGCCGGCGCCCCCGGCGCCAGCACCCCCTCCGCGGGATGCGAACCCGGCAACGCCCGCCAGCCGCCCCGGGTGTGCGCGGCGAACGCCGCCCCCACCGTCATGCGCTGCGCCGGATTGAAATGCTGCGCCGCCGCCCGCACCGACCCCCACGGATCCAGCGGCGTCACCGGCGAATCCGAACCGAACGCCAACGTCACCCCGACCCCGTGCATCGCACCCATCGGATTCGCAGCCAGCGCCCGCTGCGCGCCCAACCGCGCCGCGTACATGCCCCGCTCGCCACCCCAGAGCCGGTCGAACGCCGGCTGCATGCTCGCGACCACCCCGAACTCCACGAACCCGGCGATCAACGCCCGGTCCATGATCTCGGCGTGCTCGACGCGATGCCCCGCCGCGCGCACCCGATCGGTGCCCAGCACCGCCGCCGCACCGGCGAAACCCGCCAGCACCGCCGCGATCGCCGCGTCCCCGATCGCGTGGAACCCGCCCTGCATCCCGTGCGCCGCGCAGTCCAGCAGATGATCCCGGACCTGCTCCGCGCTCAGATAACCGTGCCCACACTCCCCCGGGGCGCCGTCGGCGTACGGCTGCGACACCCGCGCCGTACGCGCACCCAGCGCCCCGTCCGCGAAAAGATCACCACCGGCGCCGACCGCCCCCAGCTCCCGGGCCTTCGCCGCCCCCAGCAGCTCACCCCAGTAGCCGTACACCTCCGCCACCCCGTCACCGGAGAGCGCCAGCAACGAGGTGAAATCCTCCTCGCTGGAGATCGTCGGGCCGCCGCACTCGTGCACCGACGCGATCCCCACCGACGCCGCGTGCGCCAGCGCCCGCCGCTGCAACTGCCGCCGCTGCGACAACGGCACCGAACCCATCGCCACCGAGCGCACCACATGATGGGCGTCGCGACGCAGCCAGCCCGACGCGTCGAAACCGTCAGCGGCGGCAACCTGCGGCGCCGCCGCCAGCAACGCCTGCGACACCAGCGCCGAATGCATCGACGCCTGCGACAGATACACCCGCCGTCCACCCGCCGCCCGGCCCAGCTCCGCCGCGTCCGGCGGCACCGGCCGCGCCCAGCGCGACTCGTCCCAGCCGTGCCCCAGCACCACCGCCTCCGCCGGCAACCGCTCGGCGAACGCGGCCACCGCCGCACCCAGCTCCGCCGCCGACCGCACCCCCGACAGGTCAAGCCCCGACAACGCCAGCCCGGTGTCGGTGGCGTGCACATGCGCGTCGACAAAAGCCGGCGTCACCAGCGCGCCACCCAGCTCCACCACCCGGTCGGCCGCCGGCGCGTCGGCATCCGGCCCCAGCCAGGCGATGCGCCCACCGGAGACCAGCATCGCCGTGGCGCTCGGATCGGCCGGACAGTGCAGCACACCACCGCGGTACAACGTCGAGGCGTTCGTCATGGGATCAGTCTGCCGCCAGCCGCGACTCGAACAGGGCCCGCACCCCGGTCTGCTCCCGCAGCAGCCGCAACGCCAGCTCCGCGTGACCCGGCACGTAGCCGTTGCCGACCAGCATCGTCACGTCCGCGGCCAGCCCCTCCGCGCCCAGCGCCGCCGCCGCGAAACTCGTCGCCATCGAGAAGAACACGACCGTGCCGCCGTCGGCGGTCGACAGGATCGCCCCGTGCTCGCAGCCCGGCACGTCCACGCAGACAACCGTCACGTCCGCCGGCCCGCCCAGCGCCCGCGTCACCGCCGTCGACAGCCCCACCGGGTCCCGGGCGTCGGCCAGCGCCACCTCGTCGGCCAGCCCGGCCGCCAGCAGCCGGTCCCGCTCGGCCGCCACCGGCACCACACCAACCGTACGAGCCGCACCGGCCTGCCGCGCGGCCGCCAGCGCCAGCGAACCGCTCTTGCCCGCCCCGCCGATCACCGCCACCGTCACCTCGCCGCCGGCCGCACGCCGGTCGCGCACCACCCGCTCGGTCAGCGCCGGGGCCCCGCAGACGTCCAGCACCGCCAGCGCCAGCTCCGGATCCAGGTCGTCGGGGAGCACCGCGGCGATGGAACGGGCGAACAGGATCGCGTGGCCGTCGCAGGGCACCTGCTCGCCGAGACCGTCCCACCGGGACAGGCCGTCGGTGACGGCCAGCGGAGTCAGGGTCAGCGACACCAGGGTCGCCACCCGGTCGCCGGCCTTGAGCCCCAGCGGCGAGGCCGGGCCGGCCTCCTCCACCGTGCCGATGAGCATGCCACCGGATCCGGTCACCGGATTCTGCATCTTGCCCCGGGCCCCGATGATCTCCAGCACCTCGGCGCGGACCGCCGCGCCGTCACCGTCGTGGCGCTGCGACAACTGCCGGAAACTCGCCGCGTCGAGATTCAGCCGCTCGACGCGGATGCGCACCTCGTCGGCGCCGATCCGCGGATCGGCATCGAGGCGCCAGGCGGCCTGCGGCAGCACCCCGGCCGGTTCGACAACCCGGTGCAATCCCACCGACGACGTCATCGCACTCCCCCTCCGTCCCCGCACGTGCCGCCATTGTCGGCTCGCATTGCGGGAAAACTTACGGCAGACTAATGTTCCTGCCGAATATTTTCCAGTATTCATCCCCGTCGTCGACCGGCACGCAGGAGGCCCCCGTGACCCCGACACCCTCGGTACGCACCGCCCCCGCGCCCCGCACCGACCCAGCAACCGCAACCGACGCGCAGCAGCCGGCCGCCGCCGGCGAGCAGCCGTACGAGTACCGCCGCAAGCCACTGGTCGAACCCGACTGGACCCGCTTCCCCGGCTGGCGCGACGTCACCCGCGACCAGTGGGAATCCGCCCAGTGGCAACGCGTCAACTGCGTCAAGAACATCAAGCAGCTGCGCGCCGTGCTCGGCGACACCGTCGACGAACGCTTCTACGACGACCTCGCCGCCGACCAGGCCGCCACCGCCACCATGTCCATGCTGGTGCCGCCGCAGATGATCAACACGATGGTGCCGTTCGCGCCGATGAACACCGAGGCGCTGCTGGCCGACCCGATCCGCCGGTACATGATCCCCGTCGCCTCCGACCGGCGCACCGACTGGCCCTCACACCCCTACGCCAGCCGGGACTCCCTGCACGAGCACGACATGTGGGTCGCCGAAGGCCTCACCCACCGCTACCCCACCAAGGTGCTCGCCGAGCTGCTCTCCACCTGCCCGCAGTACTGCGGGCACTGCACCCGGATGGACCTGGTCGGCAACTCCACCCCCGCGGTGGAGAAGCTCAAGCTCACCCTCAAGCCCGTCGACCGCTACGACGCCCACATCGCCTACCTCAAGGCCCACCCCGGCGTACGCGACGTGGTCGTCTCCGGCGGCGACGTGGCCAACGTGCCGTGGCGCAACCTCGAGTCGTACCTGATGCGGCTGCTGGAGATCGAAACCATCCGCGACATCCGGCTCGCCACCAAGGCCCTGATGGGGCTGCCCCAGCACTGGCTGCAGCCGGAGGTCGTCGAGGGCCTGGAGCGGGTCGCCCGCACCGCCGGCCGCCGCGGCGTCAACCTCGCCATCCACACCCACGTCAACCATGCGCAGTCGCTCACCCCGCTGGTCGCCAGGGCCGCCCAGACCGCGCTCGACGTCGGCGTGCGCGACGTCCGCAACCAGGGCGTGCTGATGCGCGGGGTCAACGCCACCGCGCCGGAGCTGCTGGACCTCTGCTTCGCGCTGCAGGGCGAAGCGGGCATCCTGCCGTACTACTTCTACATGTGCGACATGATCCCCAACGCCGAGCACTGGCGGGTGCCGGTCTGGCACGCCCAGCAACTGCAGCACGACATCATGGGCTACCTGCCCGGGTACGCCACGCCGCGCATCGTCTGCGACGTGCCGTTCGTCGGCAAGCGCTGGGTGCACATGCTCACCGAGTACGACCGTGAGCGCGGCATCTCGTACTGGACGAAGAACTACCGCACCTCCATCGAGGCCGCCGACCTGGAGGCGTTGCAGAAGCGCTACGCCTACTACGACCCGATCGACACGCTGCCGGAGACGGGCCGGCAGTGGTGGGACGAACACCAGCTCGACCCGGCGTGACACTCCACCGGTAGTGACAGCAGCGGCGGCCGCGGATGCGAAGGCATCCCGGCCGCCGCTGCTGTTGACTGGAGGCCATGGGCGATCTGCTGTTGATCCGGCACGGCGAGACGGCGTGGAGCGCGGCGCACTGGCACACCTCGCACACCGAGGTCGAGCTGACAGCGCGGGGACGGCGGCAGGCGACGGCGCTGGGTGACGCGCTCGGCGGCCGACACTACGCTGCCGTGCTCAGCAGCCCTCGCCGCCGGGCCCTGATCACCGCGGAGCTCGCTGGTCTCGCCGTCACCCGGGTGGAGCCGGAGCTGACCGAGTGGGACTACGGCGAGTACGAGGGCAGGACCACCGCGGAGATCCGGCGAGGCCGGGCCGGCTGGGACGTCTGGACCGACGGCTGCCCCGGTGGTGAGTCGCCGGCCGAGGTCAGCGACCGGGTCGACCGGTGCCTGGCCCTGGCCGAAGGGCTGTCGCACGGCGGCGATGTCGCGATCTTCGGCCACGCACACAATCTGCGGGTGATGGGTGCCCGCTGGATCGGGCTGCCGGCCGCGGCGGGAGGCAGGCTGCGCCTGGACACCGCCGGGGTCTGCGTGCTCGGCTACGAACACGGCGAACGGGTGCTGCTGCGCTGGAACCAGCCGGTGTCGGAAGGGGCCTGACGTTCCCCCGCCAGGGCGGACGCGGGGTACCGCACCGCTCGGGACGGTGTGGCGGATACACAGACGCGGGCGCCACGAGTTTCTCGTGGCGCCCGCGTCGTGGTTCTCGGGTCAGGCCTTGAAGACGTCCTTGACGTCGCGTCCGGCGTCCTTCACGTGCTCCCCCGCCTGCTTGGCCTTCGCCTCACTGCGCTGAGCAGCACCGTCGGTGCGGATCCGCTCGTCGTGGC
>Ga0233363_1000710_pt1 | contig 13986 bp, 10 predicted proteins | sample ElkDunMinimDraft_18_FD_191534 | JGI IMG/M metagenome (GOLD analysis project Ga0233363, IMG submission 191534) | Fecal eukaryotic communites from dung pellets of Tule Elk in California, USA - Elk Dung C16 | ecosystem: Host-associated > Mammals > Digestive system > Large intestine > Fecal | place... | reverse complement strand
CCGGTAGGACCGCAGTACAGAGGTGTAAGCAGTAACGGCAGGACCGGCCTTCCGCTCGCACAGGGGATGCCGTGGCAGGAAGAAGGACGCGGTAGGGCTCGACCGGCGCACGGTTGTACGGCGTCGGGAGCCGGTAGGACCGTAGTCGAAAGCAGTGCACGAAGTGAGAACGAGAGGAGTAGATGCCATCAGGATCGCCCGGGCGCGAGAAGTACCGCTCGGGTACCGCAGGACCCTGCTTTGGAAGAAGGTGGTCCCCGGTCACACAACCGCGATCCCCGCGATCCCGACCCGGCTTGACCTCGGGCAGCGGAAGACCGGCAGCAGCCGGTAGGTGGTATTGAACTCTCGGGCCCCAGCGCCGAACGGCGCTGGGGCCCTCGACATGCGTCCTCGTCGTGGTTCACGGGCTTGGTCGACGGCGCGGCCCGCTGGCCGGCGGCCCGGTAGCCGCGCTCGTCCAGGACGAACGCACCGATCGGGGTGCGTGGCTCATCGAGTCTTCCGTACTCGTTCTTGACCGCGGTGCTCAGCTGTTGACCTGTGCGCCGACGAAGACGGCGCCGATCTCCCCCAGCCGCTCGACCGCGTAGGCCGGGTCGACCAATGCCTCAGGGGTGTGGAGACCCGGTGGGACGGCTTCGCCGCGCAGACCCAGCAGTCGCTCGACACCGAGGGCGATGCCGAGTGCGGTCAAGGGGCGCTGCCCTGCCGGGTGGGTGAGGTGGCGACTCGTGCTGAACGGTGCACCGGCCGGACCGGCTCCTTCGAGGTCGATCCGGACCTCGAAGGAAGCGGGTTCGCCGCGGCGCCGGCCCGCGGATGCAACGACCGCGAAGTCGAAGCGGACGTTCGGTGCGCCCGTCGCGTGGGCGAGGCTCGGTACGTCGAGGACGGCGATGCTCTGGCCGGGCAGGACGGTTCCGTCGGTACTGATCACCTCCGTCTGGGCGTCGGAGCCGTCGATCCAGGTGAAGACGCCGTCACGGCGCACCAGTCCCGCCGAGGTGGCGGTGGACCACCGCTCCAGGTCCGCTCTTCCCGCGGGTCCGCCGGTGTCCGATTCGTCCAGGACGGCGCTGATCCGGACGGTGTCGATCCGTTCGAGCTCCCGGGCCGCGTCCAGTGCCGCCAGGAGGGTGGCACCGGCGCAGTAGTGGCTGGCCAGCAGGACCGGCGCTGCGCTTGGTCGCTGGGCGCTCGCGACGACCTCCGGTGCGATCTCCACCAGACCGCTGGAGATGCTGAGGTAGGGCAGCCCGTGGTGCTGCGCGTAGTGCAGCCCGTTCAGGTGGTCGTCCCACAGCGCGGCGACCACCGCCGAGTAGCGGTGATCGTCCGGGAGACCGAGATCGCTGCGCCGCAGGTCGATGGTCACGGCCGTCGCGGCGCCGAGTTCGTCGGCCATCCGCTGCGCGCGGTCGATGTCGCGGCCCGCGATCGTCAGCGGCAGCGCCGGGTGCCATCGGCGCAGGAGGGCTGCGGCGTCCCCGCCCGCCTGTCCCGAACCGCCCAAGATCAGTACCGGTTTCGACTGCTCCACTGTGGGTTCCTCTCGCATCCATGAACCTACATTTTGTAACTTACATTTTGTAGCCTAATCTGTGGCACGACGCAAGGGAGGGCCATGGCCACCACACCGACCCGCCTGTCCAAGCAGGCCAGGCGGGAGCAACTGCTCGACGTCGCCGTGGCGATCGTGCGCACACAAGGCGCCGACGGCCTGACCCTGGTCACCCTCGCGGAGGCGGCCGGGGTGAGCAGGCCGATCACGTACGACCACTTCGGCACCCGCCCCGGCCTGCTGCTCGCGCTCTACCGACGCCTCGACGACCGCCACCGAGCCGTGGTCGCGCAGGCGTTGGAGGCTGCCGGACACACCGCCGACGGGGTCGCCCGCGTCATCAGCGCTGCCTACTTCGCCTGCGCCACCGACATGCCCGAGTTCGCCGCTGTTTCCGCCGCGGTGAAGGGAAATCCGGAGATGGAGGCGATCCAGCACGAGATGCTCGACAGCTACGCGGACCTGATGGCCGCCGCACTGCGGCCCCACTCCGGCCTGACGCCCGAGGCCCTTCGGTTGCGCTGCGTCGGCGTGCTGGGTGCGGCCGAAGCGATCGCCGCCGAGCTGAACCGGGAGCGGGTCGCCGCCGACGATGCGGTCACCGCACTGGCCGACCTGATCGTGGGAGGCCTGGCCGCCGAGGCCGACCGCTAGGTCGCCCCGAAGCACCCCTCCCACACGGGCGAGTCCGCGATGCAGTGCTCCGGTCAGGTCCCCGAGAACTGTGCTTCGTGGTCGCCCGTGAACCCGGCCCCCGGCCGTGGCTCCTTCGCAAGTGTGAGGCCGGGCGGCGGTTCTCCCCCTCGCGGGGGAGGCGTCGATGACGGGACTCGCGTTGGCTGCTGGGATGACCTCCTCCGCTGCGTCCGCAGCTCACCGTTCCCCGGCCCCTCCACCACCCGGTCCTGCCGTGACCGCGATCGGCTTGCTGATGGCCCTGTGGTGCGTCGGGTTCGCGGTGTTCAACGTCGTCTTCGAGGCCACCGACCGTTTCGCCGACGGCGCCTATGCCGACTACAGCTCCGCGATCACCGTGATGAACTGGCTGGTCGTCGGGCTGAAGGCGCTGGGGGCGGCCGTGGCGCTGCTGTCGGTCGCCAAACGCCCGACGTTCGTTCCCCCGGCTCTCCTGGCCGTGTTGGTGTGGGGGGTTTTCGCGACGCTCGGCCTGTACGCCGCGGGCAGCGTCGTACAGGCGGTCGGCATGGTTTCCGGCCTGGCTGGCGGGGTCGAACAGATCGACACCGCCGGTGTCGGCTACGTGCTCCTCTTCCTGCTGGCCGCGGCTGGTTTCGGGATCCTGGCGGTCTCCCACTCACGGCGGAACGGCCTCCGGAAGGGCTCCGCTGTCCTCGGGGTGCTCGGCGCACCTGCCGTGCTGGGCCTTGTCCTGCTGGCCGTCCCAACGCTGCTGGCCGCCCTCGGCCTCATGCCGACACCCTGACGATCCCTGACCGGCCTGTACCGATTCCTCCGCCCGACCTCCGGGGAGCGGTGCACAGCGGGCCGCCCGCGTGCGGGGTCGACTCCTGGGCGGGAGGGTGGCCGTTTCCGGTCAGCGCGGGTGATTCGTGACCTTTGCCCGTGTTGTCGGCCGCGGCGCGGTACGTACGGTGGCCGGGCCGATGCACGCCCCGGCGTCGCCCCCGCGGCCCCGGCCGGAGAAGCGAAGGAACGATCCCCCCGTGCGCACAGCCCCCCTTCTCACCAGCGCGGGCACCCTCGTGCTCGCGCTGGTGGCATCCCTGGCGGCGGCCGCCCCGGCCGCCGCCGACGACCCCCTTCGGGTGTTCCACGAGCAGGAGGTCGCCTGGGCCCCCTGCGAGGAGCACCTCCTGCGCGATGTGGAGTGCGCCTGGATCGACGTCCCCCTGGACTACGCCGACCCCGGCGGCGAGCGCGCCTCCATCGCCGTCAGCCGCAACCGCGCCTCGGACCCCGGACGGCGCCGCGGCATCCTGCTCACCAACCCCGGCGGCCCCGGCAGCACGGGCCGCCAGATGGCCGTTGGCGACCGCCCCGACCATGCCTACTCCTCCCTGGGAGCGCAGCGCGTCGCCGAGGTCTACGACGTGATCGGGATGGACCCGCGCGGCAGCGGCGGCTCCACCCCCTACCTGGACTGCGGCACGGGCTACCCGGTCTCGGTCCCCCGCCCCGCCGACGACTCGTTCTCCGCCCACACCCGCGCGGTGATCGCCGCCCAGCGGTCCTGCGAGAGCGCCCACGGCGACCTGATACCGCACATGACCACCGCGAACACCGCCCGGGACATGGACGTGATCCGTGCCGCCCTGGGCGAGGACGAGATCTCCTACCTCGGCCGCTCCTACGGCACCTACCTCGGCGCCGTGTACGGCAGCCTGTTCCCCGAACGCCTGGACCGCAGCGTCCTGGACTCCTCCGTCTCGCCCGAGGGCCTGTGGCGCGGGGTCTTCACCCAGCAGAGCGAGGGCTTCCGGGCCAACGTGGAGCGCTACACCGCCTGGGTGGCCGAGCACGACGACGTCTACGGCCTGGGGTCCACGCCCGAGGAGGTGCTGGCCGTCTTCGAGGAGACCCGCGCACGGCTGGTGGAGCACCCCCGCTACGACCAGTGGCCGGACTCGCCGGAACCGTGGATCTACACGGCGGACTTCTTCGACGAGGACATCGGCAACGCGGCGCGTTCGCAGCATGAGTGGAGCATCTTGACCTCCGGTCTCTGGTACATCGTCAACGACCTGCCCTACCCCGAAGCCGAGTGGCCCGAGGACCCGGAGGAGCCCGAGTGGCCCGAGTGGCCCGACCCCGGGATCGAGTTCACCAACGTCTCCCTGATGATGGCGGTGCTGTGCGAGGCGCCGTGGCCCACGCGCCTGTCGGACTACTACGCCGGCGTCAGGGAGGTCCGCGAGCGCAGCCCGTACGGGGTCGGGGCGGCCTGGCACGTGCCCCAGCCCTGCACTTTCGCCTCGCACACTCCCGCCCCGCTGGTGGAACTGGAGCGCGAGGGCTACCCGCGCGGCCTGGTCATCGGGGCCGAGTACGACGCGAACACCGTCTACGAGGCTGCCGAGCTCATGGCCGGCCGGCTGGACAACGCGCTCGTCACCATCGCCGACGAGGGGAACCACACCTTCTACGGACGCGAGGGGATGGACTGCGTGACGGCGGCGGTGGACGCCTACCTGGTGGACGGCGCCCCGCCCCGGGACACCCTGTGCGCCGGGCGCCCCCGCTCCGAGGATCCCTTCGACCCGCAGGAGATGGGGGGTGCGGCCCGGGCCCCGGACACCGGCCCCCTCCGTGACCCGTTGTGGGCCGGTCCCCTCTCAGGGGGGACGACCCACGCCGGTCCGCTGGACCACTCCGAACGGCCGGATTGACCTACCGCACGCCCAAGCCCGCACCAGCCTGGAGGAGCTGCTGGACGAGGTCGCACGGACAGCCGAAGCCATCTGGTCGGAGCTTCCGCAAAGAACGGTTGAGGTCCTTCGCGCGGGTGGCGGACGTCGTGTTCGTGGTGTTGGGGGCGGTGCGGATGGCCGTCAGCCCGGTTCTCGGTATCTCCACGGTCCTGTAGCGGCCCTGGAACGGCCGCGCCGCACGCTCCACGACATCCCGCGCCCCGGCCGGTCGAGGAGCACGAGCCGGACGGGGGGCGGGACCCGTCCACCGGCGCGGACGGGCGGGCCCGGCCCGTGGGCCCGTCCGCGCGGTGAACACTCCCCGGGCAGGGCGGAGGGGGCTGACGGGCGTGCGGCGGTCCGGTGTTCCGTCAGCGGGTCCCGAGGGTGGTCACGGGGTCACCACTCGTCCTCGAACCAGCCCTCGGGGGCCGGGTCGGCCGGAAGCGGGCGCGGGTCCTGGTGGCGCCGTGAGGTGCACTCGCGGAACGGCCCGTTGTCGCCGAGGATGATGCCCAACTGGAAGTCGAGGTGGTCCCGGTACCAGACCGCCATCCCGGTGCCCGCCTCCCACCGCAGGACCTCCCAGGCGTGCCACAGCGCCTGGAAGCGCGACACCGCCTCGGCGTGCCGCCACCACTCCTTGCACCAGCGGAACTGGCCGCCCTCGGGGCGGACGTAGACCGGGAGGAAGCGCAGCCGCACGAACTCCTCGACGTTCTTGAACACCGGTTCCGGCGCCGGCTCCCCGTCGTCGGCCTCCCCGCCGTCGACGCCGGCGACGGCCGAGGTGACGTCCGGGGCCTCGGCGGTGAGGCCCCCGCCGACGGTCGCGGTCTCCCGGGTCTCCTCCTCCAGGAGGTCCGCGGCGTGCTCGTTCGGTTCGGTGCTCATGCTCGGTGTCGTTCCTCTTCGCGTTCGTGGTCGTGTCGGGGCCGGCGGGGCCCGGGGGTCTCCGGGAGCGGAAGCGCCGCTCCCCGGGTCACCTGGCGCGGGCCGTCCGGGTGTGCGTGGTGGTGACCGATCTGCGCTGTCCCTCGTGCACGGCGGTCAGCCTCCCCGCCGCGCTCCTCTGGCGGCGGCGGTCGGTGGGGAGTCCGCGCGGCGAGTCGCCCGCGGCGGCACGGGCCGCCTCCCCCCTCCTGTACAGCGCGGCCTGCGCTCGGGTCCGGGCGATCGCGGTGCGCTTCTCCCGGCGCTCGCGCTGCTCGGCCACGCGGGCCACGGGATCCCGGGCGTCGGAGCCCCGTCCCCGCACAGCCCCCTCCCGGTCCTGCTCCCCGAGTGCGCGCGCCTCGTCGGGGCGGAGGACGGCCCGCCCGTTGGTGTCCTGTGCCCTGCCCAGCTGGGCGGTGGTCACGGGGAGCCGGGAGTCGCCCAGGACCAGGTTCGGCCCCAGGGCTCTGGTGGCGTCGTGCGCGCGCAGGTCCGCCTTGACCGCGTTGCCCGCGGCGACGGACCCGGCCCGGTCGGGGAGGCTGTTCGACGGGTAGCCGCGCGCCCGGTCGAAGGTGTCGAGCAGGGCCTCCCCCTGCGGGAAGGCGTTCGCCGCACCCCCGGACGCGCGCGCCCGCGCCGCCTCCAGGTTCCTGTCGTGGTCCTCGCCGAACCCGGGGAGGTTCCTGTTGGCGACCGCGTTGGCGCGTACGTCGACCAGGACGGTGCCCGGGACGCGTCCGTTCAGGACGGCCGCGGACAGCGACTCGGCGTCGTCGCGGAGCTTGTTCAGGTCGGCCCTGTTGTCCTTGAACCAGGGGACCGCCTTGGCCCAGTACTCCTCCATGGTCTCCAGCGGACGGCCGTCGGCCTGCGGTGAGGCGCCCGCCATGACGGAGTTGGCGTCGATCCTGGAGGAGGCGGCGCTGCCCGTGTAGTTCTGGTCGCGCAGCATGTGGCGTTCCATGGACTCCGCGAGCTGCGGGTGCTTTTCGGCCAGTTCGCCGAAGAACCTCTCCTGGGCGTCCCGCGCCCCGGGCTCGTTGGCGTTGGCGGCGCTCAGCCAGTGCAGCGCGAGCTCACGGGGGTTCATGCGGCCCGTGTCCAGGGTCTCGTCGAGCCCGCGCCTCCACAGGTGCTCCGGGGGCGTGTCCGGGTCCGGTCCCTGGCTCTGCATGCTGAGGCGGGCGGCCTGCTCGATCCGCCCGGTGCCGTAGTCGGCGCGGAGCACCTGGTCCACGTCCTCGAGCTTCAGGTTCTGCTGTACCTCGCGGACGCGCTGGACGTCCGCCCCCAGGACGTCGGCGACCACGCGCGCGTCGGCCCGGCGGATGAGGCCGAGACCGCCCATCGCGACCTCGGGCGAGTAGCCGACGTGCTCCTCCGTGTAGAACTGCTCTCCCCTGCTCTGCCTGCTCCGCTTCCGCAGCGAGTGGTACAGGGAGCCCCTGGCGAGGGCACCCGAATTGCTGAGGCCGCCCTGGCCGACGGAGGAGCTGATCGCGGCGAGGAACAGTGCCTCGCGGATCTCCTGGTCGCCTCCCCCGCCGGACTCCGGGCCGGAGGGTGTGAGGAGTTCGGCGAGTCGTGCGCGGTTGCGGCGCAGCTCGTCGGCCTTCTTGCCGCTGATCTGGCCCTTCGGCCGGTTCGGGCTCATACGCCCCTCCTGTCGGGTGAGGTCACGGGGTCGGCCCGCCGTTCCGTCCGGCCGCGCCCCTCTGTACGGCCCCGCGCCCCCTCTGTACATGGAGGGGGGAAGCCGCGGCGACGGCGGTGCCCTGTCCGGTTCTTGCGCGCCTGAGCCCGCGGGCACGCAGAGCCGCCCTGGCGTTCTGCGGTCCGGTGGAGGGTGCCGCTGGGGCCGCGGGCGCGTGCCTGGCCGGGGCCGCCGCCGGGGCCTGGGGCAGGTTCCGACTCGCGGGGTCGGCCGCGGCCATGCGCTCGTTGAACCCGCGCCGCTGGACGGTCGCCTTGGCCGCGTTCCAGCGGAGGAGCTGCTTGGCGTCCTCCTTCGGAACGCCCCTCTTGGCGTGGCCCCTGAGGTCGTCCACCCGGTCGTCGACCTGCTTGACGTAGGTGTCGTGCGCGGCCTGCGCCGCGTCGACGGCGCGGTGTCCCCGGTCCTCGGCCCTGCTCACCACCCCGTCGCGCCGCTGCTCGGCCGTTCGTACCAGGGAGTCGCCCTGTCGCCGCGCGTCCGCGACCCGTGCCGCTCCCTCCGCGTCCGTCCTGCGGACGTCCGCGTCGCCCGCTCTCACCGCCGCGGCGACCACCCGGTTGCCCCGGGTCCTCGCCCTGGCCACCCGGCTCGTGCGCCGGTCCCCGGCCGCGGCGACGAGCGCGTCTCCCCGGCGCTCGGCGTCCCTCTCGGCGACGGCGCCCTTTCCGGAGGCGGCGTCGACCAGTGCTCGCCGCGTCCTCTCCGCCCGCTCGACGTCGGCGTCCGCGGAGGCCCTGACCCGCGACGTCACGCGGTCGACCCGTTGGCGGGCACCGGTGATCCGCGCGGTCCTCCTGTCCCGGGCTGCCCGCAGGTCCGCCCCGGCCCGTGTCCTCGCCCGGTCGACCGTCTGCGCGCGGGCCGCCTCCGCGGCCCGCACCATGCCCTCTCCGCGCGCCCGCTCGCTCGCCACGTGCGCCTCCGCTCGCCGGCGGGCCCTCTCCAACGCCCGCCCTGCGCTTCTCTTCGCGAGCACGGCCCTCGCCCGGCGCGCCGCGACCCGTGTGCGGATCGGGATGCGGCCCTTGCGGATGCGCCACCGGAGGAAGGCGCCTGCGAGCCTCGCCACCGGGCGGAGCACCATCATCGCGAGCCCCAGGACCGCTTGGAGGAGTGCCTGGAGGATCCGCACCAGGTAGTCGAGGATCCACGCGGCGAACCTCGTGATGGAGGAGAGCGCGGCCTGGGTCTCCGACGCCACGTCGCCGGCTCCGCTCGCGCTCTGGGGCGCGCCCGGCGCACCCTGCAGGTTGCGCCGCGCGTGCGCGTTGGGCTGCTTGGCGACGGTCTCACCCCCCACCTGTGGCGGGGGCGGGGGTTCGGCGGTAGCTGTCTGGGAGGCCATGGTCCCGTTCCTTGCCGGTCAGGTCTGCTGGGTCAGCGGTTCACAAAGCGGAGGGCGTGCTCAGGCGCTCGGCGCGCTCCCGCGCCGGGGGCGGCCCGGGGCCCGCGGGTCCCGCCGGGCGGCGGGCTGGACGGTGGCCCTGCCGACGGTTCCCGGGGATGTCCGGCCGGGCCGGTCGTGCAGCGCGGTGCGGGGGCGCGGTGCGGGGGCGGCCGGGGCCCGCGTTCCCGGGACGTCGGCGGCGCGGGACACGAGGGGGTCCCCCGTGCTCCGGCCGGCGACCGGGCGCACGAGCCCCTCCTTCTGGTCGAGGAGGGTGAGGAAATCCGTGAGGGCCCTCTCCCCCTCGGCCCTGTCGGTTCGCAGGGCGGCGTGGTGGTCCGCCGCGGCGCCCCGTCGGCCGGTCCTCCACCCGAGTTCGAGGGCGGTGATCCTGTTGCGGTTCCTGGAGAGCTCCAGTGCGAAGAAGGTGTGCGCCTTCTCGACCTCCGCGATCACCCGGACGCTCAGGCCCCTGGCGGCCTCCGTGACGGCCCCGTCCTTCGCCCCTGTGTGGCTCTGGTACCGCACGGCGGCGGCGCAGACCTCGGCGCACCGCCGCTTCGCCGTCTCCCGGTGGGCGTCGATCTCGTCGAACCGGTTCGCGATGTCCCTCTGGAGGGGGGTGAGGGAGTGCGGTAACAGCGTGTTCAGCACTCTCGTCCCGCGACTGGTGTCCGCCATGGTCCTTCTCCTCGTCCTCGCCGGCCGGGTGGTGGGGTGCGTCGGTCGTCGACGCCCGTTCACGCGCCCCCGGAGGCGTTGTAGCTCGCGCGGGCGCCGGTGGTGATCTGCTCCTCGGCGTCCTTGATCGCCGCGGTGACCAGCCTGGCCTTGTCGGTCCTGTACCAGGGGCGCATGCGCAGGATCGTGGGCTGGGCCGCCGTGGCGAAGAGCAGGCACTCGCCCTTGTCGATCTGGCGGATGTCGGATCCCTGCATGATCTCCTGCCTGCGGAGCTGCACGGAGTGGTTGCCCTTGCCCTCCCCGTAGCTGAACGACGTGGTGGAGACGTCGTGCTGGCCGATCAGCTTGGACAGGGCGTCCACGATCTTGTGGTCGTCGAGCCCGGCGCCGAACACCTTCACCGTGGCCGCGGACCACATCGCCTCCATGCCGTTCTCGGTCCAGACGCGCACGCCCTGCCGGTAGCTCTGGAGGATGGTGACCGGGACGATCCCGCGGGACCCCAGGTGGGAGTACATGTCGGGGAGGTCGGCGATCTTGCAGATGTTCGCGGCCTCGTCCAGGACGGCCACGAGGGGCGGGTCGAGCCGCCCGCCCTGCGCCTCGGAGGCCTGCTCCCCCGCCAGGAAGATCGCGTCGGTCAGGGCCGCGATGAGCGGCGCGGAGGCGGCCCGGGACTTGCTGAGCAGGTGGAGCGTCTGCTTGCTGGTCACGAACGACCGCGGCTCGAACTCGGGGAGCGGGCGGACCCCGGGAGGGGTCACCCACTGCATGATCTGGGGGTCGTCGAGACAGCGTGCGGCCGTGCGGGCGGTGGTGTAGATGCCGTCGCGGGTCTCCGCGACGATGTTCTGGGTCTCGCGCAGGGCCTCGGCGTAGGCGGTGAAGCCGTGCTCGAAGAGGACGTCCACCGGCTGCGGGAGCTTGGTGTCGTGCAGCCACTCCCCGACGGTGGACAGCGACTTCCCCGCGAGTGCCGCGGCGAGGATGAGCTGGGAGAGCAGCGCCCGGGCCGCGGGGCCCCACATGTCCTTCTTCGAGTCGTCGTCGATGGTGAGGACGAAGTGTCCGGCGAGGCGGTAGGCGTCCTCGACGCCGCGGACGTCGGTGAGCGGGTTCCACCAGAACTCCTGGCCCTGGTGTGTGACGTGCTGGGGGTCGAACAGCCACACGCGCTCGCCCGTCGTGTGCTCGCGGATCCGCGCGGTGGCCGACCACACGTCGGCCTTGTTGCTCGTGGCCAGCGCGGGTCCGGGCGCGTCCAGGACGTAGGGGATCGCCATCGCGGTGGTCTTGCCCGCGCGGGGGGCCATGAAGGCGAGGACGGTGTCCTCCCACGACGCGAACAGCCGGGCGCCCGTCCGGTTCCCGTCACCGCGCATGTCGCCGATGGTCAGGCCGACGTCCGCGTCCTTGAGCCCCCTGCCCTTCCGGCCGGACAGCGAGCTCCTGCGCAGCCGCACCGCCTTCTCGGCGGCCTCGGGCCGGGCCAGCTCGGCCACCGTCTCGTTGTCCTTGTTCAGGGCGCTGACCGCGCCCGGCTGCCCGTACAGGGCGTTCCGGACCCGGTGGAGGACCCACCAGAGGAGCGCCACCGACAGCGCGGCGAAGAGGCTGAACAGCAGGACGACGGGGAGGGTCGGGGTACCCGGCCAGACCGTCCCGGTGTCCCAGATCACCAGCGAGACGACCCATGCCATGCCGAATCCGCCGACGGTCCCCCCGGTCAGGGAGGCGACGATCCGCGCCGCCAGCCAGAAGAGGAAGAACAGCCCCACCGTGCCCCAGAGGGCGATCAACACCAGCAGGGGCGGCGCCCCCGCGGCTGCGGCCCCGCCCTTCACCTGGTACTTCGGGCGTTCACGTGACATGGTCGTCCTCACTCCCGCCGGATGGCCTGGTCCGTGTCGTACAGGGTGAGTTCGTCACGGGTGAGCGTCATCTGCACCGGGATGCCGAGCCGCTCGGCCCCCGTCTTGATCAGGTACTTGCCGCGTCCGGGGTGGCGCGCGCCGGGCTGCCAGGAGTCCGGCGAGGACCACGACGCGACCAGCCCCTGTTCGGGACCGGTCATCGGGGTGATCCGGTTGACGGAGGCCAGTTCGCGCGGCGGCAGTCCGGCGAGGACGGTGATCGCGGAGCGGTCCACGAAGCCCCGGGCCTTGGCCCGGTCCTCCTCGGTGGCCAGCGCCTCCAGGTCGCTGAGGGAGTGCGTCACCATGACGGACGCCATGCCCTTGGAACGGTTGAGCCGGGTGAGGGAGTCGGCGAACTCCACCAGGCCGGGGGCCCCGCGCAGGGCCCGCCACAGCTCGTCCATCACGCCGATGTAGGAGCGGCGCCGGATGAGGCCGTGTTCGGAGAGCACGGCCGCGGCGTCGACCATCCCGAAGCCGTAGCTCCACGTGCACAGCATCGCCGCGGTCAGCAGCTTGTCGCCGGCGGCCCCCACACGGGAGATGTCGACGCTGATGCCCGGCGCCTCCATGTCGAGCGGGCTCGTGGTCTCGCCGTCGAACACCCCGGCCAGGGAGCCGGTGCACAGCAGGCGGAGGGTGAAGACGAGGTCGTCCACGCGCTTGTCGTACTGGTCCCTGGTGTCGGCGCGGGCGAACGACCGCAGCGACTCGGGGCCCTCCTCGACGACCTTGAGGACGTCGATGACGTTGGGCTGGCGCGTGCCGGCCAGCCGCTCGTCGAGGAGGTCGACCGCGGCGCCGAGGACGACCTCCTCGGCGTTGGCGATCCGGTCCTCGCGGACCAGCGTGCACAGGGCCATCAGCAGGGAGATCCGGCGGGAGCGCACCTCCCAGCGCAGTTTCTCCCGCTCCACCTCGGTGAGCCGGTCCATGACCCCGCCCAGGGGGCCCGCGTCGAGCGGGTTGATGCGGTCCAGCCCGCGGCCGATCCGCACGACCTGTCCGCCGAGGTGGCCGATCAGGTCGGTGTAGTCGGGTTTGGTGTCGCCGAGGATGATGGCCTGCGAACCGAAGGCCACCGCCCCGGTGACGAGCCGCTTGACGAACGTCGACTTGCCCGTGCCCGGCTGCCCCAGCACGAAGCAGCCGGGGTTCGTGATCAGCCCGGCGCGCAGCCACGCCATGGGGTCGAGGCAGACGACCTCGCCGGACAGCAGGTCCCGTCCGATCGGGGTGCCGATCGACGGCGGCTTGCTGCTGGTGACGAACGGGAACAGGCCGCACGCCTGGGCGGTGGTGGCCTGGTACTCGACCGCGTTGGGGATGTTCGGCGAGGCCCCGCCGCCCTTGTGCCGCCAGCCGAGCAGGGGGGCGATGACCTCCCTGTCCCGCTCCGCCGACCGGTCCGGCCGCTCCGCCCTCTCCTTCTGCTCCTGCCTCTGCTTGAGGCGTTTGCGCTCCGCCCGCTGCTGGCGGCGCTCCTCCCGCCGGCTCTGCCGGTCCACGATGGCCATCGGTGCCCCCTTCTAACCCATACCGCGCTGGACGAGGAACGGCGGGCACACGCCGAGGGGCAGGGTCGTGGCGAAGGCGACGTCCTGGCTGCCCCAGGCCCGGCGCAGCCGGATCCGGGAGGTCTCGGCCGCCGACTCCGTGTGCGCGACGGCCTGCTTGAGCCTCTGCTCGTCGTCGACGGTGGCCGTCGTGTACAGGCTCACCTGCACCAGGCCGGCTCCGCGCGTCTCCTCCTGGGCCGCCTGCCGTGCGTAGGCGAGGTCCTGGCTGTCCCTCGCGCTGACCCGGTGCCGGACCCGCCAGGACAGCTCGCTCTTGTACTGGGCCGCCGAGTTCTGGGACTCCAGCGCGCGCGCCGCCGCGGCGGCGGGCCAGGGGCGGAACAGCAGCGTGGTGCGCTTGGCCCAGCGGGTCGGGGAGAGGAGTTCGGCGAGCACCGTGCTCGTGACGTGGGTCCTCGGCGCCTCCTGCCAGATCCAGGAGACGCTGGTGCCGCTGTCGTGGGTGTAGCGGTCGTGGTGCGCCTCGGCCTCGACGGGGGTCGCGTCCGTCCAGTCGAGCGTCCCGATGTCCTCGGGCGTCGTGTGCAGCAGGGAGCTGAGGTCGTTGAGCGCCGTCGGGTCGTAGGCGGTGCGCACCATGGCGACGAGCTGTTCGGGCGTCGCGCGCCCCAGCACGGACACCCCCGTGGTGGCGAGGCTCGACTCGATCTGGTTGAGGTAGCCGCTGATCTCCACGGCCGCCTGCATGCGGTCCTTGGGGGCCACGGGGAACTTGCGGGGGTCGTAGGTGACGCTGATCCGCGTCTCGACCTGGGCGCTCACCGACGGGGCGTTGAGGACGAGGTCGCGCATGATCTTGCGAGCCGCCTC
>Ga0233363_1000709_pt1 | contig 14008 bp, 14 predicted proteins | sample ElkDunMinimDraft_18_FD_191534 | JGI IMG/M metagenome (GOLD analysis project Ga0233363, IMG submission 191534) | Fecal eukaryotic communites from dung pellets of Tule Elk in California, USA - Elk Dung C16 | ecosystem: Host-associated > Mammals > Digestive system > Large intestine > Fecal | place... | reverse complement strand
GGCTGCTCGTCGCGGGCGCCGACAAGATGGATGGCATCTCGCAGGACGCAGCGCAGCGCTGGGCGGATGCACAACCCGGCAACAGCGCGCCGTGGTTGCCGCGCACCGATATGCCGGTGGATGCCATGTTGCAGGCCGCCGCCGAACGCCGGCATTACGACAGTGTCCACTTCCAGACGCTCCGGTGGATGCGCGACGCATTGGCCGCGCATCCAGCCGACGCGCGAACGCGCGCATCCACGGAAGACGGCGCCCCGATGAGCGAGCGCGTCTACGCGACGATGCTGGCGCTTGGCCTGTACAGCGCCAATGCCGTGCCCGGTTATTCGCGCCTGGCCGGCAGATGCACGTCGGCGACGCCTGAGCTCCAGGTCGCCTGCAGATCGCTTGCCGGGCAGCTGCTCGAATCGGACACGCTGATCACGCGCAGCATCGGAAGCGCGATCGCATCGCGTCTCGACGCACCGGACGTGGAGGCCACCCGTGCCATCGCCTGGCGGACACACGCGATGCAGCGCGCGACCGCGCCCGACGGCGAGCGCCAGTTCATGCGCCTGCTCGACGACACATCGATCCGCACCGAGATCGAATTGCAGGCGCGCATGCTCGGCGATGCAGGCATCCCGCTGGTGCCGCCCGCGGACTGGACGCCGCCGACGCACTGACCTGCTACGCGGACACGCGCGCCATCGCTATGCTGGCCGCCTCCCGGTCCAGAGACATCGCATGATCCGTTTCCTGCTCGCGGCCGCATGTGCGCTCGCACTTTGGTCGCCAATCGCGCTGGCACAGGCGCCCTATGCGGACTTCGACGATGCACCTGCCGAGCAGCCGGAAGGCGCGGCTGCACAGGCTGCCTGGCGCAGCTGGTCGGCGCGCAGCGCGACTGCACTCGCGGAGACGGGCCGGGCGCGCGAGCTCGCGTTCGCCGCTTTGCTGCGTGGCCTCGCCGATGCGGATCCGGAAGGCCCGGCCGCCGGGTCCGCGCAGCCTGTGGCACCCGATGGGGACGCAAGCGCGTGGCGGCGTGATGCAGCGGAACGCGCCGGCAACGATGCCCTCGCGAACGCGTTGCTCGCCTACGGCGCGGACGAAGCAACGCGCCTGCGCGCCGCGCAGCGCTGGCTCGGCGCCGATCCACAGAACCTCGCGCCGCTGCTCGTGCGTGGCGGCAGCGTCGATGCATTGCTTGCCGATGCGCGGGTCGCCAACCGCTTCGACCTCGGCATGCTCGAACAGGTGCGCTGGATGCAGGCCGCGCTGCTGCGCACGCCGCCGACACCTGGAGAACGGGCGGCACTCGCCGATGCGGACGAGTTCGTGCCGGCCGAGCATGCGGCGATCACTGCGATGGGGCTGTGGGCGGCGGTCGCCTTCCCGGCGCTGGAGCCGTTGATGCGGGGCTGCGACGTGGACGCGGCGGGGGAGAACGCCACGCGCGCGCGCGATTGCCGCCATGTCGCCAGCCTCATGGCGAACACCTCGGACACCCAGCTCGGCCGGATGCTTGGCCTGGCCCTGCTCGAACGCCTCGCCAGCACGCAGGCCGAGCGTGCCGACGTGCAGGCACGTCGCCGGATCTTCGACTGGCGCATGCTCCAATGGGGTCGGGCGAGCGCCACCCTGCCCCGCGACGGCGCCGCGCAATTCGCACGCCTGCTCGCGGACCCGTCGGTCCGGACCGAAGCCGATCTCATCGCACGTGCGTTGCAGGAAGCCGGCGTTCCATCGGAGCCGCCGGCCGGCTGGCAGCCACCGGGCTGAGGATTTACCGGCACTTCGCGGCCCCATGCGCTGGTCAGTACAAGCGACCTGCCGCACACTTCCGCCTCCACCGGCAGCGCGCCGGTGTACGGGGACGGAGACTTCCGATGCGGCATCTGCACACCGCCTGCGGCCTGTTGGCTGCGGCAACGCTCGTCTGCGCCAGCGGCCCTGCCGCCGCGCAGGCCTACAACAGCTTCACGCTCGGCGCGGGTTTCACGCCTGATCCGCAGACCGGGACCGGCGAGACCGGCGGGCAGACACTGGCGAGTCGCTTCGGGCCGCAGTGCAGCGGTTTCATCGATTCCACGCCCGACCACACGATCCGGGTGACCTCGCCGCTCGACCTTCGCATGGCAGTCCAGAGCACCACCGATTCCACACTGGTCGTGGTCGGCCCGGCCGGCGTGTTCTGCGACGACGACAGCGGCGGCCAGCTCGACGCTCAGCTCGATGCCCGCCTCACGCCCGGGGACTACGCCGTCTACGTGGGCCATGTCGAGCAATCCGGCCGCTACACGCTGACGCTAACCGAGGGCAGCGGCGTGGCCTCGGCCGGCGGGAACTCGCAGTACGCGAATTTCCGCCTGGGTGCCGGTTTCACGCCCGATCCGCAGACCGGGACCGGCGAGACCGGCGGCGCAGTGGATGCCCGCCGCTACGGCGCGCACTGCAGCGGCATGATCGATTCCACGCCCGACCATCGGCTGACGATCACCTCGACGGTGGCGCTGCGCCTCTCGGTCCGCAGCACCACCGATTCGAGCCTCGTCGTGATCGGCCCCGGCAAGGTGCTGTGCGATGACGATGGCGCCGGCGCGCTGGACGCCGCGGTCGTCGATACGTTCCGCCCCGGCGAGTACGAGATCTATGTCGGCCATCTCGGACAGGCGGGCAGCTACCGCCTGGAGATCACCGAGACCGAGTAGGTCCCGCGAATCCCATCCGCAACCGCAGGGACGGTGCCTGGCCCTGCGCGGTCATCGCACCGATCCTGCCGGCGTGCTGCCGGCAGTGTTCCGGGACACGCGCCCCCCGCGTTCGGACGAGAAAGTGAATGTGTAGCGCAGGCGGATCGGCACGGCGTCGACCGCGACGCCTGCGCCCTCGCAGCCCGGGTCGTGCTCGGGGTCGGTGCCTGCGGGGAACGTGCAGACGCCCGCGCCGAAGTAGCGCCAGCTGCGCAGCATCGTGGTGACGGCATCGACGAACGGGCGCGCGGCCGGATCGGCAGGATCCGCGCAGGCCTGCTCCGCGCGATCCGCTGCGACGTCCCGCACCGCGCCCTCGGCATCGACGACGAACCCCACGCACAGCCGCAATTCGCCGTCCAGACGCGCGCCGGCCGGAAACGTCGGGTCGGGATCATGGATCGGCGCCGCCATCAGGAACCGCTGGTTGGATTCGACGCTGTGCGCCTGCGCCATCGGTGGCAGCACCATCGCGCGCTGCACCCCTGCGGTGCGATGGCTGCACGCCATCAGCGCCACGGTCAGGCACGGGAGGATGCAGCATGCGACGTGTCGTGCGGTCATCCGGCCTCCTGCCGATCGATCCTCGAGACGTGGCGCCCCGCCTAATCCGCGGGCACGGTCCGTTCGCTTGCCCAGTGGCGCAGCGCGTCGACCTGCTCGCGCATCATCACCGAAAGCGGTCGCGTGTCGCGCAGCGATTCGACGACCATCGGCTGTGACAGCGGGGCGCCGGCAGCATGCGCGGCATAGAGCGCGGCCACGATGGCCTGCTCGATCTCGGCACCCGAAAAGCCCTCTGCCTCGGCGGCCAGCCCGGGCAGGTCGAAGTCCGCAAGTGCGAAGCCGCGCCGCGCGAGATGCACCGAGAACACCTCGGCGCGCACCTCGGCGGTCGGAAGGTCGACGAAGAAGGTCTCGTCGAAGCGACCCTTGCGCAGCAGTTCCGGCGGCAGGTCGTGGACCTGGTTGGCGGTGGCGACCAGGAACACCTTCGACTTGCGCTCGGCCATCCAGGTCAGCAGGAAGCCGAGCACGCGGCGCGATACGCCGCCGTCACTGTCGCCGCTGGAGGCGAGGCCCTTCTCGATCTCGTCGATCCACAGCACGCAGGGCGCAAGCTGTTCGGTGGAGGCGATCGCCTCGCGCAGGTTGCGCTCGGTCTCACCGTGGTACTTGTCGTAGAGGGTGCCGAAGTCGAGCCGTACCAGCGGCACCTGGAGACCGCCGGCGATGGCTTTGGCCAGCAGCGACTTGCCGCAGCCCTGCACGCCGAGCAGCAGCACGCCCTTGGGCGGGTCCAGGCCCGGCGGGGCGTCGCCCTCGACGAACACCCGCCGGCGCTGCTCGATCCAGCGCTTGAGCCGCCGTGCGCCGGCCACGTCGGCGAAGCCGGCGGTGTCGTATTCGTAGTGCAGATGCCCGCTCTTGTTGAGCAGCTCGAACTTGAGCTTGGCGAGTGCGGGCAGATCGTCATGACCGAGCGCGCCGTCGACGTGGATCAGCTGGCGGGTGATGCGGCGCGCGTCCCCGAGCGACAGCCCCTGGAGGTTGCGCACGATCTGGCGGACCGCATCGGCGTCGGCCTCCACGCGTCGGCCACCGTGCTCCTGCTGGTAGAGGACCGCTTCCTCGCGCACCAGTTTCAACAGCGCGTCGGCGTCGGGCAGACGCGGGCGGAAGCGCACGGCCATCGCCTCGAGGTCTGCCGGCAGTTCCACCTTGTGGCCGACCAGCACGATCACGTGCGGCAGGCTGTGGCGCCGCTGGATCAGGTCGCGCAGCTGGCGCTGGGTGCCGGCATAGCCAAGGTATGGATGGAAATCGAGCAGCAGGTATATGCCGCGCTGCTGGGCGTCACGGATCGCGGCCAGGGTGTTGCTGGCATCCGGCGCGGTATCGGTCTCCGACTCGCCGTCGAGATCGAGCCGGCGCAGACCCTCGGTGATCGTCCACCGGTACAGCGCGCGCCAGACCTGCTGCAGGGATTGCCGGAACAGCTCGACCACGCGCGGCTCATCGGGCGTTTCGACGACCACCAGCGGGGTGTTGGCACGGATCAGGGCGGCCAGGTCCTGCAGTTCGCTCATGGGCGGCGTCGCGTCTGTCATCGGGAACCCGGATGTTAAACGGGCGGCGCGGTCGCGGTGGTGGGGTCGCCGGTGTACGCTCGAACGCGAACCCATCCGGAGGCTTCGATGAAGACGGTACTGGTGGCCAGTTCCAAGGGTGGTGTCGGCAAGACCACGATCGCAACCCATCTCGCCGCGCATTACGCGCTGGCTGGCGAGCCCACCGTCCTGATCGACGCCGATCCGCAGCAGTCGTCGACGCGCTGGGCCGAGCGCCGCGCCGGCATGGAGGCCGCGGTATTGCCGATCGACGGCAGCGCGCGCCACAGGAAGGTCCTGGCATCGATCCCCGAGGGCGCGACGCGGCTGGTGATCGATGCACCCGCGGGCGCGATGGCCGACGATCTCGACGCCTACCTGGAGCTCGCCGAGGCGGTGGTGGTGCCGGTGTTGCCGTCCGCGCTGGACATCGAGGCGACCGTCGGCTTCCTCAACACGCTGGCCAGACACCCGCGCATCCGCCGCGGCCAGACCCGCGTGGGCCTGGTCGCCAACCGCCTGCGGCCCCATACCAATGCCACGCAGCAGGCGCTGGCGCTGCTCGAGCAGTGGCCGTCCCCGGTGATCGCGCAGCTGCGCGACAGTCAGGCGTACGTGATGCTGGTCGGGTTGGGTAAAAGCCTGTTCGATTACCATTCGGCGCAGGTCCGCGACCACCAGGACGACTGGGCCCCACTGTTGAAATGGCTGCGGAAATAGCCTGTCCGACGACGTGTTCACCGTGACCGAACGCGTCGCCCGTCATGAATCGATCACCCGAGGCCGTCAAAACCACATGCGCGAACTGATCCTGCTCCGCCATGCCCATGCCGAGCCCGCCCTGCCGGGACAGTCCGACATGGACCGGCCGCTGTCCGCCGAAGGTCTTGCCGAGGCCGAGGCGGCCGGACGCTGGCTGCGCGACAAGCAGCTGGTGCCCGACTGCGTGCTGTGTTCGCCCGCGCGGCGCACGCGCGAGACCCTCGAAGCGGTGCTGGCCACGATCGGCTATGTCGACCAGCGGCTGGTGCCGGCGATCTACGAGGCCACACCGGGCACGCTGGCCGCCCTGCTCGACGAGGACCGGGACAGCACCCGGCTGATGCTCGTGGGACACAATCCGGGCCTGGAACGGCTGACGGCCCTGCTGCACACCGGCCAGACCGGCGAGTACCGCGGCATGCCGCCGGCCGGCATCGCGGTCCTGAACCTGCCGACCGGCGCCGCGGTGGAACCTGCGGCCGCCGAGCTTTCGGCCTTCTGGTGGCCGTAACGGCAGCTGCGCCGCCTCGCGCCTTGCCAGCCGCACAATGATGCAGTCGATATTCGGACCCCTGCTGCGACGGCTCGTGGCCGCGGGCCTGCTCTGCGCCGTCGCCCCCGCCTGGGCGGCGCTGGAGCCCGGCAGCGCCACGTCGATGGACATCGAGCGCTCGGAGATCGGCTTCAGCCTGCGCACCCGCTGGGGCCAGCAACTGGTGGGCCGGTTCGGCGACTGGCAGGGCGAGATCGCGGTGCTGGCGGATGGTCGCCACCAGGTGCGGCTGGCCCTCGCCACCGACAGCGTGGAGATCGTCGGCAGCCGCGTCTACACCCGCATCACCCGTGGCCCGGGCGTGTTCGACGTCAAACGGTTTCCGCAGATCCTCTTCGTCTCCGATCCGTATCCCGCCGCGCTGGCACGCGAGGGTGGCGAGATGACCGGCGTGCTGAGCATCCGCGGAGTCCAGCGCCGCGAAACCTTCCGTATCGCCGCCTCGGAATGCGAGCGCCCGGCCTTCGATTGCGACGTGACCGGGACGGGTGATGTCCGCCGCAGCCAGTACGCGATGGACCGGTGGGACTATGCGCTCGCCGACCAGGTGCGTTTCAGCCTGCGGATCCGGGCGCTGGACCAGCGCTGATGCATGTCCTGACCCGCGCCGCCGTGCTGGCCCTGACGCTGGCCACCGCCGCCTGCACCACGCTTTCGCCGGCCCGGCGTGACGCCGCGGCGCACATCGCGGTCGAAGCACGCTCGACCGAAGTGGTCTGCGAGCGCGCGGACGCGTGCGCGACGCCCTCGCCGCTGCGCGAACTGGGCGAACGCGCACTGGCGCGCAGCACGCCGTCCGCGCCGCAGCACTATGCGCTGCTGCTCGAGTACGGGCAGGACGCGCTGCTCGCCCGCCTCGATCTGATCCGTGGCGCGCAGCGCACGATCGACCTGCAGACCTATATCTTCGACGAGGACGATTCCGGCCATCTGGTGCTCGAGGAACTGCTGGCCGCCGCGCGGCGCGGGGTCCAGGTGCGTCTGCTGGTCGACCAGCTCTCGGCGCTGCGCACGGTGGAAACGCTGTCCGCGCTCGCCGGCGCCCACACCAACTTCGAAATGCGGATCTACAACCCCGTGCTGGGACGTGCGCGCATCACCTACCCGCAGTACGCGCTCGCGGCGGCCTGCTGCTGGCGCCGGCTCAACCAGCGCATGCACAGCAAGTCCCTGCTGATCGACGGCATTGTCGGCATCACCGGCGGCCGCAACTACCAGGACGACTATTTCGACTGGAGCGACAGCTTCAACTTCCGCGACCGCGATGTGCTGATCGCGGGCCCGGAGGTGAAGGCGATGGAGCGGAGCTTCCTTGCGTTCTGGCATGCGCCGTTGAGCACGCCGGTCGAGCAGCTTGCCGATGTCGGTCGCCATCTGCTGCGCGACGGGGTGCCGCCGGTGTCGTTCCAGAACTACGAGCGGCCCGAGCGCGTGGCCGCGATGTCGGCCGATGCCGAGGATGCGGCCCTGGTGCGCCAGCGCCTGGCCGACCTGGCGCTGGCGGTGGGCCCGGTCGAATTCATTGGCGACCTGCCGGCCAAGCACCGCCCGGACCGCGAGGCGGCGCAGGCCGCGATCGCCGCCACGCCGCGCCTGCGCGAACTGATCGAATCCGCGCAGGACGAGGTATTGCTGCAGACGCCCTATCTGGTGCTGTCCAAACCGGCCGAACAGATGTTCGCCGATCTGCACGCGCGCCCCGACCCGCCGCAGGTGCTGGTCTCGACCAACAGCCTGGCGGCGACCGACTCCTTCATCACCTACGCGCTGTCGTACAAGTACAAGCGCCGGCACCTGCGCGATTTCGGTTTCCATATCTACGAGTACAAGCCGTTTCCGGAAGACGCGCCGATCGATCTCGAGGTCACCGGCGCGGTCGACATCTCGTGGAACGCCGATGGCAGCGTCAATCTCGACGAGAGCGGGACCGAAGGGTCATCGGCCACGCGCGCGGCCGCCATCGCAGCGCGGCCTGCCGGCGTGGTGCCGCTGACCCGGGAATATTCCGCGCTGCGCTATGCCGGCATCGGCGTGAACCGCCAGGTCCCGCTCAACCGCACGGGCCTGCGCATGGGGCTGCATGCCAAGTCGCTGGTGGTCGACTCGCGCGTGGGCGTGGTCGGCACCCACAATTTCGATCCACGTGGCGACACCTACAACACCGAGAACGCGGTGGTCATCGAGGACCCGCGCTTCGCCGAACGGCTGGCGGCGAGCATCCGCCGCGACATGTCGCCGGCCAATTCCTGGACGATCGCGCGTCGCGACTCGCCGGTGGTGTTCTCGGGGCTGGACTATTCGATGGCGAAGGTGTCGGAGCAGCTGCCGATCTTCGACCTGTGGCCCACCCGCTACGCCACGAGTTTCGAGTTCCAGCCGGGGCCGGGCTGCCCGGAGCCGCTGCCGCCTGACGCACCGGGATTCCGTGCCTGTTATGCGCCGGTGGGCGACTTCCCGGAAGTGAGCCTCGGCTGGCGCAGCCTGATGACGCGCATCTTCACCGCCTTCGGCGCGGGCCTCGTCCCCATTCTCTAAGCCTGCGGACCGAACAGGTGCGCGCCGAGTCGGCGCAGCGTCGTAGTTCGCCGCCTGGGGCCCAGCAAGGCTGGCAAACCATCTCGAATATTAATTCCGGCTGAACATTTTCAGCTGAATGCACCTGTGTGACTTACGGCATGTGGTGTTCTTCAACAGTGGTGTTGTAGTCTACCAACACACCGAAGCACACCACCCACGGAGATCGCCATGCAGACCCAGACCCAGACCCTCTCGACCCGCCAGTTCGCCTCCGCCGTCGTCGCCCGCCCCTTCGGCACCGGCTACGGCCGCAGCAGCGGTTACGCCGCGCCGCGCAGCTATACCGCAAGCACCGTGCCTGCCCGCTTCCGCGTCGTCTGACCCCACCACCCATCGGAGAGCCGCCATGTCCCGCATGCACGCCATCATCAATGCCGCCGCCCACCTCGTTCCGGCCACCGCCCTGCGCCAGCCCGGCACCGGCTACGGCCGCAGCAGCGGTTACTGCAGCCCGCGCAGCTACGCCACGGCATCCGTCCCCGCACGTTTCCGCATCGCCTGATCACGATCATCGATCACCGCCGGCGCCTGAAGCGTTCCCCCGATCCTCAGGAGTTCAGCCATGTTCCGCCCCGATGCCCTGCTCCATTTCGCCTCCACGTCGACGACGACGAGCTGTCTCGCACGCCCCGCCCGCTTCCACAGCCAGGCCCGCATCGCCCACAGCGCTTTTCGCCTGGAAGGTCGCGACAGCGCAATGCCGGAACGGTTCCGGATCGTCTGAGCCGCGCCGCTCTCTGCCACTTCTGCGCGGCGATGTACGGGTTCGCAATTCACCATTGCATCACCGCGCTGCGCGAGCGCGCTTAACCGCCTAAGCTTTCGCGTTTCTCCAGAGTCCTGGCGCATGTTCCGTAGCGACACCACACTCGACCAGCTCAATACGATGTCCGCCGGTACCGCGATCGCGACGCTGGGCATCGTCTTTACCGAACTGGGCCCTGATTTCCTGCGCGCGACGATGCCTGTCGATGCCCGCACCCATCAGCCCTATGGCCTGCTGCACGGCGGCGCATCGGCATTGCTCGCCGAAACCCTCGGCAGCACCGCCGGCGGCCTGGCGGCACCCGACGGACACGGCGTTGTCGGTATCGAGATCAATGCCAACCATCTGCGCGGCGTCCGTGCCGGCAGCGTGACCGGGACGGCACGCCCGCTGCATGTCGGACGCAGTACCCAGGTCTGGGAGATCCGCATCGAAGACGCGGCCGGCAAGCTGGTCTGCATTTCACGGCTGACGCTCGCCGTCGTGCCGAAGCCCTGAGTGGGCGTCGACCAACCAGGCCCGCGTTTGGGTATCGTGCACCGATGACGTCTTCCCCCGACCACGCCGAAGCCGACGCCAGCGGCATGCCGGCGCGTGTGCTGCGTTACTGCGTGCGTGTCCCGTTGCTGATCTGGCACCTCGGCGTGGATCTGCCGATCCTGCTGCTCTCGATGCTGCCGCCGATCGGACGGCGCCGCCTGCGCAGCGGCGAGCGCGTCGATCACCGGATGATCCGCTGGTGGCAGGGGGGGCTGATGCGCGTGTTCGGATTCTCGGTGCGCCGCGTGGGCACCCCGCTGCCGGGGGCGACGCTGTTCGTCGCCAACCACGTCAGCTGGATCGACATCGTCGCGCTGCACAGTCAGCGCATGGTCGGCTTCGTGGCCAAGCGGGAGATCGCCGGCTGGCCGGTAGTGGGGTGGCTGGCTGCGCGCGGCGAGACGATCTTCCACCAGCGCGGCAGCCGTGAATCGATGGGCGGCGTACTCGACGAGATGGTGGCGCGGCTGCGCGAAGGTCGGCCGGTCGCGGTGTTCCCCGAAGGACGCACCCGCGGTGGCGACGTTGTCGGGCCGTTCCACGCGCGCATCTTCCTCGCCGCGGTCGAGGCCAATGTCGCCGTGCAGCCGGTGGCGTTGCGCTACGGCCGCGATGCGTCCGCGCAGGCGGTCGTGGCCTTCCGCGAGCACGAATCATTCATGGCGAATTTCCTGCGCCTGCTCGGCGAGGAGTCGCGCGAGGCCCAGGTGGTGTTTCTCGAGCCGATCCTGCCGGGCAATACCGATGGCCGCCGGCGCCTGGCGGAGGTCTCGCGCGAGCGCATCGTCGCCGCGCTGGAAACGCGGGCGTGAACGGGCAGCCTCCGCGCGGACTGGCGGATGCGGCCGAAGGGGGCCCGGGCGGGATAGAAGTGCGCGGCAGCGATTACGCGCCGCCGATGTGGCTGCGCAGCCCCCACGTGCAGACCCTGCTGGCCAGCAGTACCTTGCGTCGCCATCGCAGCGCGCAGACCCTGGCGGCGACCGGCGCCGTCACCACCGCGCACCTCGTTGACGGCGGCGACGGTGTGCGCCTCCAGGGCCAGCACAGCGTGGTGCCGGGCATCGAGCCGCGCGGCCTCGCCCTGCTCCTGCACGGCTGGGAAGGCAGTACCGAGTCGAGCTACATGCGCCTGACCGCTGCGCAGATGCTGGGGCTCGGGTTCGAGGTGTTCCGGCTCAACTTCCGCGACCACGGCGGCACCCACCACCTCAATCCGGCGATCTTCCATTCCAACCGCATCGACGAAGTGGTGCACGCGGCGCTCGATATCGCCGCCCGCTTCGCGCCCCGGCCGATGCTCGCGGCCGGCTATTCGCTGGGCGGCAACTTCGCGCTGCGCCTGGCATTGCGCGCGCCCGCAGCCGGGCTGCAGCTCGCCGGGGTGGCCGCGGTGTGCCCGGTCATCGATCCCTCGCGCACGATGCTGCACATGGAGCGCGGCCACCGCCTGTACCTGCGTCATTTCGAGCGCACCTGGCGCGCATCGCTGCGCCGCAAGCGCGAGCTGTTCCCGGAGGAGCTCGCCTTCGACGACGCGACACTCGGCCTGGGGATGCGCGAGCTGACCGACTGGCTGGTGCGGACGCACACCGACTTCGGCTCGCTCGACAACTATTTCGATGGTTATTCCATCGCCGGCAACCGGCTGTCGTCACTGCAGGTCCCGGCCGACATCCTGATGGCGGCGGACGATCCGGTGATTCCGCTGGAAGCCTTCCACGACCTGACGCTGCCGGCGCATGCGCGGGTCGAGATCAGCCGCTGGGGCGGTCATTGCGGGTTCCTGCTCGACCACTCGCTCGACAGTTTCGCCGAACGTTGGGTCGCCGGCCGGCTGTCGGGCCACGCCCGCGCCGCGCAGACATCCTCGGAACGCACGCGATTGGCGGCCGCGATCCGCGCCCGCCCCCGTCCGCCGGAAGCCTGAGCGCCGCGCGCGTCCGGCGACATCCATCGGTTCCGATCGACCGGCCCGCGCCCCGTGCCCGGGTGCGCGCCGACAAGCGCGACCGCGATCGCCGGCCTGCCGCGTCTCCGATGCACGGACGGCGGCCGCGGCGGCGCCCCCCGCTACAATGCCCGGCCTTGCCTTTGGTCGGCTTCGCGCCGGGATGTCCGCAATGTCGCAACAGATCTACCAGGCCCTGCAACGCGGCGCGAATGCCGAAGCCGCCGCACTGGCCCACCAGGCCATGGCCGCCGCGCCCACCGACGTCGAGACCCTGAGCGCGGCCGCGCTGGCGTTCCGCTCGAACGGCGAGCGCGACGCTGCGCTGTCGACGATCGATGCGGCCATTGCGCAGATGCCCGACAACGCGGAGCTCCATTTCCTGCGAGCGGGCATGCTGCTCGACACCCGCGACCTGGGCGGCGCGCAGGCCGCGCTCGCGCAGACCATCGCGCTCGATCCCAACCAGTACGGCGCCTATGTCGTGCAGGCGCAGATGGCGATCGGCCGCAACGACATCGCCGAGGCCGAACGCCAGAGCAAATTGGCTACGCGCGTCGCCCCCGAGCACCCGTGGACATTGATGCTGGAAGGCACCGTGGCCTCGCGCCGCGGCGATCACGATCGCGCCCTGTCGCTGCTGACGGCGGCGTCGCAGCGCGCGCCCGAGGATGTGCAGGTGCTCAACGCACTGGGGTTCGCCTATCTCGCCAAGGGCCATCTCGCGTTCGCCGAGCAGGCGTTCCGGCGCATCCTGGAGAAGACCGGTCACGCGCCGCTGCGCGGGCTGCTGGCGCAGATCCTGTTCCAGCAGGGTCGTCCGGCCGAGGCCGCCGACGAGATCGCCGCGCTGATGACCGATCCGGCCCATGTCTCCCCGTCCATGCAGACCTTCGCCGGTGAGCTCGAGCTGCAGGCGCGGCGTTTCGATCGCGCCAGGCCGCTGCTGCAGGCCGCGTTCGCGGCCCACCCCGAATCGCGCCGCGCCACCAACGGGCTGCTGCTGCTCTGGGAAGCCACGGGCAACACCGAGGAAACCCGCGACACGCTCGACGCGGCGCTCGCACGCGATGCGCAGTGGGACCACCTGTGGCTGGCGCGCCTGGCCATGGAAAGTTTCGGCAGCGACGTCTCGCGCGAACTGATCGCGCGCTGGACCGCAGCGCGTCCGGAGCATGTACCGGCGCTGCAGGCGCAGCTGGCGCTCGAGGCCGGCACCGGCGAACTCGAGGCCGCGGAAGCCACCGCGCGCAGGATCGCCGAGTTGCAGCCTGGTCACGGCAATGCCAATGAATTCCTGTTCAACCGTCTGCTGGAACGTGATCCCGATGCCGCGGTCGCCTTTGCCGAAGGCCTGCTCCCGGCCGCCAGTGCCCCTGCGCGCGTGATGCTGCGCCGCTGGATCGCGATGGCGCAGGACAAGGCCGAGCGGCCTGCCGACGCCCTGGCGACCTGGATGGCGCTCAATGTCGAGGCGACCGCCAGCGCCGGCGCCCCGCCAGCGCCCTCGGCCGCGCCGGAAAGCTGGCCGGAGCTCGGCACCGTCGAAGGCACGGCGCGGCCCACGGTGTTCTTCTACGGCCCCCCCGGCGCGCAGGCGGACCGCATCGCCAATCCGCTGCAGCGCGCGCTGCCCGAATTCCGCAGCGACCGCTTCACCACGCCGATCCAGGATGCCTTCCAGGACACCACGGTGCCCGTGCGCCTGGCCGCTGGTGAATTCACCGGCGAACAGGTCGCCGACAGCTGGCTGGCGCAACTGCCCGCGCGCGGCATCGGCGATGGCGCGGTCATCGACTGGCTGCCGTTCTGGGACAACGCCTGGCTGCTGGCGCTGCGGGCGCGGATGCCCCACGCACGGCTGCTGCTGGCGCTGCGCGACCCGCGCGACATGCTGCTCGACTGGCTCGCCTACGGCACGCCGCTGGCGATGAAGCTCACCGACGCCGACAGTGCCGCGACCTGGCTGGCCGCGCATCTGGCGCAGCTGGCCGACCTCATCGAGCAGGACCT
>Ga0233363_1000708_pt1 | contig 14016 bp, 13 predicted proteins | sample ElkDunMinimDraft_18_FD_191534 | JGI IMG/M metagenome (GOLD analysis project Ga0233363, IMG submission 191534) | Fecal eukaryotic communites from dung pellets of Tule Elk in California, USA - Elk Dung C16 | ecosystem: Host-associated > Mammals > Digestive system > Large intestine > Fecal | place... | reverse complement strand
GTCCTGCAGTCGCAGCCCGTGCACGTCCTGGCGGCCGTCCACCGGTACGTCGCCTACGAGGACGTGCGGGAGGCGACCGTGCAACGGCCGTTCCCGCTGCGCGCCACCGTCGACCTGCACGACGGCACGCGCCTGGAGCTCAAGGAGCGGCTGGCGGGGGAGTACCTCACCAAGGACTCGCAGACCGTCCTGCTCGGTCACCTGTCCTCGTTGACCGCCGTCCGGCACCCGGAGGCTGCGGGGACCTGACCCTGGTGCGACGCTGAGGGCATGAGCGCGACGACGCCCCGGCCGCAGGCGCCCAGCGGTGCCGATGCGATCTCCGACGTCCACGGCGTGCGCGTCGGCCACGCGCACCGCAGCGGCGGCGGCTGGCTGACCGGGGTGACCGTGGTGCTGCCGCCGCCGGGCACCGTGGGAGGTGTCGACGTGCGCGGCGGCGGGCCCGGCACGCACGAGACCGACGCGCTCGACCCGACGACGCTCGTCCCCACCGTCGACGCGGTCGTGCTCACGGGCGGCAGCGCGTTCGGCCTGGTCAGCGTCCACGGTGCGATGCGCTGGTGCGCGGAGCGAGGGCGCGGGTTCCCGGTGACGCCCGACCCGCCCGGGCACGTCGTGCCGATCGTGCCCGCGGCAGCCCTGTTCGACCTGGGGCGGGGCGGGGACTTCCGCGCGCTGCCCACCGCGGAGATGGGGTACGAGGCGGCCGGGGCGGCCTTCGCGCTCGGGGACCACGCACCGGTCGCGCGCGGCTGCGTGGGCGCCGGCACGGGTGCCGCGATCGCGGGTGCCGCCTACAAGGGCGGCGCGGGCACCGCCTCCGTGCGGCTGCCCGAGGGACCGGGCGGCGGGGTGGTCGTGGGTGCGCTCGTCGTCGTCAACGCCGCCGGGGCGCCCACCGGGCTGGGCCCGCCGGCGGTGCCGCCCGGGGGCCTGCTCGACGCCGCCGAGGGCCGGGTCTGGCCGGGCGGCGGGGCCCCGACGTCCGGCGCACCGCTGAACACGACCCTGGTCGTCGTCGCCACCGACGCCGCGCTGGACCCGGCCGAGACCACCCGCACGGCGTCGGCCGCGCACGACGGCCTCGCGCGGGCCCTGGACCCGGTGCACACGCTCGCCGACGGGGACGCCGTGTTCGCCCTCGCCACGCAGGCCGTCGCGCTGCCCGGGCCCCGCTCCGAGCGGGTCGCCGCCCTCGTCGCCGTGCAGGCGGCGGCCGCCACGGTGGTCGAGCGGGCGGTCGCGGACGCGGTCCGCTCCGCGACCCGCACGACCACGTCGGCGGTCGACCTGCCGGTGTGGACGGGCTGACCGCCGGTGCGGTCGGTCGACGGTGCCGTCAGCCGACGGTCGCCGTCAGCCGCAGGCGCTCGCCCAGGGTGACGTCGTCGACGCGCAGCCGCACCCCGCGCGCGGCGGGCAGCATCTCGCCGACGAGCGGACCCAGCCGGTCGAGGGAGACCTCGACGACGGTCGCGCCGTCCTGCGTGTGCACGGTCGCGACTCCCGCCGGCAGCTTGCCGAGCTGACCGCGGACCGCCTCGGTCACGAACCCGCTGAGGTCCATGCGCAGGACGGGGTGGGACGCCACCACGGCGACGCGCCACGTGCGGTCCGCCACCCCGCGGTCCTCGACCCGCACGTCGACCGGCCCGGCCATCCGCGTCGCCATGCGCACCGCGCCGGGGACCCCCGGCAGCTCGTGCACCTTCACCTGCGCCTGCACCAGCCGCGGGCCGCCGCGCACGTCGGTCACGGCGGACGGGATCGCGTCGGCGGCACGGGCCAGCGTGAGGGCCTCGTCGAGGCCGAGGGTGAGCTCCATGCCGGTCAGGGTACGGGCGCGAGGCGGCCGCCGCGCCGGCAGGCGCGGGCGGCGCTCGGTGACCTCCGGACCTGTTGCCGCCGCGCGGGGGCAGGGCACGATGGACCTGCAGCCGTCCGCGCGCTCGCGCGCCCGTCCCCGGAGGTCCGACGTGTCCCTGAAGAAGACGACGTGGCGTGAGATGAGCGGCAAGCAGCGCGGCCTCACGGCGGTGGTCGGTGCGGCGCAGGTGGCGCTGACGGCGGCCGCCTTCCGGGACCTCGTCAAGCGCCCGGCCGACCAGGTGAACGGGCCCAAGATCGCGTGGGGGCTCGCACTGCTGGTCAACTGGGTGGGGCCGCTGGCGTACTTCGCGAAGGGTCGCACCGCGTCCTGAGGTGCGTCACACGTCGACGAGCCGGAGGTGGACCCGCACCACGTCGCCGGCGTCGACGCCCGCCGCGGTCCGCACCGCCTTCTTGACCGGTAGCACGAACGTCTCCCGTCCCTTGTCAGGGAACAGCGACGTGCGCCAGGTCGTGGGCCCCAGGGTGACCTCGACGCGCACGGAGCCGAAGCCGCCCTGCCGTCCGCGGGTCACGTCGTCGATCTCGTCGGCGACGTCGAAGGGCAGGGACCCGAACACCCAGGACCCGTTCTCCGACCGCCACAGCGGGACGTCGACCTCGAACTCCGCCACGGCTGCGACCGTACCGCGTGGTGCCCACACCCGGTCCCCGCGCGGCAGAGGGCGGTGCCGGACCCGTCGGTGACGGCCACCGGGCTGGCCGACGCCGGCTCATATTTGATAACTTATAGAACAAGTAGCCCACCCGGGAGGAGCGCCTCGTGACCGTCCACCCCGCCGTGCCCCCGCCCGCACCGGGCGGACCGCCGTCCGGCCCCGCCGCCCCCTCGACGCACGCCGGCCCGCCCGTGCCCACAGCCGGCGGGACGGGCGAGCCCGCGCCGGACGCCCCCGCCGACCCCTGGCCCGCCCGCGTCCCGTGGCCCGCGGTTGCCGTGTTCGTCGCGGTCGCCTGCGGGCTCGCCTGGCTCGTCGCGCTGCCGCTGTGGCTCGGTGACGGGCTCACGTCGCCCCTCACGACGCTCGTGGCCCTCGCCATGATGTGGACGCCGGCGGCGGCCGTCGCGGTGGTCACGCCGGCGCTGCGCGTGCCCGCGCGGGAGCGGCTGCGCGCGCTCGGGGCATGGCCGCTGCGTCCGGTGGGTCGGACCCTCGGGTTCGTCGCCCTGGCGATCGTCGTCCCGATCCTGCTGGTCGCCGCCGTCACCTTCGTCTCCGCCGCCCTCGGCCTCGTCCGGCTGGACCTCGTGACGTTCTCGGGCTTCGCCGAGCAGCTCGAGCAGGCGCTGCCCCCGGGAGGCGTGCTGCCGCCGGTCGGCGTGCTCGTCGCCCTGCAGCTCGTGTCCATCCCGGTGGCGGCGCTGGTCAACAGCGTCGCGGCGCTGGGGGAGGAGGTCGGCTGGCGCGGCTGGCTGCTGCCCGCGCTGCTGCCGCTGGGCACCTGGCCCGCGCTGCTGGTCAGCGGGGTCGTCTGGGGGCTGTGGCACTCGCCGCTGATCCTGCTGGGCTACAACTTCGGGCGCACCGACGTCACGGGCGTGCTGCTCATGGTCGGCGGGTGCGTCGCCTGGGGCGTGGTGCTCGGGTGGCTGCGGGTGCGCAGCGGGTCGCTGTGGCCGGCGGTCGTGGGCCACGGCGCGCTCAACGCGGCCGCAGGGCTGGTGCTGCTGCTCTCGGCCGCCGGCGACGTGCCGGACATGGCGGTCGTCGGGCCGCTGGGCGTCGTCAGCTGGGGTGTGCTCGCCGTGGTCGTGGGCGTCCTGGCGGCCACCGGGCAGCTCACCCGGCGGCCGGCCACCTCTCCCACGGCGGTCTGAGCGGTCGCGGGCGGCCCGGCACCCACGAGGGTGACGGGCCGGCCGCCCCGTCAGCCGAGCAGCTCGCGCGGGAGCAGGCCGCGCAGGTAGCCGGCCTGCCCCGCGTGCTGCACGCAGTCGTCGAGGATGCTCACCAGCCGCACGCCCAGCGTCACCGGCGGGTCCCACGACTCGTCGACGACGGTGCCGAGGTCGTCGTCCTCGACGCGCTCCAGGTAGGCCAGCGTCTGCGCGGTCGTCGCGTCGAGGTAGCCCAGCAGCAGGTCCACCGGGGCGTCGACCTGCGCGGCCTCGTCCGGCGACTGCCCGTAGCCCGTGGCGTCCTCACCGAACGGCAGCGCGAACCGCTCGGCCCAGCCGCCCGCGGTCCACACCTCGGGCGTCCCGGCCAGGGCCGCCACCTGGGAGTCCTGACCGCGGGCGATGTGCCAGGCCAGCCAGGCCAGCGTGTTCGCCCCCGGCGCGGGGCGCCACGTGCGCGCCGCGTCGGTGGTCCCCTCCAGGGCGGCGGCGACCACCGGCCCGACCCGCTCGAACCCGTCCGTCAGCACCTGGCGCGCACCTGTTCCCGTCATGGCGACCGACGCTACGACCGGCCGACGGGCCGCGCACGGCGGACGACCGGCATCGGCGACCCGGCCGGGCTCACACGGGTCGCGTCGCGCGGCCGTCCAGCCAGAGGGTGTCCGACGCGTCCCGGTGCGTGCCGGTGGTCCCCACGTGCGCACCGCTGATCCGGGGCCCCGTGGTGATGACGTGGACCATCGCCATGCCGTGCCCACGGCCCAGCCCGTGCTCCTCGGCGAGCCAGGCGAGGATCGGTGCCGCCGTCGTCGTCTCGTCGACGCCGCGCTCGTGCGCCTGGTCGAGGAGCTGGCGGGGTGTCAGGCCGGTCTTCTGCTCGACCGCGTCGAGGTACGCCTGGAAGGACATGTGACCGTCTCCTGTCTCCGGTGGTGGTGCAGGGTCCGACCCGCCCCGCTCGGCGGACTCGTCGGGTGCACGCCGCCGGGTCCCCCTCCGGCCGTGCCGCCGGGGGACGTGCGGGGCGCGCGCGTTCCTCGGCTAGACTCCTACCCGCAGTGCGCCCGCTCGCCCGGGTGCGCAGCCAGGAGGATTCGCCTAGTGGCCTATGGCGCACGCTTGGAAAGCGTGTTGGGTTAACGCCCTCGGGGGTTCGAATCCCCCATCCTCCGCCGGACGAAGGGCCCGCACCCGCACACGTGGGTGGCGGGCCCTTCGCGTGCCTGCACGGGCGGCGGCCGGTGGGGCGTGCGCGGTGTCGGCCGTCCGTGGTGGGGTGTGCGCATGGTCGCGCGTACGGGTCCCTGGAGCACGCTGCCCGTCCGACGGGTCCAGGCGCGGACGGGCGTCTGCGGGCTCGACGACGAGCGCGGCGGGGACTGGCACCTGAGCGTCCCCGCGGTGCGGCAGGTCCTCGAGCAGGGCTGGGACCTCGGGCCGGCGACCGTGCTGGTGGGGGACAACGGCGCGGGGAAGTCGACGCTCGTCGAGGGGATCGCGCACGCGTTCGGCATGGGCGTCGAGGGCGGGTCGACCGGGTCGATGCACCGCACGCGCCCCACGGAGTCCGGGTTCGCGCACGACCTCCAGCTGGTCCGCGGCGCCGGGGCGCCCAGGCGCGGGTTCTTCCTGCGCGCCGAGACGATGCACGGCTTCTACACCTACCTCGACGAGCACCCGGGCGGCTCCGACCCGATGTTCCACGAGATGTCGCACGGGGAGTCGTTCCTCGAGCTCATCGGCTCCCGGATGATGTACCCGGGCCTGTACGTGCTCGACGAGCCGGAGTCGGCGCTGTCCTTCACCGGCAGCCTGGCGCTCCTGCGGCACCTGCACGACCTCGTCCGGCACGACTCCCAGGTGATCCTGTCGACCCACTCGCCGCTGCTCGCGGCCCTGCCCGGCGCGACGATCCACGAGGTCGGGGAGTGGGGGCTGCGCGAGTGCGCGTGGGAGGACCTGGACCTCGTCGTCGGGTGGCGCGGGTTCCTCGACGCCCCCGAGCGCTACCTGCGCCACGTCCTCGACTGAGAGCCGCCGCCTGGGACGGCCCCGCCGCGAGACCGGGCCGAGGTCGCTCACGGGCAGGGTCGCGGGACCTCGGCCCGGTCACGTGGGGCGACGGTTCCAGGACGTGGACAGGGCCTCAGGAGGCGAAGCGTTCCGCGCGCTCGCGGACGTGCCCGGCGCCCAGGCCGCCGCGGTCGGTCGGGTCCCACGTGTAGACCTCGGTGCCGGTGACGAAGACCTGCTCCGCGCGGGACGTGACGTCCAGCGGGTCGCCCGACCACACGACGACGTCACCGTCCAGGCCCGGGGCCAGCGCACCGACGCGGTCCGCCAGGCCCATGAACGACGCCGGGTTGACCGTGAGCGCCCGCAGCGCGGTGTCCCGGTCCAGCCCCTCCTTGACCGCCAGCGACGCCTGGTGGACCAGGAAGTTGATGGGGACGACCGGGTGGTCGGTGGTGATGGCCACGCGCACGCCCGCACGGGCGAGGACGCCGAGGTGCGCGATCGAGCGGTCCCGCAGCTCGACCTTGGAGCGCGACGTGAACAGCGGGCCGAAGATCACGGGCACGTCCCGCTCCGCCAGCACGTCCGCGACCGCCGCGCCGTCCGTGCCGTGGTTCACGACCAGGCGGTACCCGAACTCGTCGGCCAGGCGCAGCGCGGTCGCGATGTCGTCGGCCCGGTGCGTGTGCTGGTCCCACGCGAGCTCGCCGGCCAGCACCGCCGCGAGCGTCTCCTTGCCCAGGTCGCGGTCGAACGGCTCACCCTTGGCGGCCGCGGCGTCCCGGCGGGCCGCGTACGACTGCGCGTCGACGAACGCCTTGCGGATGACCGCCGCCACGCCCAGCCGGGTGGAGGGCAGCTGCTTGCGGTCCCCGTAGACGCGCTTGGGGTTCTCGCCCAGCGCCGACTTCACCGACACGTCGTACCGGATCACCTGCTCGTCGACGGTCCGCCCGCCCCACGTCTTGATCGCCACGGTGCGCCCGCCGATCGGGTTGCCCGAGCCGGGCTTCACGACGGCCGACGTGACACCGCCCACGAGCGCGTCACGGAAGCCCTCGTCCTCGACGTTGATGCCGTCGACCGCGCGCAGCGCCGAGCCGTCCGGGTCGGTCATCTCGTTCGTGTCCTGCCCGGCCCAGCCCTCGGCCTCCTCCGCGACCCCCATGTGCGCGTGCGCCTCCACGAACCCGGGCAGCACCCAGCGCCCGCGTGCGTCGACCACGCGCACCCCGTCGGGCACGACGACGTCGGTGCCGACGGCCGTGACCACACCGTCCTCGACGAGCACCGTCGCGCCCTCGAGGGGCGGGGACGCGACCGGGACGACGTAGCCGCCGACCAGCGCGACCGACCCGCGGGCGGTCCGGATGGGCTCGGTGGGGGAGGACGTGGCGGTGCGGTCGTGGGTGGACATGCCCCCATCATCGCGCGCCGTGCGGGACGTCCGGCGGTCGCGTCGCGGGATCGTCCCCCGGGCCGGTGTGAGAGGTCCGTGCAGGTCGGCGGCGATCCTGCCGGACGGATGTCCGGATCGTCCCGCAGTCGTTAGCGTGGACCCATGACCCAGGACCACTCGCACCCGACCCCCGAGGGCCGCGCACCCGGCGGCGCCCCGCCCGACGGCACACCCGCGTGGCTCGCCGACCGCTGGGCCGACGACGCGTGGCGCAGCCCTGTCGCGGGCGGCCTGGTGGGTCTGCTGACGCTGCCGGCGCTCGCGATGGTCCTCGTGGGGCTCGTCGTGCTCGCCGTCGAGGGCAGGGCGACCTGGCTCCTCGTCGTCGCGGCGGCGCTGGTGACCACGGCGCTCGGCACGTTCGGCGCCATCCAGGGGCTGCGCCGCGGGCACCGCGGCGTGGTGCACCGTCTCGCCCTCCTCACCGGCGTCTGGGGCGTCCTGGTGGTCGTCGCCGGCATCGTCGTGGCGCTCACGCTGGACGTGCCCGAGCGCGGCGGGGTCGCCGTGCTCCTCGTCCTCGGCGGGACGTACACCGTGGTGCTCGCCCTCGGCCTGTGGGGCGCCGCCCGCCTGATGCCCGCGCCCGCGGAGCCGGCCGCTGCGGACACCCCGGCGTCCGACGACGCCGATGGACCGACGCCTGGTACCGGCCCCTCCGGTGACGCCACCGAGGAGGAGCTGGCCGAGTGGCCCGAGTGGGGCGGCGAGCCCGCCGGGCACGACTCCGGCCACCCCGCCGACCCGTCGAGCCTGCCGGGCCGTCCGGCCGCACCCACCGGCCGCTCGACGCCGCCCACGCCGGCGCGCGCCACGGGGCCCACGCCGGTCCGCTCGACGCCCGTCCCCACGCCCGGCCGCTCGACCCCCGCCGTGGGCGCGCGCGACGAGGACGTGGTGGAGGCCGTCGTCGTCGAGGCGCCCGAGCCGTCGCCCGCACCCCCGCCGCAGCGTCGCAGCGTGACCTCCGGCGGTGCCACCCGCCGGGCGCCGCAGCCGCCCGGGCCGGCCACCGAGCGGATCGCCCGGCAGGACGGCGACGAGGGTCCGCCCACGCAGCGCATCCCCCCGGTCGTCGGCTGACGCGCCGGCCGTCCGCGGTCCGGCGAGGGCGGCACCCGCCCCGGGTGTCACGTCGCCGCGGCGCACCGGAGCACCGTCACCTGCGTTAAGGTGGTGCTCAGACCCCTCGTGCGGCGTCATCTCGCTGAACCCCCCCAGGGCCGGAAGGCAGCAAGGGCAGGTGAGCTCTGGCGGGTGTGCGGGGGGTCCTTGCATGCCCGGGGACACCCGGCACGTGCGACCCCGGTCGGGTGACGCGTCGCCACCCGTCCCCCCGCGGTCGCAGACCCGTCGCGCACGGACCGGTCCGTCGCCGGACGCGCCGGGACCCGCCCGGTCGCGACGATCGAGGCATGACGCCCACAGCCCGGCCCAGCGGTCCGACGACCGCGCCCCCCGACGTCCCGCACCCCGGCGCGACGCCCCTGTCCGCGGACGCGCGGCTCGCGGCCCGAGGGCTGGTGCACCGGTTCGGGGCCACGACCGCGCTCGCGGGCGTCGACGTGGACCTCGGGGCGGGGGAGCACCTCGCCGTCATGGGCCCCTCCGGCTCGGGCAAGTCGACGCTGCTGCACGTGCTGGCGGGGATCGTCGTGCCCACCGCCGGGGTCGTGACCCTGTCCGGCCAGGAGGTGCAGGGCCTCTCGGAGAAGAAGCGCTCGCTGCTGCGTCGCCGCCGCTACGGGTTCGTGTTCCAGTTCGGCCAGCTGCTGTCCGAGCTGTCGGCGCTGGAGAACGTGGCCCTGCCCGCGATGCTCACGGGGACGTCACGTCGTGACGCGGAGGCCGAGGCGGCCCGCTGGCTCGCGACGCTCGGGCTGACCGACGCGCAGGGCCGACGCCCCGGTGAGCTGTCCGGCGGCCAGGCGCAGCGGGTCGCCGTGGCACGTGCGCTGGTCACCCGCCCCGAGGTGGTCTTCGCGGACGAGCCGACCGGCTCCCTCGACCAGACCACCGGCCACGACGTCATGAGCCTGCTCGTGTCCTCGACGCGGGCGGTCGGCGCGTCGCTCGTGGTCGTCACGCACGACGCGGACGTCGCCGCCTGGTGCGACCGCCGCATCGACATGCGCGACGGGCTCGTGGTCCCGGCCGGGTCGACGACGGGCGGCGGCGTGGGACCGCGCCCCGGGGAGCGGGAGGCCCACGCGGCCGGCGGGCCGCGCGACCTCGGCAGCGCGTCCGCGAGCGGCGCCCTCGGTGGCGGTGCGCGATGAGCGCGAACCCGGTGCTGGCCCTGGCCCCTCGGCTGCAACGGGCCGGGGGCCGTGACGGGCGCACGACGACAGCCCTCGCCGCCACCGCGTTCACCGTGTCGACGGCGCTCACGCTGTCCGTCGTCGGGGCGCTGACGGGGTTCGTGGAGCGCGCCGCGCACCCGGTGACCGAGCTGGAGCGCGAGGCCGGCTCGTTCTACGTCGTCCTGGCCGTGACGGCCACGATCCTGCTGGTCGTGCCGCTGCTCACCCTCGGCGGTGCCGCTGCACGGCTCGGGGTCGCCCGGCGCGACGCGCGGCTGGCCGCCCTGCGGCTGCTCGGCGCCACGCCCCGCGAGGTCGTGGGGCTGGCCCTCGTCGAGACCGCCCTGCAGGGCCTGGCCGGTGCGGTGGCGGGGACCGCGCTGTACGGCGCGCTGCTGCCGGTGTGGACGCAGGTCCCGTTCCAGGGGCGCGCGTTCACGGCCGGCGAGCTGTGGGTCGGGGTGCCCGTCGTGCTGGCGGCGTGGGTCGCGGTGCCGCTGCTCGCGGCGGTCAGCGGTGCCGTGTCGCTGCGGCGCGTCGTCGTCTCACCCCTGGGGGTGGCGCAGCGGACCACCCGGCCCGGGCTGCGCGCCGTGCGCGTGGTCGTCGCGGTCGTCGCCGTGGGGGCCTTCATGGTCGTCTCGGCCGTCGGCCAGATGGCTGCGGCGGTGCTGATCACCGTGCTGCTCACCGGGCTCGCGCTCGCGTTCCTCACGATGAACGCGGTGGGGCCCTGGGTGCTGGGGGTGCTGGGACGGCTGCAGCTGCGGTGGGCGCGCACCCCCGCGCAGCTGCTCGCCGCGCGGCGGCTGCTCGACGACCCGCGGGCCGTCTGGCGCGTCGTCGGCGGGCTCGGGCTGGCCTCCTTCGTGGCCGGGTGCCTGGCGGTCGTCCCGGTGCTCGCGGGCGGCGGCGGTGACCCCGTCGGGGACGTCGTCGCGCGCGACCTGCTGACCGGTGCGCTCCTCACGCTCGGCATCACCTTCCTGCTCGCGGCCGCGTCCGCCGGCATCGCGCAGGCCGCCGCGGTGCTCGACCGCCGTCGCGAGCTGGCCCTGGCCCGCCTCGCCGGGGTGCCGGGCGAGCTGTTCGACCAGGTCCGGCGACGTGAGGTGCTGGTGCCGCTGCTCGTGGTGTCCGTGGGGTCGGCCGTCGCGGCGCTCGTGATGTTCTTCCCGCTGTTCGGCCTCGCGGCCGTCACCGCACCGTCGGGCATCCTGCTCCTGGTGGGCTGCCTGGGCGGGGGCGTCGCAATGGTGCTGGCGGCGACGGAGGCGTCCCGTCCGCTGCTGCGTCGCGTGCTGGCGGACACGGTGGTGCGCGCCGACTGAGGGGGCCGCGCCGGCGGCCGTCGGGCCACGGACCGGACCGTCGGCGGCCGCGGGACCGCGCCGTGGGCGGCGGCGGTCCGGGGTGGGGACGGCGGTGCCCACCGTGGGCGTCGGCGCATAGGCTCGGGGGGTGACCACAGCGCTGTACCGGCGGTACCGGCCCGAGTCCTTCGCCGAGGTGATCGGGCAGGACCACGTGACCGCACCCCTGCGGCAGGCGCTCCGCTCGGGGCAGGCCAACCACGCCTACCTGTTCTCCGGGCCGCGCGGCTGCGGCAAGACGACGAGCGCGCGCATCCTCGCGCGCTGCCTGAACTGCGCCGAGGGCCCCACGGACACCCCGTGCGGCGTCTGCCCGTCGTGCGTCGAGCTCGCCCGCGGCGGGTCCGGGTCGCTCGACGTCGTCGAGATCGACGCGGCCAGCCACGGCGGCGTCGACGACGCCCGTGAGCTGCGCGAGCGTGCGACGTTCGCCCCCGCCCGCGACCGGTACAAGGTGTTCATCCTCGACGAGGCGCACATGGTCTCGCCGCAGGGCTTCAACGCGCTGCTGAAGATCGTCGAGGAGCCGCCGCCGCACGTGAAGTTCATCTTCGCGACGACGGAGCCCGACAAGGTCATCGGCACCATCCGCTCGCGCACCCACCACTACCCGTTCCGGCTGGTGCCGCCCGACGTGCTGGTGCCGTACCTGGAGCAGCTGTGCGCCGCGGAGGGTGTGCCCGTGGGACCGGGGGTGCTGTCCCTCGTGGTCCGGGCCGGTGGCGGCTCCGTGCGTGACACGCTCTCCGTGCTCGACCAGCTGATCGCCGGTTCCGGCGACGCGGGCCTGGAGTACGAGGGTGCCGTCGCGCTGCTGGGCTACACCCACACCTCGCTGCTGGACGACCTGGTCGACGCGGTCTCCGCCCGCGACGGCGCCTCGGCGTTCCGCGTGGTCGAGCGCGTGATCGCGACCGGCCACGAGCCGCGCCGGTTCGTCGAGGACCTGCTGGAGCGCCTGCGCGACCTCATCGTCATCACCGCGTCCGGCGACGCGGCCGGGGCCGTGCTGCGCGACGTGCCGACCGACCAGCTCGACCGGATGCGCCGCCAGGCCACGCACCTCGGCATGTCCGAGCTGTCGCGCTCCGCCGACCTGGCCAACGCCGCGCTCACGGAGATGGTCGGGGCGACGTCGCCGCGGCTGCACCTCGAGCTGCTCATGGCGCGCCTGCTGCTGCCCTCCGTCGACGACTCGCGCACCGGCCTCGGGGCACGGATCGACCGGCTGGAGCGGGGGCTGCCCGCGGGGGCACCGGCTGGTGCGGCGCCCGTCGCACCGGCGCCTGCTGCCCCGGCGCCTGCCTCCACGGCGCCCGCCGCGCCCCCGGCTGCTGCTCCGGCGCCCGGCGCTGCGACGCCCGCCTCCGCGGCGCCCGTCGCGCCCGCACGTGCTGCTGAGACCCCTGCTGCTGAGACCCCTGCTGCTCCGGCGCCCGTCGCCGCAGCGCCTGAGCCGGTGCCCGCCCGGCGGGCGCCGGGTCGACCGGCGCCCGAGGTCGCGCCGCCCAGCGCCGCCGCGGAGGACACCGCCGGTCCGAGCGGCGCAGGTGCGCCGGACCACGCCCCCACGAGGGACGACGCCGTGGCGCCCGACGAGGTGCGGACCGTGCCCGCCGAGGCACCCGGAGGGTCGACCTCTGCCCCGGCACCCGCCCCGGTGGCGTCCGCACCCGCCCCGGTGACCCCGGCTGCCGCGCCCGCGTCCGCGCCCGTGCCCGGTGCTGCGGCCGTACCCGGTGCCGCGGCCGCGGCGGCGGACACGGAGATGCTGCGCCGTCGCTGGCCGGACGTCCTGACGACCCTCCGCCGGCTGCGCCTGCCGTCCTGGGCGCTGGTCAACCAGCACGCCCAGATCCTCGAGCTCGACGCCACGACGCTGCGCCTCGGGTTCGCCCAGCCCGGCCTGGTGACGACCTTCCGCAACAGCAACCACGGCGAGGTCGTCGCGCGGGCGCTGTCCGAGACGCTCGGGGTCACCGCACGCGTCGAGGCCGTGCTCGACGAGCCCGGTGCCGGCTCGCGGCCGGCGCCCTCGGCCGCGCCCGACACCCGGCAGGCGCCGCGGGCGATGACCCCCGAGCGGGCTGCCGCGTCCTGGGACGAGCCCGTGCCCGCCGGCCCGACCGCCCCGGTCGCCGACGCCCCTGCCGCGCCCCCCGCCGCCGCGCCCCCCGCCGCCGCGGCCCCCGTCCCCGCTGCGGCGCCGTCCGGCGCGCGGCCCGCGCCCGGCGACACCGGTGCACCCGCACGCTCGGCGTCGGGCGCTCCCGACGCGGTGACCGCGGGGCGGAGCGGTGAGCACGCCGCACGGCCCGTCCCGCCGTGGGAGCCGACGCCCGACGCGACGCCGACGGCCACCGGCGCTGCCGAGCCGACCGCCACCGACGGTCCGCGGGGCGGTGGCGACGAGCGCGTCGTGGCCCACGCCGACGACGACATCCCGCCCGGCGACGAGCCCGACGACCCCTGGCGCGACGCGCCGGCCCCGGCACGCGTGCCCGGCGGCGGGCCCGAGCGGGGTGCACCGTCGGTGCGGCCGTCCGCCCCGCAGGCGCCGCCGCCGGCCGCACGTCCGGCGCCCGCTGCGTCCGGCGGGACGGCCCGGGAGCGGGGCGTCGCGGCCGCGCGGGCGGCCGCCGCGCAGTCCCGCGGCCGCACGCAGGAGCCCGACGAGCCCTCGCCGGACGACCCGACGATCGGCCAGTCCGGCCTGGTCGGCGTGCCGCTGGTCGCGCAGATGCTGGGCGGGCGCGTCATCGACGAGCAGATCGAGATCTGACCCGTGGGGCGTGCGGCGGGGGGCGCGAGCGCGCGCCGCGTCGCGCGGGGCGTCGTCCTCGTCGGGGCGGGTGCGCTCCTGGTCGGGTGCACGACGCCCGTCGAGCAGACCGTGGAGCTCACGCTCACCGTCGAGGGGGCGACGGCACGACCGGACGCCGAGGCGGTGGTGCGCCTGCCCGACGGCACCGGCCGGGTCGTCGAGCGGCCCCGCGAACCGGCGACGCCCCCCGGTGCGGCTGCGCACGCGGGGCCGGTGACGCGCGCCGGTGCCGACACCGAGGGCGCCCCGGCCGATGCCACGACGACCGGGGCCGGGCTGCCGCGGGTCCTCGACCGTGCGTGGCT
>Ga0233363_1000703_pt1 | contig 14068 bp, 11 predicted proteins | sample ElkDunMinimDraft_18_FD_191534 | JGI IMG/M metagenome (GOLD analysis project Ga0233363, IMG submission 191534) | Fecal eukaryotic communites from dung pellets of Tule Elk in California, USA - Elk Dung C16 | ecosystem: Host-associated > Mammals > Digestive system > Large intestine > Fecal | place... | reverse complement strand
GGGGCACCCGGGGCACCTGGGGGCTGGGTCAGGCGGGGACGACGTTGACGAGACGGGGGGCGCGGACGATGACCTTGCGGATGCCGCGGTCACCGAGCGCGCGTCGGACGCCGGGGGTCGCCAGCGCCAGCCGCTCGAGCTCCTCGGGGTCGATCGACACCGGGACCTCGAGCTTGTCGCGCAGCTTGCCGGCCACCTGGACGACGCACGTCACCGTGTCCTCCACGAGCAGCGCCGGGTCGGCGGTCGGGAACGGCTCGTGCGCGAGGGACCCCTCGTGCCCCAGCCGCCCCCACAGCTCCTCGGCGATGTGCGGGGCGATCGGCGCGAGCATGAGCAGCAGCGGCTCGACGGCCTCGCGCGGGGTGCGCTCCATCGGGGTGAGGTGGTTGTTGAGCACGATGAGCCGGGCGATGGCGGTGTTCACCCGCATCGCCGACATCTCGGTCTCGACCTCGTCGATCGTCCGGGCCACGAGGCGACGGGTCTCCTCGTCGGCCGGCTCGTCGGTGACGAGCAGCTCCCCGGTGTTCTCGTCGACGACGTTGCGCCACAGCCGCTGGAGGAAGCGCTGGGAGCCGACGACGGCGCGGGTGTCCCACGGGCGCGAGACGTCCAGCGGGCCCATCGACATCTCGTAGACCCGGAAGGTGTCGGCGCCGTACGCGTCGTACATGTCGTCCGGGGTGACGATGTTCTTCAGGGACTTGCCCATCTTCCCGTACTCCCGGAAGACCTCCTCGCCCTGCCAGCGGTAGGTGACCTCCCCCGAGCCGTCCTCCGCCGGGACCTCCTCGACCTCGTCGGCCGGGACGTACTGCCCGCGCGCGTCGGCGTAGGCGTAGGCCTGGATGTAGCCCTGGTTGAAGAGCTTGTGGAAGGGCTCGGAGCTGGCGACGTGGCCCAGGTCGTACAGCGCCTTGTGCCAGAAGCGGGCGTAGAGCAGGTGGAGCACCGCGTGCTCGACGCCGCCGACGTACAGGTCGGCGCCGCCGGCGGGCTTGCCGTCCCGCGGGCCCATCCAGTACTGCTCGTTGGCCGGGTCGACGAGCCGCTCCTCGTTGCGCGGGTCGAGGTAGCGCAGCTCGTACCAGCACGAGCCGGCCCAGTTGGGCATGGTGTTCGTGTCGCGGCGGTAGCTCCGCACGCCGTCACCCAGGTCGAGCTCGACGGCGACCCAGTCCTCGGCGCGGCCCAGCGGGGGCTCCGGGGAGGACTCGGCGTCGTCCGGGTCGAAGGTGCGCGGGGAGTAGTCGGGGACCTCGGGCAGGTCGACCGGCAGCATCTCCTCGGGCAGCGCGTGGGCGCGTCCCTCCTCGTCGTAGACGACGGGGAACGGCTCGCCCCAGTAGCGCTGGCGGGAGAACAGCCAGTCGCGCAGCCGGTAGGTCGTGCGCGCCTCGCCCAGCCCCTTGGCCGACAGCCACTCGATGATCGCGGCCTTGGCGGCAGCGACGTCCAGCCCGTTGAGCGAGATCTCCTCGTTGGCCGAGTTGATGATCTCGCCGTCGCCGGTCCAGGCACCCTCGGTGTGGTCGGCGGGCGGCTGGACGGTGTGGATGACGTCCAGGCCGTAGGCGCGGGCGAACTCGTAGTCGCGGTCGTCGCCGCCCGGGACGGCCATGATCGCGCCGGTGCCGTAGCCCATGAGGACGTAGTCGGCGACGAAGACGGGCAGCTTGGCCCCGTTGACCGGGTTGGTGGCGTAGGCGCCGGTGAACACGCCGCTCTTGGTGCGTCCCTCGTCCTGCCGCTCCTCGTCGGTCTTGGCGGCGGCCTGCGCGCGGTAGGCGGCGACGGCCTCGACAGGGGTGGCGTACCCGCCGGTCCACGCGTCGGGGGTGCCCTCGGGCCAGGCGGCCGGGACGGCGTCGTCGACCATCGGGTGCTCGGGGGCCACGACCATGAAGGTCGCGCCGAAGAGCGTGTCGGGGCGCGTGGTGAAGACCTCCAGGGCGAGGTCGGTGGCGCCGCCGGGCGCCTCCCCCGTGCTCACCCGGGAGGGCAGCGCGAAGCGGACGGCGGCGCCCTCGGAGCGGCCGATCCAGTTGCGCTGCATGGTGCGCACCTTGTCGGGCCAGTCGATGGAGTCGAGGTCGTCGGCCAGCCGGTCGGCGTAGGCGGTGATGCGCATCATCCACTGGCGCAGGTTCCGCTTGAAGACGGGGTAGTTGCCGCGCTCGGAGCGGCCGTCCGCGGTGACCTCCTCGTTGGCCAGCACGGTGCCCAGGCCGGGGCACCAGTTGACCGGCGCCTCGGACAGGTAGGCGAGGCGGTGGGCGTCCAGGGCCGCCGTGCGGGCGGCGGCGTCCATCTCGGCCCACGGCGTGCCCGACGGGGTCGGCCGGCTGCCGTCGGCGAAGGCGGCCTCGAGCTCGGCGATCGGGCGGGCGGCGCCACGCCCGCCGTCGGGGCGCACGGCGTCCTCGTCGTACCAGGCGTTGAACAGCTGGAGGAAGATCCACTGCGTCCAGCGCACGTAGCCGGTGTCGGTCGTCGCGAAGGAGCGGCGCTCGTCGTGCGCCAGGCCCATGCGCCGCAGCTGGCGGCGCATCGTCGCGATGTTCTCCTCGGTGGTGACGCGCGGGTGCTGCCCGGTCTGGACGGCGAACTGCTCGGCGGGCAGGCCGAAGGCGTCGTAGGCCAGCGCGTGGAGGACGTTCTTGCCCTTCATCCGCTGGTAGCGGCCGACGACGTCGGTGGCGATGTACCCCAGCGGGTGGCCCACGTGCAGGCCCTTGCCCGAGGGGTAGGGGAACATGTCGAGGACGTAGAACTTCTCCTCCGCCGCGTCCCCGGCCAGCGCACCGACGGGGTTGGGGGCGTGGAACGTGCCCAGCTCCTCCCAGCGGTCCTGCCAGGCGCGCTCGATCTCACCGGCGAGGCGGGCGGTGTAGCGGTACTGCGGCTCCGCGGGGCCGGTGGAGGCGGGCTGCGCGGTGGTGTCGGTGCTCATCGAAGTTCCTCACGGTGGGGGTGGTCGCTCCCGGCATGGAAAAACCTCCCCGCAGGGGAGGTTGCCGCGCTGATGCGGCGCCGACGGCGCCCGCTGAGGTCAGCGCGGCTGCGTAAGGAGGACCCGTCGCGACATGCGCCCCAGCCTACCGCAGCCGCGCCGGGCCGCCGAGGTGTGGGCAGGCGCGTTCACCGGCCCCGCCATATGCTCGACGGCGTTCCCGTCACCGTCATCACGGCGCCTGTGCGCCGTGGAAGGAGGAGCAGTATGGCTGCCAAGCCCATGGAGAAGGTCTTCACCAGCCTCCAGGACACGCTGGTCGACCTCATCGACCTGTCCCTGCAGGCCAAGCAGGCCCACTGGAACATCTACGGGACGCACTTCCGCTCCGTCCACCTGCAGCTCGACGAGGTCACCGACGAGGTGCGCCTGGCGTCCGACGACATCGCCGAGCGCCTCGTGGCGATCGGCGGGGAGCCCGACGGCCGCGCCTCCACCGTGGCCTCCTCCTCCCAGGTCGAGGCCCTGTCCGGCGGCCGGCTGGCGGACGACAAGGTGATCCGGCAGTTCGAGGAGCGTCTCCAGGGCGTCTCGGACCGGATCAAGGCCCGCCTCGAGGCCGTCGAGGAGGCCGACCCGCTGAGCCACGACCTGCTCGTCGGCGTCGCGACCGGCCTGGAGAAGCAGGCGTGGATGTTCCGCGCCGCGAGCGGCGACGCGACCTGACGCCCCGCCACTGACCCGGCCCGAGCGGCCGGCCGACGCCGGGAGGCACCACCCCGAGGGGCGGCCTCCCGGCGTCGTCGTGTGAACCTCCGGGCCGCACCCCCACCGGTGCCCTATCGTCTGCACGACGGGCCTCGTCGAGGCCCGCGGCGCCCTGCGCCGCTGCCGTCCAGAGGAGCAGCCCGATGGCCTCGCCGGTCCCGCCCCCGTCCCCCACCGCACCGGAGGGCGCCCCGGCCCCCGACGCGAGCCTCGTCGGCGACGCCGCCCAGGCGGTCGCCCCCGCGGTCGGCCCGTGGGCCGACGGGATGGGACGCGTGGCGTCCCGCGCGGCGCAGACGCTGCTCATCGCCGCCGTCGTCGTCGGGGTGACGTGGCTGCTGCTGCGGGTGCAGGTCGTGGTCATCGCGCTGCTCGTCGCACTCATCCTCGCCGCGGCGGTCTCTCCCGCGGTCAACTGGCTCGAGCGCCGCGGCTGGTCGAACCTGCTCGCGACCCTCGCCGCGTTCGTCGGCATCCTCGTCATCGTCGGCGGTGTCGTCACCGGCATCGTCTTCTCGGTGCTCAGCGAGTGGGACACCCTCACCACCCAGGCCGCCGAGGGCTGGGAGGAGCTGCAGGACTTCGTCACCTCCGGACCGCTGCCCGTCGACACGACGGCCATCGACGAGGCACTCACCCAGGCCGGGGAGTTCCTCACCAGCGGCGCGGCGGCGAGCGGGGCGATCACCGGCATCTCGGCCGCCGCGCAGTTCGTCACGGGCGCGGTGCTCGTCGTCGTCATCCTGTTCTTCTTCCTCAAGGACGGCACGACGATGTGGAACTTCGCCCTGCGCTGGGTGCGGGGTGAGCGGCGGGCCAAGCTCGCCGAGTCGGTCGACCGGGGCACCGAGGTGCTCGGCGGCTACGTCCGCGGGACCGCGCTCGTCGCCCTCGTCGACGCCGTGTTCATCGGTGCCTTCCTCGTCATCGCCGGGGTGCCGCTGGCGATCCCGCTGTCGGTGGTCGTCTTCGTCACCGCCTTCATCCCCGTCGTCGGGGCGACGCTCGCCGGCATCATCGCCGCGCTCATCGCGCTCGTGACCAACGGGCCGCTCGTCGCCCTGCTGCTCATCGCGTGGATCATCGTCGTCAACCAGGTCGAGGGCAACGTCCTGCAGCCGGTCATCATGGGCCGCACGCTCAGCCTGCACCCGATGGTCATCCTCCTCGCGCTCACCGTCGGCACGATCGTCGGCGGCATCTTCGGGGCGATCCTCGCGGTGCCCTACACCGCGGTCGCGTGGGCGGTGGTGCAGATCTGGTCCTCGGGCTACCAGGCGGGCCACGACCCCGAGCTCGGGGACGACCCGATCAGTCCACGCGACCGGGTCGCCGGCAAGGCGACGGTGGCCGAGCGGTTCAAGTACCAGAAGATGCGCCACCGCGAGCAGCGCGGGGCCGCGCTCGGTGCCAACGAGGAGGCCGAGGCCGAGCAGGCCGGGGCCGAGGAGCGTCCCGACGGGCCCGCCGGGACGCAGACCCCCTGACCCTCAGCGGAAGCGCTGGACCGCGAGCGGCGCGGCCTGCGCCAGCTCGCGCACCGTGGGGTGCTGGTCCGCGGCGGTGAGCATCTCACCGAGCGGGCCGGAGGCGACGAACGTTCCCTCGGCGAGGAAGTGCACCGTGGGGCAGGTTCGCTCGACGAGCTCGAGGTCGTGGGACACGAGGACGACGGCGGTGCCGAGCTCGGCGAGGGCCGCGAACAGGCGCCGCGCGAGGTCGGCGCGCGCCTGCGGGTCGACGGCGGTGAGCGGCTCGTCCAGGACGAGGATCTCGGGGCGGGTGGCGATCGCCGAGGCGAGCGCGACGCGCTGCTTCTCCCCGCCGGACAGGGTGACGAGGCGGCGGGCCGAGAAGTGCGGCGCCAGCCCGACGACGTCGAGCAGCTCGTTCATCGACGTCCCGTGGGTGCGCCCGGCCTTGCGCGCCTCCCCGAGTGCCACGCCGAGGCTGCGGGCCACGGTGAGGCGCGGGTCGGTGACGGTGAGGGAGTCCTGGGAGGTGAACCGCACCGCGGCCTTGAACGCCTTGTTCTCCCGGCGCGGGAGGCGGTGCACGGCCCGGCCGTCGAAGGTCACCGAGCCGCGGGCGGGACGCAGCTGGCCGTGCAGGGCGCGCACGAGCGTCGTCTTGCCGGCGCCGGAGGGGCCCACGACACCGGCGGGGGTGTCCCCGGCGCGGACCTCGAGGGTGACCCCGCGCAGCACGCTCGCGCCGGGGTAGCCCGCCCAGAGGTCGTCGGCGCGCAGCACCGCGGGTGTCGCCATGGTGGAGGATCCCTTCGTCGTGTCGCGTCGATGCTACGACGCCCGGCGGGGCGTGCGTGCGACGGCGGCCGTGGCACCGCCCACGTCCACCGGCTCCCGGCCGGCGGAGGACGGCCGGCTCAGGACTCCCGCACGACGTCGGCCGGGTCCTTGTCCGGCCGCCAGCCGCGCCAGCGGGGGTGGCGCAGCCGCCCTGTGGAGGTCCACTCGGCGAACTCGACCTCGGCGACGCGCCGCGGGGTCACCCAGCGGGCGTCGCGCGCCTCCGGCCGCGGCACCTCGAGCGGGGCCGTCTTGCGCTCGTCGCGCCCGAGCTCGCGGGCCCACTGGGAGGCCTCCCGCTCGGAGAACCCGGTGCCCACCCGGCCGATGTACTGCAGCCCGTCGTCGTGCGGGAGGGCGAGCAGGAGCGAGCCGACCTTGCCCTCGCGGTTGCCCTGCCCGGGCCGCCAGCCGACGACGACGGCCTCCTGGGTGGCCGAGTGCTTGATCTTCAGCCAGGAACGGCTGCGCCGCCCGGGGGTGTAGGGCGCGTCGCGCCGCTTGGCGACGACGCCCTCCAGGCGCCACTGCCGGCTGGCGGCGACGGCGGCGTCGAGGTCGCCGTCGAAGGCGGGCGGTACCTCGAGGAGGTCGTGCGCGTCGGCGTCGACGATCGCCTCGAGCACCTCGCGTCGCTCGTCGTAGGGGCGGCGCAGCAGGCTGCGACCGTCGACCTCGAGCACGTCGAAGAGCATGAGCCGCACCGGGTTGAGTCCGGCCGCGCGGGTGATCTGGCGCTGGTCGGCGAGCTGGATGCGCTGCTGGAGCAGCCCGAAGTCGGGACGGCCCTCGGGTGTGAGGGCGACGATCTCGCCGTCGAGCACGGCGGTGTCCGCGTCGAGGCAGTCGGCCAGGCCCGCGAGCTCGGGGTAGCTCACGGTGACGTCCCGGCCGCTGCGGCCCACGATCCTCACCTCGTCGTGGTCGACGACGACGACGGCGCGCACCCCGTCCCACTTCATCTCCACCGCCCAGTCCGCCGACCGGTCGAGCACCTGGGCCCCGCTCGGGGTGGCGAGCATGGGGCTGATGAACTCCGGTGGGGCGTCGCGGGGCGCCTCCTCCTTCGCCGCCGGGCGGCGGGCCGCGCGCGACCTGCCGCGGGCGGGGCGGTCCCCGGCTGCGGCGTCCTCGGCCGCGGGGGCGTCGTCGGACGCGGAGGCGTCACCGTCGGGCGCCGACATGAGGTGGATGAGCCAGTGGTTCTCCTCCGCCTCGGAGCGCCCGCCGGTGTGGATGAGGGCGAAGCGGCTCGTGCGGCCGGGGCCGTCGGGGCCGGCGAGGCCGCCGTCCGGCTGCCCGGTGAGCGTGACGATGACCTCCTTGCCCTCGCGCCACTTCTCGAACGTGTAGGTGCCGTGGTCCCAGATCGTCATCTCGCCCGCGCCGTACTCGCCCTTGGGGATCTGCCCGGAGAAGGTGAGGTACTCCATCGGGTGGTCCTCGGTCTGCACGGCGAGGTGGTTCTTGCGCGGCGTGGTGGGCACGCACCTGGGCAGCGCCCAGCTGACGAGGACGCCGTCGTGGGCCAGGCGCAGGTCCCAGTGGAGCCGGGTGGCGTGGTGCTCCTGGATGACGAAGGCGAGCGTGCCGTCGTGCGGTGCGACGGCGTCGGGGACCGGCTCGGGGGTGCGGCCCGCGTCGCGCTTGGCGCGGTAGACCTCGAGCCGGTCGCGGCGCGGCCGGCCCCCGGCCTGGTCGGCGGCGTCCGCGAGCCCCGCCATCGGGTCCCCCTCGCGCTCGACGCGCTCGAGCACCTCCCGGAGGTCGAGGTGGTGCAGCCCGGGGTCCTCCAGCTCCTCCCACGTGCGCGGTGCCGCGACCATCGGGTGCTCGCGCCCGCGCAGGGAGTAGGGGGCGATCGTCGTCTTGTTCCGGTTGTTCTGCGACCAGTCGACGAGCACCTTGCCGCGGCGCAGCTCCTTCTTCATGTTCGACACGACGAGGTCGGGGTGGTCGGCCTCCAGGGTGCGGGCGAGCTCGCGGGCCACCTCGCTCACCTCCTCGGAGGTCGCGACCCCGCGCAGCGGGGCGTACAGGTGGATGCCCTTGGAGCCGCTGGTGACCGGGACGGTCTCCAGCCCCATGCCGTGGAGGATCTCCCGGGCGAGGAACGCGACCTCGACGCACTCGGGCAGCCCGGCCCCCTCCCCCGGGTCGAGGTCGAGGACGAGCCGGTCGGGGTTGCGGCGCTTGCCGTCGCTGCCCACCCGCCACTGCGGCACGTGCACCTCGAGCGCCGCCACCTGCGCGAACCAGGCGAGCGTCGCCGCCTCGTCGACGATCGGGTAGGTGTTGGTGTGGTCGCTGTGCTGCAGCTCCACCCGCTCCACCCAGTCCGGCGTGCCCGCCCCGAGGTTCTTCTGGAAGAACACCTCGCCGGGCTCGGCCGCCGTGCCCACCCCGTTCGGCCAGCGCTTGCGGGTGGCCGGGCGCCCCGCGCAGTGCGGCAGCATGACCGGGGCGACGCGGGCGTAGTACTCCAGCACGTCGGCCTTCGTCGTCCCGGTGGCCGGGTAGAGGACCTTGTCGAGGTTGGTCAGACGGAGCCGGTGACCGTCGACCTGCACGACAGTGGGATCGCCGTCCTTCGCCATGACGTCATGCTGCCCGCCGCCGCGCCGGGCCGCTACAGGGGGTAGCCGGTCGAGTGGAGGACGGCGAGCGTCCCGGCGACGACGGCGACGACGAGCGGGACGAGGAACGGCTCGCGGCGCCGGACGTGGAGCGCCGTGGCGACGAGCATCATGACGGCGAGCGCCCCCGCGGCGGCCGGCACCGCGTCCTGGCCGCGCTCGACCACCGGGGGCAGGACGAGGGCGAGCGCCCCGGCCACCTCGAGCAGCCCGATGCCCTTGAGGGCGGCCGGGTGGACGTCCTCGACGTAGGTCATCCCGGCGTCGTAGAGCGCCTGCCGGGACTTGACCAGCTTCGAGGTGCCCGACCCCAGGAACACGACGGCCACCAGGGCCGTGACCACCCACAACCAGATCTCCACGAGGACTCCTCCCGGTGCGCGACACTGCGCGGGGACAACCTACGGCCACCCGGACCGGCGTGTGGCCGGTTTGTCGCGGTGTTCCGGATTTCCGCTGGCGGGAGTACCGTACGGGCACTTCACTGGACCCCAGTGCCAGTCGACCGTGCCCGGAAGGAGGACCGAATGCGCGCGATCTGGAAGGGCTCGATCACCTTCGGCCTCGTCAACGTCCCCATCTCCGTCTACAGCGCGACCGAGAGCCACGACCTGCGCATGCACCAGGTCCACGGCAAGGACGGCGGGCGCATCCGCTACCAGCGCCGCTGCGAGGTCTGCGGCGAGGTCGTCGAGTGGGGCGAGATCGACAAGGCGTACGACGACGGCGACCGCACCGTGGTCCTCACCGACGAGGAGCTCGGCGAGCTGCCGACCGAGCGCTCACGGGAGATCGAGATCCTCCAGTTCGTCCCGAGCGACCAGGTCGACCCGATCATGATGTCGAAGACCTACTACCTCGCTCCCGCCTCGACGTCGGCGAAGTCCTACGCGCTGCTGCGGCGCACCCTGGAGGAGACCGACCGCACCGCGATCGTCTCCTTCACGCTGCGCCAGCGCACCCAGCTCGGGGCGCTGCGCGTGCGCGAGGACGTCATGCTGCTCCAGACGCTGCTGTGGGAGGACGAGGTCCGCGAGCCGGACTTCGCCGGCATGGACTCCGGCGTGCGGATCAGCGCCAAGGAGCTGGAGATGGCCTCGGCGCTGGTGGAGAACTTCTCCGGGGACTTCGAGCCCGGTGACTACACCGACGAGTACCAGGAGCAGCTGCGCACCCTCGTCGAGGCCAAGCTCGAGCAGGGTGACACGGTCGACACCGAGGAGACCTTCGGTGAGCAGGAGAAGGGCGAGGAGGCCGAGGTGCTCGACCTCATGGAGGCGCTGCGCCGCTCGGTCTCCGCCGCCAAGGAGAAGAAGGGCGGGACGTCGGCCAAGGCGTCGACGTCCTCCTCAGGCTCCCGCTCCTCCGGGAGCAAGGCCTCAGGCTCACGCTCCTCCGGGAGCAAGGCCTCCGGCTCGTCCAAGGCCTCCGGCGACGCGAAGACCGCGGCGCAGAAGAAGCCCGCGGCGTCGTCGGCGAAGAAGTCGTCCGCGACCCCCCGGAAGAGGACAGCGAGCAAGAAGTCCGCCTGAGGCCCACGCGCCGGGAAGGTTTCGACGTCGGGTGTGGTTCACCCGGTATGACTGAGCCCCTCCACGTCGACGTCTGGTCCGACATCGCCTGCCCCTGGTGCTACATCGGCAAGCGCAAGTTCGAGGCCGGGCTCGCCGCCTTCGCCGGCGCCGACGACGTCACCGTCACCTACCACTCCTTCGAGCTCTCCCCCGACACCCCGCAGGACTACGACGGCAGCGTCGTCGACTTCCTCTCCGCCCACAAGGGCATGCCGCGCGACCAGGTCGAGCAGATGCTCTCCCAGGTGACGACGATCGCGGCCGACGTCGGCCTCGACTACGACTTCGCCGCCGTGCGCCAGACGCGCACGCTGCTGGCGCACGAGGCGCTGCACGCCGCCCGGGCGCAGGGCCGCCAGCTCGACCTCGTCGAGCGGCTCTTCGCGGCCTACTTCGAGGAGGGGCGGCACGTCGGCTCGGTCGACGAGCTCGTCGCGCTCGGCACCGAGGCCGGGCTGGACGGTCAGGCGCTGCGCGATGACCTGGACGCCGGCACCTACTCCGACGCCGTCGCCCAGGACATCGCCCAGGCGCGTGCCTACGGCATCCAGGGCGTGCCGTTCTACGTCATCGGCGGGAAGTACGGCGTCTCCGGCGCGCAGCGTCCGGAGGTCTTCACCCAGGCGCTCGAGCAGGTGCGCAACGAGGCGGTGGGTGCCCGGTGAGCGAGCTGCCGCTGTCCCCCTTCCCTCCCCCTGCGGGCCTCGTCCCGCTCGGGGAGCAGGACGTCGGCGTGTGCGTCGACGGTGTGTGCGCCGTGCCCGAGCCCGTCCCGGACGCCCCGGACCCCGAGGACCGCTGACCGGCGGGCGCAGCGCGCCGAGGTGTCCCAGGATGGTGGGATGACCTCAGCAGACCGACGGACACGTGTGCTCCTCACCGGCGCGAGCGGCGGCATCGGCCGGCTCCTCGAGGAGCGCCTGGGCACGGACTACGACCTGGTGACCCACGGGCGCACACCGGCCGACGAGCACCAGGAGCAGACGATGCACCGGGCGGACCTCGACGACTACGACGAGGTGAGGGAGCTGATGGACGGCGTCGACGTCGTCGTCCACCTCGCGGGCGCCGCCTCGCCGGAGTCGGAGTGGGAGGCGGTGCTCGCCGCCAACGTCGTGGGACTGCGCAACGTGCTCGCGGCGGCCCGTGAGGCCGGCGCGCGTCGCGTCGTCTTCGCGTCGTCGAACCACGCGATGGGGATGTACGACCGCCTCGGTGAGTGGCCCGTCTATCCCCACCACCTGCCGCGGCCGGACTCGCTGTACGGGGTGTCGAAGGTCTTCGGGGAGACGCTCGGGCGGTTCTACCACGACGAGCACGGCCTGGAGTTCATCGCCCTGCGCATCGGCTGGTACACCGAGGACCCGCTGGAGGCGCAGGACGACATCCTGCGTGCCATGTGGCTGAGCCCGGACGACACCGAGCACGTCGTGCGCCGCGCCATCGAGGCCGAGGTCCCCTACGGCGTGTACTACGCGATCTCGGACAACCCCAACCGGCGCTGGGACCTCACGAACACCATGCTCGACCTCGGCTACCGACCCAAGGACGACTGGACGACGCTGCCCGGCGCCCGGGAGGACGTCGTCGAGGGTGGGAAGGACGCCCCCGCGAACTGGCCCGAGGGCTCCTGAGCCCGTCGCGCGCCTCAGTAGCGGCGGACGATGACGAGGTCGTCGCGGTGGACGACGGCGCGCGGGTGGGCCGAGCCGTTCGTCTCGCGCAGCTGGGCGGTGGTCTTGCCGCGCATCTGGGCGACCTCGGCCGCGCTGTGGCTGACGATGCCGCGGGCCATGACGACCCCGCCGGTCGTCGCGAGCTCGACCGGGTCCCCCGGCTCGAAGTCGCCCTCGACGTCGACGACGCCGGCGGCGAGCAGGGACCGCTTGCCGTGGGTGATCGCGTGGATCGCGCCGTCGTCGAGCACGAGCCGGCCGGCGGTGCGCGCGGCGTGGGCCAGCCACAGCCGCCGGGTGCTCTTGCGCTTCCCGGTGGGGGCGAACCACGTGCCCACCGCCTCCCCGGCCAGCGCCCGGTCGGCGTTGCCGGCCGCGGTGAGGACGACCGGGATGCCCGCGCTCGTCGCGATCGACGCCGCCTCGAGCTTGGTGACCATGCCCCCGGTGCCGATCGTCGTGCCGCGGCCGGTCACCTCGATGTCGGCGAGGTCCTCCGGCCCGCGCACCTCCGCGATGCGCCGGGCGCCGGGGCGGCTGGGCGGCCCGTCGTACAGGCCGTCGACGTCGGTGAGCAGGACGAGGACGTCGGCGCGCACGAGGTGGGCGACGAGCGCCGCGAGGCGGTCGTTGTCCCCGAAGCGGATCTCGTCGGTGGCGACGGTGTCGTTCTCGTTGACGACGGGCACGACGCCGAGGGCGAGCAGCCGCTCGAGGGCGCGCTGGGCGTTGCGGTAGTGCTGGCGGCGGATGAGGTCCTCGGCGGTGAGCAGCACCTGGCCCACCCGCCGGCCGTGCTGGGCGAAGGCCTCGGTGTAGCGGGCCACGAGGATCCCCTGGCCCACCGACGCCGTCGCCTGCGCGGTCGCCAGGTCGTTCGGGCGCATCGGCAGGCCCAGCGGCGCGATGCCGGCGGCGATCGCGCCGGAGGACACGAGGACGACCTCCTGCCCGGCGGCGCGCCGCCCGGCGATGAGGGCCGCGAGCCAGCGCACGCGGTCGAGGTCGAGCCGCCCGTCGGCCCCGGTGAGGGAGGACGAGCCGATCTTCACGACGACCCGTCCGGCCCGCGGGATGCCGGAACGGTCGAGGAGCGCGGGGGTCACGGGGCTATTGTGCCGCGGGCGGTTCCTCGGACTCGGGCGTGGCCCAGTGTCCGGACTCCCGCTCGGTCCACAGCTCCTCGCGGGCGGCGGCCTTGGCGTCCATCCGCTCCTTGTACTCCCGGCGCCGCTCGGAGCGCGAGGAGCGCGGGGCGTACTCGACGTCCTCGATGCGCTGGTCGCTGCCGCGCGGGCCGAGGAGCTCTGCACCGGTGAGCATGGTCGGCTCCCAGTCGAAGATGACCCCGCCCTCGACCGGGCCGATGACGACCTCGTCCCCGGGCTGCGCGCCGGCCTTGAACAGCGCCTCCTCCACGCCCAGCCGGGCGAGCCGGTCGGCGAGGTAGCCGACGGCCTCGTCGTTGGCGAAGTCGGTCTGGCGTACCCACCGCTCGGGCTTGACGCCGCGGATCTGGTAGAAGACGCCGTCGTGGCGGTGCCGGGCGGTGACGGTGAAGCCGGCGTCGTCGACCGCCCTGGGCCGCAGGACGACGCGGGCGGGCTCGGCGGCGGGGGCCGCGGCGCGCGCCTCGGCGACGAGCCGGGCGAGGGCGAAGGACAGCGGCCGCAGGCCCTCGTGGCTGGCGGCGGAGACCTCGTGGACCTCCAGGCCGCGGGCCTCGAGCTCGGGCCGGACGAGCTCGGCGAGGTCGCGCGCCTCGGGCACGTCGACCTTGTTGAGGACGACGACGCGCGGGCGCTGCGCGAGCGGGAGCCGGCCGGCGACGGTGAGGTCCTCGGCGTAGGCGGACAGCTCCCCCTCGATGGTGTCGAGGTCGCTGATCGGGTCACGGTCCGGCTCGAGGGTGGCGCAGTCGAGGACGTGGACGATGACGGCGCAGCGCTCGATGTGGCGCAGGAAGTCCAGGCCCAGCCCCTTGCCCTGGCTGGCGCCGGGGATGAGGCCGGGCACGTCGGCGACGGTGTAGCGCTCGTCGCCGGCCTGGACGACGCCGAGGTTCGGCACGAGCGTGGTGAACGGGTAGTCCGCGATCTTGGGGCGGGCGGCCGACATCGCGGCGATGAGGCTGGACTTGCCGGCGCTG
>Ga0233363_1000702_pt1 | contig 14079 bp, 9 predicted proteins | sample ElkDunMinimDraft_18_FD_191534 | JGI IMG/M metagenome (GOLD analysis project Ga0233363, IMG submission 191534) | Fecal eukaryotic communites from dung pellets of Tule Elk in California, USA - Elk Dung C16 | ecosystem: Host-associated > Mammals > Digestive system > Large intestine > Fecal | place... | reverse complement strand
ACGACCTCCGAGAGCGTGTGCAGCAGCATCTCCAGCGAGGTCGGCGAGCCGGAGCCGACGTTCAACGCCGCAGGCACGGCCGCGGCTTCGACTGCTGCCACCACGGCGGCGGCCACGTCGTCGACATAGACGTAGTCGCGGGCGACGGCGGGACTGCCCATCAGCTGGATCGGGCGGCCCTCGTGGGCGGCTCGCATCCAGAACGCGAGCACTCCCTGTCCCCGCACCCCGCGTTGACCGGGGCCGTAGGCGTTGGCGACGCGCAGTGCCGTACCCCCCACCTCCTCGTGGAGGATCCGCTCCTTCGCCACCATGTACCGGCCATACGCACTGTGCGGATGCACCCCCTCGGCCTCTCGGTAGGGCGGTGCCGACGGCGGCCCGTACACGGTCCCGCCTGACGAGAGCAGAAGCACCCGTACCGGCCGTCCGCCGGAAGCGACAGCACGCAGCGCGGCCGTGAACTCCCGCAACTCGGCCACCGCGACCTCAGGTTGCTCGGCGGCCACCAGAGGGCTGACGCCGCCCGCGGCCCAGACGATCACCGGCAAGCCGGCCGCGGCGGGCGACAGGGTACCGTCCTGGACAATCGGTCGAGATCGAGTGAAAGGCACCACGGACAGGCCGCTCGCGGCGCTTCTGCGAGCGATCGCCCGCCCGAGGAAGCCGTCCGCCCCGACCAGGCCTATGTCATACACTTGCAAACCCGCCGCCGTCTACGTATCTCTGGAATCACCCAATCCTATGGCTCGTGCCCGCATTCTCGTTCTGACGTCGACGTTCCCCGCGCGAGTGGGTGACGGCACGCCGGCCTTCGTCGCCGACCTCTGCGCCGAGCTGGGGACGGAATTCGACATCCGCATCCTCACGCCCGCCGTTCCGGGAGGGGCCCCGCACGAGTCGCTCGGCGACGGCGTCGACGTCGTGCGGTACCGATTCTTCCCTCGTCGTTGGGAGGACCTCGCCGACGGTGCGATCCTGGAGAACGTCCGCAGCCGGCGGTCGCGGCTCCTGCAGGTTCCATTCCTGCTCGGCGGGCTCGCACGCGCGATACGTCGCGAGAAGCGGCGCTTCCGCCCTGACGCCGTGCACGCCCACTGGATCATCCCGCAGGGGGTCGTCGCCCGCCGCACCATCGGCGATGTGGCGACGGTCGTGACCACACTGGGGGGCGACCTCTACGCCCTCGAGAGCAAGCCGGCACGCGCGATGAAGCGGGACGTGCTTCGCCATGCCGCCGCGGTCACGGTGATGAACGAGGACATGCGGCGACGCGCCGTCGCCCTCGGTGCGGACCCCGCGACGACCCAGGTCCTGCCGATGGGAGCGCGCCTGTCGTCCTCCTCCGCCGCCCCATCCCCCGCCCCCGTCGACGACGACCGCCCCGTCGCGCTCCTCGCCGTCGGCAGGCTCGTCGAGAAGAAGGGCTTCGACGTGCTGTTGCGGGCGCTGCGCGACGCCGCCTTCCCGTTCTCGTTGACCATCGTCGGCGATGGTCCCGAGCGCGCGGCGCTGGTCGCGGCCGCTGAAGGGCTGCCGGTCACCTTCGCCGGCCAGCTTGGCCGCGACGACCTCGCCCGGGCCTACCGCGACGCCGACATCGCCGTGTTCCCCTCCCGACGCGCAGCGTCGGGCGACCAGGACGGACTCCCCGTCGCGATGCTGGAGGCGATGGGCGCCGGCTGCACCGTGGTCGCGTCGGACCTGCCTGGCCTCAACGAGGCAGTAGAGGACGGGCGCTCCGGCATCATCGTCCCCGACGGCGATCCGGCGGCGCTGCGCGCCACCCTGCAACGGGTCGCCGCCGATGGGCAGGAACGGACGAGGCTGGGTGAGGGCGCGCGTGAGCGAGCCCAGCAGTATTCGGTCGAGGCCGTCGGCGCCAGGTATCGTGAATTGTTCCGTTCGCTCCTCACGTCGCGCTCTTCGACGCACAGCAGCGACTGACGGGCCAGGCTGCACCCGGAGCCTGACCGCGCGCGCGACGATCGCGGGCGGGCGACACCACGCATGGGGATAGGGCGAATGACGACCGAGCACGACACCACCGCGCCGCCTCGCGTGAAGCGGTCGGAGGTGTGGGCGGTCAGCCTGCTCACCGCAGCGTTCACCGCGCTCGTCGCCATCTGGGGTGTGCTCACGCCGCTCTACGACGCCCCGGACGAGCCCCTGCACGTCAACAGCATCCTGCGGCTCGCCGAGGGCGGCGGGTGGCCGGAGCCCGGTGAGGCGGAGCTGGAGCGGATGCTCCCCGCCGCTCGTGCCGAAGCAGACTTACCCAAGACCGACCGGCACACGTTCGCCGAGCTGCGGGAGTCGCGGCCCGGCTACCACGGCGTCGACCAGATGACGCAGCACCCGCCGCTGTACTACGGCTACGGCGCGGCCGCGCTCTCGCTGATCGACTACACCGAGATCCGCGCGGACCTCGTCCTGGTGTACCTGCGCTGGGTCGGAGCGCTGCTGGCGCTTCCCCTGCCCTTCCTCGCATGGGACAGCGTGCGACGCCTCACCCGTTCACCCCGTGCAGCCATCGTCGCCGCAGCCGCGCTGCTGGCGGTGCCCCAGCTGGCCCACATCATGGGCGCGGTGTCCAACGACGGCCTGGCCATCCTCACCTCATCGCTTACCGTGTGGCTGAGCGTGCGCGTCATGACGGGCCGGGCGCGGTGGGGCACGATCGTAGCGCTCGGTGTCTCGCTGGCGCTCGCCCTGCTGACCAAGGGGACGACACTGCCGCTGGTGCCCTTCGTGGCGCTGGTCGTGCTCTTCTGGCCGTGCGACCTGTCGTGGCGCGCGCGTGTGCTGCGCACCGGCGTGACGATGGCGATCGGATTCCTCGGTGGACTGTGGTGGGCGCGCAACCTGCTGGTGTATGGGAAGCTGCAGCCCGACGGCCTCCAGTACCCCTCTGAGCCCTGGCCCGCGGGCACCGGCCCGGATCTCCACCGGTTCTCGGATGCCGCCTGGCACAACCTCACCGGCAGCTTCTGGGGGCGGTTCGGGTGGCTCACGCACTCCCTGCCCGAACTTCTCACCGACGTCCTGTCCGTGATCTGCATCTTCGTCGTCGTCGCTTTCGCCTTTCGGCGCGGTACCGGGCGGGCGCGGGCCCTGGCCCTGGCCTCGCTCCCGCTGCTGCTGTTCGCCGCTCTGATGGTGACGGCATGGTCCGGCTACGATCGCACGCAGCGTCTGGCCGGGTTGCAGGGACGCTACTTCTTCCCGGCGATCATCGCACTCATCGCGCTCAGCGCGATCGCCTGGCGGCGGCTGGCGGGAGCGCGCTCACGCTCCGTCTCCGCGGCCTTCATCGTCACCTTCGCGGCCATCGCGGTGTTCGGTCTGTATGTCGAGTGCAGCGCCGTCTACGGTTCGCTCCCCGACCTCATGGGCCGCGTGCCGCTGCGGGTGCCGTGGCTGCTGGTACTGCTCGCTGTCGGCGCCACCCTGCTGGCCGCCGCGGTAGGGGCGTCGCTTCACGTGGTGCGGAGCGTCGACGTGGCGCGTCGGGCCGCTCCCTCGGGTCAGTCGCCGGATTCGGCGGGCGCCGACGCCGCGAACCGGGCCTCCCACGCTGAGGGCGACGCGGCCTCCCGCGAGGCCTCGGCGTAGCGACGGGCAAGGGTCCGCCAGCGCGCCCAGAGGCGCACGCGGAGCAGGATCGCATCGGAGAGCTCCCGGGCCGCCGTGCCTCGCGAGCGACGGAACACGAACGCCCCTGCACCCGTGGCGGACTGGACGACGGCGGCGTCGACGACACCCAGCGACCACCACTTGCCGCCCTCGCGCGTCATCGGCACCGGCACCGCGTCGGCGCGTGAGCCGCGCAGCTGCCGCCCCAGCACCTGCGCCAGGCGGCGCATCTTGGCGATGGCCCCGGCGGGCGGAAGCGGCGCGGCACCGGCGGATGCGGGCGGATCGCCGACCGCGACCTGCCCGTGGCGCCGCAGCACCGCGGCGGGGCGAGCGGGCCCCTGCGTGAGGACCGACTCGACGTGCCCCGGACCGCTGAGCACGTCGCGCAGCGCGAGGTTGCGCAACGCTGCGGAACCGTACTGCGCGCACACCACATGGTTGGCGTCCTGGGCGAAGGACGCGCGCAGCACCCCGCGCCCGCCGTGCAGCAGCGCAGTGAGCACCCGGTTGCGCAGCTGGAAGTACGCTTGCCAGTCGAGCCCGTCGTCTTTCGCCGTCCACGGCATGTGCCACAGGGCAGCGCCGGGGAGTGTGACCGTCGGCACGCCGGATGCCGAAGCGCGCAACCCGTACTCGGCATCGTCCCACTTGATGAAATAGGGCAGCGACGCACCCGTGCGCCGCACGAGCGGCACCGGAATCAGGCACATCCACCACCCGTTGAAGTCGACATCGATGCGGCGGCTCATGGCGGGTGTCCGGTCTGGCGTCGACTCGGCGACGTCGAGTGAGCTCAACGCCGGGTCGACCGGCCCCCACCACATGCGGCGACGATCGACGTACTCACCGAACGAGTGCAGGATCGACGGCTGCGGAAGACTCAGCATCTGCGCGCCGACGATCGTCGGGGTGCGCGCATGCTCGGCGAACGCAGCCAGCCGCAGCACGGACTCCGTCTCGAGGTCGACATCGTCGTCCAGCAGCAGCACGTGCGTCGATGAACCGTGCAGCGCCTCGATCATTCCCCGGCTGAAGCCGCCGGACCCGCCGAGGTTGCCCTGGCGGACGACCCGCAAGCGGTCGCCCAGAGCGTCCGCGGCCCGGTCGAACCCATCCGCGGCGTCCAGGCGGCGGGTGCCCTGATCGGCGACGACGATCGACTCGATGCACTGCATCGTCGCGGGATCCGCGGCCAGGCGCTCGAGCAGCCGCACGCAGTCGCCTTCACGGTCGAACGTGGTGACCGCCACGGTGAGCCGGGCCGGCGGAAGAGACTGCTCGGGCGTCTGCCAGCAGAGGTCGCGGACGACGGCCCCCGACGTCCCCGCCACGACCTCGATCCACACCCAGGCGGTGTCGCCGGGGAGGTCCACCTCGGTCGTGACGTCGCCTGTCGCCTCCCGGGTGGCGACCGTTCCGACCCGACCGTCGGGGCCGGTGCGGCGCACCTCGATGAGGGCCTCCCCGTCCACGGTCGCGGACAGCCGCAAGCGCCGGACGCTGGTGTGCTCGCGCCAGTATGCCCAGGGCACGGCGCCGAAGAAGGTGGCGAGCGAGGACCTCTCCCCCGCAGTCAGCCGCAGCGCCGTACGCGAGTGGACATCGCCGCCGCGTGCGTACAGCGCCCGCCGGTCCGGCCGGTCGTCCAGGACGAGCCGCTGGATTGTGCGCCACGGGACGCCGTCAGGCGTGGTCATCGGGCGCGCCGCTCCCGTCTCCACTCGCGCACGGTGCGGGCGAGCCGCTGCCCCAGCGACAGCCTCTCGTCGAGCTGCCGGCCGATCTCGGTCTGTATGAAGTGCGTCAAGTAGAGCGGCAGCCCTGCGCCGTTCTCCTGCACGTAGGAACGAAGCGCCTCATCGCGGACGAGCCTGTCGTAGTGGTCGTGCTCGGCGGCCAAGGCGAACATGCTGTTGCCGAGCTCGCCAGTCACGCCGCGGCGCTGCATCCAATACGCCAGCGGTTCGCCGGGGAGGAAGCCGATGTGGTGGCGGAGAGCGGTGCGCAGGTTGAACTCCCAGTCCTCCACCGCGTGCAGGTCTTCACGGTAGTAGCCGACCTCGTCATGCAGGCGCCGCCGGTACAGGTAGGAGATGGGTACGGCCCGGTTCACCTGCAGGAGGTCGGTGTAGGTGATCTCGGTCAGCTCACGCCAGAAGGGCGCCCGTCCGACCTCGACGAAGCTGCCGTCGCGCTCGGTCTCGTAGACGATCTCCGTCGCGACCATCACGCCGACGTCGCCCGGAGTGCGGTCGAGGTGGTCCACGGTCCGGTGGAGGAACGCCGGGTGCCACAGGTCGTCGTCGTCGTGCAGCACGACGAATTCGGTGTCCAGCGCCCGGATGCCGGCGTTGGCGGCGGCAGATCGGCCCGTGGCGCGCGGGTTGTCGGTTGCGGCGACCCGGTGGCGCAGGTGCGCGGGGAGTGCGGCGATGGCCTCGTGCACGGGTCCGGCGTCGCCGCCGTCATTGACGATGTGGATGCGCCAGTCGGAGAACGTCTGCGCGGCGATGTCCTGCAGCGCGCGCCGCAGGAACCACGGGCGGTTCTTGGTGCGAACAACCACGCCCACGCGCGCGGCCGGTGCCTGGCTGGTCACAGCGAAACCTCCCCTGGTGGACCCGGACGACCTTATCATCGCGACGTCACCGCGCCCGTGGCCGCCTATACTGGGCGGGATGTCGAGCCGCGCGCGTTCACTGTGGCGCAGAGCACGGACCCTCCCGGTTCTGCGGGCTGTACTGTCGACCGCCGATCGCCTCTGGTGGGCGCGGACCATCCGCGCGGCGGACATCGTCGACGAGGCGTTCGTCGCCGCCCAGACCGGCCGTCGACTCAGCCCCCGGGCCGCGGTGCGCCACTACGTCCGCGGGGGCTTCCGCACCGGACTCTCCCTGAACCCGCTGTACCTCGAACGCACGGTGTCGCGCCAGTTGCCCGACGCCGACCGGGTGCCCGCGCTCTACGCCTACCTCGTCAACGATCGCAGCCGTCTGCAGGTCAGCCCGGCGTGGGACGCCCCCGCACTGGCGGAGCGTCACCCCGAGTCGCTCGAGGACCCCGCAGGCCCGCTCGGCTTCGCCTGGCGACGGGCGCGGCGTGACGGGTGGATGCTCCTCGGCCCCGCCGACGCCCCCGCACGGATCCTCTGGTCGGAGATCGTCCGCGTCACCGGCGCACCGCTGCCGACGCGGCCTGCGGCGCCCGCGACCGAACCGACGCTGGTCTGCGTGCTCGGCCGCCGGGAGCCCGACGCGGACCTCGCACTCGACCTCGCCGCCACGGCCGCGACCGAATTCGAGATGGCCGTCGACCTCGTGGTGACCGGAACATCGTTCACCGAAGGCGCTCACGCCGCACTTCTGCACATCGCCCTGCCACGGCTGACGGCGCGCCGGGCGCCGGGCGAGGAGCCGCTGACCCCGGCGGACCGCGCCGGGGCACCCCTCACCGCCTTCCGCGCGGCGGGCGCCACCATCACCGCGCCGCGGCTACGTGTGCTCGTCGAGGCGGCCCGGTCCGGGCCGGTCGAGGCACTGTGGGTGACTCCGGACGGCACCGTCGCGTCCCTCGGCGCCGCGTGGCACGACGGGAGACCCGTGCCGGTGCTGCGCGATCACCCCGTCGAGGACGCGCGCCGGCTGGGTACGGCCGTAGCGGTCCCGCTGCTGCGCGGTCCCGTCCGTGCCTGGCCGGCGGGGACCTCTCCCGATGGTCCAGGCCGGGTGCTCACCACGGCGACCGCGACCGCGAGCGTCCGCTCCTGGCGTCCGGCGGACGCGCCGAATGCGCCGCCGGCGGACACCGACCTCGATGCGCTGCTGCGGCCTGCGGGCTTCGCCGTGGACGCCTGGACGGACGACGCCGCCCGTCTGCGTCGCATCCCCCGTCCGGGCGAGGACGCGATGCGCCGCAGGTGGGCGATAAAGACCGCGGCACCGGCCGGGGTGTCCGGCGAGGCCTGGGGCGACACGCACTTCGCGCGCGGACTGGCCGCCGCGCTGGAACGCGCAGGCCAGGAAGCCGTCGTCGATGCGCTCCCCGCTGCGGACCGCGCCACATCCGGCCTGGATGATGTCGTGCTCGTGCTGCGCGGGCCGGAGCGCCTCACACCACCCGCAGCCGGACGCCACCTCCTGTGGATCATCAGCCACCCCGATGAGATCACCGCGGAGGAGCTCGCCCCCTACGACCGCGTGTTCGCGGCTTCCGAGCCCTGGGCACGCTCCGCGTCGATGCGGTTCGGACGCCTCATCGAGCCGCTCCTGCAATGCACCGACACCCGCCGCTTCCACCCGTCCGGCGCCACCCGCACCGAGGAGATCGTCTTCGTCGGGACAGCGCGGGGAATCGCCCGCCCCGTGGTCGTCGAGCCCCTGCGCGCCGGGGTGCCGGTGCAGGTCTACGGGCCCGACTGGCGCGGCTACATCCCGGCCGCGGCCATCGTCGCCACCGGCATCCCCAATGACCGCCTTCCCGCACTGTACGAGCGCGCCGCCGTGGTGCTCAACGACCACTGGCCCGCGATGCAGCGGGAGGGGTTCATCTCTAATCGGCTTTACGACGTCGTGGCGGCAGGCGGCCGCGCCGTGTCCGACGAGGTGGCGGGAATCGAGGACGCCTTCTCCGGAGCGGTGGTGACGTACGCGTCCCCGGCGGAACTCGTCGATCTGCTCAGCGGGGAACTGGACAGCCGGTTCCCCGACGAGGCCACGCTGTCCACGATCTCGCTACGCGTGCGCGAATGTGATTCCTTCGACGCCCGCGCGCGCACGCTCATCGCAGCTGCTTCGGCGGGTCAGGCGGATTCAACCGCCGCGTCCCCCGCCGCCCGCCGATCGTCGGGGAACACCCAGCGGTCGTAGGTCACGAAGCGGAACACCGTCGCAAGCGCCTGCCCGATGAAGGTGCCCGAGACGTTGTCCGCGACGGGTCCCTCCAAGCCCAAGACGTATCGTGAGAAGGCCAGGCATCCCAGCTGCAGCAGCACCGCGACGACGTTGAGCGCGACGAACACGACGTATCGCGAGAAGCGGCGCTGGAGCGTGCGCGTTCCGAACGTCCAGTACCGGTTGCCGACGTAGGTGACCACGGTGGCCACGACGATGGCGATCGACTTGGCCACCAGCGGCAGGTCGTACAGCGGACCGTGTCCGGTGATCCCGAACGCGAGCAGGTTGAACGTCACGGCATCCACGATGAAGGCCACGCCGCCGACGACCAGGAAGGCGCCGCTGCGACGGAGAAATCCCCCGGCGCGCCCAGGACGATCGGGCATGGCACCACACTCCGCTCCCCGCTCGCCGCTCGCCGACGGTCCATGCTAGCTTGAGCCGCGATCGGCACACGCCGCTCGCCTGAAGCGATTCCCTTTTTCGGAGGAGACGCGTGATCGGATCGCCTTCCATCGCCGCCATCGTCCCCTGCTACAACGAGGCGTCCGCGATCGCGAAAGTGGTCGCGGATCTGCGCGCTGCGGTGCCGTCGGCTGTGGTGTACGTGTACGACAACAACAGCACCGACGACACCGCGAGAGTGGCACGAGAAGCGGGGGCCGTCGTGCGCAGCGAGAAGGCGAAGGGCAAGGGCAATGTCGTCCGGCGCGCGTTCGCCGACGTCGACGCCGACATCTACGTGCTGGTCGACGGGGACGACACGTACGCGGTCGCCGACCTGCCGACGATGATTGACGCACTCGTGTCCGGCCCCAACGACCATGTGCTGGGCGTGCGACGCCAGTCCACGGCGACGGCGTACCGCCCCGGTCACGAACTCGGCAATCGCGGGTTCAACTGGCTCGTCAGTCGCGTGTTCGGCACCCGGGTGAGCGACATGCTCAGCGGCTATCGTGTGTTCTCGCGGCGTTTCGTCAAGAGCTTCCCGGCACTGTCCCGGGAGTTCGAGATCGAGACGGAGCTCACGGTGCACGCCATGAGCCTTCGTGTGCCGCAGGTCGAGGTCCCGGTCGGATTCAAAGACCGCCCGAGCGGAAGCGAGAGCAAGCTGCGCACCTACCATGACGGGTTCCGCATCCTCGCGCTCATCGTCGCGCTGATCCGTCACGAGCGGCCGTTCCTGTTCTACGGCGTCATCGGCCTCTTGTTCGCGGTCACCGGCGCCCTCATCGGTCTGCCGGTCGTCGCCGAGTTCTTCGCGACCGGAATGGTCCCCCGCTTTCCCACCGCGATCCTCGCCGTGGGAGTCGTGATCCTGGCGTTCATGGCGTGGATGATCGGGCTGATCCTGGACGGTGTGCTCAAGGCGCGACGCGAACTGAGCAGACTGAACTACCTCACCTACGCGGCGACATGAGGACGCCGTCCTCGCGTCCGGTCGAGGCGGTGCGCACGTGGGCGTCGCGGCGGTGGCGGAACCGCTCGGCATGGCTGCCGGTCGCCGCTCCTCTGTTTGCGTACGCGCTGCTGGTCCTGCTGGGAGTGACGAACTCCAACATCGGCGTCTCCACCCTCCGCGACGACCCCGCGATCGATGACGGCGACCAGATCGGCCAGTCCCAGTCCATCCGCAGCGACGAATACGGGACAGAATCTCCGCTCTGGCTCGGCGAAGCGGCTCGCGACGGCGCCGACGCCGCGACCCCGTTGAGCGTCTCGGACGACCTGTTCGCGCAGCTGCCGGACGGTCCGGCCTCGGCCGTGGTGTTCTTCGACGGAACGATGCTGGCGTTCGGGGACTGGATTCCGCACGAGATTCTCTTCGCCGCCAAGTGGTGGCTGCCCACGCTTCTGCTGTTCATCGGGCTGCCGGTCTGGTTCCGGCAGGTCACCGGCGGACTGCGCTGGGGGTACCTCGCTGCCGTCCTGATCTTCGTCGCGCCCGCCTCGATGTGGTGGTCCGGCCGACCGGTGAACAGTCTGGGGTTCGTCGCCGCGGGCTGCGCCCTGGCGATCTATGGTGCGTGGGCGCTGCAAGAGCGGCGATGGCTGCGCGGCGCTGCGGCGGTGGTTTTCGCCGGTGCGCTGTTGGCCCGTCTGCCCACGTACTACCAGCCGCTGGCGATCGTCGTCGGCATCCCGCTCGTTGTCAGCACCGCGGCCGTGTTGCTGGTCGGGAGCGCCCCCCTGCGCCGCCGCATCGGCACCCTCGCCGCCGTGGCGCTGTCCGGGGCGGCGTGGACTGCGGCTCTGTTCTGGGAGAACCGCGTGGCCGTGGCCGCGGGGCTGTCGACGGTGTACCCCGGTGACCGCCAGAGCACCGGGACCGCCATGGGCTTCGGGCAGGTCTTCGGGGCGACCAACCTCGGCTGGCTGGAATCACTGTTGGCCACCGCCCTGCCCAATCCCTCCGAGCTCGTCACGGCGTTCACGCTCCTCGCACCGGTGACGGCCCTGCTGTTCGCGGCGACGGCATGGCGCGGCAGCCGACGCTCCGCTGCGGCCATGCTGCCCCTGGCCGCGCTCACGGTGCTGTGGCTCTCGTGGTGCACGGTGGACTGGGGACCCGTAGGGGCGGCCATTCCGCTCATCAACCGCGTGACCGATGTGCGCGCCGCGCAGGGCGTGGGCTACCTCGCGATCCTGGTCTTCTGCCTCTTCATGACGCAATGGCGCCGGCACCCCCGCTGGGCAGTTCCTGTGATCGCCGGAGGTTTCGCCGGAGCAATCTCGGCGTATGCCGGCTCGCTGCTCGCGCAGTCGCAGCTGGCGGGACTCACCACCACCATGATCTGGATCAGCGCGGGCGCCACCGCGGCCGTGGTCTTCTGCCTCGTGCGGTGGCCGCTGTCGTGGTGGGCGCCGGCCGTCGCCGCGGTTGCGGCGACGGCGCTCACCGTCACCGCAACACCGGTGCTCGTGGGGCTGGGCGATCTGCGCACGAGCGAGTCAGCGGCGCAGTTCATGGCGTGGGGCGAGGAGAGCCGGGAGGACGGCACCATCTGGGCGTCGGAGTCCGGCAGCGTCGATTCCCTCCTCACCGCGACCGGCACTCCCTCCCTCAGCACGCGGCAGCAGATAGGTCCGGACGAGTCGGCCTGGCTCCTCCTCGACCCGGACGGGCGCTATCGGGACTACTGGAACCGGGGCGGGCTGCACATCCGCTTCGACTGGACGGACGACGACGAGATCACGATGGAGCAGCCGTCCCCGGATGTCGTGGTGGTGAATGCGTCACCGTGCGTGGTGGCCGAGCGGTTCCCCGGGTTCCGATTCGCGATCGCGGATGCGCCCCTCCCCGACGAGTGCGTGACGCTGATCGATACCTTCCGCTGGTCGGGAGAGGATCATTTCGTCTACGAGGTCTCGGGCGGTTGACCGAGCGCTGCCGTCACCGCACCCGGTCGGGGAACAGCCGGTCCCAGAAGACCGTCTTCAGTTCGCGCAGGGCGTGGTACTGGTTGTCGTCCTCCGAGAGGAATTCGAATGGCGTGTCGATCTTCGTCAGGCGCCACCCTGCCTGCTTCGCACGCGCGCTGGCCCAGATGTCCTCGAGGAACCCGAAGCGCGCGGGCAGGCGGGAGAAGAACCCGCGCTGATGCACCAGCCGGGTGTCGCAGATGCTGCCACCCGTGCCGACGTAGTCCGCCTCGGCGCCGCCGGGAAGCTCTCGACGGTCCCAGTACCCCTGGACCACCTCGAACGCCCACAGGCCCGCGAGGCCGTTCGGCCGGTAGGCATCGAGGAGATGCCGGATGAAATCGGCGGAGACGGCCTCGTCGTCGTCGATCATCACGAACGGCGCCGACGCGCGCGCCGGTGCCAGATGGCGTGCCACGACGAAGCGCGCGATGCCGCCGAGGTTCACCATGCTGGAGTGGAACTCCACGCTCGCGATGGTGCCCACGGCGCCGTGCTCGCGCACCGCAGCCAGGAACGCCGCGTCATTCGCACGACGGTTGCTCCACAGCAGCAGCCGCAGTGGGGGCGCGTCGCGCTGGGATGCCAGATCCGTCAGCGTCTGGGCGAGCAGGTGCGGTCGGTTCCACAGGCACATGACCACCGGAAGAGCGGCGGGGTCGACCTTCCCCGCAACCAGGCGCCAACGCGGCGGGACGAGCACCCGGTAGGTCAGAGCGCCGCGCCAGCGCAGGCGCCGCGCGGTCGTGACGAACACGGCGCGCGCACCTCCGGCGGCGCGCACGCGGCGGACGGCGCGCATCACGTCGACGCGCACCCGCAGCGGGACGGTGCGGCGCGCGAGCTCCCGCATCCGACGACCTCCGGCACGCACGAGGCGGGCGGGACGCAGAGGCATGCCCTCAGACACGGCCGTCGGTGACGTCCGAGAACTCCGGCACGATGAACACCGGACCCACCGCGCTGTGGAACGGCGCGGCGTCGAAGGAGCAGGCCTGCCGCGCATCGTCCAGGTGACGACCTGCGGAATCCATCAGGGAGACGTTCACGAAGTACTTGCCTTCCCCGAACCGCGCGTCGCGCAGAAGGAACTCCACCGTGCGTCGTCCGATGAGAGGCTCCGGAACGAATCCGACGCGCTCACTGGTGGTGCCGTACACCGCGGCACCCATGACGGTGTCGACCTGGATGGCGCAACGCCACTGCTCGAGCGGCTCCGCCGATTCCAGTTCGACGCGGATGCGGATATCGCTGCCGGGGAGGACCTCGCCCTCGGCGGTCCCCTCCACCACCTCGAGCTGCGTCGAGACGATGCGCGCGCTCTCGGTCTCGACGACGTCTCGCGTTCCTGTGCGCTCGTGCTCGCGCTCCTCCTCGGCGACGCGCCGCTCATCGAGGATGTCGCGGAAGCGGGCCACGGCCATGTTGGGGTCGCCGTCGAAGACGACGCGTCCCCGGTTCATCAGCACCGCGCGGTCGCAGAGCTCGGTGATCTGACCCAGCGAGTGGCTCACGATCACGATCGTGCGACCCTCCGCCTGGAAGGTGCGGATCTTGTCGAGGCACTTGCGTTGGAAGGCCTCGTCGCCGACGGCGAGGACCTCATCGACGAGCAGGATGTCGGGGTCGGTGTGCACGGCGACGGCGAACGCCAGGCGCACGTACATGCCGGAGGAGTAGAACTTCACCTGGGTGTCGATGAAATCGCCGATGCCGGAGAACCCGACGATGTCGTCGAAGCGCTCGTCGGTCTCGGCCCGTGAGAGCCCCAGCACCGACGCGTTCAGATAGACGTTTTCGCGTCCGGTGAGGTCGGGGTGGAATCCCGCCCCCAGTTCGAGCAGCGCCGCCAATCGGCCCCGCTGCTCCACCGTGCCCGTGGTCGGGTCGATGATGCCGCCGATGACCTTCAGCAGCGTGCTCTTACCTGATCCGTTGTGCCCGATGAGGCCGATCGTGCTGCCCGCTGCAATGGCGATGTCGACCTCTCGCAGCGCCCAGAAATCCTCGCGGTGGCGGCGGCCCGCTCGTCCCAGCGTGACGATGCGCTCCTTGATCGATGAGTCCTTGCGCACGACGAATCGCTTCGACACACCGTTGACGCGTACGACGTCAGGGTGCGGCG
>Ga0233363_1000701_pt1 | contig 14096 bp, 8 predicted proteins | sample ElkDunMinimDraft_18_FD_191534 | JGI IMG/M metagenome (GOLD analysis project Ga0233363, IMG submission 191534) | Fecal eukaryotic communites from dung pellets of Tule Elk in California, USA - Elk Dung C16 | ecosystem: Host-associated > Mammals > Digestive system > Large intestine > Fecal | place... | reverse complement strand
CGATGTTCAGGGTGGGGTCCACCCCACGCTTCTTCGACCGGCAGCTGGGCCGATGGCGTGATCTGGAGACCGTGTGGATCACCGTCAAGGCCAGCCGCACGCTCGCCCAGAACGCCGCCGCCTCCCTCAAGATCGGCGACCCCGTCGTGGTGATCGGGCGCCTGCGCAGCCACACCTGGGAGGACAAGGAGACGCGCGAGCAGCACCGGCGCGACGTCCTCGAGGCTGCCACGGTCTGCCACGACCTCAACCGCGGCACGTCGACGTTCACGCGCAACGAACCGGCCGCGGCGCAGGAGCAGCCGTCGTCGGATGGTGAGGCGGTCGCGGAGTTCGAGAGCAGCTACACCACTCCGGCGCCGGGGACCCCTGCGGAGCCCGTCCCGGTGTGACCGGCCGGGGAGCGCTGCGATCGGCGTCCGATTCACGGATGCTGCGGTCGAGCGCCTACCCTGGACTCACCATGGCTGATTACGTCTTCACCCTGCACAACGTCCGCAAGGCACTCGGCGACAAGGTCGTTCTCGACAACGTGACCTTGTCCTTCCTTCACGGCGCCAAGATCGGTGTCGTCGGTCCGAACGGCACGGGCAAGTCGACGCTGCTCAAGCTGATGGCCGGCATGGAGCAGGCGAACAACGGCGACACCTACAGGGACCCCGACGCGACCGTCGGCATCCTCCTGCAGGAGCCTCCGCTGACCGAAGGCAAGACCGTCCTCGAGAACGTTGAGGAGGCCGTCGCCGACATCAAGGGCAAGCTCGACCGCTTCAACGCGATCAGCGAGGAGCTCGCCAGCCCCGACGCCGACTACGACACCCTGCTGGCCGAGATGGGCGAGCTCCAGACGGACCTCGACCACGCGAACGCCTGGGACCTCGACTCGCGGCTCGAGCAGGCCATGGATGCGCTGCGGTGCCCGCCGCCGGACGCGCTCGTCGACCCGTTGTCCGGTGGTGAGCGCCGCCGTGTCGCGCTGTGCAAGCTCCTCCTCCAGCAGCCCGACCTCCTCCTGCTCGACGAGCCCACCAACCACCTGGACGCCGAGAGCGTGCTGTGGCTGGAGCAGCACCTCGCGAAGTACCCCGGTGCCGTCCTCGCCGTGACCCACGATCGGTACTTCCTCGACAACGTGGCGCAGTGGATCCTCGAGCTCGACCGCGGCAAGGCCCACCCGTACGAGGGCAACTACTCGACCTACCTCGACACCAAGCAGCAGCGCCTCGTCGTCGAGGGCAAGAAGGACGCCAAGCGGCAGAAGATCCTCGCGCGCGAGCTCGAGTGGGTCCGCTCGAACCCGAAGGCTCGTCAGGCCAAGAGCAAGTCGCGTCTGGCCCGCTACGAGGAGCTCGCCGCCGAGGCGGAGCGTCGTCGTTCCGTCGACCTGTCCGAGATCAACATCCCGGCAGGTCCGCGCCTCGGTGACGTCGTCCTCGACGCCAAGAACCTCACCAAGGGCTTCGGCGACCGTACGCTCATCAACGACCTCAACTTCTCGCTCCCGCGCGCCGGCATCGTCGGCATCGTCGGTCCCAACGGCGTCGGCAAGACCACGCTGTTCAAGATGATCGTGGGGGAGGAGGAGCCGGACGCCGGCAGCCTGACGGTGGGCAGCACGGTCAAGATCTCCTACGTCGACCAGTCCCGTGGCGGCATCGATCCTTCCAAGAACGTGTGGGAGGTGGTCTCGGACGGGCTCGACCACATCAAGGTCGCCAACTTCGAGATGCCCAGCCGCGCGTACGTCGCCTCGTTCGGCTTCAAGGGCCCCGACCAGCAGAAGCGCGCCGGCATCCTCTCGGGTGGTGAGCGCAACCGCCTCAACCTGGCGCTGACGCTGAAGATGGGCGGCAACCTGCTGCTCCTCGACGAGCCGACCAACGACCTGGACGTCGAGACGCTGCAGTCGCTGGAGGACGCGCTCCTCGACTTCCCGGGCTGTGCCGTCGTGATCTCGCACGACCGGTGGTTCCTGGACCGCGTCGCGACGCACATCCTGGCGTGGGAGGGCGACTCCGAGGACGGCGCCAACTGGTACTGGTTCGAGGGCAACTTCGCCGACTACGAGGCCAACAAGGTCGAGCGCCTCGGGCCGGAGGCAGCGCGTCCGCACGCCCTCACGTACCGCCGCCTGACGCGCGACTGAGCACGACCGCGAGACGCGACAGAGACGACCCGACGTTCCCGCCCGGATGTGGCGGGAACGTCGGGTCGTTTTCGGTGGGTCTTTCGTCAGCCTGCGGCGCCGGCGGGCAGGACCCTGATCGCCTCGATCGCGAGGTCACCGGTGCCGGCAATCGGGTCGAGGCGCAGCTGCAGGAGGGAGGCGTCCTGCCGCGGGACAGGGATCTGATAGGTCGCCGTCCCGCCCGACTCGACGGTGAAGCGTCCGCTCCGTGACTCCGCGAATCCGCCGTCGGTCGTCGCCCAGAAGAGCTGACCTCCGCCGCTGGTGGTCGACGACATCACGACCTCGATCACGGCTCCGTCACCGAGCGGCACCGACACCTGGGGCCCGACAAGGTAGGGGTCGCCACCGACCGACGAGAACCGCAGAGCACCGCCGGACGCCTCCACACCTTGGATGTGGTTTGCGCCGACCCAGCCCTCCGTGTCGCCGTCGGTCTCGAACTCCCACGCAGCGAAGGACTGCACGACCTTCACCTCCGCCGTGCGGACGATGCGGCGTCCGGCCGGCCCTTCCAGCGTGAACGTCACGGCACTCACACCTTCTCCGGCATCGGCGGGCGGTGTGACGCGCACGTCGATGCTCGTCCGGACCTGCGTACCCGACGACGGCTCGGAGATCTCGACGCTCTCGGGATCCACCGTCCAACCTTCCGGGACCGAGGTACGCAGCGCTGCCGTCAGCTCGTCGGGCGCGATGCCGCTCACCGTCGCGGTGAAACCGGCTGCGCGGCCCGGAGTGACCGACACCGTCGCCGGGTCGACGGCGAGGTCGAGCGACGTCACCTGCGCACCACGAGCGAGGGCGAGCTCGACGACCTTCTGAGGTCGCAACGACACCGGTCCCAGCAGCCCGGACGGGAGACCGCTGCCGTCGACCTCGTTCGCCGAGGCGTTGGTGACCCGTACCGCGATCTCGTTCTCCCCGTCGCGCAGGAAGTCGGTGACGTCAAGCGTGTACGGCGACCAGTCGAGCGAACCTGCCTTCCGGCCGTTGACCGTCACCTCGGCAAGCTCGCGGACCCGGCCAAGGTCGAGCTCGATGCGGCGGTCGTCCGCCCGGAACCCGTCTGGCAGCGTGAACACCTTCGTGTACGTGCCCGAGCCGGAGTACCCGCCATCGAGGTCAGTCCACGAACCGAGCGGGCGGCGCACGCTCTGGGCGCCGTCGCGGTCGAAGCGGAACGCCCAGTCGCCACCGAGCGCCACCGGCTCGAGCGGGTCGTCGACCGTGGTCACCGCGCCGTACTCGCGTCCGCGGAACTCGCCCCGTGCGTAGACCTCGCCCGGTCGGTCCGTCACGAGAGTCGCCCGAAGAGTGCCCTCGCTGAACACGACGTCTTCAGCCTCGGCGTTCGTCGCCGTGAGGTGCGCAACCTTTCCGTTCGGGTGCGCCCCGGGCCGGAACGTGACCCAGCGCGCCTCGTACGGCTCCATCGTCAACGGGACGACCGTCCGGCCGCCGTCGCGGCGGAAGACCGGCGCGACCTCCGTCTCACCGGTCTCAGGATCCCAGTACTCGGGCGTGCCGGCGACGTCGAAGCGCCCTGTCGTGCGGACCTCGCGCCCGGACAGGTTGACGACGAGGAAGGCGTCGTCGGCCTTGCGCTTCACGTGCCGCACGCGCACGTCCGGCGCGCTGTCGAGCGTGACGCCCGGCGACACCCGCGACGCGACGACCTTGGCGAGCGTGCTGCGGTCGGGCAGATAGACCGCGAGCCCGCCTCTGCGGTGCTTCTTGGTGGACGCGGCCGGCGCCGAGGGATCGGTGCCGAACAGTGCTTCCAGGCGCCGATGCAGGGCCGCATCACGTCCGGACGCCTCGCGGGTGGCGAGCCCGTCGACGGCCACGACGGTGCCGCCGTCGGCGACGAGCTGCTCCAGCGTCCGTACGGCCTCGAGCGACAGCACGGTCGTCCGTGGGAGCACGAGCGCCTGCCAACGCTGCTTGTGCAGGGCCAGCTCACCGTCCTTCACCGTGACGTCGACTCCGAGGTCCTCGTCACCGGCCAACGCCAGCTCGTCGAGGTAGTCGAAGTCCAGCTGTGCGCGGAGCAGGTCGTTCGACGTGCCCTTCCACGAGTCGTCGACCGGGCCGAGTTCCGGCCCGTTCCCGGCGAATCCACGGACGTCCCACGGTGTGCCTGTCGCCATCACCGACGAGCTCGGGTAGAGCACACCCACCGGGTTCATGGCCACAGCACCGCGGGCTGGTTCGGTGAGGCGACCCACCATCTCGGCGTACTGGGAGAAGCGGGGCCAGAAGGTGTTCTGGAAGAACTGGCTCGGCGGTGACTCGGAGGCGCGCTCGTCGTCGGTCGAGTAGTAGAACGCGTGGTTGTCGATGAGATCGACACCTCCGGCCGCCTCCCACGCGACCGTCCGCTTCATCTCCTCCATCGTCAGATCCCAGCCGAACGCGCCGAACGTCTCCGCCAGGTTGCGCTTGCGGTCGAACAGGTGGGCGACCGACGAGTTGAGCTTGGGCGTGATCGCCGAGGTGTCGAGTCCGCTGATCAGGTCCATCCCCGGCAGCTGGTAGTAGCGGCTCATCTCGAACCAGCTCCCGCCCTCGATCAGCTTGTGGCTGCCGAGGTCCTCCTCGACGAGCGGGTTGGAGATCAGCGCGATGTCGTGATCGGCCGCCCAGTCGGCGAGCGGCTTCGTGTGCGCCTCGTTGTAGCGGTCCGAGAGCGCGTCGTAGTAGTCGACCCGGGCCCGCGTCGTCTTCTCACCGGCGTCGTACCAGATCCCGAGCAGGTCCTGCGTCAGGTCGTAGCCGGCGTTGTCCTCGAGGTAGTCCCGGAAGCCGGGGGTCCACGGGATCGAGCCGCGCGAGTCCAGCCCGCCACGGTTGTCCGGGAAGTTGTTGTAGAAGCCGGGCTCGTCGTTGAAGATGCCCGGGATCGTCGTCCCGAAGTGCCGCTTGAACCGCTTGGCGTACGTCTCGTGCGTGATGTCGATGAACTTCTCGGTCACGTCGGGGTTGAGCATGTCGACGTACGGCTCGTCCGGCTCGAGGTCGGGGTGGTAGTTCTCCAGCGGTCGCTGGACGAGGTGCACGACGCACCAGTCACCGGCGGGCGCCGTCCACGTCAGGCGACCGTCCTTGACCTTGTCGGTCAGCTCGACGGTCGACGCGCCGTCGAGACGGACGCCGCGAGCCTCGCCGTTCGTGACACAGGTCCCGGTGCCGGTCTTACGCGCCGCCAGGGTGGCGATCAGCTCGGGCTGCGGGGTCTTCGAACCGTCACTCTGGCCGGGGACCTCGGCGTCGTACGTCGTGCCGCCCGCGACGTCGATCGCGCTGGGGGAGAGGTACCACGGGACGTACGAGGGGTCTGCCTCGATGGTGCGGCCGTCGACGACACCGCCCCGGACAGTACGCCCACCGGCGAATCCGCTCGGCCAGTTGAGGTCGTCGTACAGCCACGCCTTCATCCCGCGGCTGCGCGCCTCCTTCAGCACGAATCCGACCTTGTCGAAGTAGTCGGTCGACAGGTAGTACGTGTTCTCCGTCTTGCCGAACTCACCTCCGAGCCCTTGGCGGGGGTGGATGAAGAACTCCTCCACACCGTTGCCCTGCATCTCGTCGAGCTGACGCTCCAGCTCGGCCTCGGTCAGCGTGCCGTTCCAGAACCAGAACGCGTGCGGCCGGCTCGTGGACGGGGGATCGGCGAACGCCGCCGGGTCGAGACGACCCGTGGCGTCGTTCCAGGACGGCGCTCGAGGCACGCGGTCCGTGGCGCTCGAGGCACCGGCCAGGCCGAACATCAGGGCGAGCGCCGCTGCTCCGGCCGCTGCGGTACGCGTACGCCGGCGCCAGGCGGTGGATCGTGCAGTCATGCATCCTCCTTGACGGTGAAGCTGTAGGTGCCCGATCCCAGCTCGGCGACGACGGTGCCGGCCTCGACACGTACGTCGCTGACGCCGGCGGCCTTCGCGGCGGGGCGGCCGCTCTCCGTGAGGGAGCCGATGTGCGACGTCGGGATCTTGACCGTGGCGGTGGTGTTGACCGGCACCGTCACCTTGAGGGTCAGACGGCCGTGCTTGCGCGCCCACCGGGACCGGATCTCGCCGTACCCGGACTCGTACCGAGCGTCGGCGTGGTCGAGGCCGCCACCGGGCTGCGGAGCGACGGTGAAGTGACGGTAGCCCGGCTGGTCCGGATCGGGCTGGATGCCACCGATCGTCTGGTACATCCAGTTCCCCACGGCGCCGTAGGCGTAGTGGTTGAACGAGTTCATGCTGACGTCGCCGAAGCTGCCGTCGGGCTGGATCGAGTTCCAGCGCTCCCAGATCGTGGTGGCGCCCTTCTCGACCTCGTACCCCCACGACGGGTACGTCCGCTGGTTGATCAGCTTGTACGCGACGTCGGTGTGCCCGGTCTTGGTGAGCACCGGAAGGAGGTCGGGCGTCCCGAGGAACCCGGTCGCGAGGTGCCAGTCGTGCCGTTCCAGGTTGGCGACCAGGCGGTCCGCGGCGTCGTCGACGAGGTCGTCCGGTACCAGTCCGAAGGACAGGGCGACGACGTAACCGGCCTGGGGGTCGCCGGGAAGCGCGCCGTCGTCACCGACGTACTTGGCGACGAACGCCTCCCGGACGTCGGTGGCGAGATCGGCGTAACGGTCGGCATCGGTGTCCTTGCCGATCGCGTCGGCCATCTGCGAGAGCAGCCTGGCCACGTGTGCGAAGTAGGCAGTGCCGATCAGGTCGCGTGGGGCGTTGTCGTCCAGGTTCAGCCAGTCTCCGTACCCGGCGTCGGGGCGGATGAAGCCGTCGCTGTTCTTCTCGAGGTAGTCCACCCACGCCGTCATCGACTCGTAGCTCTCCTCGATCACCGCCTTGTCGCCGTAGGTCTGCCACAGCGTGTACGGGACGGTGACCGCGGCGTCACCCCAGCCCGCGTTGCCCGCGCCTACCACCGGCACGTACGGCACCACGTCGGTGACGGCGCCGTCGGGGCGCTGCGCATCGCGGAGGTCCTGCAGCCACTTGTCGCCGAGGAACGTGGAGACGTCCATGTTGAACGCGGCCGTCGGGGCGAAGACGTTGATGTCGCCGGTCCACCCCATCCGCTCGTCGCGCTGAGGGCAGTCCGTAGGCACACTGAGGAAGTTCCCGCGCTGCGACCACACGATGTTGCTCTGGAGCTGGTTGAGCATCGGGTCAGAGGTCTCAAAGTGTCCGGTCATCGGCGCATCGGTTCCGAGCACCTTGCCGACCAGGTCCCGCTTGCTGGGCTTGCCGGACAGCCCGGTGACCTCGACGTAGCGGAACCCGTGGAAGGTGTAGCGAGGCTCGTACGTCTCTACTCGGTCGCCGCGGGCGGTGAAGTAGTCGATGACACGTGCGCTGCGCATGTTGTCGGTGTAGAGGGTCCCGTCAGGGTTGATCTCCTCGCCGTACCGCAGACGGACCTTCTGGCCCTTGGCCAGCCCACGCAGGGTGACCGCCACCGTGCCGACCATGTTCTGGCCGAGGTCGAGCACGTACGCGCCAGGGGCCGGCTCGGTGATCTTCTGGACCGGCATCTCCTGCGTCACCCGAACCGGCGGGTCTGCCTGCGCGACGAGCGCGGTCTCGACGTCCGTCTTCTCGACCACCGGCGCCCAGGCGCGGTCGTCATATCCGGGCCGGGTCCAGCCGGGTGTCTCCCGACGGGCGTCGTACTCCTCGCCGTCGAGGATGTCAGCGTGGGTGACCGGACCTGCCGTGCTCTTCCATGAGGTGTCGGAGACGACCCGTTCCGTCGTGCCGTCGGTGTAGGTGATCTCGAGCTGGCTGAGCAGCCCGGGCAGCTTGCCGTACAGGTTCGGTCCGTAGATCGCGATCTTGCCTGCGTACCAGCCGGTCGACAGGCGCGCGCCGAGCGCGTTCGCGCCGCGCTTCACCAGCGAGGTGACGTCGTAGGTCTGGTACGGGGTGCGCTTGGAGTAGTCGGTCCATCCCGGCGCCCAGCGGTGGTCGGAGACCTCGCGGCCGTTGAGCTGGAGGTCGTAGATGCCGAGGGCCGTCGAGTAGAGCCGCGCAGTCTTCACGTGCTTGTCCGTGGTGAACGTCGTGCGCAGCTGGGAGGTGAGCTCCGCCTTGGCCTCGGTCGTCGGGTTCCAGCGGACGGTGCGGTCACCCGTGACGGGCTGGCCGTCGGCGTAGGCGCTGCCTTCGGCGAAGACGTCGTCGGTGTGGCTCCACCAGCCGGCCTGTCCTTCGAGGCTCGACATCTCGAGGTAGTACTCGCCGGGTTCGGCGGGTGTCTCGAGCGCGATCTCGGCCCAGCTGTTGTCGGCGTGGTCGACGAACCGCTTCTCTGCGACCGTCTCGCCGGTCGGTCCGCCGCGACGGAGGGTGAGGGTGAAGTCGGAGTCGGACGTTCCCCACGTCGGGAAGCTTCCGCCGATCCGGTCGAACGGGCGGTCCGTGGTGACGGACTGGCCGAGCGTCGTGCCGGCGCGGAGCGCTGCGGGGGAGTTCTGCTGCGAGTTCGAGGTCGGCAGCGGGAGGTCGGTGTCGTGCGCGATCCACTCCGCGGACCAGTCCGATGCCTCGAGCAGGCCGGTCTCGAACCAGGTCGGTGCGCTCCAGCGGCCGGCATGGCCGGTCACGTCCCAGGCCATGACCTTCCAGTAGTAGCGCGTCCGTGACTCGAGCCGTGGACCGCCGTACGGCACCTGCCGCGACTCCGCGGACGCCACCTTGCCGGAGTCCCAGACGTCCCCCTTCCCTCGCGCGAGGAGCGACGGGCTCGACGCCACCAGCACGCGGTACGCGGACTGCGCCTGAGCGCGCTCACGCGAGGTCAGCTGCCACCCGAAGGCGGGCAGTCGCTCGCCGACACCGAGAGGGCGAGTCTGGTGGTCGGTGGAGAGGGCGTGGGGGCGGACCTCGCCCGGCGGCGACGCCTGGGCGGGCGCGAACGGGAGGAGGAACGTGGTGACAGTGAGTGCGACCGCGAGCTTGAACAGACGTGAGCTCATCGAGCATGATCCCTTCGGCGCGTGTGCGCGGAGACGAATCTGGCGGTGTTGAATCGTTTCAGTGTGACCTTGGCAACACCGAAGCGTGTCGGTCAACCGTCGTGTCCGGTTCCGGCCATGTCCCGAGTGGCGCGAATGCGCCGATCCCCACCGAAAGACCCGACGTTCCCGCCCGGATGTGGCGGGAACGTCGGGTCGTTCTCGTTGGCCGTCTCCAGCCTGATCCCGAAGGGCTCAGCTCAGAACCGTGAGCCCTTGAGGTCCGTGCGGATGCGTTCGAAAACGCGTCCGATGACAGCAAACTCCTCATCGGTTGCATTGTCGAGGAGATATCGGCGCACGCCGCCGACATGCGTGTGGGCGGCCTCGCGGAGTCGCTCCATGCCGGCGTCGGTGAGCTGGGCGTTCACGCCCCGGCCGTCGGAGGCGCAGGAGCGGCGCTCGACGAGACCGGCGCGCTCCAGCCGAGCGACCGTGTGCGTGACGCGGCTCCGTGAGTGCGCGACCTTGTCGGCGACCTCGGCCATGCGCAACGAATGGTCAGGCGCCTCGGAGAGGCGGACCATGATCTCGTACTCGGGCATCGAGAGGTCGTGCTCGCGTCGTAGGTCGCGGTCGAGCTGGTCGAAGAACACCGTCGACCCGCCCAGGAACGCCCGCCAGAACTCCTGCTGACGGTCGTCGAGCCAGCGAGTCTCAGAGGGCGCCTGTGTGGTCGAGGTCATGGCAGAAGTGTACCCAGGGAATAGTTGTAGATTCAATTAGTTAGGGTATGGTGAAGCGAGTTGGTTGAAACCGCAACAACTTGCGGAGGCTCCAGCGCTTCGCCCGGCAGGACTCCCGTACGACACCCGAAGGACACAGAGACATGGCACAGATCACCGCAGGCACTTGGAACTTCGACCCGACCCACACCGAGATCGGGTTCACCGTCCGCCACATCATGAGCAAGGTGCGCGGCAAGTTCGAGAAGTTCGAGGGCAGCATCACCACGAAGCCCGAGATCTCGGAGTCGACGGCGACCGCGACCATCGACCTCTCGTCGATCAACACCGGCACGCCCGACCGTGACGCGCACCTGCGTTCGGCGGACTTCTTCTCGGTCGAGTCGCACCCGACGATGACGTTCACCTCGACCGGGGTCCTCGAGAAGTCGGACACCGAGTTCGTCGTGACCGGCGACCTGACGATCAAGGACGTCACCCGCCCGGTCGAGCTCTCCGTCGAGTTCCTCGGTGAGGGCAAGGACCCGTGGGGCGGCACCCGTGTCGGCGTCGAGGCGACGACGACCATCAGCCGCAAGGCGTTCGGCATCGACTTCAACATCCCGCTCGAGGGCGACAAGGTCATGATCGGCGACAAGATCAGCATCCTCATCACCGGCGAGGCCGTTCTCGCTGCGTGATCGAGTCGATGCGCTGACGTTCACCTCGCGGGACGAGGCAGCGTCTCCTCCGATATCGCGGCCGTCCTGAAGCCCTCCCGGCTTCAGGGCGGCCGTTCGTCGTGAGCTCGGCCCGGCCGGCTCGGCCGCGAGCGGTGCTCGTCAGGCGGTACGGGCTCCGACCGCGCGCAACGCCAGTTCGGCGTACAGGCGGCCGACCGACTCGGGGGTACGGGGTCCGTCGGGCTGGTACCACCGGACCAGGTCGATCGCCATCGAGATGAGCGCCAGCGCGGTGCCCGGGACGTCGTCGACCTCGAAGACTCCCTTTGCGGCCCCTTCGGCGACGGCGTCGCGGTAGATGCGCTCGATGTCGCGGCGGTACCCGGCGACCTCGCGGCGGTGCTCGGGGGTCAGCGCGGCGAACTCGTACTGGACGACGCGCGCCTTGCGACTGTGCACGGCGTGCCAGGTCGTGAACTCGTACTGCATCGTCGCGAGCCGCTCGACCGGATCGGCCGTGGAGGCGTAGGCGGCGGCCAGCATCTCGCGGGTGGAGAGGTGCCCCTCCGAGCTGATCTCGTAGAGGAGCTCCTCCTTGGAGGCGTGGTGCACGTACAGCGCTGCGGGGCTCATGCCGGCCCTCGTGGAGATGTCACGCGTCGTCGTGGCGTGGAACCCTCGGTCGGCGAATGCCTCGACGGCGGCATCGATCAGCCGCTGGGGGGCGGGTACGTCGGACATGGGCTTCTCCTGCACGGCGGGCTGACGGAGGGCGGGGGACCCTCGGCTACGCTAAGCGATCGCTTAGTACACTCTAGGTGATCGCGAACTCTCTCCGGAGGCACTCCCATGAAGCGAGCCATCTTCGACGACGACCACGAGGCATTCCGTGCATCCGTCGCTGCGTTCGTCGAGCGTAGCGTCCTGCCTCACGTCGAGCAGTACTCCGACGACAAGGGCCTGCCGCGGGAGTACTGGCTGGAGGCGGGGAAGCAGGGGTTGCTCGGCCTCGAGATCCCCGAGGCGTTCGGCGGCGCCGGTGCGGAGGACTTCCGCTTCAACGCGGTGCTCGCCGAGGAGCTGTCGAAGGTCAACGCCGCGCTGCCCTCGTGCACCGGGATCCACTCCGACATCGTCGCCCCGTACCTCGTGGAGCTGACGACCGAGGAGCAGAAGGCGCGGTGGCTGCCGAGGTTCGTGACCGGCGAGCTGCTCACCGCGATCGCGATGACCGAGCCCTCGGGCGGGTCGGACCTCGCCGCCCTCAAGACCACCGCCGTCCGCGACGGCGACGAGTGGATCCTCAACGGCTCGAAGACGTTCATCACCAACGGCTGGTCGGCCGACCTCGTGATCGTCGCCGCCCGGACCAAACCCGAGAAGGGCGCCAAGGGCATCACGCTCTTCGCCGTCGAGACCGGCATGGACGGCTTCAGCCGCGGTCGCAAGCTCGACAAGGTCGGCCAGAGCGAGTCCGACACGGCGGAGCTCTTCTTCTCCGACGTCAGGCTCAGCGACGCTCAGGTCATCGGTGAGGTCGACCGCGGGTTCATCGCGATGATGCAGCGCCTCCCGCAGGAGCGGCTGTCGTGCGCCGTCTCGAACGTCGCCCATGCCAAGCAGATCCTGGCCGAGACCATCGAGTACGCGAAGGAGCGCCACGCGTTCTCGCAGCCGATCGGCTCCTTCCAGCACAACAAGTTCCTCCTCGCCGAGCTCGTGACCCGTATCGAGTCGGTGGAGGCGTACGTCGATGCGGCCGTGCTCGCCCACACCAGGCGTGAGCTGACCGCGATCGACGCAGCCAAGGTGAAGTGGCTGTCCTCGCAGGTGCAGAACGAGGTGCTGGACCACTGCGTCCAGCTGCACGGCGGGTACGGGTACATGAACGAGTACCGCGTCGCCCGCGCCTGGCGGGACGCCCGCGTGACCAAGATCTGGGCCGGCTCGAACGAGATCATGAAGGAGCTCATCGGCCGCGACCTCGGGCTGTGACACTCGGAGCCACCGCTCACCGCATCCCCACCTCTCTCGGGACCACGAAGTCAGACAGCGCTCGAACAAGAAGGAAAGCTCATGACTGAAGCCGTCATCGTCTCCACCGCCCGGTCCCCGATCGGGCGCGCCTTCAAGGGTTCGCTCAAGGACATGCGTCCCGACGACCTCACCGCGCAGATGGTGCGCGCCGCGCTCGACAAGGTCCCCGAGCTGGATCCACGCGACCTCGGCGACCTGATCCTCGGCTGCGGCCTGCCCGGCGGCGAGCAGGGGATGAACATGGGGCGCGTCGTCTCGGTCCTCCTCGGCTACGACTTCCTTCCGGGCACCACGGTGACCCGGTACTGCTCGTCGAGCCTCCAGACCACCCGCATGGCGTTCCACGCGATCAAGGCGGGGGAGGGGGACGCGTACGTCTCGGCGGGCGTCGAGACCGTCAGCCGCTTCGTCAAGGGCAACAGCGACGCGATCCCCGGCCAGGAGATCACCAACCCGCTCTTCACCGACGCCATGCAGCGGACGGAGAGCTTCACCGAGGGTGGCCAGAAGTGGGCCGATCCCCGTGAGGACGACCACCTCCCCGACGTCTACATCGGGATGGGCCAGACCGCGGAGAACGTCGCGCAGGTGCTCGGGATGAGCCGCGAGGAGCAGGACCGTTTTGCGGTGCGCAGCCAGAACCTCACCGAGCAGCGCATCAACGAGGGCTTCTGGGCGCGCGAGATCACCCCCGTCACGCTGCCCGACGGCACGCAGGTCACCGCGGACGACGGCCCCCGCGCCGGCACCACGTACGAGGCGGTCTCGCAGCTCAAGCCCGTCTTCCGCCCCGACGGCACCGTGACGGCCGGCAACGCCTGCCCGCTCAACGACGGTGCGGCGGCCCTGGTCATCATGAGCGACCAGAAGGCGAAGGACCTCGGGCTCACCCCGCTGGCGCGCATCGTCTCCACGGGCGTGACCGGACTGTCGCCGGAGATCATGGGCCTCGGTCCGGTCGAGGCGATCCCGCAGGCGCTCAAGCACGCAGGCATGAGCCTCGACGACATCGACCTGTTCGAGATCAACGAGGCGTTCGCGGTGCAGTCGCTCGGCTCCGCGCAGCAGCTCGGCATCCCCGAGGACAAGCTCAACGTGAACGGCGGCGCGATCGCCGTCGGCCACCCGTTCGGGATGACCGGCGCCCGCATCACCGCGACGCTGATCAACTCGCTGCAGTGGCACGACAAGCAGTTCGGCGTCGAGTCGATGTGCGTCGGCGGCGGCATGGGCATGGCCATGGTCCTCGAGAGGCTCTCGTGACCACCGGCGCCAAGCGGTTCGAGGGCCGCACCGCGATCGTCACCGGTGCGAGCCGCGGCATCGGCCTCGGGATCGCTCAGCGCATCGTCGACGAGGGCGGTCGCGTCTGCCTCACCGCCCGCAACGACGAGGCGCTCCAGGAGGCCGTCATCCACCTCGGCGGTCCCGAGGTGGCGATCGGTGTGGCGGGCAAGGGCGACGACACCGAGCACCAGGACGACGCGATCGCCAGGACGCTCGAGGCG
>Ga0233363_1000700_pt1 | contig 14104 bp, 8 predicted proteins | sample ElkDunMinimDraft_18_FD_191534 | JGI IMG/M metagenome (GOLD analysis project Ga0233363, IMG submission 191534) | Fecal eukaryotic communites from dung pellets of Tule Elk in California, USA - Elk Dung C16 | ecosystem: Host-associated > Mammals > Digestive system > Large intestine > Fecal | place... | reverse complement strand
CCCCCACGACCGGTCCGCGGCCGACGACGCCGCACCCGCGTCCCGCGCCCGCGCGCTGACCAAGGTGTACGGATCCGGAGCCGCGGCGGTCCGCGCGCTCGACGGCGTCGACGTGGACTTCGCGACGGGGGCGTTCACCGCGATCATGGGCCCCTCCGGGTCCGGCAAGTCGACGCTGATGCACCTGCTCGCGGGCCTCGACGACGCGACGTCGGGCACGGCGCACCTCGGTGCCACGGAGATCACGTCCCTCGGTGACGACGCGCTGACCCGGCTGCGCCGTGACCGCGTCGGCTTCGTCTTCCAGTCGTTCAACCTCCTGCCGATGCTCACCGCCGAGCAGAACGTGCTGCTGCCCCTCGACCTCGCCGGCCGGGCACCGGACCGCGCGTGGTTCGACACGCTGGTGACGACGCTCGGGCTGCAGGCGCGGCTGACGCACCGGCCGAGCGAGCTGTCCGGCGGGCAGCAGCAGCGCGTCGCGATCGCGCGCGCCCTCATCGCGCAGCCCGACGTGGTCTTCGCCGACGAGCCGACGGGCAACCTGGACTCCCGCTCGGGCGCCGAGGTGCTGAGCTTCCTGCGACGCTCGGTCCGCGAGCTGGGCCGCACCATCATCATGGTCACGCACGACCCGACCGCGGCCGCGTACGCGGACCGCGTGGTCCTGCTGGCCGACGGCCGGATCGCCGGTGACATCGCCGACCCGACCCCCGAGTCGGTGCTCGCCGGGCTCGAGGGCCTGCGCGTGCTCGAGGCGCCCGCCGGCACGCCGACCGGCGCGACGCCGGTGGTCGACGTGACGTCGGGGGGCGTGCGCTGATGCTGCGACTCACCCTCGCCCAGATGCGCCGCAGCCTCGGACGCCTGATCGCGGCGGGCGTCGCGATCCTCCTGGGATCGGCCTTCGTGACGGCGACGCTCACCGCGGGCGACGTCATCGAGCGCGGCGGCTACGACGCGATGACGGCGCTCTACGGCGACGCCGACCTCGTCGTCTTCCCCTCGATGGACGCCACGCCGTCCGAGTCGCTCGCCGCCACGCGGGGCACGGCGGGCGTCACCGCCGCCGACGCGCTCGTCATCAGCTGGGTGTCCTTCGAGAGCGGTCGTCGGTCCTCCAACGAGGGCGTCATCGCGGTGCCCTCAGACCCCTCCCTCGGGTCCCTCGACGTCGCCGAGGGCCGCGCGCCCGCGTCCGACACCGAGGTCGCACTGCCGGCAGCCTCGGCGGAGCGGCTCGGCATCGGGGTCGGTGACACGCTCCGCGCCTCGTGGACGGTCTGGCCCGCGGACGAGTCCGAGGGCGGCACGGTCGAGGACGCCGCCGAGGAGACGGGTGACGTCGTCACGTCGCTCGAGATCGAGCCCACGCAGATGACGGCGGACGTCACGCTCGTCGGGATCGTCCAGGACTCGTCGGGCGCCTGGGCCCGCTACGGCGGCGCGGGGCTGGCGACCCTCGACGCGGTCGTGGAGTGGGGCGGCGTGTCGACCATCGACCACATGGGCGTCTCGGAGATCCTCGTGGCCGTCGACGGCGACGTCGACGCCGTGCAGTCCGACCTGGCACGCCAGCTGGACCAGGACGAGGTCCTGACACGGGACGAGGCCGCGGCGCGGGCCGTGGAGTCGTACGGCGCCGGGAACTTCCTCGTCATGATGGTCCTCGGGTTCGCGGCCGTCTCGCTGCTGGTCGCGGCCCTGGTCATCGCGAACACGTTCCAGGTGATCGTCGCGCAGCGCACCCGGATGCTGGCGCTGCTGCGCTGCGTCGGCGCACGACGCGGTCAGCTGCGCGCGTCGGTGCTGCTCGAGGCGGGGATCCTGGGCGTTGTCGCCGGCATCGCGGGCGTGCTCACGGGGCTCGGCCTCGCGCAGGGCATGCTCACCGTCCTGTCGCGGATCCAGACGGGCGTCCCGCTGCCCCCGGCGATCCAGCCCACGCTCCCCAACATCCTGGTCCCGGTGCTCGTGTCGGTCGTGGTGACCGTCGGTGCGGCGCTCCTGCCCGCGCGTGCGGCGACCCGGGTGTCGCCCGTGGCGGCGCTGCGGCCGGCGGACGCACCGACGGTGCGGGCACGGCCCGGCCGGGTCCGGCTCGTGCTGTCGCTGCTGCTGACGGTCGGCGGGCTCGCGGCACTGGCGGGCGGGATCGTGCTCGCACGCTCGGGGACCGGCATCGACTCGATGCTGCCGCTGGGCATCGGCGTCCTCGGTGGCGGGACGTCGTTCGTCGGCCTGCTCGTCGGCTCGCCGCTGTGGGTGCCGCGGATCGTGTCGTCCGTCGGACGCCCCGTGGCGGCGATCAGCACGAGCGCCCGTCTCGCCGCGGCCAACACGCTGCGCAACCCGCGACGGACGTCCGCGACGAGCACCGCGCTGGTCATCGGCGTCACGCTCGTCGTCATGATGAGCACCGGGGCGATCTCGGCCCAGGAGTCGCTCGCCCGGGAGATGGACGAGCGCGGACCGGTCGACCTGCTGGTGGTGGACGCGTCCGGCGAGGCGATGAGCGCGGCTGTCGCGGACGACGTCACGGGCCTCGACGGCGTCGAGACGGTCGTCGCCGCACGGGCCGGGCGGGTGGAGAACGCCGCAGGCAACGAGCGCGCCGCCTACGTCGTCGACCCGGCGGACGCCCACGTGCTCCGGGACGACGTCGCGGCCGAGGCCATCGCCGCAGGTCGCAGCATCGTGCCGGAGAACTGGTCGGGCGCCGTGACCACCATGGAGGCGAGCGGGCCGGACACCGCGCGCATCGAGGTGCTGCCCCGCGGCACGAAGACGGCGCTCCTGACCACCGAGGCGGCCGACGCGCTCGGGATCGACGGTCCGCCCGCGGCGCTCCTGGTGCGGCTGAGCAGCGGTGCCGACGCGGTCGAGACGCTGCGGGCGGTCCAGGACCTCGTCGCGGCCGACACGATGCAGATCGAGAGCACGGCGGCACAGCGGCAGGGGAACGAGCAGATCATCGACATCGTGCTGGCGATCGTCATCGGCCTGCTGGGAGTCGCCGTCGTGATCGCGCTGATCGGGGTCGCGAACACGCTGTCGCTCTCGGTGATCGAGCGTCGCCGGGAGTCGGCCACGCTGCGCGCGGTCGGGCTGTCCCGACGTGGGCTGCGGTGGATGCTCGCGACCGAGGGCATGCTCATCGCGGGCGTCGGCGCGCTGATCGGCACGGTGCTCGGGCTGCTGTACGGCTGGGCGGGCGCCGCCACGGTGTTCGGGCCGCTCGGTGACGTGCACCTCTCCGTCCCGTGGGCGCACGTCGGGGCCGTCTTCGTCGTGGCGCTGCTCGCGGGCCTCGTCGCGTCGGCGCTCCCCGCCCGCGCAGCGGCCCGCACACCCCCGGTCGCCGCGCTCGGCGTCGACTGAGACCACGGCCGCGGTGCGGCGCGGAGGAGGGCCCGCCGCACCGTCGAGCCGACCACAGACCCGGGGCCGGGAGGTGTCACCCACACCTCCCGGCCCCGGGGGCGTCACGGCGCACCCCGCGGGCCGATGCTCGCGGGGTGCGCCTCACGCTGCCCTCCCCCGCCCTGCCCGATCGCCTCCTCGACGTCGAGGTGGAGCCCGGTGTCCCCGCCGGTGACCTGCGCCGCCGGCTCGCCGTGCTCACCGGTGACGTGCGCTGGGCCGCACCGCGCGCGCTGCTGCAGGTCGGGGGCCGCGTGCTGGACGACCACCACCCTGCGGGCGCACCCCCGCTCCTGCCCGGCGCCCACCTCGCCGCAGGGCCCGCCCCCGACGACGACGTCCTGGCCGCCGTCCGCGCAGGGACCCACCTGGCCGTGCTCGAGGGCCCGGGTTCGGGGCGTCTGGTCGCGCTGGAGGACGGCGCGTGCGTCCGGCTGCCCGTCGTGCCGTCGGTCGCGGCCGGGAGTCCCCGCCGTGCGACGCCCGCGTGGGTCGACGTGCACCGCCGGGGCGCTCGGGTCACCGTCCGGGTGGTCGGTGCGCGCGGGACGACGACGGGTCGCGCGCGGCGCCGGTCGGGGCGTCAGCGGGTCCCCCAGCGCCCGCGACGCGTCGGATCGCGGCCGCGCACGTGGTCGCCGCGCGACGACGTCCGGGTCGGCGGGACCACGCTGCAGCTGCGGGGAGCGGTCGGTGCCCGCCGCCGCAGCCGGCGGACGCCTCCGGGACCTCCGTGGGCGTGGACCGCGGGCGCCTCGGCATGCGTCGCCCTCGCGCTGGCCGTCGCGCTGCGCCAGCCCGTCCTGCTGCTGACCGCGGTGACGGGCCTGGTGGGGCTCCTCGGCCTGCGGGGAGCGCGCACGCCGGACGCGCCCCCGGAGCCGGGTGCGACCGACGCGCCCCCGGAGTCCTGTCCGGACGTCGCCACGCTGCGCCTGACCACGGCGCTCCGTCTGCGCGACCACGCGGGCACCGTCCCCGGCGACGACGCGGCGTGGCCCGCTGACCGCACCCTGGCGCTGACCGGTCCGCGCGACCGCTCGCTCGGCGTGGCACGCGCGCTCGCGCTGCGCACGCTCGGAGCGGGCACACCGACGCGCCTCGTGCTGCGTTCCGGCGCGACGGCCGACTGGCGGTGGACCAGGTGGTGGGGCCCGTCCCGCCGGCTCCCGGGGACGGACGAGGACGACGTCCTCGTGGTGGCCGACGGCGACGACACGGCGCTCGGAGCCTGGCGCCTCGCGTCGCCGCGCGCCCGCCTGCTCCTCGTCGTACGTCCGGGCGCGACCGTGCCCGCCTGGGCGGCGACGGTCCTGCGCACCGGCGACGACGCGACACCGGGGAGCGCCCTCGAGGCGGTGGCCGCGGACGTGGCCGACGCGCAGGCGAGATCGGCGGCCGCGCTCGCGTGGTCGCTGGCGACGCACGGCACGGCCGTGCCGCCCCCACCGCCGGTCGCCGCGCTGGGCGAGCTGCCGGGGGTCCCGGCGCCCGACGCGGCAGCGGTCACGCGGGCGTGGTACCCGGCCGGCTCCCGCACGCTGGTGACGCCCGTCGGCACCGGGCCGGGCGGTGCGCCCGCCGTGCTCGACCTCGTGCGGGACGGCCCGCACGCCCTCGTCGCGGGCACCACCGGCGCCGGCAAGTCCGAGCTGCTGACCACCGTGGTCCTCGGTCTCGCGCTGACGCACCCACCGCACCGCCTGGCCGTCCTGCTGGTCGACTTCAAGGGCGGCACGGGCCTGGGGCCGCTCGCGCGGCTGCCGCACGTCGTCGACCACGTCCACGACCTCGACGTCGCAGCAGCACGACGCACGCTCGTGGGGCTCCGCGCGGAGCTGCGCCGCCGCGAGCACCTGCTGGCCGCGGCCGGTCGCACGGACGTCGCCGACCTCGACCCCGCGGCCGCGGCCACCCCTGCCCGCCTGCTGGTCGTCGTCGACGAGCTGCGTGCGCTCGTCGACGACGTCCCCGACGCCGCCGCCGCACTCTCGCGGCTCGCGGCGCAAGGGCGCGCACTCGGCGTGCACCTGCTCCTCGCGACCCAGCGCCCGGCCGGCGCGGTGCCCCCCGACCTGCGTGCGAACGTCGGGCTCCGCATCGCCCTGCGCGTCGCCGACGAGGAGGACTCACGGGACGTCGTCGGGTGCCCGGACGCCGCCCACCTCGACGTCGCGAGCCCGGGCCGCGCGCTCGTCCGCATCGGATCCCGGCCGGCGACGCCCCTGCAGGTGGCGCGAGCACGCCACCGGCGCACGGCTGCACCGGTGCGGCTCGCGCCGCCCGTCCCGTCAGAGGGCGTGCCGGGCTGGTCCGTCGCGTCGGTCGACGACGACGACGTCACGGAGTGGGTCACCGCGTGCCGCCAGGCGGCGAGCGGTCTGCCGGGCACGGCCGTGCCCTGGCTCCCTGCGCTACCGGACCGGGTGACTGCGGACCTGGTGACTGCGGACCTGGTGGCAGCAGGGGCCGACACCGACGGCCTGCTGGTCGCGGTGGGCGACCTGCCCGACGAGCAGCGCCGCACGCCCGTCCGCTGGGGCCCCGCGCACGGGCACCTCCTGGTGCTCGGCGGGCCGCGCTCGGGCCGGACCACGACCCTCCTCACCGTCGCCTCGCACGCGCTGCTCGACGGTGCGCACGTCCATGCCGTGGGACTGCCGGACGGGGACCTCGCCCGTCTGCGCCCGGCCGCGGGACAGCAGCTGGGGACCACGGTCCCGGTCGACGACGTGCACCGCGCGCTGCTCCTGCTGGATCGCCTGATGTCACGCCGGCCGGCGGACGCTCCCGACGTCGTGCTCCTGGTCGACGGGCTCGACGCGCTCCTGGACGCCCTCGCGACGCACGCGCGGGGAGCGGGTGTCGACCTGCTCACGACACTGCTGCGCCACCCGCCCGCCGGAGTGCGTGTCGCCGCGGCGGGACCGGTCGTGCCCGCGCTGTCCCGCCTCGTCGGAGCGTTCGGGCTGCGCCTCGTCCTGCCCGTGCCGGACCCGGCGCTCGACTCGCAGGCGGGGGTCCCGCACGGCACGGGCGCCGCACGGACGGTTCCGGGCCGCGCCGTGGCGTGCACCGCCGAGGGTGCGCTCCTGTGCCAGGTGGTCCTGCCGTCGCGGGCCACGGACGTGGTCCCCGTGAGGCACCCGTCCGGCACCGCGCCACCCGCCGTGCGGATCGGCGTCCTTCCCGAGCGCTCCGTGCCGCCACGCCGTGCGGCGTCCCGGGGCAGGAGCGTCGGGGACCCGATCCCGCTCGGCGTCGGCGCCGACGCACCCGGTCCCGTCCATGTCGACCCCACCCGGCCGCTCGTCGTGGCGGGGCCGCCCGGAACAGGGCGCACGACCGCGCTGCACGTCCTCGCCCACGGCTGGGCGGCGAGAGGTCGGCACGTGATGCTCCTCACCGCGCACATGCCGCCGCTGCCGGCGCAGGACGCGGCGCCCGGGGTCGTCGTCGTGTCACCGTCCGACGCGCCGGGGCTCCTGGAGCGCGCCGCGCACCCGGGCGCCGTGAGCGGTGACGACGCCGGCAGCGTCCTGCTGGTCGACGACGTCGACCTCCTCGAACGAGGGTTCCCGCAGCTCGCCGCCCACCTCGAGAGGATGGTGGACGACCGGGGAGGCGGGACGCGGGTCGTCGCGCTCGCCACGACGAGCGAGCACGCCGCCACGGGCTACCGCGGCCCGGTGGCCGCGGCGCTGCGTGCACGGCAGGTGCTGGTCCTCGACGCCTACGGGCCGGCCGCGTCCGACCTGCTGGGACCCGCGGCCGCGGTCCACACGGACCCGAGGGCGCGTCCACCGGGCCGCGGCGTGCTGCGGCGAGGGCGGGTGCTGGTCCGTGTCCAGGTGCACGACGTCGTGGGACGGGTCGGCACGGCCGGCGCCGCGTGACGTGGCGAGCCGCACGGGGTCACGCGCCTGCGTCGCGTCCTCTCGACGTGACCGCCACGACACGAGGGCTGAGGACGGCCACGACGACGACGAGGGCGACGAGGCCGAGGGCGAGCGCGGTCGCTCCACCGTCGACGCTCCACCACGCCGCCGCCGTCACCACGAGGAAGGCCTGGGCCGTCAGCACCGGCGCCCGCCCCCACCGGCGCCCGTGCCACAGACCACGCGCTGCGCTCACGAGGAGCGTGGCGGCGCCCAGCGCGAGCGCCACGAGGAAGACGACGGGTCCCGCGTCCCCGCCGCTCACGAGCGCGACGACGCCGACGACGGCAGCCGCCACGAGCAGCGCGGCCTCGACGAGCACGGCCGCGCACGCCAGGAGGAGCAGCCGCGGCCGTCCGCCGCCGATGCCGGGACGAGCCGCGTCGGGTCCGGTGACCGACCCGCGGCCGGAGGGTGTTCGGGACATGGCACGACCCTAGGCGCAGCGGAGCGTCGGGGTCCGGACGGCGGGGTGTGCAGCGTGCGGCACGGCACCCATACCAGAGGCCGGGGGCACCTCGGACCACCTCATCGGCCCGGTGGGCCCGACGGGCGACACGCGGACCGCACGTGAGACGTGTCACGCCCGCGCCGCCGAGGCCCGGTCGGCACTCGGGCGCCCTGCACATCACCACGCCGGGCACAGCAAGCTCCCAGGTCAGGGGCCTAGCCTGACGCGGAGGCCGCTGACCTGGACGTTCGACCCAGTCGATCTGGACGGCGCCCGGACGCACGACGGGACGACTCGGACGGAGCAGCCAGTGGTGTGATCAACGCCTCAGTCGTTATGGACATGAAACGTTGCCGTAACCCTTGTGCGTCGAGGTCACGGGTGTGACTCTGGGTTCAGCACGTTTCCCCCCCACCATTGATCCCATGCACTGCCGCGCGCGCTTCGGGCGTGCGGGCATGCGTGTGCCAAGGAGAGCCCCCATGGATTGGCGTCACCGCGCAGCCTGCCTCGACGAGGACCCCGAGCTGTTCTTCCCGATCGGGAACACGGGTCCTGCGCTGCAGCAGATCGAGGAGGCGAAGGCCGTCTGCCGTCGCTGCGACGTCGTCGACACGTGCCTCAAGTGGGCCATCGAGACCGGCCAGGACGCCGGGGTGTGGGGCGGCCTGTCCGAGGACGAGCGTCGCGCACTGAAGCGCCGCACCGCTCGCCAGCGTCGCGCCGGCTGAGCAGCGAGACACCAGCACCTGCCGGCGCTCACCGCCGACCGCCCGACGGGGCCGCCGACCACGGCGGCCCCGTCGTGACGTAAGGGCCAGTACTGACCTCAGCGACTCCCGACGTCCGAACGAGTCCCGACGTCCGGGCACGTCCTGACCTCCGGCCCGTCGACCCGGCCCGCGCCGCGACGGGCGCTCCGCCGTGACCGCACGCGACGGACGCTCGGCCGTGACCTCACGCGACGGTCGCGGCGTCCCTTCCCTGCCGTAGCTGCGCCTCGATGACCACGGACGTCCCGCCGCCCTCGCGCGCGTGCCAGGCGATCGAGCCTCCGAGCTCGTTGCGCACGAGGGTCGACACGATCTGCGTCCCGAGCCCCGTGCCCTCTCCCCGCCCCTCCGGCACGCCGCCGCCGTCGTCGGCCACCTCCACGCGCAGCCGGTGACCCGACCGCTCGACGACGATCTCGACCGTGCCCTGGTCGCGCCCGGCGAGCCCGTGCTCGACCGCGTTCGTCACGAGCTCCGTGAGGATCAGGGCGAGCGCCGTCGCGTCCTCCGCCGGCACGGCGCCGAACGACCCGCGGACCGTCGTCCGCACGTGCGCGCCGGCGGTCGCGACGTCCGCCGCGAGCCGCAGGCTCCGACCGACGAGGTCGTCGAACGGCACGCTCTCGTCGAGGGTCTGCGACAGGGTCTCGTGGACCAGCGCGATCGTGGCGACACGACGCATCGCCTCGGCCAGCGCGTCGCGGGCCTCCGGCGAGCTCATGCGCCGCGACTGGAGCCGGAGGAGCGCGGCGACCGTCTGCAGGTTGTTCTTGACGCGGTGGTGGATCTCCCTGATCGTCGCGTCCTTCGTGATCAGCTCGCGCTCGCGTCGCCGCAGCTCGGAGACGTCGCGGCACAGCAGCACCGCCCCCGTCCGCTGACCGCGGTCCGTCAGGGGAACGGCACGCAGCGAGAGCGCCACGCCGCGGGCCTCGACGTCGACACGCCACGGGGCCCTGCCCATCAGGACGAGGGGCATCGACTCGTCGACGGTCGCGTCCTGCTCGATCAGGTCCGACGTGACCTCGATCAGCGACCTGCCGACCAGGTCGCCGAGCACGCCGAGCCGGTGGAAGCACGACAGGGCGTTGGGGCTCGCGTAGAGCACCTCCCCCTCACCGTTGAGCCGCACCAGCCCGTCGCCGACGCGCGGCGCACCGCGACGCGGGCCCGTCGGCGCGTCCGGGGCGGGGAACTCGCCGCGCGCGACCATGCCGACCAGGTCGTCGGCCGCCTCGACGTAGTTCAGCTCCAGGCGCGACGGCGTGCGCGCCCCTCCGAGGTTGGTCTGGCGCGCGAGCACGGCGATCGACCGCCCGCCCCGCACGACCGGCACGGCCTCCTCCCGGACGGCGTAGGAGCCGAACCAGCGCGGCTCGCGGGAGCGCTGCGGGGCCTGCTCCTCGAGCGCCCGCCGCAGCTGGGCGACCTGCCCCTCGGGAGGCCGGGAGCCCACGACGTCGTCGTAGTGCACCGTCGCGCCCGTCGAGGGCCTGCACTGCGCGACGGCGACGAACTCCCCGTCGACGGTCGGCAGCCACAGCACGAGGTCGGCGAACGCGAGGTCGGACACGACCTGCCAGTCACCGACCAGGAGGTGGAGCCACTCCACGTCTGCGGGATCGAGCGCACCATGACGCGTGACGAGGTCGCTCAGCGTGGACACACGCCCAGGGTACGCAGCGGCGGCTACGCTCGACGACGACGGGGGCGCCGCGGTCGGGCCTCCGTCGCTGGTCCGCGCGGCCGCTCGGACCAGAGCTCATCCACCACGGGGGCCCACGGTGCAGCTGCGCGTGACGATCGACCTTCCCACCGACGTGCGCACCGCTGCCCGTCTGCTGGCGGACCCGGCGTACGTGGACGCGAAGGTGCGCGCCTCGGGCGCGGTCGAGCAGCAGGTGGACGTGACAGGGACCGCAGCCGGCGCCTTCACGGTGACGACGCGTCGGGCCCTGCCCACCGAGCAGATCCCCGCCCACATGCACGCCCTGGTGGGTGCCCGGATCGACGTGCGCCAGGTCGAGGCGTGGGAGGCGCCCCTCGCCGACGGCTCACGCACCGGGACCGTCGTCGTCGAGATCGCGGGCGCGCCCGTGCGGGTGACGGGGCGCACCTCGCTCGCCGCCGAGCGGCCCGACCTCGCGCGCGTGACGTACGACGGTGAGGTCCGCGCCGCCGTCCCCCTGTTCGCGGCCGCCGTCGAGGAGGCCGCCGGCGCCGCCGTCCGCACGGCGCTGCGTGCGGAGCAGGACGTGGCCGCCCGGTGGCTCGCCGAGCAGGACGAGCGGCGCGACGGCGCCGAGGCCGCGCGCTGAGGCCCTGCCGACCTCAGGGCCGGCACACCCCGGAGCCGTCCGCCCCCGGCAGCGGGCGGGGCCCGACGCACGACCTCCGTCGGCGCGCCCGGGCGCCTCGCTCGAACGGGGGCACGGCGAGGTCTCCGAGCCGTAACGATTGAATAACGTGGGAGGCATGGGAAATCGCTCTGACCAGCAGAGACGTGCCCGTGGGACCGCTACCACCACACCTTCGCCGATCCCCGTCCTTGACACCCGCCCATCTCACGACAAAGGTGTCCCGCAGTGCGTGGGAACGCTCCCGCGAGATGTCACGGGAGCGCACCCACGTCGGGGCTCGACAGCCCCAACGCGCGACGCTCGTCCCGGCCGCATCGGCCGGAGGGCGGGACGCGGACAAGGTGTACGGCGACGCAGCCGTCCGACTGACAAGGGAGTCATTGTGCGCAAGACCACACGCAAGGCGTGGGCGCTCGCCGCTGGCGTCATGAGCATCTCGCTGCTCAGCACCGCCTGCTCCGGTGAGAGCAGCGAGGCCGACGACGACGCAGCGAGCGGCGACAGCAAGGTCACGCTCACCGTCGCGACGTTCAACAACTTCGGCTACACCGACGAGCTGCTCGCCGAGTACACCGAGGCGAACCCGAACGTCACGGTCAAGCAGACGCGCGCCGCCGAGTCGGCCGACGCCCGTACGAACCTCACGACGAAGCTCGCGGCCGGCGGCGCCGGTCTCGCCGACGTCGAGGCCATCGAGGTCGACTGGCTGCCCGAGCTGCTCACCAGCGCCGACGCCTTCGAGGACCTGACCGACCCGTCCGTCGAGGGTCGCTGGGAGCCCTGGAAGCAGGAGGCCGCGACGTCCGAGGACGGCCGCCTCATCGGCTACGGCACCGACATCGGCCCCGAGGGCATCTGCTACCGCGCCGACCTGTTCGAGGCCGCGGGCCTGCCCACCGACCGCGCGGAGGTCGCCGAGCTGCTCGGCGGCGACAGCGCCACGTGGGACAAGTACTTCGAGGTCGGCCGCACGTTCACCGCCGCCTCGCCCGACGTCGCGTGGTTCGACTCGGCGTCCGCCACGTTCCAGGGCATGGTCAACCAGGTCGAGAACCCGTACGAGGAGAGCGACGGCACGCCGAAGTCCCTCGGTGAGAACACGGAGATCAAGGACCTGTTCGACCAGGTGACTGCGGCGTCCGCCGACCTGTCGGCCGGTCTGACGCAGTGGAGCCCCGACTGGGACGCCGCGTTCCAGAGCAACGGCTTCGCGACGATGCTGTGCCCCGCCTGGATGACCGGCCCGATCGAGGAGCGCGCGGGCGGTGTCACCGGTTGGGACGTCGCCGACGTCTTCCCCGGCGGCGGCGGTAACTGGGGTGGCTCGTACCTGACGGTGCCCGCCTCGGGCAAGAACGTCGAGGAGGCCAAGAAGCTGGCCGCGTGGCTCACGTCTCCCGAGACGCAGGTCAAGGCGTTCGAGAACGCCGGCACCTTCCCGAGCCAGGTCGAGGCGTGGGAGTCCGAGGACCTCAAGTCCGCCACGAACGAGTTCTTCAACGACGCACCGGTCGGTGAGATCTTCGCCAACCGCGCCGGAGCGATCTCGGTGACCCAGTTCAAGGGCCCGAACTACTTCCAGATCCACCAGACGGTGACCGACGCGCTCGCCCGCGTGGACGTCGACAAGAGCGAGGACCCCGCGGCGGGCTGGCAGGGCGCAGTCTCGGCGTTCGACAGCCTGGGTCTCTGAGTCTCTGACTCACCCGGACCGGCCGGGGACGTCCACGACGTCCCCGGCCGGTCCTCAGGTGGCGGTACGCGATCGCCGCCACCGACGTCCGAGGGCCGCCTGCAGGACGCGGCCCTGAGTCCCGGCTCCCCACGCGAGGTCCGTCATGTCCGTCCAGTCACCCGCGCCCACGCGGTCAGCGCCACAAGGCGCGCCACGTGCGCCGCGACGGGTCGGCTTCTCCCAGCGGCTCTCCCGCTGGGACTTCAAGCTCTCCCCGTACCTGTACATCTCCCCCTTCTTCATCATCTTCGCCATCACCGGCCTGTTCCCGCTCATCTACACGGCGTTCGTGTCGGTGTACGACTGGAAGCTGCTGGGCGGTCAGGGCGACTTCATCGGGTTGCAGAACTACACCGACGTGCTCGGGCAGGCGACCTTCTGGAAGTCGCTGCGCAACACGTTCTCGATCTTCGCGCTCTCGTCGGTGCCGCAGGTGCTGGTGGCGATCGTGCTGGCGGCTCTCCTGGACCAGAACCTGCGGGCCAAGACGTTCTGGCGCATGGGCGTCCTGCTCCCGTACGTCGTCGCCCCCGTGGCCGTGGGCCTCATCTTCGGGCGCATGTTCGCCGACCAGTCCGGCCTCATCAACAGCTGGCTCGGCGCGTTCGGGGTCGACCCCATCCGGTGGCACGTCGACCCCCTCGCGAGCCACGTGGCCATCGCCTCGATGGTGAACTTCCGCTGGACCGGGTACAACACGCTCATCTTCCTCGCGGCCATGCAGGCCGTGCCACGTGAGCTGTACGAGGCCGCGATCATCGACGGCGCCGGCCGCGTGCGTCAGTTCTTCTCGGTGACGGTCCCGCAGATCCGCGCCACGGTGATCTTCGTCATCCTCACCTCCACCATCGGTGGCCTGCAGATCTTCGACGAGCCGCGCGTGTTCGACGCCGCGGGTCGCGGTGGTGCGTCCCAGCAGTGGATGACCACGACCCTCTACCTCTACGACGTCGGCTGGGGCACCCAGCGCAACCTCGGCAGGGCGGCAGCGGTCGCGTGGCTCCTCTTCATCGTGGTCGTCCTGATCGGGTTGCTGAACTTCGCGGTCACGAACCGGATCTCGTCCGCGGGAACCGGCCGTCCATCCCGTCGCCAGCGCCGTGCCGCTGCGCGTAGCTCGAGGAGGTCGGCATGAGCTCCGTCCCCGTCATCCGTCAGACCGCCGGCCCGCGGGCGGCCAGGGCCGCCAGCAGCCGTCGCGGGAAGACCGGCGGTTACAACCGGCGTCCGGGCGTGGTCACGTACGTGCTGCTGGGCGCGGCCGTGCTCATCGGCATCGGCCCGATCTACTACACGCTGCTCCTGGGGTCGTCCGACCCCGTGAGTCTCGCGCAGAGCCCGTTGCCGCAGCTGGTGCCCGACGCGAGTCTCTTCGACAACTTCTCGAAGGTCATCAACTCCGACGCCTTCGACTTCTGGAAGGC
>Ga0233363_1000698_pt1 | contig 14129 bp, 13 predicted proteins | sample ElkDunMinimDraft_18_FD_191534 | JGI IMG/M metagenome (GOLD analysis project Ga0233363, IMG submission 191534) | Fecal eukaryotic communites from dung pellets of Tule Elk in California, USA - Elk Dung C16 | ecosystem: Host-associated > Mammals > Digestive system > Large intestine > Fecal | place... | reverse complement strand
CTCGGTGACCACGCTTCGAGCAGACTGTAGCGGCACGCGCCGCCTCGCGGCAACGCTCGCCACCTGGCGGTCACCCGGCGGGCTGGATCTCCTGCACGATCCACGCGGCGTAGCCCTCTCGTCCGCCGCCCTCACGCAGGTGGATGCCGTCGTCGTAGAACCAGCCGGGGTTCGCCTCGCCGCCCGACTTCCAGTCGAGCAGGTGCGCGTGCGGGTAGTCCGGCACCACGCGCGCGAACAGCTCGTTGTCGTACTGCTCCCAGGGGCGCGGCACGCGCACGTTGACGACGAACACGCGGTGGTCGGCCGTCCCCTCGAGCAGGCGCCGCAGGTCCTCCTCGGCCACCGGTCCGTTGGTGCCGCCGTGCACCACGACGGTGTGGCCGAGCGACCCCGCCGCCCTCGCGCCCAGCACGAGGTCGACCATCTCGCCGAACTGCCGCGACACGACGGCGTCCACCGCGACGCCCTGTGCCGCCAGCTCCGCCGCGGCGCCGAGCATGACCGAGTCCCCGAAGGCGGTGACCGTGCCGACCTCCTCGACCGGCGCCGGGGCGGGCGTGGGTGCGGCGCTCGGTGCTCGGTCCTGCTCCGGGACGACGGAACCGATCACGGCCGGCGCTGCCGGGGCGCTCGCACCCGGGGCGTGCGTCGCCGGGGTGCGGACCACCCCCACCGCGAGGGCGACCGCCGTCGCGAGGACGGCGGTGCTGATCGTGCCGGTGACCACCGCGCGCCTGAGCCGCCCGGGTCCCGGCGTCCGCAAGCCGGCCACCGCGCGTCGCAGGGCGCCGCGCCGGACGGGCGTCTCGACCCACCGGTACGACGCCTCGGCCAGCAGCAGCGTCACCCCGACGCGCACGAGCGGCGCCGCCCAGTCCGGCAGGGTGACATCCTGGTCGGGGCGGGTCAGCATCAGCACGGGCCAGTGCCACAGGTAGATCCCGTACGAGCGCTCGCCCAGCCACCGCAGGGGCTGCCGCGCGAGCACCCGCCCCAGCAGCCCCGCGGGGTCGGAGGCGGCGCCGACGAGCACCATGGTCAGCCCGGCGAACGCCAGGAACCCGCCCCGGTAGAGGCCCACGGAGTACTCGTCGACCAGGGCGACGCACGCGACCACCCCGGCGAGCGCCGCGACGCCGAGCACGTCGGTGACACCCGCCTCGAACCGCCGGACCGCGTTCCCGCGCTCGGTGACCCACGAGCCCGCGGCCCGCCAGGTGCGCCACGGCTGCCAGACGGTCGCCGCGGCCACGCCCAGCAGCAGACCCATGGCGTGCGTGTCCGTGCCGACGTACACGCGCGTGGGGTCCTGCGGCACCGGCATGCCGGCGCGCGCCGCCAGGACGCCCATCGCGACGGTCGACGCCACCGCCAGTGCCGCGGCGACCTGCCCGACCCGTGCGCGACCCGCGCGCAGCGCGAGCAGCGCCACGAGCGGGACGACGAGGTAGAACTGCGCCTCCACGGCCAGCGACCACAGGTGCTGCAGGAGCGGCGGACGGCCCGTCAGCTCGAAGTAGGAGCGGTCGGCGACCACCTGCCACCAGTTGGAGGTGTACGTCAGCGCCGCGAGGAGGTCCCCGCGCAGCGACGTGAGCGCGTCACGTGCGACGAGCCCGGCGGCCGCCGTGCCGGCGAGCACCACGAGCAGGGCCGGGACGAGCCGGCGCACGCGCCGCGCGAGGAAGCGCCCCGTGCGGAAGCGCCCGGTCGCCTCGACCTCGTCGAGCACGAGCGTCGCGACGAGGTAGCCGGACAGCACGAAGAAGACGTCGACACCGAGGAACCCGCCCCGGGCCCACGGGACGCGCAGGTGGTACAGCAGTACCGCGAGGACGGCGAGCGCCCGGACGCCGTCGAGGCCCCGCAGGTGGGGGAGCCGGCCGGCAGTGGGCGGTGCGTCTGCGGAGGGGGTCGCCGGACGCGTCGCGACGTGCTCGACGACTGCCACTGCGACCCCTTGCGGACGTGCCCTGCGTGATCCGACGTGCCCCCGGCCGGCGCGTCGTCCGACTCAGGCTAGGCCGGTTCCGGGGCCGGACCGTCCGTGGGTCCGTCGTCGTGACCAGCATCACCCCACAGTGCCGCGATCCGGGCCAGGGCGCGCGGGTCGGCCTGGGCGAGCACGGTCGTGACGGCCGTGGCGCGCCACGCGGGGAGCTGGGCGCGCACGTCGTCCTCGGTGCCCACGAGCGCGATGTCGCGCACCAGCTCGGTGGGCACCGCTGCGGTCGCCCGCGCCCGGTCACCGGCGAGGTAGTGGGCCTGGATCTCGTCGCACGCCTCGGTGTACCCGAGCCGGTCGAGGACGTCGCGGTGGAAGTTGGCGCCCTTGGCGCCCATCCCGCCGGCGTAGAGCGCGATGAAGGGACGCACCACGTCGGCGGCCTGCTCGACGTCGTCGGCGAGGACCACGGGGACCGTGGCGACGACCTCGAACTCCTCGGGCGGCCGGCGGTCCGGCGAGCGGCGCGCGAACCCCTCGGCGAGCAGCTCGCGGTACGTGGCGTCCATGCGGGGGGAGTAGAACAGCGGGAGCCAGCCGTCGGCGATCTCGGCGGTCATCGCGATGTTGCGGGGCCCCTCGGCGGCCAGGTGGATCGGCAGGTCGGCGCGCAGCGGGTGGACGGTCGAGCGCAGCGCCTTGCCCAGGCCCGCGCCCTCGTCGGCGGGCAGGGGCAGGCGGTAGAAGCTGCCGTCGTACGTCACCGGTGCCTCACGCGCCAGGACCTGCCGCACCACGTCGACGTACTCACGCGTGCGGGCGAGCGGTCGCGGGTAGGGCTGTCCGTACCAGCCCTCGACGACCTGCGGCCCGGACGCCCCCAGGCCGAGGACGAAGCGTCCGCCCGAGAGGTGGTCGAGCGTGAGCGCGGCCATCGCGGCCGCCGTGGGGGTGCGTGCCGAGATCTGCGCGATGGCGGTGCCCAGGCGCACGCGGCGCGTGCCGGCGCCCCACCAGGCGAGCGGTGTGAGCGCGTCGGAGCCGTACGCCTCGGCCGTCCAGACGGAGTCGAGGCCGAGGTCGTCGGCCGCACGTACCGCCTGCGCTGCGCCCGGTGGGGGACCGGCCGACCAGTAGCCCGTGTGGTACCCGAGGCGCATGCGGTGCTCCTTCTCGTCGCCGTCGACGTGCGCCCGCCCGGGCGCCCGGGCGACGTTACCGGGCGGTAGTGGTACTGCGCGCCCGGTCCGCGAGCGTGTTGAGGAGCGCGGCGCCGGTCGCGGCGTCGTCGACCGTCACGACCGTGACGCGGCCACCGGTGCGCTCGACCTCGATCCCCTGGCCTTTGCGCAGCACGAGCCCGACACGGCCGCCCACGGCGACGCGGTAGCCCCAGCCGCCGAACTCGCCGAACGGGTCGACCTGCGTCGCCCGTGCCGCGACGACCTCGTCGAGCGGGATGCGGACGGACGGCCAGCCCAGGGGCGAGCGGGCGACGAGGCCGCGCCCGTCCACGCTCACGCGGAGCACGAGCATCGAGGCGAGCAGGAGCCCCAGGCCCACCGGGACGACGAGCATGCCGGGGGCGTCCAGCGCGATCGCGAGGAAGGCGGTGCCGAGGACGGCGCCGCCTCCGACCCAGGCGCCCGCGGGGCTCGTCACGGTCCGGGTCCAGGCGGCCCGCTCCGTCGGCGCGAGCTCGGCGCGGGGGGCGGCGGGGTCGACCGGCTCCGTGGCGGGGGCGGGTGCGTCGCGCGGCACCAGCAGTGCGGCGACGGTCGCGGCGACGGCGGCGCCGACGGAGGCCAGCGCGAGCACGCCGTCGACCGAGCCGGCGTCCGCGGCGTCCGCGAGGTCGAGCTGGATGGCCAGCGTCCCGACCGCGACGGCCGACATCAGCACGGCGAGGCCCGTCGAGGACGCGGCGGCGATCCGGCGCGTCATCGCGACGTGCCCGGCGAAGAAGGCCAGCGCCCACATGCCGCCGGAGAAGAGGGGGAGGAAGGCCAGCGGGACCACGAGTGCCTCGCTCAGGGGGCCGAACCCGTCAGGTCCGCCGGACGCGGGCCAGTGCACGGCGACGGGGTCCGGGAGCCGCGGCGCCCAGGACAGCGCGACGGCCACCGCGGCCCCTGCCAGGAGGAGCGGGACCACGAGCGTGAGCACGGTGCTGGATGCGCGGTGCGGCGGTGCGGGGCGCGGGGTGGTCATCGCAGGGCCTCCTTCACGAGGGCGGTCACGGTCTCGGGGGCGACGTGCAGCCGCCGGGCGGTGGCGACGAGCGCGTCGACCGCGGTGTGCAGCTCGGCCAGGTCGGGTGGTGCGTCCGCCGTGACGACGGCTCCGCGGCCGCGGCGCAGCTCGACGATCCCCTCGTCGCGCAGCTCCTGGTAGGCGTGCAGCACGGTGTGCAGGTTCATCTCGAGCGACGTCGCGAGGTCGCGTGCCGACGGCAGCCGCTCGCCGGTGCGCACCTCCCCGCGGGCGACGGCGGTGCGCACCTGGGACGCGAGCTGCACGTACAGCGGCTCGTCGGAGGTCGGGTCGACGCGGAAGAGCACGGCTGCAGTCTACTAGTTCCACAACAACTAGAACAACCGCCGGACGAGTCGCCGCCCCGATCCGCACCCGCGCGAGAGGTCGAACCAGCCCGCCCGTGGCGTGCGAGAGCTCGATCCCGCCCGTCCGCGTCAGATGTAGATCGCGGGGTCGTCGACCTCGACGTCGAACGGGACCTCCGTGCCGCGCTGCCGGATCTTGGCGGGCACCCCCACGGCGACGGCGCCGGCGGGCACGTCGGTGATGACGACCGCGTTGGCGCCGACCTGCACGTCGTGGCCGAGCCACACCGGGCCGAGGATCTTCGCTCCCGCGCCCACCACGACGCGGTCGCCCAGCGTGGGGTGCCGCTTGCCGCGCTTCATCGAGCGGCCGCCGAGCGTGGCACCGTGGAACAGGACCACGTCGTCCCCGACCTCCGCCGTCTCGCCGATCACCACGCCCATGCCGTGGTCGATGAACAGCCGCTGGCCGAGTCGCGCCCCGGGATGGATCTCGACGCCCGTCGCGGCGCGTGCCGCCTGCGAGACGAGCCGGGCCGGCAGCCGCAGGAAGGGGACGGCCCACATGTGGTGGGCGAGGCGGTAGACCCAGATCGCGTGCACCCCGGGGTAGGCCAGCGCGACCTCGAGCAGCGAGCGCGCCGCCGGGTCGTGCTGGTGCGCCGCGTCGAGGTCGTCGCGCAGCGTGCGCAGGAAGCGGTGCAGGGGACGCATGGCGGGACTCCGGGTCACGGGTGGGGTGTCCGCCGGTGGGCGGACGCTCGGAGCCCGGCCGTCGTCGGTGAGGACGACGGCCGGGCCCGGCGCTCAGTCGAGCAGGTCGGCGTAGAGCACCGACGACAGGTAGCGCTCCCCGAACGACGGGATGATCACGACGATCAGCTTGCCCGCGTTCTCGGGGCGCTGCGCCAGCAGGGTCGCGGCGTGCAGGGCGGCACCGGACGAGATGCCGACGAGCAGGCCCTCCTCGCGCGCGGCGCGCCGCGCGACCGAGATGGCCGTCTCGGCGTCGACGTCGATGACCTCGTCGTAGACCGTGGTGTCGAGGATCTCGGGGACGAAGTTGGCACCGATGCCCTGGATCTTGTGCGGGCCGGGGGCCCCGCCGTTGAGGATCGGCGACTCGGCGGGCTCGACGGCCACGATCTGGACGCCGGGCTTGCGCTCCTTGAGCACCTGCCCCACGCCGGTGATCGTCCCGCCCGTGCCGATGCCCGCGACGAGGATGTCGATCTCGCCGTCGGTGTCCGCCCAGATCTCCTCGGCCGTCGTGCGGCGGTGGATCTCGGGGTTGGCCTCGTTCGCGAACTGCCGCGCGAGGACCGCGCCCGGGCGCTCGGCGACGATCTCGTTGGCACGGTTGACCGCGCCCTTCATGCCCTCGGAGCCGGGGGTGAGGATGAGCTCGGCCCCGAACGCCCGGAGCAGCGCGCGCCGCTCCTTCGACATCGTCTCCGGCATCGTCAGGACGACCTTGTACCCGCGGGCCGCGCCGACGAACGCCAGCGCGATGCCGGTGTTGCCGCTCGTGGCCTCGACGATCGTGCCGCCGGGCTGCAGGTCACCGGACTTCTCGGCCGCGTCGATGATCGCGACGCCGATGCGGTCCTTGACCGAGCTGGCGGGGTTGTAGAACTCGAGCTTGCCGACGACCCGGGCGGGCGCGCCGTCGGTGATCTTGTTGATGCGGACGAGGGGGGTGTTGCCGATCAGCGCGGTGGCGTCGTCGTAGATGCGGGCCATGGTTCCTCTTCGGTCGGTGCCGTGCCCGTGGGGGCCGGCGGTGCGGGGGATGTGCGAGGGTGCGCCGGGGCGACGCGGGTGGGGCCGGGGGAGGGGCGCGCCGCGGCGGGTCCTCCGGGGCGAGCGCTGGGCGAGGGTGCACCCCAGGGGTGCGTGCACGTCAGGCGTGCGGGAGCGGCCAGCGCTCTACCGACACCGACAACAGGTGCACGCCACGCAGGCGCGCAGGACGTGGGCAACGGCGGCGGTGTGCACGCGCATCGCTCTCCTCGTCCAGGGGCCGTGGGCCGGCCCGGGGCACGGACGTCGGCCCGTGGTCGAGCCGACGCTAGCGTCAACACCGTAGCGCGCGCAAAGGTTCCGCTGAGACGCCCGTCCCGGGATGCGGACAGGCGGCCGGCGCCGGTCCCCGGGTCCACCCCGCGGCGGACGTCCGCGGTGACCTGCGCCGCTACGGTCGTCGGCGTGAGCTCCCCTCGTCGTCCGGCCGCGTTCGCCGTCGTCGGCCTCGCCGTCGTCCTGGCGGTGCCCGCCTGCGGGACCCGAGGGGCGGACGTCGGGCGGGGTGGGCAGGCGCGGGACGCCGGGGTCGGGGAGCAGGTCGACTGCGCGCTGATGCTCGAGTTCCTCGCGACCGCCACCGAGCTCCCCGGGGACGCCCGGTGCCGACGCACGAGCGGGATCGACACGCTCTACGAGGCGCAGACCACGGCGCACCCCGACGACGTCGACGTGTGGCTCGCCGACGTCGACCCCGCAGCGGTGCTGGGGGACGCCTGCGCGGAGGGCGTCGACCGGTGCGTGAAGGTCGTCCGTGACCCGCAGGCGGCCGGCGCGTGGTACGTCCTGACGGTGGACGTCACCGGCAGCGGCGCCGACGCGGCCGTGCACGTCACCACCTTCGACACGTGACGTCCTCACCGGCGCGGTGCAGGCAGGCGGTCGGGGCGGAGATCGTGGCGAGGCCGCGCAGGTAGGGTGAGCGCGTGCCGTGGCCGCAGCAGCGACCGCGGCCCACGGGGTGTGGCGCAGGTTGGTAGCGCGTCCGCTTTGGGAGCGGAAGGTCGCCGGTTCGAATCCGACCACCCCGACGTCGTGCCCGCCGACCGGTGACACCGTCCGCGGACGGCCACCTGTCGACGGGATCACGATCTGCCCCGTCGCGGTTCACCGGCCCGCCGACGAGCGGTTCTCGGAGCGGACGACGGGAATCGAACCCGCGTAGCCAGTTTGGAAGACTGGGGCTCTACCATTGAGCTACGTCCGCGCGTGCCGGGCGCAGACCCGGCGGCGCAGCAAGGTTACCGGTTCTGCGGGGTGTGTCGTCCCCACCGCCGCTTTGGCGGCCGGTCCCGCTCGTGACGTACCATCGAGGGTCGCGCGTACGCCGTCGGGTGCTCGCACGTCGCCTCCCCGGGACTCGTCCTGGTGAGGTCACGACGTCGCCCGGGCCGCAGCGTGCGCAGCGCCTCCCAGAGCGTGCAGAGCGAAGCGAGCCATCTCGTCGGATCCTCCGGCGCCCGGCCATGACCAAGTGGAGACCATCGAAGTGAAGAGCGCCGTCGAGACCCTGGACCCGACCAAGGTCAAGCTGTCCGTCGAGGTGACGTACGACGAGCTCAAGCCGAGCATCGATCACGCCTACCAGCACATCGCCGAGCAGGTGACCGTGCCCGGCTTCCGCAAGGGCAAGGTGCCGCCGCGCATCATCGACCAGCGCGTCGGTCGCCCCGCGGTCATCGAGCACGCGGTCAACGAGGGCCTGTCGTCCTTCTACGCCGAGGCCGTGCGCGAGAACAAGCTGCGTCCCATGGGCCAGCCCGAGGTCGAGGTCACGAAGGTGCCCGGCCTCGTGCCCACCGAGGCCGGCGAGGAGGGCGAGCTGCACTTCACCGCCTCGGTCGAGGTGCGCCCGGAGATCACGCTGCCCGCGCTCGACTCCCTGAGCCTCACCGTCGACGACGTCGAGGTCTCGGACGAGGACGTCGACGCGCGTCTCGACGCCCTCCGCGAGCGGTTCGGCTCGCTGGTCGGCGTCGACCGTCCCGCCGAGGCGGGCGACTTCGTCGTCATCGACCTCGCCGCCACCATCGGTGACGAGCAGGTCGACCAGGTCTCGGGCACGAGCTACCAGATCGGCTCGGGCAACATGCTCGAGGGCCTCGACGAGGCGCTCACCGGGCTGTCGTCCGGGGAGACCACCACGTTCGAGACCGTCCTCGTCGGTGGCGACCGCAAGGGCGAGACGGCCAACGTCACCGTCACCGCCACGGCCGTCAAGGAGCGTCAGCTCCCCGACGCCGACGACGAGTTCGCGCAGCTCGCGAGCGAGTTCGACACGATCGACGAGCTCAAGGCCGACCTGCGGGTCCAGGCGGGGCGCATCAAGGCCTCCAACCAGGCCGTCCAGGCGCGCGACCTGCTGGTCGAGAAGCTCACGACCGAGACCGAGATCCCGGTGCCGAGCGGTGTCGTCGAGGCCGAGGTGCACCGCCACCTCGAGTCCGAGGGCCGCCTGGAGGACGACGAGCACCGCGCCGAGGTGACGGAGCAGGCGCAGACCGCGCTGCGCAACCAGATCCTGCTCGACACGCTCGCGGAGCAGCTCGACATCAAGGTCAGCCAGAGCGAGCTGCTCGACTACCTCGTCAGCGCGTCGCGCCAGTACGGCATGGACCCCAACACGTTCATCACGACGCTGGACCAGCAGGGTCAGATCCCGGCCATGGTCGCCGAGGTCGCCCGTTCCAAGGCCCTGGCCGTGTCGCTGCGGTCGGTCTCCGTCGTCGACGGCTCGGGCAAGGCCGTCGACCTGTCGGAGTTCATCGGCACGGAGGAGGAGGACGCGGAGGTCGAGCAGGCCGAGGCGTCCACCGCCACCGACGCGGCGACCGACTTCTCCGCCGTCGCCCTCGGCGAGGACAGCGCGGACGAGAAGGACTGACGGAACGCCCTACCCGGCGTCCTCCCCGACGGCCCCGCCGCCCCTCCCGGGCGCGGCGGGGCCGTCGTCGTTCCCGGCCGCGGCCGTCCGGGCGCAGACGCTGCGCCGTCAGCGAAACGGCGCGTCGGCGGGACGTGAGCGGGCGCGCCCGGGCGTTAGGGTCGCTGCAACGCGCGACCGGCGGCAGCCCCCGACACGGGGGGCCGACCGCCGCGCAGGCAGCACGCAGCCAGACGAGGGAGCCTTCGTGAACGAGCAGGTGCCGTCCCTGGCCCGGTCAGATACTCCGGGCCTCGGCCTCAACGATTCCATCTACAACCGACTGCTCCGCGAGCGGATCATCTGGCTCGGCTCGGAGGTCCGGGACGAGAACGCCAACGCCATCTGCGCGCAGATGATGCTGCTGGCGGCGGAGGACCCCGACAAGGACATCTGGCTCTACATCAACTCGCCCGGCGGGTCGATCACGGCCGGCATGGCGATCTACGACACCATGCAGTACATCAAGCCCGACGTCGCGACGATCGCGATGGGCATGGCGGCGTCGATGGGGCAGTTCCTGCTCTCCTCGGGCACCAAGGGCAAGCGGTACGCCACGCCCCACGCCCGCGTGATGATGCACCAGCCGTCCGGCGGCATCGGTGGCACCGCGACCGACGTCCGCATCAACGCCCAGCTCATCCTGCACATGAAGAAGGTGCTCGCCGAGCTGATCGCCGAGCAGACGGGCAAGAGCGTCGAGCAGATCAACGCCGACTCGGACCGTGACCGCTGGTTCACCGCGCCGGAGGCCCTGGAGTACGGGTTCATCGACCACGTCGTCTCCAGCTCCCACTCCGTCGCCGGTGGCGGCGGGACGACCCAGTCCTGACGGCCACCGCGAACGCATCAGCGAGGAGAACCTTCGTGAGCATGGAGTCCCAGTTCATCGCCCGTGCCGGCCACCTGGCCGGCGGCACGGCGCCCGCCTCACCCATGGGCCGGTACGTGCTCCCGCAGTTCGAGGAGCGCACCGCCTACGGCTTCAAGCGCCAGGACCCGTACACCAAGCTGTTCGAGGACCGCATCATCTTCCTCGGCGTGCAGGTCGACGACGCGTCCGCGGACGACGTCATGGCGCAGCTGCTCGTGCTGGAGTCCACGGACCCCGACCGTGACATCACGCTGTACATCAACTCGCCCGGTGGCTCGTTCACCGCGCTGACGGCGATCTACGACACGATGCAGTACATCAAGCCGCACATCCAGACCGTCTGCCTCGGGCAGGCGGCCTCGGCGGCCGCGATCCTGCTGGCCGCAGGCTCGCCCGGCAAGCGCCTCGCGCTGCCCAACGCCCGCGTGCTGATCCACCAGCCCGCGATGGAGGGTGGCGGCTACGCGCAGGCGTCGGACATCGAGATCCAGGCCAACGAGCTCATCCGCATCCGCGAGTGGCTCGAGCAGGCGCTCGCGCAGCACACGGGCCGGCCGATCGAGCAGGTCCGCACGGACATCGAGCGCGACAAGATCCTCACCGCGGCCCAGGCCAAGGACTACGGGATCGTCGACCAGGTGCTCGAGAGCCGCAAGGGCGTCCACCCCACGGTGGTCCAGCCCGCCTGACGTCGTGACCCCCGGTCCGGCCCGTCGTGGTCGGACCGGGGGAGACACGGGCCGCCAGGTTGGGCCATCCGTGCGAACCAGGACGCATCGGACGGCGCGTCGCACCCGACACGCCGCGACCCACCCGCCGGGTTCGGCTGACACGGGGCCGTGCGTGGTGTGCAATGGGGGAACGTGACTCACGGACCGTGAGGTCACGACGACGGCGCACCGCCGGTACGGCGGAGGGCGACACGAGGGAAGGGGACGCACATGGCGCGTATCGGGGACGGTGCGGACCTTCTCAAGTGCTCGTTCTGCGGCAAGTCCCAGAAGCAGGTCAAGAAGCTCATCGCGGGCCCAGGGGTGTACATCTGCGACGAGTGCATCGACCTGTGCAACGAGATCATCGAGGAGGAGCTCGCCGAGGCCACCGAGGTCGGCATGGTCGAGCTGCCCAAGCCGAAGGAGATCTTCGACTTCCTCGAGCAGTACATCGTCGGCCAGGAGCCGGCCAAGCGGTCCCTCGCGGTCGCGGTCTACAACCACTACAAGCGCATCCAGGCCGGTGAGGGCGCACGGACGGCCACCGGCGAGGAGCAGGTGGAGATCGCCAAGTCGAACATCCTGCTCATCGGCCCCACGGGCTGCGGCAAGACGTACCTCGCGCAGACGCTCGCCAAGATGCTCAACGTCCCGTTCGCGATCGCGGACGCCACCGCCCTGACCGAGGCGGGCTACGTCGGCGAGGACGTGGAGAACATCCTCCTCAAGCTCATCCAGGCCGCTGACTACGACGTCAAGAAGGCCGAAGCGGGCATCATCTACATCGACGAGATCGACAAGATCGCGCGCAAGAGCGAGAACCCGTCGATCACGCGGGACGTGTCCGGCGAGGGCGTCCAGCAGGCGCTGCTGAAGATCCTCGAGGGCACGACCGCCTCGGTGCCGCCGCAGGGCGGGCGCAAGCACCCGCACCAGGAGTTCATCCAGATCGACACCACGAACGTGCTGTTCATCGTCGCGGGCGCGTTCGCCGGGCTCGACGAGATCATCACGTCCCGCGCCGGGCGCCGCGGCATCGGTTTCGGCTCGCCGATCCACTCGGCCGACGACGCCGACGTCTACGGCGAGGTCATGCCGGAGGACCTGCTGAAGTTCGGCCTGATCCCCGAGTTCATCGGCCGCGTCCCGATCATCACGACGGTCTCCCCGCTGGACCGGGTCGCGCTGGTGCGGATCCTCACGGAGCCGCGCAACGCGCTCGTCAAGCAGTACCAGCGGATGTTCCAGATCGACGGCGTCGACCTGGAGTTCGAGGACGACGCCATCGAGGCCGTCGCGGAGCAGGCGCTGCTGCGCGGCACCGGTGCGCGCGGCCTGCGGGCGATCCTCGAGGAGGTGCTCCAGCAGGTGATGTTCGAGGTCCCGTCGCGCGACGACGTCGCACGCGTCGTCATCACGAAGGACGTCGTCCTCGACAACGTCAACCCGACGCTGGTCCCTCGCGACACCTCGCGCGACAAGCGCGCTCCCCGCGAGAAGAGCGCGTGAACGCACCCGGGCGCGTCGTGCCGGCCGAGCTGGCACGCCTGCGTGGCAGCATCGACAACATCGACGCCGCGCTGATCCACATCCTCGCCGAGCGGTTCAAGGCCACGCAGCGCGTCGGCGTGCTCAAGGCCGAGCTGGGTCTGCCCGCGTCGGACCCGGGCCGTGAGGCGCAGCAGGTCGCCCGGCTGCGCGAGCTCGCCCACGAGGCGGACCTCGACCCGGTCTTCGCCGAGAAGTTCCTCGAGTTCATCGTCGGTGAGGTGATCCGCCACCACGAGGCGATCGCGCACGACCACGCGCAGCGCGCCTGACGGACGCTCGTCCGGCTCCACCTCACCCTGCGCGGCGGTTGGCGCGGGGTGCACCGGTGACCGAAGGTAGAGGGGTCAGCCCCGGTCAGGCACCGGCTGTGGCGTCGCCGGGGACGTGCACGCAGGAGGAGAAGACCCCTATGCACCTGCACTGGCTCAAGCCGCTGCTCGGCCGCCCGGCCCCGTTCGTCACCGTCCACCTCGACGCGTCGCCCGCGGAGGTGGCCGGCGAGTCGGGACCTGTGGAGCGCTGGCGCTCCGTGCGGCGGGACCTCGAGCGGGACGGTGTGCCCGCGGCGATCCTGGACGAGCTCGGCGAGCGCATCGCGCAGCCGGACGGGCGGCGGAACGCCCACGGGCGCGCCCTGGTCGCCGACGCGAACGGCGTCGTGGTGGACCGGGTGCTGCAGGCGGCCCCCGCGACCTCGAGCGGCTCGTACGGCCCGGTCCCCGCGCTGGCGCCCGTCGTGCGCGCGAGCGAGGAGAGCGTCGGTGTGCTGGTGGTGGCGGTCGACCGCACGGGCGCGGACCTGCGGTGGACCGAGGTGGACGACGGCGAGTACGACGGCCCGGTGACGGAGACCGTCGACGGCGGGCACGACGAGGTGCGCAAGGTCCGCGAGGCCGGTCTCGAGCGGCGCGGGCAGACCCGGGCCGAGGACTCCTGGCAGCGCAACGCCGAGGCGGTCGCCGCGGCCCTCGACAAGCGGGTGCGGGACAAGCGACCCGACCTGGTCGTGCTGACGGGTGACGTTCGCATGGTGCCGCTGGTGCGTGGGGCCCTCGGGCAGCACGCGCGGGAGCTGGTGGTGGAGGTGCCCGGTGGCGGCCGTGGCGACGGCATCCACGAGGCGGCGTTCCACGCGCGGGTCGCCGAGGTCGTCGCCGAGTACCGCACGAAGCGCCGGTCCGCGTACGTCGAGCGGTTCCGGGAGGCGCGCGGCCGGGGCGAGGGCGCCGTCACCGGTTTCGACGACGTGGTCGACGTGCTGCGACGTGGGCAGGTCGACGAGCTGATCGTCGGCGCCGGCAGCTTCGCGGACCGCACGCTGTGGGTGGGCCCGGGAGAGCTGCAGGTGGCGTCGTCGAGGTCGGACCTGGCGGCGATCGGTGTGGTCGACGGCGAGGTCCGGGAGATGCCCGCGGACGTGGCGGTGATGCGTGCGGTGGTCGGTCAGGACGCCGGCGTGACGTTCGTCGACGACGACGACGACGAGCTCCTCGACGGCATCGGGGCGACCCTGCGGTGGGCCGACGAGTCGACCCCGAGCGAGTCGGTGCCGTCGCAGTCGGGCGACTACCGTCGCCTGCGCGCCGGGCTCTGAGCGCGCCCGACGCGCCGCGGGGCGCGCCCCGGTGCTCTCAGGCGCCGGGGCGCGTGTCCACGTACAGCGCGTCGACCTGCTGCGCGAAGTCCTTGAGGACCGCGGCCCGCTTCACCTTCATCGACGGTGTCAGGTAGCCGTTCGCCTCGGTGAAGTCGGTGG
>Ga0233363_1000697_pt1 | contig 14134 bp, 14 predicted proteins | sample ElkDunMinimDraft_18_FD_191534 | JGI IMG/M metagenome (GOLD analysis project Ga0233363, IMG submission 191534) | Fecal eukaryotic communites from dung pellets of Tule Elk in California, USA - Elk Dung C16 | ecosystem: Host-associated > Mammals > Digestive system > Large intestine > Fecal | place... | reverse complement strand
TTCCTGGGGCTCCGCGGACTAGCCCGTACGCAGGCGGCGACGTCGGCGAGCCTGCTCGCGGCGATCCTCCCGGTCACCGCGGGGAACCCGGCCGTGATCCGCTTCGTGGACGCCGTGGTGGGCGGGCTGGTCGGCCTGACGATGGCCCTGCTCATCCCCGGCAACCCGGCCCGCCGGGCGAACCGCGAGATGCAAGGTGTTCTCCGTACGCTGCACCAGGCGCTCCGCGGCATCGAGCTCGCACTGCGGCTCGACGACGCGGGCCCCGCGTGGACGGCACTCCAGCAGGTGCGCGGGCTCCAGCCGGCGATCGAGTCGCTCGCGACGACGGTCTCCGGCGCCGACGAGATCGCGCGGTACTCGCCGCTGCGCTGGCGCCAGCGCAGCCACGTCGACCGCTACGTCGTCGCGATCCGCGACGTCGACAACGCGGTCCGCGACGCCCGCGTGCTCGCGCGTCGCGTCCACACGATGCTGCGCAAGGGCGAGCGGTCGTTCGAGGGCATGCCGGAGGCGGTGAGCCTGCTCCAGGAGGCGGTCGGGATCTTCGCCGACGACATCGCGGCTGCCGAGGCGTACGACGAGGCGCGCAGCAAGCTGGTCGAGGCGGCGAGGATGGCGACGGTGGCGCTGCCGACGGCGGCGACGATCAACGACGCCGCGATCGTCGCCCAGGTCCGCGCGCTCGCCTCCGACCTGCTGTACGCGACGGGGATGACCCAGGCGCAGGTCGACCGCGCGCTCGAGGTGCGCGGCAGCCGTTAGGACGTCCCGCTGCCCACGAGCGACGGCAGGCCGAGCAGCCGGTTCTGGTGGTGCAGCGCGTCGGCGCAGGCGCGCAGCCCTCCGAGGTCGACGTCGTCGAGCGGCAGCACCGCAGGCCCGGCTGCGCCGTGGAGCCCCACGACGCAGGGCGCGGACAGGCACACGTCGCTGATCCCTCCGTACTGGCCGGTGAAGAGGGTCGAGACCGGCAGGAACCGGTGCTCGTCGCGCAGCACCGCCGATACGATGTCGGCGAGCGCCAACACCACCGCCAGGCTCCCCTCGAAACCGAGCCACCCCGTCGCGACGGCGAACGCTGCCCACGTGTTGACCGCTACGAACCCTCCGAGGCCGACGAGCCCGACAGCCCAGCCACGAGCGGTCGTCGTGCCGACGGGCAGCACGAACACGATGACCAGGCACACCAAGCCGGCCGCGCCCAGCGCGACGACCGACCATGACGTGGACCAGATCCGCAGACCTGTGATCAGGAAACCGAAGAAGAGGGTCCAGGCCACAGCGACGACCGCCTCGATGAACGCCACCCCGCTCAACAGGAAGAGCAGGGCCTGCGTCGTACGGTTCACGGCCGTCATCGTCGCAGTCGAAGGCTCACCGCCGCTGCGTGCAGACTCACCGAGCACCTCGGGCCAGACTGGTCCCGCGGCAGAGCTCAGCCCGTCCGACAGCGTCGGTCAGCCGCTGGGCTCGTATGGACGGCCGCCGCGCGTTCGGCTGTCATGACACCCCGTTCGCACGGTAGACCAGCTTGAAGGCGGGCGTCCCGTCCGGCTTCGTGCCGTTGTGCTTGACGAGTGACACGATCCCGTTGCCCGGCCGGTAGAGGAGCAGGTGGTCGAGCTTGCTGGAGCCGTCGAAGTCGTAGGCGATCACCTGGTCGTAGAGAGAGGTCAGCTCAAATCCGCCGATGTCAGGCTTCTGATCCGTCCTGTAGACCGTGGTGAACACGAGGGATCCATTGCTTTTCGTGCACTTGATGATGAAGAGGACGCCCTTGCGCGTGGAACTCGTGCCAGGTCGGTACAACACCAGGTGATCGAGCTTGCCGGAGCCGTCGAAGTCGTAGGCGATCACCTGGTCGGTGGTCACAGAGAGGTCGAACTCCCCGATCCCGCTCGTCCCTTTGTAGATCGGCGTGAACGTGAGACCCGATGTGCCCACCCCGTCGGGCCTCAGGAAGAAGGCGATCCCCTTGCCGGGCCGATAACAGAGCAGGTGGTCGAGCTTGCCCGTGCCTGCGGCGTCGAAGGCGATGATGCGATCTCTGTCTGAGGTCAGGTCGTAGGTGCCGATGCCTGAACCACCCTGAGGCTGCTTATAGAGAGCAGAGAACACCATCGGGTTGGCCCCGGCACCGCTGTCACGCTGGATGACGGAGACGGCGCCCTGGCTGGGTCGGTAGATCACCAGGTGGTCGAGCTTGCCGGTGCTCTCCAGGTCGTACGCCAGCACCCGGTCGGCGTCGGACGCCAGGTCAAAGCCGGCGATCCCGTCGGTGTGCTTGTAGACGGTGGAGAACGTGGGGGTGCCGTCTTTGTCCGCTCCGTCGTGCTTGAGGACCTGGGCGATCTTCTTGCCTGGCCGGTAGCAGAGCATATGGTCGGGCTTGCCGGAGCTGGTGCCGTCGAAGGCGATGATCCGATCCCTGCTGTCGGCGAGATCGAAGGTGCCGATGCCTGAACCTCCCTGAGGCTGCTTATAGAGAGGCGTGAACCGGACGTTCTTGTCGGGCCCCTCCCCATCGGGCGCGACCAGGTAGAAGGCGCCCTTGCCGGGGCGGTAGAGCGCCAGGTGGTCGAGCGTTCCCGTGCCGCGGATCGGCTTGCCGTTGTCGACGTAGGCGAGTGCGAACACCCGATCCGCCTGCGTCGTCAGATCGAAGCCGCCGATCCCGGCGAGTGCGAGATTCACGTCCAGCTCATTGAGGACGTTGAGGATCGGGTTGGCGTACGTCCGTCCACCAAGGTAGCCGGCGAAGAGCAGTCCGATCACGCGGTCGTGGTCGTCCACGATGACCGACCCGGAGTCTCCTCCCTCGGCGAACCCGTTTGGGCTGCGCTCCCAGTCGGGCCAGATGCAGATCTGGTTGTATAACGTGCGGTCTCCGACCCCGTGCGGGTAGGTCATGGGCACCGACCCTTCAATCCCGTCGACCGTCCCGTAGCTGAGGCCGGTCGTCTTGCCCCGCTTGCGAACCTTGAGCCCCCAAGCCCCTTCGGGGGTCGTCGCTTCGGCGGTGCCCGTGAGGACTCCGATCTCCTGGACTTCGCAGACGTAGCCGGTCCGGTCTGAGTCTGTGAGACAACGGGCGACCGCGGCATCGACGTTCCCGTCGAGAACGCCGCGCCTGAGGCGGGCGATGGGCCCATACGTGAAGGGGTTGTCGATCCACGCGGGCTGGTTGATCTCCTTAATGGCATCGTGCCATCCCTCGTTGATGCACAAGACGTGGTAGTTGCTGAGCACCATCGCGTCACCCGTCGTACGATCGATGACCATCGCGCCGAGGGTGCCTGACCAGAGCCCGTCGACCCCGCGGAAGGGCCCGACGCTGATACCGCCCCTCAGCGTGTTGTAGTTCCAGCTGTCAGTCAACGGTTCGTAACGCCCTTCGAGGACGTCGGTGGGGACACCGTCGATCATCGGGGGAATCTTCTGGTCCTCGGGCACGTCGTCGCCCTTGTGTGCGACGTGGACGCGGATCACGATCTCGCCCGTACGCTCACCGCCGACATACTTGTAGCCGATGTCGACTGCTGTCACGCCGGGCCTGTTCAGGAGCTCGTCTTCAACGGCTCGCTTGATCGGCCGGATCTCTTGCACTCGATCGGTCATAACGTCGCTCCCAGGTCTCGTTGGTGCTACCGGATTCCCGAGAGAACGTCAGCCTGACACTTGCGACGCGGCATGGTGCAAAATGTCACAAAAAAGACAAATCGGCTACGCGTTGGAGATTCGCGTGGGCCAAGCGCACCACTCACGCCCTAGAGGCGATGGTGCGGATACTCCGCTGACAGCCCGCGTGCGCTTCGCGCACCCACGCCCGCCATGACGGACCATCGCGAGACCGATCGCGTAGTTGGTCGCACCCTTTCCCTCGATCACCTTGTACGCGGAGCCGGCGACGGCGTCGCGGATCTCCGCGTACTCCGACGCCCGGATCGATCGTCCCTCCACGTCGTAAGCGGCGAGCGGCACGCCGCCGACGTTGGCCGAGGACCACAGGACGATCTCGGAGTCGCCGTGCTCGCCGGCGACGAGCGCGTGGACGCTGCGCGTCGACACGTGCAGCCGTCGCGACAGCAGGTAGCGCAGCCGGGCGGTGTCGAGGACGGTTCCCGACCCGAACACGCGGCCGTGGGGCAGCTCGAGGAAGCCGACCGCCGCGTACGTCAGGACGTCGCAGGGGTTGGTGACGATGATGTAGACCGCGTCCGGCGCGTGCTCGCGTACGGACCCGAGCACGCTGCGGACGATGCTGACGTTGACCTCGGCGAGGTCGACCCGCGTCTGCCCTGGCTTCTGGCGCGCGCCGGCCGTCATGACGACGACGTCGGCGCCGGCGCACGCGGCGGGGTCGTCGCTGCCGACGACGGTCGCCGGGGGAGCGAAGGCGGCGCCGTCGTTGAGGTCGCCGGCCTGTGCCTCGACGAGCGCGGTCGCGATGTCGTACAGGACGATCTCGTCGGCGAGCCCGCGCAGGAGCGCGGCGTACGCGACCGTGCTCCCCACCGATCCAGCCCCACAGACCGCGATCTTGGTGCCCCGTCCCGGCTCGGTCATGGGACGAGTCTGGCACCGGGGTCATCGCTCCGCAGAGCGCAACGCCGCCGTCGGTACTACGGTCGTCGCATGGCGATGGTGGTGACGTTCGGCGGGCCTTTGGAGTACGCCAACCAGGTGTGGAACGACGTGGAGCCCGACCGGGACGGCTACGTGCTGATCCTGGGCGGAGCAGGTGCGGGACCCGAGGCTTGGTACCTCGTCGATCCCGAGTCCGAGACGATTCCGACCGAGCAGGGCGACGCCCTGCCGGCGGAGTACGCGGGACAGACCAAACCCGACGCCTAGCGTCGCGTCAGCCGGTCATCGACAGCGCGACGCACGCGAGGTAGCCGAGGACCAGCGTGGCTGCCGCGCGCTCTCCGTGCTTCGGCCAGCGGGTGTGGGGCCAGCGGAAGTGCCCGACCGTGTAGAGCGCGAAGAAGCCCGCGCAGGTCACGCGCCGCCCCGCGGCGAACCAGTCGCTCGCGGCCACCGCGGGTATGCAGGCGAGCAGCGAGACGACGGCTACGACGGCGAAGGCGACACCGAGCCACGTCCGCCGGGGCGCGGCGGCGCTGCGAGGGGTCTCGGAGGTCACAGCCCGCGATCTTACGGACCGCTCGCGGTCAGATGTTGACCTGCTCGGGCTCGTACGCGGTCGCGCCGGACGCGCGCAGCTCCTCGAGGGCGTCGAGCGCGGCACGCACGTCGGTGACGGGGACGTCGCGCATCTGGTTGGGAGTGAGCTCCCACCACTGCGACGCCAGCAGACGCACGACCGTGGCGTCGTCGAACCTCTGACGGATCGGACGTGCGGGGACGCCACCGACGATCGTGTACGGAGCGACGTCCTTCGTGACGACGGCACCCGCCGCGACGATGGCCCCGTGACCGATCGTGACTCCGCGGAGAACCGTCACGTTGACGCCGATCCAGACGTCGTGCCCGATCGCGAACGGACCTCCGCGCCAGGCGTTGCCGTCGGTCTCGACGGTCGAGGTGGGCGGGAAGTCCGAAGCCGTGGGGTGCCAGCCGAACCGTCGTGGGTTGTACTGGAACGGCGAGGTGCTGAGCCACTCGATCGGGTGCTCGGGGTGGCCGATCGCCACGTCGGGTCCGATCGAGCAGTAGCGGCCGATGGAGCCGGAGGTCTTGATCAGCCCCGACGTCAGGTACGTGTAGGCCCCGACGGTCACAGGGCTCGTGATGCGGATGCGGCCGGCGATCTGGACCGGGGCCTCGCAGCGCAGATTGCCGGCTGAGACCGCGGACAGCCGCTCGAGACCGTCGACGCCGAGCACCTCCCGTGCAGGCGGCTCGGGGTCGGGCGAGTCCGTCGGATCCGTCGCCGTCGTCGGGCCAGCGGCGGGTGCCGGTGGCGGCGCCTGCGCCTCGGCCGGCGGGGGCGCGTCGGGGTGACGACGGAACGGTGAGCGCAAGGGAGGACCTCCGTGGGGGGCGGATACGCGGCCCCCAGCCTAGGGACACCGTCCGGCACCACGGCGCCGGACCGCGGTCCGTCGTCGGAACACGGGTTGATCCGCCGCGAATCGGGTACCCCGCAGAGGACCGATTGATACTCGACGAAGGGAAGTCCCATGAAGGGAAAGCTGGCACTCCTCGGCGGCCTGGCGGTGGGCTACGTCCTGGGCACGCGCGACGGCAGGGAGCGGTTCGAGCAGATCAAGGGCAAGGCCACGAGCATGTGGAACGACCCCACGGTTCAGCAGAAGATGAGCGACGCTCAGGACTTCGCCAAAGAGAAGGCACCTGAGGTTCAGGACAAGGTGACGCAGGTCGCCACCGACACGGTCGGCAAGGTGAAGAACCGCGGTCAGGGTGGCGAGCACGCCGCCTCGTCCACTGGTGACACCGGGAGCGGCTCGAGGTCGAGCACAGGCTCCAGCCCGAGCACGGGCTCCAGCACCGGTTCCACCCCGAGCACCGGCTCAGGCGCCACCCGCTCGACCAGCGGCTCGACCGCCGGTACGGGCTCGTCCTCCGGCTCGGGTTCGTCCTCGACCGCGGGTTCGACCACGGGCTCCGGCTCCGGATCGGGCGCGGCTGGATGACCGAAGCCCGGGGAGCGCGAGCGGCGCAGCCGGACGATCCGGCCAAGCCGGACTCGCCCACTGACATCACGAAGCCGTCGTGGACCTACGTGGTGCGCAAGGCGGTGCGCGAGTTCTCCGAGGACGAGTGCCTCGACATCGCCGCCGCCCTGACGTACTACTCGGTCCTGGCGCTCTTCCCGATGATGATCGCGCTGCTCTCGCTCGTCGGGCTGTTCGGCCAAGGACGAGAGACCGTCGACACGCTGCTCGGCGTCCTCCGCGACGTCGGGGCGAACTCGGCTGCGGACACGGTCGAGCCCACCCTGGTCAAGCTGAGCCAGGGCAGCGGTGCCGGTCTGGCCTTCGTCCTCGGCCTCGCCGTCGCCCTGTGGTCGGCGTCGGGCTACGTCGGAGCATTCGGACGCGCCATGAACAGGGTGTACGAGATCGACGAGGGCAGGCCGATCTGGAAGCTACGCCCCGTCATGCTGCTCGTCACGCTGGTCACGGTCGTGCTGTGCTCGCTCATCGCTCTGGCCCTCGTCCTGACCGGGCCGGCCGCCCAGGCCGTCGGCGATGCCGTCGGCCTGGGTGACACGGCGGTCACGGTGTGGAACATCGCGAAGTGGCCCGTGATGCTCCTGGCGGTCGTCGTCGTGGTCGCGATCCTCTACTACGCGACCCCGAACGTGCGGCAGCCGAAGTTCCGCTGGCTCAGCATCGGAGCGGTCGTCGCGATCGTCGTGTGGATCATCGCGTCGGCCGCCTTCGGGTTCTACGTCGCGAACTTCTCGAACTACAACCGCACGTACGGGTCGCTGGCAGGGGTGATCGTGTTCCTCCTGTGGCTGTGGATCACGAACCTGGCGCTGCTCTTCGGCGCCGAGCTCGACGCCGAGCTGGAGCGCGGTCGTCAGCTCCAGGGCGGCATCCCCGCCGAGGAGTCGATCCAGCTGCCGCCACGCGACACGAAGAAGAGCGACAAGGCGGCGGCGAAGCACAAGGAGGACGTCGAACGCGGCCGGCGGCTGCGGGAGAGTCGAGGGGGGACGTCCAGCACGCCTGACTAGGCTCCTGGCATGCCTCCGGAACCCCTTGTCGTGGCGGCCACCGCCGCCGAAGCCGCGCACGTCCCGTCGGGGCTGACGGTGCTGGTCACCGGGATCGGCAAGGTCCAGGCGACCCTGCTCACGACCCTGGCCCTCGCCGAGCGACGGCCTTCTGTCGTCCTGAACATCGGGACGGCCGGTGCGCTCGCCGGCGCGACCGGCCTGCGGCTTCCGTCGGTCGTCGTCAACCACGACTTCAGCGCGCCCGAGCTGAGGCTGCTCGGTTACGACGCCGTGGACCGGATCGAGATCGCCGGAGGCGACGGCACGGTCCTCGCCAGCGGAGACACGTTCGTCAACGACCCCGCTGTCCGTGACGGGCTCGCGGCGCACGCCGCGCTCGTCGACATGGAGGGCTTCGCCGTGACGGCGGTGGCGGGCCACTTCGGCGTTCCCGTACGCCTCGTGAAGCACGTGAGCGACCAGGCGGACGAGTCTGCGATGGACTGGCCCCAAGCCGTCGACGCCAGCGCCCGCCTTCTCGGTGAGTGGCTGCGCGAGAACGTCTGACGGCGCTCACGCAGGCCGGAGGACGCGGGCCAGACCCGTCGGCGGGAACCACGTCGGCAACGCGCGGCGGAGGCTGGAAGGGCCGTCCAGCCGGACCGAACCACTGCGCACGGCACGGCTCCAGGTGGTGTCGCCACGCCAGACCTCGGTCAGCGCCCGCAGGCCGGACGTCACCGTCACCGACACCGGGCGTTCGGGGTCGATGTCGCAGACGTCGGTGTCGTCCGGCTCGATGACGATCCACCAGCGCCTCGCAGCCCCTTGGACGTCGTCGAACACGAAGTGCACGACCTCGGGCGGCGCGGTGACCGCGCTGTGGTCGACGTTGCGGTGCATGTCCCACATGAGGAGCTTGGGATCGAGGTCCTCGTCGCCCAGGTTGCCGATCCAGCGCACGCCCCACGCGCCGACCGACTCGACGACCTGGCGCAGCTCGTGCCCGGCCGGAGTCAAGACGTAACAGACGTCGGTCCCGTCCACCTGCTTCTCGACGATGCCCGCCCGGACGAGCTGGTGCAGGCGTTTGGAGAGCAGCGACGGCGACATGCGCGGCAGACCGCGCCGCAGGTCGTTGAAGTGCTGGCTGCCGAGGACCAGCTCACGGACCAGCAGCATCGTCCAGCGCTCGTCGAGCAGCTCCATCGCTTTCGCGACGGGGCAGAACTGGTGGTACGAAGCCCCCATCGGTGCAGCGTACGACCGGTACAGATCTCGTACTAGGCCCGTTGTCTCCGGATCTCTAGCGTCGAGAGCACGCACAACGAAGGGGGACACTCGTCATGACGAGCGAGACGACAGCAGCACCGGTCACCGTGGACGACGGTGCGATCAAGGCCAAGCACCGGGCGATGTGGGCGATGGGGGACTACCCAGCCGTGGCCACGGAGGTGGTGGCCGACCTGGGACCGGTCCTCGTGGAGGCCTGCGGAGTCGGCACGGGGACGGCCGTCCTCGACGTCGGTGCCGGCTCCGGCAACGCCGCGATACCCGCTGCGCGAACCGGGGCGACGGTGACGGCGAGCGATCTCACGCCCGAGCTCCTCGACGTCGGACGCGCCGCCGCCGCGAACGAGGGCCTCACACTCGGGTGGCGTGAGGACGACGTCGAGCATCTGGGGCTCGAGGACGCCTCGTACGACGTGGTCATGTCCTGCATCGGAGCGATGTTCGCGCCGCACCACCAGGAGACCGCTGACGAGATCGCCCGCGTCTGCAGGCCCGGCGGCACGATCGGACTGCTGAGCTGGACGCCTCAAGGCTTCATCGGGCAGATGTTCGCCACGATGAAGCCGTACGCGCCGCCACCACCGCCCGGGGCGCAGCCCCCGCCGTTGTGGGGCGACGTCGATCACGTCCGGGGACTCTTCGGCGACCGTGTCACCGACGTCGAGGCCACGACGCGGATGCTCGCGGTGGACCGCTTCGTCGACGGGGAGGAGTTCCGGGACTTCTTCAAGGAGACGTACGGTCCGATGATCGCGGTCTACGCGGCGATCGCCGACGATCCGGACAAGGTCGCCGCGCTGGACGGCGCGCTCGCGGACCTGGCGGACCGGTTCGGCGTCGGGGACGGCGCCATGCAGTGGGAGTACCTCCTGCTCACCGCTCACCGCACCTGAGCGGGCCCGGGCCGACCACGCCGCGGGTCACACCGCGGTGAGGTCGGCCCACAGGGCGGCGTGGTCGGAGGCCTCCTCGACCCGCGAGGTCAGGGTCGGGAAGATGTCCCACGGGTCCTTGGTCCTGCTCCCGCGCCACACACCCTTGCGGAACACTCCACCGCCGGTCATCCGGGCGAAGAGCGGGTCGGAGAGCAGGATGTAGTCGATCTTGTCCTTCTCGTTGCCTGACCCGTACGTCCCGCGACGGTGGTTCCAATCGAACGCCGGATGCTCGCTCACGTCCGTGAGCCCGTCGACCGCCAGCAACGGCGCTAGAGAGGCGCTCGCCGGGTCGTCGTTGAGGTCGCCGGTGACGGCGAGATGTTCGATGCCCTCGTTGCGCAGGGAGCGGACGATCCGCGCGACGCGGGTTGCCTGGCGCTCACGCCGCTTGGCGCCGGTCGGGTCTCCGGGAGAGGAGTAGCCCTTCGACTTGAAGTGGTTGGCGAGGAGGACGATCCGCGTCCCGAGAGGGGTCTCGACGTGGTACTCGCAGCAGTCGCGCGAGAACACCGTGCCCTGCCCGTCGGTGTCGAAGACATGGGTCCGGATCTGCACGAGCCGGTAGTCGCCGGACGCCATCAGGCCCACGTCGATCCCGCGGGCGTCGTTGCCCTCGACGACCATCACCTGCTCGTACGGGGTGCCGCCGACGGCGGGAAGCAGCGCTTCGGAGAACATCTGGAGGCCAGGCCGGTCGTCGGCCTCGACCACCGTGACGAGGTCCGCGTCGAGCGCTTCGAGGACCCGCGCCGTGTTCTCGGTCGCGCACGCGTTCACGGCGACGGTCTTCAGCTCCACCCACCCGACCCAGTCCGCCCTCCCGGTGGCCGCCAGGGTGACGGCGCCGGTCCGGGGCCGCTTGACGAGCTGGCCCCGCAGCTTGCGGAGCCGGACGTACGGGCCCTCGTCGGAGCGCAGGACGCCGAGCGTGTCCAGCAGCGCGAGGATGTCGTCCTCGGCGCCGCCGTAGCTGTGCCGCTCGAACAGGCTCGACAGACGCGCGTGAGCGGCCAGCACCTTCGTACGAGTGGCGGCGTCGCCCTCGGACTCGGCCATCGCCTTCGGCCGCGCGAACAGGTTCTCGACGTTGAACGACGCAAGTCTCATGGTGCTTCCCCCCGTTCCTCAGTCTGCGTCGGAGGAGGTCAGCAGCACGCGGGATTGCGTCCCGCCCGCCGGCTCAGATGACGCCGAGGGCGAGCATCGCGTCAGCGACCCGCACGAACCCGGCGATGTTGGCGCCTGCGACGTAGTTGCCGGGGGTGCCGAACTCGTCGGCGGTCTCGGCACACCGGTCGTGGATGCCGCGCATGATCTCGGCGAGACGGTCCTCGGTGTGCTCGAACGTCCACGAGTCCCGCGAGGCGTTCTGCTGCATCTCCAGCGCGCTGGTCGCGACGCCGCCCGCGTTGGCCGCCTTGCCGGGAGCGAAGCGGACGCCGGCCTCCTCGAAGACCGCGATGGCCTCGGGCGTCGCGGGCATGTTGGCGCCCTCGGCGACGATGGTGCACCCGTTCTTGACCAGCGCCACAGCATCCGCGCCGTTGAGCTCGTTCTGCGTCGCCGACGGCAGGGCGATGTCGCAGGCGACGTCCCAGATCGATCCGGAGTCGGTGAAGTGCACCCCGTTGCCGCGCAGGTCGGCGTACTCGGCGATCCGGCCGCGCCGGACCTCCTTGACGTCCTTGAGGAGCGCGACGTCGATTCCCGACGGATCGACCACGTAGCCGCTGGAGTCCGAGCACGCGACGACGGTGCCGCCCAGCTGGTGCACCTTCTCGATCGCGTACGTCGCGACGTTGCCGGAGCCGGAGACGACGACGCGCTTGCCGTCGAAGGACTCGCCTGCGGCGGAGAGCATCTCCGAGACGAAGTAGACCGTGCCGTAGCCGGTGGCCTCCTTGCGGACCTGCGAGCCGCCCCAGGTGAGCCCCTTGCCGGTGAGGACGCCCGACTCGTAGCGGGACGTGATGCGCTTGTACTGGCCGAACAGGTAGCCGATCTCACGACCACCCACGCCGATGTCGCCGGCGGGGACGTCGGTGTACTCGCCGATGTAGCGGCCGAGCTCGGTCATGAACGACTGGCAGAACCGCATGACCTCGGCGTCGGAGTGCCCCTTGGGGTCGAAGTCCGATCCGCCCTTCGCGCCGCCGATCGGGAGTCCTGTCAGCGAGTTCTTGAAGATCTGCTCGAACCCCAGGAACTTGACGATGCCGAGGTAGACGCTGGGGTGGAAGCGCAGGCCGCCCTTGAAGGGGCCCAGGGCGGAGTTGAACTGGACACGGAAGCCGCGGTTGATCTGCACGCGGCCGGCGTCGTCGATCCACGGGACGCGGAAGATGATCTGGCGCTCGGGCTCGCAGATGCGGCGGACGATCGCGGCGTCGACGTACTCCGGGCGCTTGGCGACGACGGGACCGAGGCTCAGCAGCACCTCTCGTACGGCCTGGTGGAACTCCACCTCGCCGGGGTTGCGTCGGAGGACCTCGTCGTAGAGGTCCTGCAGCTTCTCGTCGACGCTCGACACGTCGTTCACCTCCTGTTGATATCCCCCGACGAGGCTACCCGCGGCCGATCGGCGCCCCGCAGCGCGTCTCAGTACGGGATGCGCAGCCGGGCCCGGATCGGGTTGTGGTCGGAGGTGAACGGGGTGCGGTAGAGCTTGCCCTTCAGCCGCACCACGACCCGGAAACCGGCGACCCCGACCCCGCTCGAGACGTAGACGTGGTCGACGTGGTGGTGCGTGCGCCACGGGCGACGGCGCAGCTGGTTGGCACTGTTGTAGCTCCCGTTCTTGCGGACGCGAGCGACGGCGTAGGCGTCCCGGGCGCCGGCGGCCTGGCGCATCGCCCGGCGCGGTGCGTCGAAGGTGTACTTGCGCGACCCCGACGAGTTGTAGTCGCCGGCCCACACGATCGGCCAGGTCGCGCCGTGAGCCCGGCGGACGGCGAGCGTGTCGGCGATCATGGTGCGGGTCTGGCGGTAGCGCCTGCGGTCCTTGGCTGCCCCGGGACCGTTGACGAGGTGCGTCGACACGACGAGGAACCGGGCGCCGGTCGCCTTCTCGGTGATGAGCTGGTAGCAGGCGTAGTCGGCGCTCTTGGCGTACGAGCGGTCGAGGCGGATCCGTCCCGAGATCGCTCGCGAGCCGGTGAAGCGCGCCCGGTCGTACAGGATGCGCGTGCGGGCGTCCCGTACGCGGGTGCCCTTGATCTTTGCGCAGCGGGCGTTGGCGGCGAACCGGTGCTTCACCTTGCGGTACAGCGACGGGAAGATCGTGTTGCCGTTGGCCTCCTGGAGGCCGATCACGTCGAACCCGTTGCCGAGGATCTGGGACGCGACCCGGTTGCGGCGCTTGCTCGTCCAGGGCAGGACGGCGTCGTCCTTGTGGATGTTGAACGACCCCATCCGTACGGTCGTACGGCCTGAGGCCGCGGCAGCGCGAGCGGCTGTGCCTGTGGCGGCGGCGGTCGCCTCTGCCGATCCGGAGGCGGAGGGGACGGCCGTGAGGACGGCGGCGGCGGTGGCGACGCCGACGAGGGCGGCGCCCGCACGCAGAGGAGTGGTCATCCCTCCATGCGACAACGGTCCGGGGGGTCGCGCAAACGGACAGCGCGCAGCGGTCGGAATGCGCTGGAATCCCAGGCTGCACGGCCATAGCCTGCCGCCATGACCGTTGAGCTCGCCGACATGACCGTCGAAATCGTGACGTTGGCGTCGCGCCCGGAGCTGGCGTCGCTGCTCGACGGGTTCGACGGGGCATGGCCGGAGTTCATGCGCTGGGACCCGATGGGCGCGCTGTTCTACGCGGTGGTCGAGGAGGCCTATCCCGAGCATGCTCTCGTCGCGCTCGACCCGGAGTCGCCCGACCGTGCCGTCGCCTGCGCGTTCAGCGTCCCGGTGGCCTGGGGCGACGATCCGCTCCCGCCGGGCGGCTGGGACCGCATGATCCAGCGGGCGACGCTCGGCCGCACGCTCGGGACGACGCCGACGATGGTCTCGGCGCTCGAGATCTGCGTGCAGCCGGACTTGCGAGGGCGCGGGCTCTCCGGCGTGATGCTCACCGCGATGCGGGCGAACGCCGCGCGGCTCGGTTTCGACACGCTGGTCGCTCCCGTTCGCCCGAGCGGCAAGCACGCCTTCCCGGAGGTGCCGATGGAGGAGTACGCGGCGCGTCGGCGCCCCGACGGACTGCCCGAGGACCCCTGGCTCCGTACGCACGTCCGGGCCGGCGGGGTGATCG
>Ga0233363_1000694_pt1 | contig 14174 bp, 11 predicted proteins | sample ElkDunMinimDraft_18_FD_191534 | JGI IMG/M metagenome (GOLD analysis project Ga0233363, IMG submission 191534) | Fecal eukaryotic communites from dung pellets of Tule Elk in California, USA - Elk Dung C16 | ecosystem: Host-associated > Mammals > Digestive system > Large intestine > Fecal | place... | reverse complement strand
GAGCGCCTCGGAGTGCGCGCCGCAGCCGTGATCGGCGCTGACGGCCCGGCCGTCGTCGGGGGCGTAGAAGTTCGCGCAGACACCGAAGGCCTGCCGCATCGCCCCGGCCAGGGGCAGATAGAAGCCGCAGGTGCCGCAGCGGGCGGCGGCGGGAGCGGCCGCCGAGATCGCCGCGTGGGGGCCGTGGTCCCCGTCGTACCAGCGCTGGGCGGCTTCGGCGCGCCCCTCCCGGGAGAGGACCCGCGGCCGGCCCAGCCCGAGCTCCCAGGAGACCTCCTCGACCGCCGGGTCGTCGGAGAGGACGTACCCGGGGACGAGTCGCTCGTCCTCGGCGTGGGTGGGGAGCAGGTCGCCGGGGCCCAGGTCACCGGGCTTGAGCCGCTCGTGCCACGGCACCCAGCCGGGGGCAAGCAGGGCGTCGGGGCCGGGCAGCAGGACCGTCTCGCAGACGGTGACGGCGCGGCTGCGGGGCACCCGGGTGACGGTCACACCCCAGCGCCAGCCCCGGTAGCCGGCCATCCGGCACTCGAAGAGATGGGTGACGAGACGGTCGCCTTCGGCGACGGGCTGCAGGTATTCGCCGACGTCACCGGGGTCGACGTCGCCGATGCCGGCGCGCGCCACCTCGACAGCGGCGGCACAGACCTGATCGAGACGGGCGGCGCGAACGGCAGTCCTGGTCACCGGTTCATTGTTCCCTATGCCGATCCGCAGCCGCCACGCACTCCCACACGTGTTGGTGTCGAAGGGCGCGACAGGTGGTGCGGATGGGTGAGGATAGCCCCATGGCGCCTTCCTCCGGGTCCCGACGATCATGGCTGGGACGCACCGTCGGCACCGGTCTGCGAGCCGGGCGGCTCTTCCTACGCGGCACCCTCCGCAGTGGCCGGTGGGTCACCCGGGGCGCCGGGCAGGCCCGGACCCGGGGTGCCGGCGGCGACGCCGGGATGGTCCGCCTCTTCGATCTGCACGCGCTCTCCTGCGCCGGCGACACCCTGATCGCCATCGGCCTGGCGAGCACGATCTTCTTCAGCGTCCCGCTCGGCGAGGCCCGCAGCAAGGTCGCCCTCTACCTGCTGGTGACGATGGTGCCCTTCGCGCTGCTGGCGCCGGTGGTGGGGCCGCTGCTGGACCGGTTCCGCCACGGCCGCCGGTACGCGCTGGCCGTCACCATGCTCGGCCGGGCCTTCCTGGCCTGGGCGATCTCCGGCAACCTCGACAACCTCTGGCTCTATCCGGCGGCCTTCGGGGTGCTGGCGCTCTCCCGCGCGTACGGGGTGGCCCGCTCGGCGGCCGTGCCCCGACTGCTCCCCGAAGGGCTGGGGCTCTCCCAGGTCAACGCCCGCGCCAGCCTCTACGGCACCGTCGCGGGGGCGCTCGTCGCGCCGATCGGCCTGGCCGCGTTCTGGTTCGGCCCCCAATGGCCGGTACGCGTCGCCGCGGTGGTCTTCGTGGTCGGCATGGTGATCGCCCTGCGGCTGCCGCCCCGTGCCGACTCGGACCCGCCGGAGTCGGTGCCCCATCCGCTGCGCAGCCTGCTGCGCCGCGGTGGCGAGCGCCCGCTGGGCCGCGGCCGGCCGCAGGGACGGCTGGTGATCGCCACCCTCGTCGGCGCGGCCGTGGCCCGTGGCAGCTACGGCTTCCTGCTGCTCTTTCTCGCCTTCGCCGTGAAGGCCGGTGACCTCGCCCCGGTGGTGGCGGGGCGGGACATCGGCGCGCAGGCCGCGCTCGGCGTGGTCGGCGCGGGCCTGGGCGCCGGGACCTTCCTCGCCACCGCCGTCGGCACCCGGCTGCGCATCCGCCGCCCCACCGCCCTGCAGGCCGGCGGCATGATCCTGGCGACGCTGCTCGGCGCGCTCGCCACCGTGCGCTTCTCGCTGCCGGCGGTCGCCGCGTTCTGTCTGGTCACCGCCCTGGTCAGCGGGCTGGCGAAGCTCGCCGTGGACGCCTCGATCGCCGAACGGCTGCCGGAACGCCTGCGGGCCAGTTCTTTCGCCCACTCCGAGACGGTGCTGATGCTCGCCTTCGTCGCCGGCGGGGCACTCGGACTGCTCCCGGTCAGCGGGCGCGTCGGGGTCGGGGTGGCGGCCGGCGTGGCCGCGCTGGCGGCGATCCGCTGCGTGATGGTCACCGTGACGCTGCGCGGGCAGACCCTGCGCGGCTCGGCGCTGACCGACGAGGAGTGGGCGGAGCAGGAACGCGAGGCCGCGGAGAGCGAGCGCGAGGCCGCCGCAGCCCGAGACACCAGCGCGACCCGGGACCACGACACCAGCCCGGACCGCGACCGCGACACCAGCGCGGACCAGGACCGGGACGTCGACGCCGCCCGCGCCGCGGCGCCGGTCTCCCCCGCCACAACCGGGCAATCCGCGCTCGACGACGACGAGCCGGCCTTCCACATCTACCGGCCCTCACCGGTGGGCGGTGCGCGACCCGGCGCCGTCCCGCCCGGGCAGGACAAGCCAGAATCCATCTGATGAGCCAACTGCTGGTGATCACCGCTGTGCCCGCCGAGGCGGCGGCTGTCCGGGCCGGGCTGACCGGCGACCAGGTGACCGTCGCCGCCGTCGGCGTCGGACCGGCCCTCGCCGCCGCCGCGACCGCCCGGCTGCTGACCCGGGCCGAGGCGGACGGCCGGCCGTACCGGGCGGTGGTGAGCGCCGGGGTCGCCGGTGGCTTCACCGGCCGGGCCGCGGTCGCCGAGACCGTCCTCGCGCTCCGCAGCGTCGTCGCCGACCTGGGCGCGGAGTCCCCGCAGGGTTTCCTGCCCGTCACCGAACTGGGCATGTCCGCCGAGGCGCTCGGCGGTGACATCGCGGTCGACGCCGACCCGGCTCTGCTCGCCGCGCTGCGGGCGGCCCTGCCCGGCGCCCGCCTCGGCGAGGTGCTCACCGTCAGCACCGTCACCGGCACCGCCGAGTCCGCCCAACGGCTCGCCGAGCGGCACCCGGCCGCCCTCGCCGAGGCGATGGAGGGGTACGGCGTGGCCGTCGCCGCCCGGCTCGCCGGGGTCCCCTTCGCCGAACTGCGGACCGTCTCCAACCCGATCGGGCCGCGCGACCGCGGCGCGTGGCGGCTCACCGAGGCCCTCGCCGCCCTCACCACCGCCGCGTCGGCACTGCGCTGAGCCCGGGGCCGCATCGGCACTGCGCTGAGGCGGTCCTCGCGGCGGGGTTACGGTATTGCCGTGGCGCTCTCCCTCGCGATCTCGCCCTGTCCCAACGACACCTTCGTCTTCGACGCGCTGGTGCACGGCCGGGTGCCCGGCGCACCGCCGGTGCAGGTCACCTACGCCGATGTCGACGTGACCAACACCGCCGCCGAGCGGGGCGCCTTCGACCTGGTGAAGGTCAGCTACGCGGCGCTGCCCTGGCTGCTGGACAAGTACCACCTGCTGCCCTGCGGCGGAGCGCTCGGCCGGGGTTGCGGCCCGCTGCTGCTGGGCCGCGGCGACCGCGAGGACCTCAGCGGCGCGACAGTGGCCGTCCCCGGCGACCGGACCACCGCGTACCTGCTCTTCCGGCTCTGGTCGGCGAAACGGCCGCCGGCGCGCATCGAGGTGGTGCCGTTCCACGAGATCATGCCCGCGGTGGCGGCCGGCCGGTACGACGCCGGACTGGTCATCCACGAGGCGCGCTTCACCTACCAGCGGTACGGGCTGACCTCCCTGGTCGACCTCGGCGAGTGGTGGGAACGCGACACCGGGCTGCCGATCCCGCTCGGCGCGATCCTGGCCCGCCGCGGCACGGTCGACCCGGCCGCCGCGACCGAATGGGTCCGTGAGTCGGTCCGGCAGGCCTGGGCCGACCCGGCGGCGAGCCGCGGGTACGTCCTGGCGCACGCGCAGGAGATGGAGCTGGAGGTGGTCGACCGCCACATCGGCCTCTATGTGAACGACTTCACCGCCGCGCTCGGTGACGAGGGGTACGCGGCGGTGGAGGCGCTACTGGGCCGGGCTGCGGCGGCCGGCCTGACCCCTCAGCTCTCGAACTCCTCGGCGATCTTGCGGAACGCCTGAGCGATCATCTGCCCCTTCTTGCGGTCGGGGTAGCGGCCCTTCTCCAGCAGCGGTCGCACGTTCTCCAGCACCTTGATCAGGTCTTCGACCGTCGGCACGAGCTCCTCGGCGGGTCGGCGGCGGGCGGCGGCGACCGACGGGGGCGCCTCGATCAGCTTCACCCCCAGCGCCTGCGCGCCACGACGGCTGTCCACCACGCCGAAGTCGACCCGCTGGCCGGCCTTCACCTCGGCCACCCCGGCCGGCAACGCGCCCTTGGGCAGGAAGACGTCCCCGCCCTCGTCGCTGGTGACGAACCCGTATCCCTTGGCCGCGTCGTACCACTTCACTCGCCCGGTAGGCACGTGAGAACCTCTGCTTCGTTCGAAGACCGCGTTGTCGTCAGCCCTGTGGAGGCTGCTGGCATCCCCAGGCTAACCGGATCGAACCGGGCCCCGGCGCCGGGAATCGTACGAGATCATCCCAGTCCGCCGGACGGATCCGACCCGGACACCCGGGGCCGGAACGCGCCCGGGCCGGATAGCGTGGAAAGACGATGAGCACCTCACTCGCGGACCACCTCCGAACGCTGCCCGACGAGTCGCTGGCCGACCTGCTGCGGCTGCGGCCGGACCTGGTCGTACCGGTCCCCGCCGACTTCGCCGCGCTCGCGCTGCGCGCCCAGTCCCGCGCCTCGGTGGCGCGCGCCCTGGACCGGCTCGACCAGTTCCACCTGCTGGTGCTCGACGCGGTCCGGCTCACCCGGGACCCGCGTACCCACACCACCTCGGTCCGGGCGGTGCTGGAGATCGCCACCGGCAAGCCGTACCGGATCGAATCGGCGACGGTGCGGGCGGCGCTGGAGCGGCTGCGGGCCCTGCTGCTGGTGCCCGGCCCCGACGGCGAGCTGCGGGTGGCTCCCGGCGCCGACGAGGTCTGCGGCCCGTACCCGGCGGGGCTGGGGCGGCCCGCCGCCGACCTGGACGCCACCGCCGGTGCGCTCTGCGCCGACGCGCCCCGGCTGCGCCGTACCCTGCTCGCCGCGGCACCCTCGGCGCGGGCGATCCTGGACCGGCTCGCCGCCGGGCCGCCGGTCGGCACCCTGCCCACCGCCGCCCTGCGCGCGGTCCCCGCCGGCTCCGAGGCGGACCTGCCCGCCGACCTGACCAACGGCGGCAGCCCCACCGGTTCCCCGGTGCGCTGGCTCGTCGACCACGGCCTGCTCGTCGCGATCGGCGCCGGCGAGAACGGCGGCACGCTGGTGGAACTCCCCCGCGAGCTGGGGCTGCTGCTGCGCCGCGACACCGGGCCCCTCGGGCCGCTCGAGCCGGCCCCGCCGCCGGTGCTCTCGCCGGCCCGGGAACCGAAGGCCGTCGACTCCGCCGGCGCCGGCCAGGTGATGGAGGCGGTACGGCACGCCGAGGCGGTGCTGGAGAACCTCGCCACCGACCCGCCCGCGGTGCTGCGCTCCGGCGGGATCGGCATCCGCGACCTGCGGCGGCTGGCCCGCGACACCGGCCTGGACGAGGGCAGCGCTGCGCTGCTGCTGGAGATCTGCCAGGCGGCCGGGCTCGTCGCCGAGGTCGAACTGCACCAGGCGATGGTCACCCGCGGTGGCCCGGAACTGCAGGTGATGCCGACCGCGGGTTACGAGCTGTGGCGGGGTCTGTCGATGGCCCGCCGCTGGGACCAGCTCATCCGGGCGTGGCTCGTCATGCCCCGCCAGGCGGGACTGGTCGGCCACCGGGACGAGCGGGACCGGCTGATCACCCCGCTGTCGCCGGAGGTGGAGCGCGCCGGGGCGCCGTCGGCCCGCCGTACCGTGCTGACGGTGCTGGCCGAGTTGGCGCCCGGTGGCACGGCGAGCGCCGAGGAGGTGCTGCGCCGGGTGGAGTGGGCGGCCCCGCGCCGCAGCCGGCACCGTGCGGCGATGCACCGGGAGGTGCTGGCCGAGGCGGCGACGCTGGGACTGACCGGCCTGGGGGCGCTGACCTCGTACGGGCGGCTGCTGCTGGCCGAGGAGGTCGCCGCCGCCGACACCGAGCCACGGGAGGACCCGCTCGGCCGCGGCTTCTTCGACGAGGGCGAGGCGGGGTCGCTACAGGCGCTGGACGCGCTCCTGCCCGCGCCGGTCGACCACTTCCTGATCCAGGCCGACCTGAGCGTGGTGGTGCCCGGGCCGCCGGAGCCGGACCTCGCCGCCGAGTTGGAGACCATCGCCGAACGGGAGTCCGCCGGCGGGGCGAGCGTGCACCGGGTGACGACGGCGAGCGTGCGGCGGGCGCTGGACACCGGGTACACCGCCCAGGACCTGCACGAGCTCTTCGCCCGCCGGTCCCGCACCCCGATCCCGCAGGGGCTGACGTACCTCATCGACGACATGGCCCGCCGCCACGGTGGGCTGCGGGTCGGTTCGGCCGGGGCGTACGTGCGCAGCGACGACGAGGCGCTGCTGACCGAGGTCCTCGCCGACCGGCGACTGGAGTCGCTGGCGCTGCGCCGGCTGGCGCCGACGGTGCTGGTGACTCCCCTGCAGCTGCACCGGATGCTGACCGGGCTGCGCGAGGCCGGGTATGCGCCCGTGCAGGAGGACGCCGGTGGGGCGGCGGTGCTGGTCCGGCCGAAGGCCCGCCGGGCACCGGCGCGCGGCCCGGTGGCTGGCCGGGTCGTCGACCCGCTGGCCGCACCGCGGCTGAGCAGACCGCGGCTGCTCGGCGCGGTGGAGCAGATCCGCCGCGGCGACGCCGTCACCCAGGCCGCCCGCCGGGCGAAGGAAAAGATCACCCCGAAGCGCACCGGGGACACGGATCTGCCCGCCGGTGCCCCGACGAACCATGCCGAGGCGCTCGCCGTGCTCCAGCAGGCGATCCGCGACAAGGCCCTGGTCTGGGTCGGGTACGTCGACGCGCACGGCGCGACCGCGTCCCGGCTGGTCCGGCCGGTCTCGATCGGGGCGGGCTACCTGCGCGCCGAGGACGAGCGCACCGAGATGCTGCACACCTTCGCCCTGAGCCGGATCACCACCGCCGTCCCGGACCGGTGACCGGGGTGTAGCGCGGTCACCGGCGCTGGGCGCGGCGGACGGTGCCGATCACGGAGACACCGAGGAGCACGGCGAAGGTGATGCCGAGCACCTCGCCGGCCGACACGACGAGCCCTTTCTGCTGCACCAGCCAGAGATGCAGGAACCGGCCAGCGAGCCCGAGACCACCGATGCCGTACGCCAGCACGGTCAGCCCGGAGACCTCCGGCTCCGCCCCCGCGGCATGAGGTGAGCCGACGTGGGACGAGCCGGCGTGGGGTGAGCTGGTTCGGGGTGAGCTGGTTCGGGTTGGGCCGAGGTGGTGCGGGGTGGCTGTGGGCGTGACGGCCTCGACCGGCGCCGGTCGCCGGGGCTCCGGCAGCTCGGTGATCGTCGTGTCCCGTTCGGCCAAGATCGCCCCCCGTTCCACGTCAGACCTACACGATGCCACAGAACGGCCAGGTCAGCCCCGCGGCGCATCCGCGAACGTCACTGCGCCGGGATTGCCGGTAGCCGCACCGGGCCGGTGGCGGGCGCCGGGCGTGCAACACTGGTTGGTCGTCCGTGCGCAGTGTTGTCGTGGTGCGCAGTGTTGTCGTGGTGTGCAGTGTTGTCGTGGTGTGCAGTTGGAGAGGGAGGCCGGCGTGAACGATGGGCCGTTGATCGTGCAGTCGGACAAGACCCTGCTGCTGGAGGTGGATCACCCGCAGGCGCAGGCGTGCCGGATGGCGATCGCCCCGTTCGCGGAGCTGGAGCGCTCGCCGGAGCACGTGCACACGTACCGGTTGACGCCGTTGGGGTTGTGGAACGCCCGGGCGGCCGGGCACGACGCCGAGGGCGTCGTCGACGCGCTGATCAAGTTCTCCCGCTATCCGGTGCCGCACGCGCTGCTGGTGGACATCGCCGAGACGATGGACCGGTACGGCCGGCTGCAGCTGGCCAACGATCCGGTGCACGGGCTGGTCCTGCGCGGCCTGGACCGGATGGTGCTGATCGAGGTCGCCAAGAGCAAGAAGCTCGCCGGAATGCTCGGCGGCAAGATCGACGACGACACGATCGCGGTGCACGCCTCGGAGCGGGGCCGGCTCAAGCAGGCGCTGCTGAAGCTGGGCTGGCCGGCGGAGGACCTGGCCGGGTACGTCGACGGTGAGGCGCACCCGATCGAGCTGGCCGAGGCGGGCAAGAACGGCGGCAAGCCGTGGACGCTGCGGTCGTACCAGCGGGAGGCCGCTGATTCGTTCTGGGCGGGCGGCTCGGGCGTGGTGGTGCTGCCCTGCGGGGCGGGCAAGACGATGGTCGGCGCGGCGGCGATGGCGCAGGCGAAGGCGACGACGCTGATCCTTGTCACGAACACCGTCGCCGGCCGGCAGTGGAAGCGTGAGCTGGTGGCGCGCACCTCGCTGACCGAGGACGAGATCGGCGAGTACTCCGGTGAGCGAAAGGAGATCCGCCCGGTCACCATCGCCACGTACCAGGTGCTGACCGCGCGGCGCGGCGGCGCCTTCACCCACCTGGACCTTTTCGGCGCCCGGGACTGGGGCCTGGTCATCTACGACGAGGTGCACCTGCTGCCCGCGCCGATCTTCCGCTTCACCGCGGACCTGCAGGCCCGCCGCCGCCTCGGCCTGACCGCCACCCTGGTACGCGAGGACGGCCGCGAGGGCGACGTCTTCTCACTGATCGGCCCGAAGCGGTACGACGCGCCGTGGAAGGACATCGAGGCGCAGGGCTGGATCGCCCCGGCCGAGTGTGTCGAGGTGCGCGTGACCCTCACCGACGCGGAGCGGATGGCGTACGCGACGGCCGAGCCGGAGGAGCGTTACCGGCTCTCGGCGACCGCGCGCACGAAGCTGCCGGTGGTGAAGGCCCTGATCGACCGGCACCCCGACGATCAGGTGCTGGTGATCGGCGGGTTCCTCGACCAGCTGCACGAGCTGGGCGAGTACCTGGACGTGCCGATCGTGCAGGGCTCGACCACCAACAAGGCCCGCGAGCGCCTCTTCGACGCGTTCCGCTCCGGCGAGGTCCGCACCCTGGTCATCTCCAAGGTCGGCAACTTCTCCATCGACCTGCCGGAGGCGGCGGTGGCGATCCAGGTGTCGGGCACCTTCGGCTCCCGCCAGGAGGAGGCCCAGCGCCTCGGCCGGGTGCTGCGCCCGAAGGCCGACCAGCGCCAGGCCCACTTCTACACGGTGGTCTCCCGCGACACCATCGACACCGAGTACGCCGCCCACCGCCAGCGCTTCCTCGCCGAGCAGGGGTACGCGTACACCATTGTCGACGCCGACGACGTCCTCGGCCCGAAACTGCCCACGGTCGACTGAGCACCCGCTCACTCCACCGCCCGACGAGCCCGCCGTCCGGGCCCTGCCCGGCCGTGGTGTTGTTCGCTGATGGTGTGAGCGTCTTCGCAAGCCCTTGGCCTGTCCCCGGACAACCCTCCCGCCGCGGCGGCCAGCATGCCGGGCGGGTGACTGCTGGCGTCGGCGTCGGCCTTCGCACCGTCCGGACACTCGCACCAAACCGGTCCGCGTGAGCGGACTCTGCGTGACTGACTACGGAAAGTGTCGGGAAATCGATTGTCGCGTGAGGGTGCGGAGCGGACCGTTCGCACCACACCAACCCGCGAGGAGGCTCAAATGAGCAGCTCAAAGGCATCGTCCGGACCGCCGGCGGTGCGCATGATCTTCGAGTACGAAGGTGATGCCGTCCGACTCGTAAGTCAACAGAGCGTGAACGTCGCCGTGACCGGGTTCGACCTGGCCGGCGAGCACCGGCCCGGCCATTACGTGGAGGTGCGCGGCGCCGCCAACGAGACGTTGAGTCGCGTACGGCTGCCGGAGGCGATGACGGCCAGCGCGGAGGTCTTCCCGGAGGAGCCGGGGGCGCCGATCGTGCGGGTCACACTGCCGGAGGCGAAGGGCGCGTTCACCGTGGTCGTACCGGCGCCGCCGGAGGCCGACCACGTGAGCCTGATCCGGGTGCCGGGTGCCGCCCCGCGTGCCACCGAGGAGCCGCCGGCCGGCACGGCCGCCGAGCGGCCATGGACCGGCGAAAGGCCGCAGGCCGGGGAGACCGGCGCGGGGCCGGCCGTCATCGAGATCGCCAGCTTCCCGCTGGACCGGGACGACGGGAGGTCCCGGTCATGACCACTGCGGACGGCACCGTGCTGGGCAACACTCAGGTCTTCGGCGCGGCTCCCCGGGATCGTGCCTTCAACATCGTGCTGCTCGCCGAGGGGTTCACCAGCGCGCAGCAGCCGGCTTTCAACACCGCGGCCGACGACTTCGTGGCGGCGCTGCGGGCAACTCCGCCCTTCGACGAGCTGGCACCGGCGATCAACGTGATCCGCGTGAACGTGGCCTCCACCGACAGCGGCGCCGACGATCCGGCCTCGGCGGGCGGCACGGGCGCGAGCGTCCGTACGTATTTCGACGCGACCTTCGGCGGCAACGGCATCCGCCGGCTGCTGCTGGTCAACGCCACCACGGCACTGCAGGTCGCGGCGGCACAGGTGCCGCAGTTCACGGTGGCGATCGTGGTGGTGAACTCCACCGTGTACGGCGGTGCCGGCGGCTCGGTCGGCACGTACTCGCTGGCCGGGGGCGCGACGGAGATCGCCATCCACGAGCTGGGCCACACCGCGTTCGGGCTGGCCGACGAGTACGCCTATTACGCGGGCGGCGACGAGACGGGCCACGACCATCACCCCGCTACCGAGCCGGGCGAGCCGAACGTCACGGTCAACACCAACCGCGCCTCCCTGAAGTGGGGCTGGGCGGTGGCGGCCGCGACGGCGCTGCCGACCATGAGCAACCCGGACTGCGCCACGGTCGACAACCGGCCCAGCCCGGTCCCGGCCGGCACGGTGGGGCTCTTCGAGGGGGCGCACTACTACCACTGCGGGGCGTACCGGCCGGAGCACTCCTGCAAGATGCAGGCCCTGGGCGTACCGTTCTGCCGGGTCTGCCGGCAGGTGATCTGGAACCGCATCGGTCCGCTCTCGACCCTGCCCGCGCGGGCCCGCACGCCGATCAGCGTGGTGGCCCGCTACCCGGAGCACCTGGACGTTTTCGCGGTGGCGAGCAACGGGCGGACCATGAGCGACTGGTGGTCTCCGGGCAGCGGCTGGGCCGGCTGGTTCCACGTCTCCGGCGGTTACGCCTCACCCGGTGGCGCCGGTTCACCGGTCACGTCGATTTCCCGGTACGCCGGGCATCTGGATCTGTTCACCGTCGGCACCGACAACCGGGTCTGGTCCTGCTGGTGGGATGCGGCGTCCGGCTGGTCGTCGTGGTTCCGCATCGGAGACCTGGTCTGCCGGCCCGGCTCGACGGTCAACGTGGTGTCCCGGTACGACGACCACCTGGACCTGTTCACCACGGACGCCCGCGGGCGGACCATGTCGACCTGGTGGAACGTCCGCACCGGCTGGGCCAACTGGTTCCACGTCTCCGGCGGCGTCGCCGCGAACGGGGCGACCGTGACGGCGATCGCCCGGTACCGCTCGCACCTGGATCTCTTCACCGTCGGCACCGACAACCGGGTCCACTCCTGCTGGTGGGACGAACGCTCCGGCTGGTCGCCCTGGTTTGCGATCGGCCGCCGGACCACCTGCCGCCCCGACTCGACCGTAACGGTGGTGGCCCGCCACCCCGACCAGCTCGACCTCTTCACCACCGCCGCCGACGGCCGGATCATCTCCACCTGGTGGAACCTGCGCGGCGGCTGGGCCGACTGGTTCCAGGTTTCCGGCGGCGTCGCCTCGGCGGGTTCCCCGGTGACGGCGATCGCCCGCTTCTCCAACCACCTGGACCTGTTCACCATCGGCACCGACAACCGCATCTACAGCACCTGGTGGCACGACACCACCGGCTGGGCCGGCTGGTTCAACGTCTCCGGCGGCGTCGGCAAGCCCGGCGGCCAGGTCGCGGCCATCCAGCGGTACGCCGATCACATCGACCTCTTCACGGTCGGCTCCGACAGCCTCGTCCACAGCACCTGGTGGGACTCCTCCAGCGGCTGGGCCGGCTGGTTCCCACTCTCGATCACCTGACCCACGTGTCGGGTGGCGTCCCGCCCGGCAAGGCCGAGTTGACGCATGGCTCGGCCCTGCCGGTGGCGCCGCACAGCGTGGTGTCCCGCCACCTAAGGCCGAGTCGAAGCAAAGAGGCTGGAACATCATGCGTGTGGTCGGCGCACCATCAATGCTGTAGCCAACTCCATGACAGATGGTCCCCGCCGCGCTATGGGCGGGGATCATCCGACCGCGGTGCGGGCGCGGGCCCGGGCGATGATCCTTGCGAGTTGTGGATCATCGCCGCCCAACTCGAGGAGGGGACGCACCCGCACCTGCCGGCGCCAGAACCCACTCCGCGAGTCGGTCCAGGTCCGCCTCGGCAACCGCCAGCTCGAGACAGCGCGGCCGGACCGGCACCCCCTGCAGCGCCGCCGCCAACCGACCGTCAAGCAGATACGGCAGCCCTTTCCCGGTCATCTGCCGCACGCTCCATCGCACCGTCCAGGTCGGCGTCGATCGGCTCGGTCTCCAACCGCAACTGACACCCGATCGCCTCGAAGAGCCGCTCCACCACCGCACAGGTGGCGGCCGTGCCGCCGGACTCGAACCGCGACACCGCCTGCTGTGCGACACCTGCCCGCTGCGCGACCGCCGCCTGGCTCAGGCTGAGCCGCTGCCGTTCCAGCCGCAGCAGCAACCCGAGCCGTCTGGCGAGCTTTCCCCCATCCACCCGACCGATGCTCGACCTGTCCGCCGCCCCTCACCACCCCCAGCCTCAACCTGTGGAAAACCTGGGGACAGCAATGTGGAGAACGCGGACCGAGGATGCCGCCACACCGAAGGAGCCGGCGCAGGCAGCGTTCAGACCGGCAGCTTCGGGCCGCCCTTGAGCAGCGGGGCGAGCAGGTCGCCGTACGTGTCGACGCGCTCCAGGACCTCGGCGGGGCTGAACCGGCGCACGGCGCCGTCGGCGAACTCGGCGACCTCGTCCCAGGTCAGCGGGGTGGAGACGGACGGGAGCGCCTGGGCGCGCAGCGAGTACGGCGCGACCGTGGTCTTCGCGGCGTTGTTCTGGCTCCAGTCGATGAAGACCTTGCCGGGGCGCAGCTTCTTGGCCATCTTCGACACGATCGTCTTGGGCGACTCCCGCTCCAGCTCGGCGGCGATCCGGTGAGCGTAGTCGCTGACCACGTCGGCGGACTGCTTTCCGGCGATCGGGCAGCACAACTGCATGCCCTTCTTGCCGGAGGTCTTCGGGAAGCTGTCGAGTCCGTCGGCGGCGAGCCGGTCGCGCATCAGCAGCGCCACCTGCGCGCACTGCGGCAGCGCCGCCGGGGCGCCCGGGTCCAGGTCGACCACCATCAGGTCCGGCTCCGCGCCGACGCGCCACTGCGGGGTGTGCAGCTCCAGCGCCGCCAGGTTCGCCAGCCAGACCAGTGTCGGCAGGTCGTCGGCGACCACATAATCCACGGTTTCCCGGGCCTTGGACGAGCCCGGCGCGGGGAGAGTTTCCACGCGTACCCAGTCGGGGGTCGCGGCGGGGGCGTTCTTCTCGAAGAACGACTTGTCGTCGACGCCGTTGGGGAAGCGGATCCGGGTCAGGGCGCGGTCGCGCAGGTGCGGCAGGAGCACCGGGGCGATCCGGGTGTAGTAGTCGATCACCTCGCCCTTGGTGAAGCCCGCCTCCGGGAAGAGCACCTTGTCCAGGTTGGAGAGGTCCAGCGAACGCCCCTGCACCTCGACGCGGATCTTCTCAGCCGGCATCGGAGACCTCCTCCGGTGGTTTGTCGGGGCGCAACCGCAACAGCCGGGGAAAACGCAGCCGCCCGTCCGGGGTGCGCTGGCTGTACTTCACCTCCACCACCACCTGCGGCCTTACCCAGATCGCCCCGCGCGCATCCTCCCGGGGCAGACCTTCGGCGAACGGCGACTCCGGCGTCCGACGCGGCTCCAGCTCGGCCAGCAACTGCCGCTCGATCGCCGCGCCGATGCCCCCGCCGACACGCCCCCGGAAAATCAACCCCCGTGGCCCCGGTACGCCCACCAGCAGCCCGCCGATGCGACGCGCGCCCGGACGCCAGCCGCCCACCACGAAGTCCCCGGTGACCTCCAGCTTGACCTTCACCCAGTCCGGC